>Ga0209067_10000207_pt1 | contig 40879 bp, 34 predicted proteins | sample ColStrG_CSR_2013_FD_187199 | JGI IMG/M metagenome (GOLD analysis project Ga0209067, IMG submission 187199) | Freshwater sediment microbial communities in response to fracking from Pennsylvania, USA - Cold Stream Run_MetaG_CSR_2013 (SPAdes)... | ecosystem: Environmental > Aquatic > Freshwater >... | reverse complement strand
CCACACCCGGCTCTTATGTGGACCAGCGCGGCGCTGATGATGAAGTCGTTGTCGATGTGGCACCGGCGAGCACGCTCTATCATTTAATTGTGGCGGCCATAGAGCTGATTGATCATTGTAATGGCGTAAAATAAACGATGCTGGAAAACTACCAAGGGGCAATGCCCCTTGGTATTAAGTAAATATTTTGAGTTTTAAATCTGCTTAGCAGGCGCTGTACTTTTACGAATAATAAATTCAGTGGGCATGACGCATTCTGTTTGGCTCAACGGTTCGCCTTCGATAATTCGTAGCAGCATGTCCATGGCCATTTTCCCCATTTCTTCTGCGGGTTGCGAAATAGTTGTGAGGCTGGGGTCGCAGTATTTGGCGTAGGCGATGTCGTCGAAGCCGGTAACCGAAATATCATCGGGAATTTTAAAGCCTTGCGACTTAAGTGTTTGCATGGCGCCAATAGCCATCTCATCGTTCATGGAGAAAACTGCCGTGGGGCGGTTTTTCATATTGCAGAATTGGAAGGCCGCGTTTAGGCCTGACCACATGGTGAAATCGCCTTCTGCAACCAAGTCTCGGTCGAATTCAATACCGGCACTGCGCAGGGCATCTTTGTAGCCTTCCAATCGATCTACTGTGTGTGGGTTATCCTTCAAGCCAGAGATAACACCAATACGCTTGTGGCCGAGTGAGATCAAATAATCCACCATGGTTTTAGCGGCTCCGCGGTTGTCGATGCGAATGGCAGGGCCGGTGGTGTATTCACAGCCGCAAGCGTTTACGCAGGGAATATCGGGCGGAATATTGTTTTGGTTCTTCTCTGAGCTGGGGCGCAATTGGATGATGCCATCCGCTAAGCGGGTTTCCACTCGGCGAATATATTCCAGCTCGCGCTCCGGTGTGCCGCGGGTATCGCCGAGTAACACGGCGTAACCTTTTTGCTGGGCGCGATCTTCCAAGGCGCGAATAAATAAGGAATAGAAGGGGTTGGCAATATCAGGTACTAGCACTACCACGGCGTAGGAGCGCGCGGAGCGGAAGTTACGTGCAAGCATATTGGGTTTGTAGCCCACTTGTGCAATGGCCGTGTGTACTTTTGCAAGACTCTCGGGAGAGACCTTTTCGGGCATACTCAGGGCGCGGGATACGGTAGCTACTGAAACTCCGGCAATACGTGCAACGTCGCGGATGCTGGACATAGGCTGTCTCTTTTAAAGTTAGTTTTATACTGCTGCTGATTATTCGTGCAAAGCGTGTACGGCTGTCGATTATAGCGCCCGAAGAGGGGGCTGTATGCGAAGAAAAGTGACTATATGACATAAAAAGTGACTAGTAAATTTACCTGTAACCGATTACATTATGCGCTTGGCGGTTTTCTGCAAAATCTAGAGGGATTTACCGAGCTAATTAGCTGGCACAGCTATCTTTATTTGCAAATATGTAACCGATTTAGTTGAACAAATGGGTGGCGCTAGGCATTATTTGGCGCCTGGGTATAGCTTTTTGTTTGTAAGACTATATCTGCCGTTTAATTAGCTATCAGCGTCACCCTTTACATAATAAGTGGAAAATAGAATGAATCTCCCTTTGCTCGATATCATCATTGTGATTGCGTTTATCTGCTCGACCGTTTGTGTTGGTTTTTGGGTTTCCGCACGCGCATCCAAAGATATGAATAGCTACTTCCTCGGCGGCAATAAGCTGAAGTGGTACATGCTCGGCCTTTCCAATGCATCGGGGATGTTTGATATCTCTGGCACTATGTGGTTAGTAAACCTGCTCTTTATTTATGGCTTGACCAGCGTGTATATCCCTTGGTTGTGGCCGGTCTTCAATCAAATTTTCATGATGGTGTTCCTCGCTACTTGGTTGCGTCGCTCGGGAGTGATGACCGGTGCAGAATGGATTACTACCCGTTTTGGCGAGGGTACAGGTACACGCTTATCTAACATGATTGTGGTGCTGTTTGCCTTGGTCAGTGTCATTGGTTTCCTTGCTTATGGTTTTATTGGAATTGGCAAGTTTGCCTCGGTATTTTTCCCTTGGAAATTGTCGCAAGATCCGCACATGAACGATGTGTACTACGGTCTAGGTATGACGGCTATTACCACCCTTTATGTAATTAAGGGTGGTATGTTTTCCGTGGTGTTTACTGAAGTCTTCCAATTTATCGTCACCACCATTGCGAGTATTGGCGTGGGCATAGTAGCCATGCATGCGGTATCGCCGGAAATGCTTGCTGCCGCAGTTCCCGATGGTTGGACAAGTATGTTGTTTGGTTGGGAATTACACTTAGATTGGACGGGCAGATTAGATGCCGCAAACGAAAAGATCAAAACTGATGGTTATTCGCTCTTCACTATCTTTTTTATGATGATGCTCTTCAAAGGGGTGTTGTTAAGTCTTGCTGGGCCAGCCCCAAACTACGATATGCAGCGCGTGCTTTCCACTCAGTCGCCCAAAGATGCGGCCAAAATGAGCGGTTTTGTGACAGTGGTGTTGATGTTCCCTCGCTATATGTTGATTGCGGGTTTGACTGTGTTGGCCTTGGCTTTTTTTATGGGCGATTTACGGGCTATGGGTAGCCATGTGGATTTCGAGCAGATTTTACCTGCCGTGTTAGCGCACCATATTCCAACAGGTTTGGCAGGGTTACTGATTGCGGGGTTGTTGGCGGCATTTATGTCTAACTTTGCTGCGACGGTAAACGCAGCGCCGGCTTATGTGGTGAATGACATTTATAAAAAATACATTAACCCTCATGCGCCTGCGAAAAAGTATGTGCAATTGAGTTACGCCGTGTCGATTTTGTTTGTATTACTCGGTGTTGCAATTGGTTTCTTTATCCCATCGCTCAGCTCCGTTATTCAATGGATTGTGAGTGGTCTTTACGGCGGCTACACAGTATCTAATGTATTGAAGTGGTATTGGTGGCGTTTTAACAGTTATGGATATTTCTACGGCATGTTGGTCGGAATTTTAGGGGCGCTAGCACTCTCCGCCACTGATTTGAATGCGCTTAATATGTTCCCCGTATTTCTTGTATTGTGCGGTATTGCCTGCGTGGCGGGCTCACTGATGACCGCGCCAACCGATATGGAGGTGCTGAAAAAATTCTATCTCAAAGTTCGCCCTTGGGGTTTCTGGCAGCCAGTACGCGATGCGGCGCAAGCGCAGTATCCCGGCATTAAAGCCAATACGCATTTCAAGCGCGATATGGTGAATGTGTTAGTGGGTGTTGTCTGGCAAACTGGTTTGGTGTGTGCGCCTATTTTCTTGGTCATACATCACACCATGGAATTTGCCGTTGCTATGGGCGTTGTAGCTGTCTGCGCTCTCTTCTTGTGGAAAAATTGGTATCAACATTTACGCGATTATCCAGAAGATTTACCGGCCGAATTATTAATCGGTACATCTGACGAACACCTGCTAAAAAAAAGCTTAAATAATTAACGTCAGCGCGGTCTATAAGTGCCGCGTTGGTGTGTTTAATTTTAAAAATGTAATCGGTTTCTATTTTTAACACAAACAAATAGCAGCTAAGCACAACGCCTGCTATTGCATAAGTGAACCTTGTATCGGTCGTTGCTCTACAGCAAGCCTAGTAAGCGTTCATATCGTTTTTATTTTTGGGGATGCTAAATGTCGCACTTTAAACAAACAGTACAAGCTTTATTGGAACAGCACACAGCGTTGGTAACGAAACAAAACTTGCCCAAGGCACAAGGTAATGGGATTTATACCTGTTATGAAAATCCCATTCTCACTGCAGAACATGCCCCCATTTTTTGGCGTTACGATCTCAACGAAAAAACCAATCCATTTTTAATGGAGCGTCAAGGTGTGAACGCGGCGTTTAATTCGGGCGCGCTCTATTGGAATGGCAAATATATTTTAGCGGTGCGTGTAGAAGGCGTAGACCGCAAATCTTTTTTTGCGATTGCGGAAAGTCCCAATGGTATCGACAATTTTAAGTTTTGGGATTACCCCATCACCATGCCAGAAACAGATCGTCCCGACACCAACGTATATGATATGCGTTTAACCGTCCATGAGGATGGTTGGATTTACGGATTGTTTTGCACTGAACGTAAAGATTTAGATCGCCCTGAGGACACCTCTGCAGCAGAGGCTCAATGTGGCATAGCGCGCACGAAAGATTTAGTAACCTGGGAACGTCTACCCGATTTAATTACTTACTCAGGTCAGCAGCGCAATGTGGTTTTACACCCAGAATTTATCGATGGCAAATACGGTTTATTCACCCGTCCGCAAGATGGTTTTATCAGTGTTGGTTCTGGCGGTGGCGTGGGCTGGGGTTTAGTTGATGATATGACTAAGGCCGAAGTAAAGTCAGAAGTCATTGTGGATGGCAAGGTGTATCACACCATTAAAGAAGTAAAAAATGGTCAGGGCCCGGCGCCGATAAAAACAGCTGCAGGTTGGTTAAACCTAGCGCATGGTGTGCGTAATACGGCTGCAGGTTTACGCTATACCTTGTATATGTTTATGACTGAATTAGAGCGCCCTTGGGTTGTTACGCATCGTCCTGCTGGGCATTTTATTGCGCCACATGGCGCAGAGCGTGTTGGCGATGTGTCTAATGTTGCATTTTCCAATGGGTGGATTGTGAATGAAAAAAATGAAGTCTTTATTTATTACGCGTCTTCCGACACGCGCATGCATGTGGCCACTTCAACAGTGGAAAAATTAATTGATTACTGCAAAAACACACCAGAAGATGGTTTGCGTTCTGCAGCGTCCGTTGCTGTTCGTAATGAATTAATTTCAGCGAATTTGGAAATATTAAAGGATTTGGTGTAATTCAATGATTGCAGCTGGTTTTTCACAAGCGCGTGAGCAATGGAATGCCGAGTTTCGTCAAGAATTAATTGCTATTGCCGATTGGTGGCTGGCGTATACCCTTGATGATGAGCAAGGTGGTTTTTATGGTGAAGTGAGCGCTGACAATACGCCGGTAAAAAATGCCAGTAAAGGTGTGATTTTAAATTCACGTATTTTGTGGTTCTTTAGCGAAGTTGCGCAGTGCGAACCCAAACCCGAGTATCGCAAAGCGGCAGAGCGAGCATTTCATTATATCGATTGCTTTTTCTTTGATAATGAATTCGGTGGGGTCTATTGGGAATTAGATGCTCTTGGTCAACCACTCAATACCAAAAAGCAAGGCTATGCTCAAGCCTTTACAATCTATGCGTTAAGTTCTTACTACACACTTACCAATAATGCGCACGCACTTGCGCGCGCGCTGGAATGTTTTGAGTTGTTGCAAGGTAAAACCATAGATCATGAACGTGACGGTTATTGGGAGGCATTCACGCGTACATGGGGACCAATGAATGATATTCGATTAAGTGAAAAAGATTTAAATTTTCCCAAATCGCAAAATACCCATTTGCATATTTTGGAAGCGTACACCAGTCTCAATAAAATTCACCCTACGCCTGAAGTAAGTGCGGCGCTCAAATATTCTATCGCCATGTTTGATAAGTATATGATCGACAAAAAAACCTATCACTTACGCATGTTTATGGACAACAATTGGAATGATTTTTCGCCCGGTTTTACTTACGGTCATGATATTGAAGCCAGTTGGTTAATTGCTAAAGCGCTTGAATCTTTAAATGAGCCTGAATATACCCAAATGTTGATGCCTCATTTGGTGAAAATTGCAGAAGTGACTTTGCGTGAAGGTATAGGTGAGTATGGTCACGTGTTAGATGCTTACGATTTTGCCAGCAAAAATTATTCGCCAGATATTGTTTGGTGGGTACAAGCTGAAGCCTTGGTGGGTTTTTTGTTTGCCTATTCTGAATCGAAACAAGAACAATATTTGCGTGCCGCAGAAAAAATTTGGACGTTCATCAAACAATATCAAATTGATAAAGAAGGTGGTGAATGGCTGTGGTTTTCTGCCTTGGATAAGCCGCGCGCTGAACCCTATTACAAAGTCGGTTTTTGGAAATGTCCCTATCACAATGGCCGCGCCATGATTGAAGCGACACGCTATTTAAATAGCGTAAAATAATCTTTAATAAAAGCTGAGTTTAAAAACTAGACAAGAGCGAGTTCGTGGTCTTAGATTAATCGCGTAGGGTTTGTAAATAAACTGTATTGCGAGCAATAAATGTAAATAATTGCGAGGATAACCGATGAAAAAAATAACGGCATTATGTGTAAGCGCGTTGCTATTGGCTGTTGCCGATGGCGCACTCGCTAGTGATAAAAAAGTAACTGTGCCTGAAATGAATAAAGCTGATTTTGTCAGTGTTAAAGGCACGCAATTTACTCAGCACGATAAATCCTATGTCGTGGTGGGTACAAATATGTGGTATGGCGGCTATTTAGGTTCACCGAGCAAGGTGGGCGATCGCGCGCGTTTAGTAAAAGAATTAGATAGTTTAAAAGCGCTAGGTATTAACAATATTCGTGTGCTTGCTGTTTCAGAAAAAAGCGATCTTAACAGTGCTGTGCATCCATCGACGACCAACGGGTTTGGTAATTATGATGAGGACCTGTTAGTGGGGCTGGATTTTGTGTTGGCAGAAATGGCCAAGCGCAATATGACGGCGGTGCTGTATTTGAATAACTACTGGCAGTGGTCGGGTGGTATGACTCAATACATGAGCTGGATTGAAGGTACTCCTGCACAAGACCCGAACGTAACGCACGATTGGGAAGGTTTTATGGCGAAATCTGCCAGCTTTTATCAAAGTAAAAAAGCACAGCAGGAATATCAAAGAACCATTAAGAAAATTGTTACTCGTGTAAATACGATAACTGGCAAACCTTATATAACTGATCCCGTGATTTTTTCTTGGCAATTAGCAAATGAGCCGCGTCCTGGTAATTCAAAAACCAACGATAAAGAAAAAGCCATTTACATTAAGTGGGTTAACGACACCGCGAAATATATTCACGGTCTGGACGCAAACCATATGGTCAGTACGGGCAGCGAAGGTTTGATGGGTGCCGTCAATGATGAAAAAGTCTATGCCGATACTCACGCCTCAAAATATGTAGACTATTTAACTTATCACTTGTGGATTAGAAACTGGGCTTGGTTCGATCAACACAAGCCTGCCGAAACTTGGGATGCAGGTTTAGGAAAAGCCAAAGATTATTTGAATACGCATATTGATATCGCCAAAAAAGTGGGCAAGCCTTTGGTGCTAGAAGAATTTGGTTTAGATCGCGATATGGGTGCTTACGATGTTAAAGCAACTACTCATTACCGCGACATGTATTACCGTGAGGTTTTCGATTTACTTTATAAGCGCGCTCAAGCCGGAGACCCAATTGCCGGTTGGAATTTCTGGGCATGGAACGGCGCAGCGCGTACTACACGCAGCAATTACTGGTGGCAAACGGGCGACGATTTTATGGGTGACCCGCCACAAGAAGAGCAAGGTATGTATGGGTGTGTTTGATTCGGACATTACGACTATTTTAATTATTAAAGAATACGCTGACAAAATGCATGCGTTGAATAAGTAATTAAAGTTTCACTTAAGTAAAAAACTGCAATTTCGGTTGCAGTTTTTTTATTAAAAAATAATTTATGTGATTATTCAGATAAACAGTTCGATAATAAACATTACAACAGTATTTTTAATACAGCAGGAGTTCATAATGAAAAAATCGCTTTCGCTATTGCTCACCCTGTGCGCGAGTTTATTGCTTGCCTCACAGGTTCATGCACAAAAATTTGATGAGTTGGGTAAAACTCCACAAATGGGATGGAACAGTTGGAATAAATTTGGGTGCAATATCAACGAACAATTAATTCGTGAAACCGCTGATGCCATGGTAAAAACCGGTATGAAAGAGGCGGGTTATCAGTACGTGAATATCGACGATTGTTGGCATGGCGAGCGCGATGCGCTGGGAAATCCACAGCCAAATGCGGAGCGTTTTCCCTCGGGAATGAAAGCACTTGCCGATTATGTGCACAGCAAAGGTTTAAAGTTAGGTATTTATTCTGACGTGGGCGATAAAACTTGCGGCGGTCATTTCGGTAGTCGCGGCCATGAATATCAAGATGCAAAAACCTATGCTGATTGGGGTATCGATTATGTGAAGTACGATTGGTGCAATGCTAAGGGTTTAAATCCTGAAGGTGCTTACTCAACCATGCGCGATGCGATAAAAGCGTCTGGTCGCCCCATGTTGTTTAGTATGTGTGAGTGGGGTGATAACAAACCTTGGGAATGGGCTGGCAACATTAGCCATTCTTGGCGCACCACCGGCGATATTTATCTATGCTGGGATTGTGAGTTCGGGCATGGCAGTTGGTCGTCATGGGGTGTGTTGCGTATTCTCGATAAGCAATCAGGCTTGCGTAAATATTCCGGCCCCGGCCATTGGAACGATATGGACATGCTGGAAGTGGGTAATGGTTTAACTGAGGCAGAGGATCGTTCACATTTCTCGATTTGGGCGATTATGGATTCGCCGCTAATTTCTGGAAATGATTTACGCAAAATGACAGAGTCGGCGCGCAAAATATTAACCAACAAGGATGTGATTGCGATTAACCAAGACTCCTTGGGTGTGCAAGCCTTACGTGTTATGGGCGGTGGTAAAGTAGAGGTTTATGTGAAGCCTTTAGCGAATGATGAGTGGGCCGTCATGTTCCTTAATCGCGCGGATGAAGCCAGTCGTTTTGAATTCAAATGGGCAGATCACTATATTAATGATGATTTGAGTAGTCGCGTTTTAGAGGCGAGCAAAACGCAATATACATGGCTGGATTTGTGGAGCAAAGCAAAAGGCACAACCGCACAAAACTTTAATCAGGTGATTCCTGCACACGATGTGGTTATCTATCGTTTGACACCGAAAAAATAATTTTTCTTAAAATATAACTCTTCCAATTCCGCTCTTTGTTAAAGAGGGGAATTGGCGTGTTGTGTTTAATCAGTGTGAGCGTGTTTTAAAAATTCGCTAAATCATTAAGATTATTTTTTCCAAAATAAAATCGCGATTGCACACAGCCATCCGCTTGCGGCGAGTATTTTCCATACTTTATCGGGGTGGCGTTCAATCAGTGGTTGGGCGCGTCGTGAAACCCATTGTGGATTGGGGCGCTTTAAATCTTGTAACCATTCGGATAAAGCTTCATAGCGTGCAGTGGGATAAATATGCAAGGCTTTTTCCAACGCTTTATCCAGCCAGTAGGGAACCAGTGGATTGTGTTGCATGGCAGAAATATATTTTAATTTTTGAAAGCTACTTAAATCGGTTGCTTTGGCGTAGTGCGAACCATAGGGTAATTTCCCGGTCAGCATTTCGTAGAGCAACACGGCTAGTGAAAATTGATCTGAGGCGGGGCCTGTAGTGCCGCCATAGCGGTATTCGGGGGCTGAATAATCAACGGTTCCCAAAATGGTTTCGCGCGCAAATGGCGCAATCACTTCCGCTACACCTGCAACCCAGCAGGAGCCAAAATCTACAATGATTGGGCCTTTGGCGCTAATCACAATGTTATCCGGTTTTAAATCTTGATGAAGTGTATCTTTCCGATGAAAAACACGAAGGCCACGAATCAACTGTTCAGTTAATTCCACTGCGTCGACAATGGCTAAAATGCCTCGCTCTTTGAGTAATTGAGAGAGCGTTGGGCCACTGATATATTCGGTTAAATAGTAAAGGCATGAGCGTGACTCGGGCGCTGGAATAACGCGCGCTATTTGCGGGCCACTCATGCGCGCACCAATCCACGACTCCATCACGAAGCGTTCAATATAGGCGGGGTCATCTTGAAAATTGACCGAAGGTGTTTTCATCACCAGCGGTACGCCTTTTTCATCTTCAACAAGATAAATTTGGCTGCGGTTTGATTCGTGCAGAATTTTTTTTACGCGCAATCCATCAATTGTTTGTCCCAAGGACAACAGTGGCGGAAAGGGTAAGCGCGATAAAACTTGAATGGCATCGCTCTGTGATGCGCTACCTATTTGTTCAATAGCTGCTGCTTGAATACTGATATTGTCATCGCTGTTGTGTGCGAGCGCCAAATCGATAACACCATTTACCAGTGTATCTACATGATTTTTGTGTTGCTTAATAAAGTGTTTAAATTCTGTGTGGGGAATAAATTCGTGGATGCCATCGCAGGTTAAAATAAATAGATCGCCCACTTCAATTTCAAAGCTATGCATATCGACTTCAAGATATGGGTCGGCGCCCACGGCACGGCTCAGATAATTGGTTTTGCGATCAATACGCTGTGTGTGATCGCGCGTTAAGCATTCAAATTCATCGCCGCGTAATCGATAGACGCGGGTATCGCCCACATGAAAAATAAACGCGGTGGAGCCTTTTAAAATCAACGCTGAAAAAGTAGTGAGATATCCCTCACCGTAAATTGAATTTTGACTGCGCCCATACAAACTAGAATTTAAGGCTTGAATAACCCGCATAGCCGATTGCGGTGTGCGCCAGGTATCGGGTGTGGCGTAATAATCGGTGAGGAATCCGGTGATGGCTGTTTGGCTTGCTTCGCGCGCCGCCATACTGCTGCTTACACCATCGGCAATCGCAATCGCAATACCTTTGTTGGTGAGTGCATTGCCCTCGGGAATACGTGCGCCGAGAGTATCCTGATTTTCCGATTTGCGGCCAGCTTCACTGCGCTGTGCAAAACGAATTTGTAAGGTGGATTGTAGATGATCCATAAATTTTTCATTATGTTGTAGTGATAAAAAATTTCCCTTTTCGTAAACAGTATTGCGGGGATTTAAAATATGCACAGCATACCTCAAATCCCCCTGTAGCCCCATTTCTAGAGGAGTAGAAAGCCTTAAGCAACCTCAATACGCGCCAAGGTGCCGTCATCGTTCACTTCAACGACATGACCTTTTGGTTCTTTTAGGAATTGTACGAAGACAAAAGAGAGTGCAGCGGCTCCTGCTAACACGTAAAAGAACGTATGAATATTGACAAACGTGTTTATGGTTAAGAAAGCCAAGCCACCTACGTTTCCATATGCTCCGGCTAAACCGGAAATTTGGCCTGTCATACGGCGTTTAATTAAGGGCACTACAGCAAATACAGAACCACAACCTGCTTGTACGAACAGCGAACAGATAAATACGGATGCAAAGGCTAAGGCTAAAGGCCACTCGCCATTAATTTGCGATAGCAAAATATAACCGGTAGCGATACCCGCAAAAATGACCGACATTGAGAAACGACGGCCCAACTTATCGCTTACCCAACCGCCGCCGGGGCGTGCAACCAAATTCATAAACGCAAAGGAACCACCCAACATAGCGGCCTGCGAAACACTTAAGCCTTTGAAGGTATCCATAAAAAAAGCTGGCAATACCGAAACCACGGCTAACTCAGATCCGAAGGAGGCAAGATAAGCCCAGCTCAAAATGGCGACTTGCTTAAACTCATATTTATCGTGTTCGGGCACACCGTTTTTCAGCATGTCTTTATTAACGCGATAAATCTGTGAAAATTGAAATGCGAAGAGCGCGAATAAGACGATATACAACAAGTCGGTTGTGGATTCACTCAATAATTTTAAATTGGCTGGAGACATTTTCCATGCGAGTACGGCGAGTATTAAATACATAGGAATATTAAGCAGCACATAAAAAATAAAATCTTTTTTGTTGCTGACTTCTAATCCGCCAGATTTTTTCGGTTTGAAATAGGTAGACCCTTTAGGTGTATTGCGTGCATAAATAAAGAAAATAATGCCGTATACAAATGCAATTACACCAGCAGCGCTCATCGCATAACGCCAACCATCATCGCCACCGAACACATGAATCGCTAGGAAAGGTAGTGTGAATCCGGCAGCAGCAGCACCAAAGTTACCCCAGCCACCGTAAACACCTTCCGCTAAACCAACTTGACGCGCTGGAAACCACTCGCCGACTAAACGAATTCCAATCACAAATCCAGCACCGACAAAACCGAGTAAGAAACGGAATAGTGCTAATTGTTCAAACGTTTGCGCAAACGCAAATGCGCCTAATACTACTGCCGACAACATCAACAGGCCGCTGTATATAGCGCGTGGCCCAAACTTATCGACTAAGCTGCCGACCACAATGCGTGCAGGAATTGTGAGTGCCACGTTAAGTGTTAAGAGTGCGGCCCATTGTTGCGGTGTCATATGCACGGATTGCATGATCAGTGGTTTTAGTGGTGGCAAGCTAAACCACATCACGAAAGTCATAAAAAAGGCAAACCACGTGAGATGTAAGGTAATGACAGATTTATTCGAAAAATCTAACAGGTTTAATTTGTGTGTGCTCATGGAGGTTCATCCAAACAGGTGGTAACACAGTGAGTTGTAATGGGTGGAGACATTGAATCAATGTTGATTTTGCAATGCTTGTGCCAAAGCACTGAGAGTGTTCAAAAACCTATGGATTGTCTTTGTTATGCGTTTTTTTGGTGCGCAAATGGCAAGATTTGTGCGCCAATAAAAAGCCAATTGAATTTTAGATTGAATCTTTGTGGTGCATTTTTTTAGGCGGATAAACAATTTTTAATTAAGCGCGCAGTAACTTTTCGTTTTAATTTAATGGCAAAAATTAAGGGCGCATTTAGTCAATTTAAGAGAGTTGGGTGGATTTAAATCGGTCTTTATTGTTGTCTGTGTCAGGGGGTATTTTGATGGTGTTAACGTTTTTACTATTCCATAAAAGTACCGACAGCGTGGAGAATTTGTGTAAGCACCGGTAATCCGCCGAGGGCTTATGAGTCTATTCTCAACAGCTCTCAACGGATTAATGGGATATAAACTAATAGTTTTAATGGTTAAAAGCTGGTGGATAATCCTGCATAAAGCGTTCGGCTTGCGCCATATTGCGGTGCGCCTACACCGACGCCCGTTCCATCGCGCAGCAAGTATGAGCGATTAAAGATATTGTCCACAGCAAGTCTGCCTTCGATATTACCCAGGCACGAATTTTTCCATTCGTGAGTAAACGCAATATTGGCTGTGGCGTAGTGCGGTAGTGATGCTGAATTAGGTGTGCCGCCTTCGGGTGTATTACGCAGTCCGCTACCATAAATAAAGTCAGCGCTGATTTGCGAATTACCAACGTGGTAATGAGTACCGCCCGAGAGTGATAATTTTTGGTCGTGATCCAAATAAATGTAGTGATTTGCAATGTAATGCAATTCATCTTGTGCAAATAAGGATTGACCCGAAATAATATTTTCACCCTGTGCTTTTTGGAGCGCGATATTTAAATAGCCTCCCCATTCTTTTTCAGTGTAAATTCCAGAGAGTTCAATACCTTTTGCGTAGCCATTTGCATAATTAAAGGGCGATAAAATAAGTGCTTTTCCAAATTGTCCTTCATCCATTAAATTGGCAATTTTTTTGTAATAGGTGTCTGCTGTCAGCGTGAGTTCCGCATTGACTGTGTGGCTAATGCCTATATCAAAATAATGTGTGCGCTCTGCGCGCACTGGGTCTGATGTTGGAATTTCTGGAGCGTTTGTTGTATTGGCATAAAGGTTAATACTTTTTTGTGACGTTAGTTCCTGCGGCGGTGGTGTAAAATAGCGCGAATAGCCGGCATGCACTGCGGTGTCGTCACTGAGTTTGTACGCTAGATTAACGCGCGGACTTAATTGCTGCTCGTCGATATAGGCGTTAACCCGATCAAAGCGCGCACCATAATTCAAGGTCAGTGGATCAGTAATATGCCACTCATCCTGCACATAAAAACTCGTAGATCTGCCGGTTTTTCCAGAGTCGTCTTGAAGAGTAATAGGATTAAAACCGGTTTGAATTCCGTTACTGTTAGCGGCAAAAACATTAACGCTATTATTGCTTTGTGTAACTTGTCGAGTGTAGGCAAATCCACTGCGAATAATGTGGTCAGGAATTGATTTATAGCTCGAATCCAGTTGTACCCCATTGGATGAATTGGTGCGCAGAGTGTCGGATGCTGTACCCAGATAAATTAAATCAGCTTGGGTATCGGGCGTGTAATGCAAATCGGAATACTGATGAAAAACAGACGCCTGATAATTGAGTTCATCAAGACTTTTTTGAAACGACACCACCACAAATCGATTCACTTCTTTTTGATTGTCATTAATCGCCGCAGAGGGAATTGCACTGTAGCCCGCACTCGCATCACTCAATCCACTTAACGTAAATTGGGCGGTTTGTGCGGGGTTATTAGGAATTTGGAATTTGCCATTGTAGGCACCGAACAGCAAACCAAAACGCGTTTCTTCATCCACGAGATACGATAAGCTACCAAAGGTTTTTTCTTGTTGGGTTTTATCGTGCAGTACATTGTCAGTTGGCAGTGGATTTTCAATGCCCAGCGAATTTGATAAGTAACTCGCGGATATGTAGTAATTAAAATTGCCTTGGGTGCCAAAAAATTCAGCGCTCGGTTCAAGATAGTTGTGATTTCCGGTAAGAATACCAATGCGCCCACCGGGAACTACATCGCCTTCTTTGGTTTGAATATCAACAATCCCTGCGGTGCGTAAACCGTATTGTGCGGGAATAGCGCCCGTCACAAAATCAACTTGCTGAATAAAGCGCGTGTCAATGGATTGCCCAAAACCCGTAATACTTTCCGGAAGCTGTACGCCATTGACTCGATATTGAACATTGCCGTGATCATCGCGAATATGCAGTGAGCCAGAAGCCTTCGAATCTTGATCGACACCCGGCAAATGTAATAAAACGTCATTAAATGGCGTATCGCTGCCTTGCCCTAAGCTATCGATTAAATGCGTATCGATGGTATAAATTGTTGTGCCGACTTTGGGAGAAAGTTCGATGCGTTCGCTTTTAAGATGAAGGCCGGTAACAACAACGGTTTCTATACTTTGATCATTGGAGTCATCGGCGTAAACAGACGATGCCGTCAGCAAGCTGGCTATAATCACAGGCAGCTGACGTTTTACAAATACGGGAGACATAGCAAAACCTTTTCTATACAGGATAAAAAGTGCACGCCCTGAGTACGGCTGGGGCGACAATCAACATACACGCCGAAAAGATTGCTTGGTGATATAACAGACGAGTGCCGACAAATCCGCATACGAATATAAAATTGCAGCGTTTTCTATAAACGGAAATTCAGGCAAAAAACCAAGTCAACAAACAGGCGTGTTAATGAGTTCGACGGAGTTGGGGCGGGGCGCGTATAGGGGTAAAGCTGTGTTGTTGGCAGTAGACAGTGTGCAGGAGCAGGACAACACCCAGCACCATTATCAGCGTTGGTAGCGCAATGCTCGCTTGGGTGAGCGGTGTTTTATCCAGCGATGCAGAGTGCTGACAAAGCACACAGTGGTCATCCACTTCGGTAAACACACCGTGCATATGTCCAGCTTCGATGACCGACGTGAGCACGAGCATTGCCGCTGCGGCTAATAACCACAGGCGTAAACGGGGATGTGAATGACGGATAAACTTGAGCATGGCTTGCAATCTAGTGAAATTTCCTAAAACCTGCAAGCGTTATATTATAACCTTTGTAAAGGTGCTGTTTTTATTAACATCTAAGACCCGGATATAACCTGCGCAACAGCCTAGATAATCGTGTTGTTTAGAATGGCAGTCGGTGGTTGTGTATAGATTCTATGGGGAAACAATATGCTGTGGTTATTATTGGCTCTTGCGGTAGCGGGCTTTTTGATTTATCGCTTGGATAAAAAACTAAAAGCGAAATATGACGATAGCTTTAATCCCGTCGCATGGAATTTGCCGGCTATTGAAGACGTAGTGCCTGCAGGGCATCAGGTTGTTGCGACGACGGTTGAGTACCTTAAACAAGATGCGGTATTAAGTTTGATACAGCAGCCGTTATTTTGCGCAATGCATGCGTTATTTGCGAATGATTACTGGGTGATGGCGAATGTGCCTGTGGCTTTTGTTATAAAAGCGCGGTCGCATCAAGCGCATTTATCGGCGAAAATAATGCCGCACGTTTTTGATATTGTGTTGTGCGATAAAAATAATTTTTCACCTATGTGTGTAGTGCTATTGGATGCTACTGCACAAACAATGGAGAATATTTTGTCGGCTTGCGAAGTGGCGAATGTAGCGGTGGTTCGTGTTCGCATTCAACATCATTACGACTTACAAGAGCTGCAGGCGCAGGTACTAAAGGCATTGCCTAGTGTCACTACATCAGTGGTAACGACAAATATTCCATCTGAAGCGGCATCAAACGCTGCCGATGCTTTGGCGATAGAATACCCGCCTGAAGTTGAACATAAGGATTGTCCTTACTGTTCATCCACAATGGTAAAGCGCACTGCCAAACGTGGTCAGTTGCAAGGCAAGTTATGTTGGGTTTGCTCAACCTATCCACACTGTAAAGGTATACTACTCGTTAGATAATATGAGTTTGATCACCATAAAAAAGCCAGCTTGATTACACATCAAGCTGGCTTTTTGTTGTTTACTTTGAAGCTGTGAATTAATAAAAGCTCAAGTACTTTGAATTATCACCCATAAAATATTCAGATGAATCTGTACTGAATCTGTAATTCATCAACAAGCCTGCATTGCCATAGCCTTGGTAGTAGACTAATTTGAAACTGTGTTGACCTTCATTCAAATGTATATTGCAAGTGTCGCGGGTCAGTGGGCGGTCGTGCGTCCACTCACATAATTGTTTGCCGTCTACGCTTAAGATAAAGCCATCATCGCTGGATACAAAGAAGAGGTAATCACCGGATTTTTTCACCGTAAAGGGTGCATCCAAATCCATAAAGAAATCACCGCTGTAACCAATTTCGCCTAATTTTGGATGACGAAATTGGCTTTTTTCCGCGAGATTAATGCGATCAACTTTGACCATTTTTGACATTTCAATATCGCGCTGTTGGTGAATGTTCGCGATAGAGGTCCGGTTTTTACTGATGACTAAATTAAATACGCCGTTTACGTGCGGTGGCGTAATACGGTTGATAATAGCAAGGGTAATAACTGTTAATAACACTGAAAAAACAAGGTTTTTATTGAAGGGTATAGTTTTCATTATTTCACCACCTGTAATTTCCAGAAACTAAACCAGTTGCGCAGTTCGAATTGATCTTCTGTTAGCGCAAAGCCATAGGTCAGTGGTGAGAAAAATGCAAACACTGCAATCACTAAGGTGACGTAAACGCTTATATTGATCCAAACGTGTTTGTTGTTATTAATAATGTCATCGCGGTAAATGTAATTAAACACTAATGCCAAATTAATACTGCCGAATACCAGCGGTACCAAATAGTGGTAGAGATACATGACCCGTTCAATTTGTAAAATTGCAATCATGTAACACATATACAGTGAGGTGAAGGCGCAAATCCAATAAAACAATGGTGTATATTTCTCTTGCTGCCCATAAATAAACTTGCTCATGATCAGGCCAAGGCTTAATACAATACCTGCGGCGACGCTAAACCAAATAATCGGATTGCCAACAATGGTCATGTATTTTACTTTGACTTTGCCATCAATAGTGTCTTTATCCCAGCGGTAGTTGATGGTTTTTTTACCGAGAATCCAATTCATTGCAAAACTGCCATTTTCATCGGGTTTGCACTCATCCAGTTTGGGCACTCCATCGGCGTATTCGCTCATGTATTTTAAGTTATCGCGCATACCGACAATAAAGGTAGAGATGCTCCAGGTGTCTCCCTTGTGAATAGCGGCCAAATATTCCGGTGATGCTTTGTAAGTGCGTTCAGCAATAACTTTGGTGCCCATACCAATATGAATATAAAACACCGTGAGGAATACCAGTGCAACCGCGCCAACACCGAGGGGAACCGTAGGCAATAAGCGTTTGCCTACTGCAAGGAAATTGAGCGATTGAATATTTTTCCACTGATCGACACCGAAGAGCATGATGAACAGTAGCAACAATATAAACGCGTTGATTTTTACGCTAATAGCAAGGCCGATAAGCAGGCCGAGAATTACGTAATTGACGAAGGTTATTTTTTTTCCAGATGTAATACTGCGCACTAAATAATAAAGCGCCGCCAAGATAAAAAATAATTGAATTCCTTCAAGCATTGCCGCACGTGCATGAATAACGAGTGCATTGTCAAAAATAATAAAACTACTGAATAGGAACGCGAAAAGTTTGTGTTGGGTTATGCGCTGTAGAATACCGTAAAAGAACAATACGGAAAGTGCCATTAACACCACCGATGGCCAACGGAAACCGGTGTACTTCATCGTCGCTGGTGCGTCTTCACCTTTCAAATAATCTGTTTCATTGAGCTTGTGTTTGTCCACATGCGTGTTGGCGCCAATCATGACTTCCGCGAGACCCATCAGCATTTTGCCGAGTGGCGGATGAGGCTCCATATACATCACACCATCAATGTGTTTTTCTGCGGAGGCGATATGGTAGTTCTCATCCCAAAACATAGCATTGGGATTGCCATATTCGGTGAAGTAAATTCCGAAGGAGCAAACGAGCAATATCAATGGGTAAATATTTTGCTTGAGTTGCGCGTAAAGCAACCTACGGAGGTCATTGGTTTTTATAGACATGGTATGTGTACTTTATGGTCAAAAGTTGTTGTTAGAGATGGTTTATTCATTATTAAAATTATCCAGCCAGTTACCTTGTATAACCTAGAGTGACGGGCCTTTCTCTCGCGCACGAATCTTGCCTGGTTCTGCGGCGGGGTGCAATTGGTGGCGTGCCGTAGCAGTGAATTTCTTGGTGGGATTGGTCATTCTCGCAATAAATCCTTCAGGTTGAATGTCCAGACTGGAATCTTGAGCGGGAATAGTGATAAAGTCTAATTAGGTATTATTGTAATACAAATAATAATGTATCTTAATTCAAGTGTGTCGTAAGTTGGCCAGAGGTTGAACAATTTATGCCATTAATCTATCGCTTCGTTCTTTGAGTGAATTTCTATGAAACAGGCAATTTTGGCGACTTGGCTGCTGATCTGCTCTAGCTTTGCGGTTGCACAAACTGTGGCAATTCAGGTTGACCTAAACCAACAATCGGCACCGCTTAAACCCATCTGGGCGTGGTTTGGTTATGACGAACCCAACTACACCACAATGAAAGATGGTAAAAAGCTGTTGTCCGAGATTGCGGCGCTCAGCCCTGTACCGGTTTATGTGCGCGCCCACAACTTGATGAATACTGGTGATGGCACCGCCGCGCTCAAGTGGGGCTCAACCGATATGTATACAGAGGATGCAGACGGTAAGCCCATCTACAACTGGACAATTGTGGATAAGATTTTCGATACCTACATCGAGCGCCATATGAAGCCGCTTGCCCAAATTGGGTTTATGCCCGCCGCACTGTCTCCCAAGCCTGACCCGTACCAGCATACTTGGGCTCCGGGCAAGCCGTATCAAGACATTATGACGGGCTGGGCCTATCCTCCCAAAGATTACAACAAATGGGCCGACTTAATCAGTGCATGGGTACAACATTCGGTGGCGCGTTACGGTAAAGCCGAGGTAGAAAGTTGGTATTGGGAATTGTGGAATGAGCCAGACGGTTTTTATTTAATTGCGCCCAACACTGAGCAGGAATATTTCAAGATGTATGACTACGCCAGCTTTGCCGTAAAGCGCGCGTTGCCGACAGCGCGCATCGGTGGGCCGCACACTGCGCACGGCGGTGAATTTTTCAAACATTTTATTGAGCATTGCTTGCGTGGCACCAACAGTGTCACGGGCAAGCTAGGCGCGCCGATTGACTTTCTGGCGTTTCACGCCAAGGGTGCTCCGCGTGTGGTGGATGGTCGTGTACAAATGAGTATGAGTCGTCACTTTCACAATATTAGTGATGGCTTTGCAGTCGTGGCGAGTTTTCCAGAATTAAAACATATTCCGGTAATTATTGGTGAATCTGACCCTGAAGGTTGCGCTGCGTGCGGGATGAAAACCAATCCTGAGAATGCTTATCGCAATGGCACTTTGTATTCCAGTTACACCGCCGCTTCTATCGCCCGCGAATACGATTTAATGGAAGAGTTTGGTGTAAATTTAATCGGTGCTGTTAATTGGTCGTTTGAATTTGAAGATCAACCTTGGTTTGCGGGCTACCGTGATTTGGCGACTAACGGTATTAATAAGCCTGTGCTCAATGTGTTTCGCATGCTCGGTATGATGAACGGTAAGCGTGTGGTGGTAACGGGTGATCTTGCTTACAACGCGCAAACGATTCGTGAAAAAAGTGTGCGTGACACTAAAACAGATATCAATGCATTGGCTGTCGCGAATAAAAAATCTATTTCTATATTGGTATGGAATTATCATGATGACGATATTGTAGATGCAGGTTCTCCCGTTGCCATTACGATAAAAGGTATTCATGCCAAGCAATTAACGATGACGCAATACTTGATAGATACGCAGCACAGCAACGCCTACACAGCATGGAAAAGTATGGGGTCACCCCAGCAGCCTACTGCTGCGCAAATTGCCGAATTGGAAAAGGCCAGTGCGTTGGCTATGCTTGGTGAGCCCAGCGTATTACCTGTTAAAGATCAAACGGCGACACTCACACTTTCATTGCAGCGCCAAGCCGTAGGTTTAATTCAGTTAGCCTATTAAAACTTGTGCCTAATAAGGGCGCACGGAGTATTTATGAAATATAAATCTTTTTTAGTTTTATTATTGTGTCTCTCTGCCAAAGTGTGGGCTGCAGATGGCGCAGCCGTTTATAAACAATATTGTGTAGGTTGCCACGGATTGCATCGTGAAGGTGGTGTGGGACCTAATTTGGCTGATAAAGAATGGGTAAAAGTAAAACCGCAACATGAGGCTTTGGTTAAATTTATCGGCGAAGGGTTACCTGCTACTGGTATGCCAAGGTGGAAAGATGTTTTGGATGCTGAAAAAATTTCTGCAGTCGCCAGCTTTTTATTAAATCCAGGAAAAGATGCAGAATCAAAAGATATATTGGCCGCGGGCATGTCAACGGATCCCTATCCTGAATTAAAAAAATTACATCTCCCGGTAGGCTTTTCCATTTCGGTGTATAGCGATCAGGTAGAAAGTGCACGCGGTATTGTTGTGTCGCCTACCGGTATTGTATTTGTTGCATCGCGAGCAACCGGTAAAGTTTTTGCGGTTGTGGATGAAAATAAAGACGGCGTTGCAGACAAAGTTGTAACAGTTGTTGAGGGTTTAGATTCGCCCATAGGGGTAACCTTATTAAACGGCGCGCTTTATATTGCTGAGCGGAGCCGCGTAACGCGAATCGATAATATCGAAAAAACCTACACACAAAAACCGGCCTTTAAAATTGTGAAGGATGATTTTCCTAAAGATAAATGGCACGGTGAGAAAATTATCAAAGCCGGGCCAGACGGCAAGCTCTATATTCCTATAGGTGCGCCCTGTAATGTGTGCGATAAAGAAAATGAACCCTATGCAAAAATTTATCGCATGAATCCTGACGGTTCGCACTTCGAAATTTTTGCGCGCGGTATTCGTAACTCGGTTGGCTTTGCCTGGGATCCGCAAACCAAAGAAATGTGGTTTACCGATAATGGCCGCGATCTGTTGGGTGATAACACCCCCTCCTGCGAATTAAATCATGCGCCCAAGGCGGGTATGCATTTTGGCTTCCCTTACTGCCACAGTGGTATTTTACTCGACCCTGAATTTGGCCAAGGTAAACGTTGCGAGGATTACGTTCCGCCGGCGGCAAAGCTTGGCCCACACGTTGCGCCATTGGGGTTAAATTTTTATGAAGGCACGCAATTTCCTGAGCAATACCGCAACCAATTATTTGTCGCTGAGCATGGCTCTTGGAATCGCACGCAAAAAATTGGCTACCGCGTGGAGTTGATCACCTTAGTTAATAACCAAGTCATGAGTGACACCCCCTTTGTGGAGGGTTTTGTGCAGGGTGAGGAAGTGCTTGGCCGCCCGGTCGATGTCGCCTTTTTACCGGATGGTTCCATGTTAATTTCAGACGATTTTCGCGGCCGTTTGTACCGTGTCACTTACACGCTACCACCCAAGGTGGACAAAAAAGCGGAATAATCTGAGCTATGATCCTCGGACATAAAAAAGCGGCTTCATGATGAGTGAAGCCGCGCAAATGGGGTAAAACTGGAAAAAGACATTCGCAAACAAAGTCTCGTTTATCACCAAGGCAGCACATTTCTGGGTGATGAAATAGGCCAAAATATTTGATGAGCGTGATCATTTGTAATCGTCTGCTTTTTATTGGCAAAAGCCAACCTCGCAGAGACTATGCTGTTCTATTTTGTTTTTCAATATGCCCGTAAAAACAAGCTTAAATTTGATGCTTTAAGCTCAAGAATATTTTTAATAGTAAAAATAATTTCTGCTTGGCTGATGATTCACATCGTGCAGCTGTTTTCATTTTCTCGCGTAAAACGGCATCCTTCAATTCCATCAAGTGTAGCTTTAGCCGTTCCCTTGAATCTAGTCATTGCATTCATATAGAGTTCAGCCGCTTTCTATAGGCTGTGGTTGAGTCTTGTGCTCGCGGTTAAGAAATTTATGTTCATCACAAAGGAGTTAGGTCATGAAGAAGGTTGTTAGCTTGGTGCTGTTGGGGTTGTTCGCTGCACCTGTATTCGCCGGAAGTAGCTGTGAAACCATTAAGGCAGAGATAGCTGCCAAAATTGATGCGAAAGGCGTTAAAAATTACACCATCGAGATTATCCCCACCGAGGACGTAAAAGATCAGAAAGTCATTGGTTGGTGCGATGGTGGCAAGAAAAAGCTGATTTACAAAAAAGTCTAAAGCTCGATTGGGCGGAGTGCAGGATTTAAAGACTGGGGAGTCCTCTGTACTCTGCCCCTTTTGCAGCGCTAACCTGCGGTATTCAGTGAGTCGTACACCACGACTTTGCTCCAAAGGTCCTCACAATCCGCAATAAATTTTAAATGAATAGGATGAACCTGATAGCCCTGTTCGTCCGCTTCGCTCGCAAAAAATGCTAACCAAGAAACGGCATAACTGCTGTCGATAACCTCGCGATCTTCGGTGGCGGCGGGTGTGCCTATATGAAAACCCGTAATGCTAGGGATGGCTGTTAAGGTTTGTACGCCTTGTAATAGGCGAGCTTTATCGGCGCTGGACGCGGGATTTTTTAACCAGAAATAAACATGATGAGAAAGGTGCGAGAGGGTGCCTTGCATAGCTTATCCTTTGATTTTGCGGTGGGGATTAAGGGTTTAAATTACCCTTAACAGCCTAGGCCAAAATGAAAAAAGGGCGCAAGCGCCCTTACAAATCTTTCAAATCAACTTTTACAGCAAAAACCACCTGCCTAGCTTACCATAGGTTTGGCTTTGGCGGCGTCAATCAATTGCAAACGTTTTAAAATAGCAGCCTCAATTGCAGTGGAATCCAAGCCTTGAGCTGTTAATTGTTCACTGTGGTTGGCGTGATCCACAAAGCTGTCATTCAAGCCCAAGTGCAACACCGGCATGACATAGCCTTTACTAGCTAAGTGCTCACTTACTGCAGAGCCAGCGCCGCCCGCAATAGCGTTTTCTTCCACGGTGACCAGCAAACTATGGCTATCGGCCATGCGCTCAATCAAGGTTTCATCGAGTGGTTTTACAAAACGCATGTCGCACAGACTGGCGTTGAGCTTATCCGCTACTTGCGCAGCGGTTGCTAGCAATGTGCCAAAACACAAAATCGCCACTTGCGTGCCTTCACGTTTAACCATGCCCTTGCCGATGGGTAGCAGACTCATGGTCTTTTCGATGGTAATCCCCGTGCCTGTGCCGCGTGGGTAGCGCACTGCCGCGGGGCCTGAGTATTGATAAGCAGTGTAGAGAAGCTGGCGGCATTCGTTTTCATCGCTGGGTGCGGCAATCAGCATGTTGGGGATGCAGCGCATAAAGCTCAAATCAAAGCTGCCAGCATGTGTGGGGCCATCTTCACCTACTAAGCCGGCGCGGTCTATAGCAAAGAGCACATCCAAATTTTGCAGTGCCACATCGTGAATAAGCTGATCATAAGCGCGTTGCAAAAACGTCGAGTAAATGGCAACCACTGGTTTTTGGCCTTCACAAGCCATACCGGCGGCGAGCGTCACCGCGTGCTGCTCGGCAATCGCAACATCGTAAAAACGCTCGGGGAAGCGCTCGGCAAATTCCACCATGCCCGAGCCTTCGCACATGGCAGGGGTAATACCTACCAAGCGCTCGTCTTGCGCAGCCATATCGCACAGCCAATCGCCAAATACTTGCTGGAATTTAATTTTGCTGGGGGCTGCTGCGGCTTTTTTGGGCTCAATTTTGTTGAGTGCGTGATAGCCCACGGGGTCAAGTTCTGCGGGTTCGAAGCCTTTACCTTTCTGAGTAATGATATGCAGTAGTTTGGGGCCTTTAATATCGCGCAGATTGCGCAGATAGCTTACCAAATCGCTCAGGTCATGGCCGTTGATAGGGCCAACATAGTTAAAGCCCATTTCTTCAAACAGTGTGCCGGGCGACATAAAACCTTTGAAGTGCTCCTCGGTGCGGCGTGCAAATTCCCATGCCGCCGGTACTTTGGTAAGTACTTTCTTACTGCCTTCACGCAAGCCATTATAGAACTTGCTCGCCCAGATTTTAGAGAGATAGGTGGCCAACCCACCCACATTGGGGGAGATGGACATGTTGTTATCGTTGAGGATCACCAGCATGTCGGTTTCGGTATGAGCTGCATGGTTTAGGCCTTCAAAGGCCATGCCCGCCGTCATGGAGCCATCGCCGATAATTGCCACACATTTGCGGCCGTTATCGGCCATTTCGTTGGCAATCGCCATACCCAGTGCCGCTGAAATGGAGGTGCTGGAATGGCCGACACCAAAAGTGTCATAGTCGCTCTCATCGCGCTTGGGAAAGCCGGATAAGCCATGGCGTTGGCGAATAGACGCCATGCGCTCGCGGCGCGAGGTGAGAATTTTGTGCGGGTAAGTTTGATGGCCTACGTCCCAGACTAGGCGGTCACTCGGTGTTTCGTAAACGTAGTGCAGGGCAATAGTGAGCTCTACCACGCCCAGGCCGGCACCAAAATGGCCTCCGGTTTGGCCGACACTGTAGAGTAAAAAGGCGCGCAGTTGTTCCGCCAGCTCAGGCAGTTGTTTTTCGTCCAGCGCGCGCAGATCAGCGGGGGAATCTATGCTGTCCAGAAGCGGAGTGGCGGGGCGGCTGGTGGGAATCTCGTTGAACATGCGCTCTATCGTCTGAATAAAAGCTGGCATTGTAGGCTGTAGCCGCTCGTTTTCCTAGCGCAATACATCGGCAGATACTCAGCCTTCGAGCGCTAACTGGCCACAAGCTGTGGCAGAATGGCGGCACTTTATTCGTCTAAGGAACTTCTATGCTTGTCCATCCCAATCCAGATCCCGTTGCTTTCAACCTTGGCCCTTGGCCAGTGCACTGGTACGGAATTATGTATGGTGTTGCCTTTTTGCAGTTTATCTTGCTTGGCAACCTGCGTACCAAACAGCCGCATATTGCCGCGCAGGGCTGGACTAAAGATCATGTCAGCGACATTATTTTTTACGGCATGTTGGGGGTGGTGATCGGCGGGCGTTTGGGTGAAGTATTGTTTTATCGCCCCGCGTATTTTTGGGAACATCCGATCGAGATTCCCATGACGTGGTTGGGCGGCATGTCGTTTCATGGCGGTTTTCTGGGCGTGGTAATCGCCATGTGGTTGTGGGCGCGTAAAACGCAAAAAAAATTGGGTGATGTTTACGATTTTATCGCGCCCCTGGTGCCTTTAGGTTACGCCGCGGGGCGCATGGGTAATTTTATCAATCACGAATTGCCGGGTCGCGCTGCCAGTGCCGATTTACCTTGGGCTATGCAGTGGCCGGGGTTGGATTATTTAGTGCATCCATCGCCACTGTACCAAACGCTGGTGGATGGTATTTTGCTATTTGTGATTCTGTGGTGGTTTGCGCGCACTCAGCGCCCACGTTGGGCCACGGGAGCGCTCTACTGCATGCTTTATGGCTGTGCGCGTTTCTTCACTGAATATTTCCGTACGCCAGATTGGGAAATTCAGGTGGCAGGTATTCCGGTCACTTCCGGTCAGGTGCTTAGTTTACCGATGATTGTAGTAGGCTTGGCGGTGTTGGTGTGGGCTTATAAGTTTCAGGTGAGACCGCTGCCGGAAAAAGCTCCCGTTTTATCCGAAAAAAAATCAACCAGAAAATCAGCGAGAACAATCTAATGATTCAAAAAATTGTGCTTGCCAGTGGCAACGCGGGCAAACTGCGTGAGTTCCAACAATTGCTTACGGGCTGTGGGTTTGAGGTGGTTCCCCAATCTGATTTTAAGGTTGGCAATGCGGAGGAGACCGGCACTACTTTTGTTGAAAATGCCATTATTAAAGCGCGCCATGCCTGCGTGCAAACAGGGCTGCCGGCGATAGCTGATGACTCAGGCATTGAGGTCGATGCGCTCAATGGTCGTCCGGGCGTATATTCCGCGCGTTACGCGGGTGAAAGTGCAACGGATAAAGAGAACAATCAAAAATTATTGGTTGAATTGCAGGATGTTCCTACAGAAAAACGCACCGCACGCTACCATGCGGTGCTCGCCTTTATGCGCTATGCCGATGATCCTACACCCATTTTGTGTCACGGCACCTGGGAGGGCATTATTCTCATGGAGCCACGCGGTGAAAATGGTTTTGGTTACGATCCATTATTTTTTGTGCCCACACACAATTGCGCATCGGCAGAGTTGGACAAAGCTGAAAAAAATCGCATCAGTCATCGCGGTAAAGCAATGGCTGAGTTGTTGGAAAAATTATCGGTGTTGATGCAAAAAGCATAAAACGATTATATTAAAAGTTGAAACTCCATGCCATTAGCATTGCCACCGCTCGCGCTCTATATTCACGTCCCTTGGTGCATTCGCAAGTGTCCTTATTGTGATTTTAATTCTCATCAAGCAAACGCGAATATTCCGGAAGCGGAATATGTGGCCGCGTTGCAATTTGACTTGCAGCAGGATTTTTCTTTGGCGCAGGGGCGTAGACTGACCAGCATTTTTTTTGGTGGCGGTACACCGAGTATGCTCTCAGCCAACGCCATTGGCAAAATTGTACAGAGCGCTGAAACCATTATTGGGTTTGACCCTGATATTGAAATTACGCTGGAGGCTAATCCCGGTACTTTTGAACAAGAAAAATTTTTCAGTTTTCGTGCAGCGGGTATTAATCGTTTATCCATTGGTATTCAAAGTTTTAACGACCAACAATTAACATTGCTGGGGCGAGTGCATGGCCGCGACGAAGCATTGCGCGCGGTGGATGTGGCACGTCGCGCGGGGTTCGATAATATCAATCTGGATTTAATGCATGGTTTACCTGAGCAATCGGTTGGTGCGGCCCAAGCAGATTTGCAGCAAGCCATTGCATTAGCGCCCGAGCATATGTCCTGGTATCAACTCACCATCGAACAAAACACTGCATTTTATTCTGCGCCGCCGCTATTGCCGGAGGAAGATATTTTGGCGGATATTCAAGATGAAGGCCAAGCGTTGCTGGCCTCTGCCGGTTACGCGCAATACGAAATCTCTGCTTACGCTAAACCTCAAAAACGTGCACGTCACAATCTTAATTATTGGGAGTTTGGCGATTATTTGGGCATAGGCGCAGGTGCTCATGGCAAAATTACTCAGCTAGATCAGAATCGCATTGTGCGTTTATGGAAGACGCGTTTGCCTAAACATTATTTGGATGCAGCTGTCAGCCAAAAAATTTCCACTAACCTCGCAGGGCACCAAAATGTGTTTGGTGGTGGCAGTGATGTGTTGCAGTCAGAGGCATTGCCGTTGGAATTCCTCATGAATATTTTGCGTTTGCATGAAGGTGCGCCCGCAATTTATTTGCAAACGCGCGCCGGCTTATCTATGAATGCGCTAGAACCACAGTGGTCGCAGCTGGTCGCTAAAGGTTTGGTGGAGTTGGATGATGGTCATTTACGTACTACCACATTGGGGCGACGGTTTTTGAATCGCGTATTAGAAACCTATACGTCTTGTGATTAGTGCGAGTCTTTCTGAAAATAAAATGGAGGCTCTGCCTCCATTGTTTGTGCTTGATTATTTTATTATTTGTTGTCGTTGTGAATAGTAAATTGTTATTGGATTTGTTGTTATAGATGCTTAGTGAGTGACACTGGTTAATTCGCTAGTCAGTTGCTCTTGCCAATGCAATTGATCGCTGTAGTGCAATAAACGCATAGCGCCTTGATGGTCTTCTACTAAAGCGCTGCAGTTTTCAATCCAATCGCCGGTGTTCGCGTAGCGCAAGCCATCTTGTTCAAACAGTGCAGGAAAGTGAATGTGCCCGCAAATAACGCCATCGTAGCCGCGATGCTTCGCTTCGTTTAAGCAGGCTTGTTGATAGGTGTTAATTGCCGCCTTTGCGCCTTTAATGTTGCTTTTAATTAAACCTGCGAGCGAGAAATAAGGTCGCCCTACCCATTTGCGGAAGCGGTTGCTCCAGCGGTTGATAAATAACAGCAAGTCATAACCGTTATCGCCAATCAATTTCGTAATCCAGCTGTGATTAATATGCGCATCCATTGCATCGCCGTGCATAATTAATAAATGTTTGCCGTCGGCCGTGGTGTATTCGTGTTCGTGTTGAATTTCAATGGGCCCAAATAATTGCCCGCAAAAGCGGCGGATGGGTTCATCGTGATTGCCCGGCACATAAATAACACGTACGCCGCGTGCTGCCAGTTCGTAAAATTTCAACATCACTTGGTAATGTTTTTGCGGCCAGCAAAAGCGACGTTTCAGCGACCAGAGATCAACAATGTCGCCCACTAAATAGAGTGTGTCGCAATGAATGTGGTTAAGAAAATCCAGCAGAAATTCGGCTTTGCAATCGCGGTAACCTAAATGGATATCAGAGATCCAAATCGTGCGCGCATTGATCAGTGGGCTGGTGGGGCGTGTAGCGTGTTTAGTGTGCGACACATCGAAGTTGGACAACACAGAACTGGATGCATTCATGGGGCGTTTCCATAAGGTTGTTTGCAAAAATAATCGCAAAACCATATGACGAAAACACAACAGTTCTATGAAGTTTTGATGAATTCCGCTGTAAGGGCGGAACTATATTGATCCGTGTGAAATTGAAGATGCGTGATTGATTCGAAATGTGTGTGAAGGCGCTCGCCAACTTATTTGTTGGCGGCGAGTTTGCTGTCCTGATCGCCTTGGCGCAACCATTGTAAAACCGCGAAGCGGCTTTCCAGCATATCTTTATAGGTTTGCAAAATAACCGCGTTGGGTTTTTTTTGCTGCTCCAACAGTGTTAGCCGCTCAGTCAGAAAGGCGATATCAGCCTCTACTTTGCGCGCTACATCTTCGCTGTTAACTTCCAAGTCACCAATGTTTAGTTTTGCCATGCTCCACTCCCGGGATTTACGCCTCTCATGGCAAACATTATCCATGGGTGATGCAGGTCACACTAGGCGACATTCTTAGCAGCTTGTGTGCGTTTTGGCTTACAAAGGTTGTTTTTTGCCCAGCGTCAAAACAAACAATAAGGTAGCGGCTAGCACAATGGAGGGGCCGGCTGGGCTGTCCCATTTGAAGGAGGCAAATAGCCCTAAGCTAACTGCCAGTGCACCTATGATGCTGGCACCTATGGCCATAGTTTCGGGGGAGCGGGTTAAGCGGCGACTGGCGGCGGCGGGAATAATCAGTAATGCAGTAATCAACAACACCCCCACGACTTTCATCGCAATGGCAATCACCAAGGCCATCAACAACATCAGTGCGGTACGCACCTTGGTAACCGCAACGCCCTCAACCTGAGCTAGCTCTTCATGTACAGTAATGGCCAACAGTGGGCGCCACAGCCAGATAAGTGCACCTATAACCACTAGCGAAATCAGCCAAATAGATGCCAAATCGAGAGTGTTGACGGACAAGATATCGCCAAATAAATAGGCCATGAGGTCGATACGCGTACCGCTAAACAAACTAACACACACCAAACCCAACGCGAGCGTGGAGTGGGCAAGAATACCCAGCAAAGTGTCGGTCGCTAAAAAACGGTTGTGTTGCATGGCAACTAACAAAATTGCCAGCAACAAACAGCCCAGCGCAACCGCAAGGTTCAAGTTAATTCCCAGGAGCAAACCGAAAGTAATACCCAACAATGCTGAATGAGCCAGGGTGTCGCCAAAGTAGGCCATGCGTCGCCACACCGCGAATGAGCCTAGCGGGCCAGCGACCATCGCCACGGCTAGGCCGGCCAGCAGTGCAGAGAGTAAAAAATCAGGCATGATGATTGTGCTCACAGTGATCAGAACAACCTACACCACCCTTGATCACATTGCCGTGGACATCATGTTGGTGGTCGTGGTGGTGATGGTAAAGGGCGATGTGCGGGCTGGTATCTGGTGCTTTGGCGCTGCTGCCAAACAGGGCGAGATAGGCGGGGTCATTGGTGACCGTGTCTGGGTGCCCTTGGCAGCACACATGTTGATTTAAGCAAATTACGGTATCAGTAGTGGCCATCACCAGGTGCAAATCGTGGGAGACCAGCAGTACGCCGCAGTTGCGTACTTGGCGTATTTGATGGATCAGCGCATAAAGTGCGGTTTGGCCGCTGACATCTACGCCCTGTACCGGCTCGTCTAACACTAGCAAGTGTGGGTCGCGCAGCAGTGCACGGGCGAGCAGCACCCGTTGGGTTTCGCCGCCAGAGAGCAGTTGCATAGGGGTGCTACCTAGCTTGTCTATACCGGTTAATTGCTGAATTTCCATCATGTTAGTGCGCGGCTTTCCGCCCAACAGTAAAAAACGTTCGACACTTAATGGCAGACTGGGTTCTAGATGGAGCTTTTGTGGCATATAGCCAATGCGTAAATCTGGGGCGCGCTGAATGGTGCCCTCGTCTATCTGGATGAGCCCCAAAAGACTGCGTACCAGCGTGGTTTTGCCGGCGCCATTGGGGCCTATCAGCGTGACAATTTTGCCGGCTTCGAGTGTGAGGTCGGCATTTTTCAGTAAGTGGCGCCCGTTGCGTATTACGCCGACCCCTTGTGCGTTCATGAGTATCTGCGTCATTGGATTTGTTCTTTAATTTGACAGTTAGGACACAGGCCGTTGATTTCGACACTATGGCTGGTCAGCTTAAAGCCGGCATCATCGGCGCACAGCGAGATAATGTTGTTGAGTTGGGCGTCGTCCAGTTCGACCGCCACATTGCACGACTGGCAAATCAAAAAATGACTTTGATGTTTTTGCGTAGGTGATGGGCAGCCGATATAGGCATTTAGACTGTTAATGCGATGTACCAGGCCCTCTTCGAGTAAGAACTCCAAGGTGCGATAGACCGTAGGAGGAGCTACACGCCGAGTAGAGGCTGCGGCTAACATTTCCATTAAGGTATAGGCGCCTAGCGGTTTGTGGCTTTGCCAAATCAGTGTGAGTACCTGCTCGCGTAAATTGGTCAAGCGCACCCCGCGGTTATCGCATACTTGACGCGCGGAGTTGAGCGCATCGCTAATGCAATGGCTGTGATTGTGTTGGCTACAAGCCTTGGCAAGGGTGTACACGGTGCAACTCCTAAGCGGACGATAGCAATATGTTACACTATAACCTTAGCGTGGGGTTTACTACTGATTTAGGTTGATAGAGTTCCCGAGCGGGCGTGATTAATCTTAAAGGCTGAGTGTATGTTGAATAAATTCTTGCTGGGGGTGTGCTGCTGGTCAGTGGTTATGGCGGCACAGGCAAAACCGTTGGTATTGTCCAGCATTAAGCCACTTACACTTATTGCACAGGAAGTTGCTGGCACTGCCGCCGATGTCGATACCCTCGTGCCCGTCACCGGTTCACACCACGATTATCCGCTCAAAATGTCGGATCACTTGCGCTTGCAAAAGGCTGACATTGTGTTGTGGATAGGTCCAGAATTAGAAAGCTTTCTGCAAAAGCCGTTGGCAAATCAACCCGCGGTAAAGATTATTAGGGCTTACACCTTACCGGGTATTTTTTGGCCACAAGCAGTAGCTATAACGGGCGATGTGGATGAATATCACCACGAACATGACCCACATCTTTGGCTAGATCCGCGTAATGCAATTGTTGTGGCGCAGGCGGTCAGTCAGAAGTTGGTGGCGCTAGATCCAGCCAATGGAACACAATATCGCGCTAATTTGCAGGCTTTTACCGAAAAAATGCAGCAGTTAGATCAGCAGTTACAAATGCAATTAAAGCCATTGGCGAAGCAGGGTTTTGCAGTTTATCACGAAGGGTTTGCTCATTTTGTAGGGCATTACGGTTTGTATCAACTCGATTATGTGACTTTTACGCCCGAGCAAAAGCCAGGTGCGAAGCATTTGCACCAATTACGTGAGGTATTGGCGAAGGAGGGCAAATGCTTATTTTTAGAGCCCTACAACGATATGCAGTCTGCCCGTGATCTGGCGCAAGAGCTACATTTGAAACTGGGAACCCTGGATGCTGTTGGTGACCCAACCATTACCAGTTACAGTCAATTGTTGGAACGCATGGCGCAGAACTTCTCAGCTTGCTTGGCGAATGGGAGTTGAAAAAGAAGTAACTTGAACCGGCGCACGCAATTTAATACCACGCACAGCAAGCGCATCAATTTGGCGCTTATTCAATTCCATAACAAAGGCATCATAGCCACTGCGTACCTTTCTATCTGACACCAACGCGCTTGTTCTGAGTAAATCGAGAATGCCATTTTCGGTAGCGAGTTTGTGGCGCTCACCCGTGTGGTGATAATAGAGACTGCCCAATTGGTGAAGGCGAAAAATAGCAGTTTGCGAAAAAATCAGAGTATCCATTGAAAAGCTCCTTTGATATTTATGTATCATTTAATAGGGTATCGAACAGTTATAGCTGCCGCGAAAATCTTTAAAGCTTATCGAGTTTAGGTTAAACAATGATCGGTGGTGTTTCTTCCTGTGCCAAATTTCTACGAGTTTTCAAATTTGTGACGTTCGTAAAAAAAGGGCTCCGGTTCGCCATAACAAAAAGGTATAACGCAACACGGAGCCTATGCAGGGTCAAACACGAGGAGAGAAAAACAATCAAAACAACTTACTAACAAGGTAAAGCAAACAGCATTCAAAACGTCTCAATCCGCCTAAATTCAGGCAAATTGGCTTAAATTTAAAGCGCTACGGGCGCTAGGTTCTGGAAGTGATTGCTAGCAACAGGAGTGATTTATACACATCAGCTGCACTTTCAGGGGCTATCAGTAGCCAATCATGCGCGAGTATCTGCTTGTGTCACTCAGGTCTGCATTTGGCAGAACTGTCGATTAGCATCTTCTTCCAGTCACCGCCACTTTCGTGGGGATTTTAGAACTTAACGCTGGTAACAACTTCTTTTGCAACGTCTGCGGCCACTTTTGATTCTATGGCTGCGCCTACTGCGTCAGAGGCCGCTTTTGCTTCTTTTTCCAAGCGTGTAGCTGATTCGTTAGTTTCAGTTGCTTTCAGATTTACAGAAGCAGAGGTGTCAGCTGAGGCCAGAGTTAATGGTTGTTCCACAACGGCTGGTGTGTTGTCAGCGAACACAGGGGCAGTTAACAGTAAAGCTATAAGTGCTAAAGATGACTTTTTCATTTGCGATCTCCTTTTGGGGGGTTACTTTCGTTACCGAGGTAATTTTGTTACCTCTTGTTACACATAGTAACACTTTATTTTTTGTTGTCTAGGTTTTCCTTAGAATTTTTTAAAAGCACTGTTATATATTTATTGAATATCAACTAGTTGCATATAAATCTTCATGTGTGATTAAAGTCTCATTTGTGTGCATAACGGTAACACATAGATTGTCATATTTGCCTGTTAACGGGGCCTAAGCATTGGTTGTCTGCGTTATAGTGGTGCTTTTGGTATATTCATCGACCTTTTCTACTCAATTTCACTTAAGACTACAGATATGACAGCCCCCAGTGCTCCCTCTGCCCCGCTCGTATTAGTTGATGGTTCCTCTTATTTGTACCGCGCTTATCATGCATTGCCGCCGCTCACCAATTCCAAGGGGCAGCCAACAGGTGCCGTTAAAGGTGTAGTGAATATGATGCGCCGATTGTTAAAAGACTTTCCCAACAGTCCTGTAGCGGTTGTGTTTGATGCAAAAGGCAAAACATTTCGCGATGATTTATTTGCTGAATACAAAGCAAATCGTCCGCCTATGCCTGACGATTTACGTCCACAAGTGCAACCTATTTTGGATATTGTGCAGGCCATGGGTTTGCCATTATTGGTGGTGGACGGTGTAGAGGCTGATGACGTTATCGGCACTTTGGCGCAACAGGCGACTGCATTGAAGCGCGATGTGGTTATCTCTACTGGCGACAAAGATATGGCGCAGTTAGTAAATGAGCATGTCACTTTAGTGAATACCATGACTGAAACGCGTTTGGATATTCCAGGCGTTATTGAAAAATATGGTTTCGGTCCGGAGTTGATGATTGATTACCTCGCACTTATGGGTGATAAGGTAGATAACATTCCCGGTGTGCCGGGTGTGGGCGAAAAAACCGCGCAGGGATTAATTCAAGGGATCGGTGGTTTGGATGCGATTTACACTGATCTAGAAAAAGTGCGCTCGCTATCCTTTCGCGGCGCTAAAACTATGCCGGAAAAACTTATTGAACATCGTGAGATGGCGTATCTCTCCTATCAATTAGCGACAATTAAAACAGATGTTGAGTTGGAACTGGGGCCGGAATCCATTCACTTAAGTCCGCCCGACAATGCGCGCTTGTGTGAATTGTTTGAAGCATTGGAGTTTAAAAGTTGGGCGGCTGAGTTAACGAAGGTTGGCGCTGACAATAATGCGTCTACGCAAGTGGATGCTTTTACATCTGCGCCTGCGTTAGACACAAAATCTATTGCTGTAGAAGTGCCGGATGCACCAGTGGATGTATGCTACGACATAATTACCGATAAAAATAATTTTTTGCTGTGGTTGAAAAAATTACAACAAGCTAGCGCATTTTCGTTCGATACAGAAACCACTAGCCTCAACATTATGGATGCTAAAATTGTAGGGGTGAGTTTTGCTATTGAGGCAGGAATAGCCGCTTATATTCCCTGTGGGCACGATTATATGGGAGTGTCGGAGCAGCTGCCCATCGAATGGGTATTGCAAGAATTAAAATCTATTTTGGAAGATGATAGCAAAATAAAAATTGGCCAAAATTTAAAATATGATCGCAGTGTTCTGCTGAATTATGGCGTTGAGTTGTGCGGTATTAAATTTGATACCATGCTTGAATCCTACGTGTGGAATTCGATTGGCAGTCGCCACAATATGGATGATCTTGCACAGAAGTATCTCGACTATAAAACTGTTACTTTTGAAGAGTTGGCGGGAAAAGGTGTTAAGCAATTAACGTTTAATCAGTTAAAAATTGAAGATGCCGGGCATTATGCTGCGGAAGATGCAGATATTACGTTGCGTTTGCATCAATTTTTTTGGCCGCAGTTAGTAAAAGAGCCATCGTTAAAATTTGTATTTGAAACGATAGAGATGCCGCTGCTCAAAGTGTTGTCGCATATTGAGCGAAATGGTGCACTGGTCGACGCTAATCTATTGGGTAAACACAGTATTGAATTAGGTGAGCGGTTAACACAACTAGAGCGAAAAGCATTTGAAATAGCAGGTCAAGAATTTAATTTAAGCTCGCCTAAACAATTGGGCGTTATTTTATTTGAACAACAAAAGTTACCGGTTCTGAAAAAAACACCGACGGGTACGCCTTCAACAGCAGAAGAGGTGTTGCAAGAGTTAGCGCTAGATTATCCACTGCCTAAAATTTTGATGGAATATCGGGGGTTAGCGAAACTAAAGTCTACCTATACCGATAAATTGCCGCTCGAAATTAACAAGCGCACGGGGCGGATTCACACTAGCTATCACCAAGCAGTTGCGGCGACCGGGCGCTTGTCGTCGCAAGATCCTAACTTACAAAATATTCCGATTAAAACGGAAGAAGGGCGGCGTATTCGTCAAGCGTTTATTGCGCCCAAAGGGTACAAATTGGTAGCCGCGGATTATTCACAAATTGAATTGCGCATTATGGCGCACCTTTCTGATGATGCGGGTTTGCTTAATGCATTTGCGCAAGGCTTGGACGTACATCGTGCAACAGCTGCCGAAGTATTTGGTGTTACTTTGGATAAGGTGTCACCGGAAATGCGCCGCAGCGCCAAGGCAATCAATTTTGGTTTAATTTATGGTATGTCGGCCTTTGGTTTGGGGCGCCAGTTGCATATTGGCCGCAATGAGGCACAGCAATACATTGATCGCTATTTTGAGCGTTACCCCGGCGTGCAGCGTTATATGAATAATGTTCGTGCTTTAGCGCACGACCAAGGTTATGTGGAAACCCTGTTTGGCCGACGTTTGTATTTGCCAGATATCAACGCCAAAAATAAAAATTTCCAAATGGCTGCTGAGCGCACTGCCATTAACGCGCCTATGCAGGGTACCGCCGCTGATATTATTAAAATGGCGATGATTCATGTGGATGGTTGGCTTGCGGAATCAGATTTAGACGCCAAAATGATTATGCAGGTGCACGATGAATTAATTATTGAGGTGGCTGAGCATCAAGTAGATGAATTGTGCAAAGGGTTGGTGGAGCGCATGTCGTCTGCGGCACAACTAAAAGTGCCGTTGCTGGTTGAGGTGGGCGTGGGGAATAACTGGGATGAGGCGCACTAGCATTGAATTCCTGGCTCGGAAAACATATTTTCTAGCGCTAACTTTATGTTTATTAAAGATATTTACAAGGCATGCAAAAACTTCGTAAATATATTTTGAATTGTTGTGAACTTATTGGTGGGTGTTTAGTCATAGTTATGTGTGTTTTACTTTCATGAGCTAACTCCTCCCCTAATGGCCAATTGCCAGCTGAGTGTTTTCATACAAAGCTACCCCGACCACTGGTTGGGGTTTTTTTTGCCTAAAATTTGGCAGGGTGATTACTTATACTGTTTCGCATTGCGACGCTATGGCTTGCTCTTTCTTGGTTCTGTCGTGCCCTTGCAAAATTTTACATATGGCGATTGAACTAAGATTCTAACCTGTGGCCTTAGTTACACTTGTTTTATGTTGTACTCCTCTAGTCGACCAAGAATGTCCCCATGGCACTGGTCTTTTCACCGGCGATCTGTTTCCTCCAGGTCGCCGGTTTTTTTATGGGGCTTCGGTGACTGAGTCACTGGGTAATGCCAACCATTCTTGTAGCTTGGCTTTCAGTTCATCTATGCCGGTATGTTTCAGTGCTGAAAAACATTGGATGGAAACAAGTTCGCTTAATCCAATGGTTTTTAAGGTTTTCTTGACCGCCATCAAGGCATTGCCCGCTTGTCCACGGCTTAATTTATCGGCCTTGGTGAGTAGTATGTGAACTGGCATATTAGATTCAATTGCCCAGTTGAGCATGGTGGTGTCAAACTCTTGCAGTGGGTGCCGAATATCCATTAACAGGATCAATCCCTGTAAGCATTGGCGTTCACGTAAATATTCGGACAGGTAGCGCTGCCACTGCTCCTTAAGTTCGCGTGACACTTTGGCGTAGCCGTAGCCGGGTAAGTCAACTAAGCGTTGGTTGTCGCTGAGGTTAAAAAAGTTAATTAATTGGGTGCGGCCCGGTGTTTTACTGGTACGCGCCAGCTTGCCGTTGTTAGTGAGCGCATTAATTGCGCTGGATTTTCCTGCGTTAGAGCGCCCTGCGAAAGCCACTTCCACGCCAGTTTCAGGCGGGCATTCACGAATGCTGGGGGCGCTTTGGGTAAAAAAGGCCTTGTGGAAGTTAATCTCGGTGGTCATAAAAACCCTTAAAATGGTGTGTTATTAGCGTGATGGTATATAATGCAGCATGCCTTTTCGGGGCTCGTACTGCGCTGGGACAACGTCTGGGGCGATTTTTGCCGCGCGCCTCTGGGTGTCGGTGCGCCAAATTTAGGAGCAATAGGGCGTTATTGTAGCCTGATGCCTATACCTAAGCGACTAAAATGTCCTTGGCCTAATTAAAAGTAGTTGCTTTCAACATAATTGAGATGACAGGTTTGCCAATGAAACATATCGTAAAAAGTGCTGTTTTTTCGCTGGGTTTAATTGCCATGGCACAAGGCGCCTATGCAGCAGGTGTAACAGGTGATGCTAAAGCTGGCGCGGCCAAAGCAGCCGTATGTGGCGCTTGTCACGGTGTTGATGGCAATAGCGCTGCGCCTAATTTCCCCAAATTGGCGGGTCAAGGCGAGCGTTATTTGTTAAAGCAAATTCATGACATTAAAGCGTGGGATGCAGAAACCAATCCCGCCAAGAAAGCATCTACTGGTCGTACCGTACTGGAAATGACGGGTATTTTGACCAACCTCAGTGAGCAAGATATCGCCGATGTGGCGGCTTATTTCTCTAGCCAAAACACGCAGTTAAGTGGCTCCAAGAAAATGGAAGTGCAAGTTAATTCTGGTTTGAAGGTGGACGCCTTAGAATTGGGCGCTAAAGCCTATCGTGCAGGCAACTTGGCGAATGGCATTCCTGCTTGTACCGGTTGCCATGCCCCGGATGGTAAAGGCAATGCAGCGGCGGGCTTCCCTCGCTTGAGCGGTCAGCACCCTGATTATATCGAAAAACAGCTTACCAATTTTCGTGCGGGTAACCGCGTGAATGATGGTGATACTATGGTAATGCGCTCAGTTGCTGAAAAGTTGAGCGATGCTGAAATCAAAGCCTTGGCAAATTACATTGCGGGCTTGAATTAATCCCCATAAGTGCGTAAAAAAGGCGGCCTAGGTCGCCTTTTTTATTGGCTGATAAATGAATAATAACCGGCCGGTTTTTGTCTCGCTTATGCGCTCTCTGGCCATCACCCCTTTTAACGATTTACGGAGTGGATTCATGCGTATTTTTGCCGCCCTAGTGGGCATAGTGTTTTCGGTAACTGCATTTGCGGCTGACACTGCACCTGCCAACTCAGGATTTATTGAAGGTAAGGACTACGCGTTATTGGATGAGCCACTGCGCCCTGCTGATCCTAGCAAAATTGAAGTGACAGAGGTCTTTGCCTACACCTGTCCACACTGTTTCCATTTTGAGCCGATTGTTGAAGCCTGGGCAAAGACTCAGAAATCTGATGTGGCTTTTGTCCAGCTGCACGCGAATTGGAACCCGTCCATGGAACCCTATCAGCGCGGCTACTACACCGTATTGGCGTTGAAGTTGAAAGATAAGGCGCATGCAAATGTATTCAAAGCCATTCACGAGCAACAAAAAGAATTGGCAACACCAGAAGCCTGGGCTGATTTTCTATCTGGTTATGGCGCCAACAAGCAAAACGTCATTGCTACTTTTAATTCCTTTGCGATTACCAATCAACTGGCCATGGCCGATGCGCGTGCGCGCGGCTTCAAAATTTCCGGCACGCCAGAGATGGTAGTGGATGGTAAATATCGCATTAGTACCCGTATGACGGGCAGTCAGGAACAAATGCTTAAAGTTGTGGATTTTATTGTGGAAAAAATCCGTGCTGAGCGCGCGTCAGGCAAACACTAAGCGAAGTTAAACCTTAACGCAAAAGCCTGCATTCGTTATGATGCAGGCTTTTTTATTGAGCGGGGAACTAATCGCAAGATTCTGGTTCCTAGAGCAAATTTGTCATTTTTACTCTTCTTTGATGGAGCAAGTGCATGCGTATTATTGCTGGTGTTATGGGGTTAATGTTGTTCGTATTGGCTGCTGCAAGCGAAGCGGCAGGTTATTCTGAAGGCAAGGATTATGTGGTACTGGCACAGCCTGTTCACCCTGCCGATGAGACTAAAATTGAAGTCAATGAAGTGTTTTCCTACGCCTGCCCACACTGCTTCCATTTCGAACCATTGCTAAAAGCATGGTCTAAAACACAGGCTGCAGATGTGGTTTTAGTACAAACTCATGCTGGTTTTAGTAATCCGCACTGGTTACCCTATCAACGCGGTTATTACACTGTGATTGCGCTCGGCGTGAAAGATAAGGTGAGTGAGGCTATTTTTAATAGCGTACATGTGGCCAATAAAGAAATCGAAAGCGCGCAAGACTGGGCCGATTTTTTGAGTCAGTATGGCGTTGATAAACAAAAAACGATCAGCACATTCAACTCTTTCGGTGTGAGTAGCCAAATTAAGCAGGCCGACACCCGCGTCAAAAATTTTCAAGTAACCAGCACCCCTCAGCTAATCGTAGATGGTCGTTTTAGAATAACGGCCACTAACCACGAAGATATGCTCAAGGTTGCGCAGTTCTTGGTAGAGAAGGTTCGCGCCGAGCGCAAGCATTAATACCGAACGGTGACCGCCAATAAAAACGCCCGCCTCCTATGGATGCGGGCGTTTTTATTGGCGGTAGAAATGTCGAAGTCTGTCTATACTCATTACCACTGATAATTTTGTAGATGAGCATAATATGGCTGACCGTCCCGATGATAAAAGTGGTAACTGGCGCGATAAATATTTGGACGCCTTGGATCAACAGGATCAACAGGAGAAGCGTTTTGCCGCCCAGCAGGAATTATTGCGGCGTGCTTTAGTGCGCGTGAGTGTGGCTGCCGATGGGCAAGACGATACACTGGATACAATATTGGGACAGCTGCGTGAGCGCTTACGCAGCGGTAATATCAGCGGCGATATGGGGGTGCTATTGTCGCGGCTGGATGAGGTTGCTTTAAATTTTGATCAACATCGTGAACAAAACGCATTGGAAGTACGTCAGTCTTTAACCGAAACCATAAAACCGCTACAAGAATTAGATTTATCGCGTTCGGTAAAAAAAGAAATGAGTAAGTATTTATCCCAGTTGCCTGAACGCAGTAAAAAAGTTCGGTTATATCCCGCGCTGTTACAACAATTGGCGACGATTCAG
>Ga0209067_10000205_pt1 | contig 40964 bp, 34 predicted proteins | sample ColStrG_CSR_2013_FD_187199 | JGI IMG/M metagenome (GOLD analysis project Ga0209067, IMG submission 187199) | Freshwater sediment microbial communities in response to fracking from Pennsylvania, USA - Cold Stream Run_MetaG_CSR_2013 (SPAdes)... | ecosystem: Environmental > Aquatic > Freshwater >... | reverse complement strand
AAAAAATCCTTCTTTCCAGATGCTGGATGTATCACGTAAATAGGCTAAAAAAGCAGGTTTTACGCTCGTATAGGATCTTGGAAGCAATCCATTCCCATTAATTAAACAGCCAAAGGTATTTGCCCCTACGGTAGTGACGGGGGGGTAAATCAGATAGTTTGACTTTTTTGTAACAGGAAATAAAAGGAATTAATAAAACGAATAAAATTGCTCCGAGATATTTCATTGGAATACTACTCCGTATTGAATGTCTAGTGTTGAACCGATAAAAAATTATCCATTTGTAAGAAAAGGAAGTTTACGTGTAAACAATTGGCCTATTATTGAATTTAATTGAAAATTACCATATTCCCAAATTTCCGAATTCGTTCTTGGGTGATAAGGTGTAATACACCCCACAATATAACCGTTTAATTTTCGAGACTAATTTTTTAGGGCTGACGAATTTTGACCTGGTGTAAATTTTGGATGGTATTTTGGTGAGAATTTCTTGAATTTTTCGCCTTCAAAAAAATAAATATCCGCTAGTTTATTCCTCTATAACCTGCCCCAAAAATCGGATTACCTGATTTTAAAATACTTGATAAAGTTGATAGCCTCCCAAATAAGAAGATTTTCAGACGAGTGAACCAAAGGAAATCTCCCCTTAGGGCATTTCAGATATGTGTTGTCCATTTACCCGACGAAATCGGGAAAATAAACGACCAATTAATCGCTCTGGCCTATCCAATCCCGTAATTTTGCAGGGTAATTAGAAGTCATTGGATAAAGATTAATTGTTAACCGTTCTTTATATTTTAATCCTTACTTTTAATTATATAGAAGCCTCCCAATTTGGGGGGCTTTATTATTAAAAGGTGCTTTTCAAAAACCTCATTCCAAAATTTGGTTCAATTTATTGAGATGAAATTGATCAAGAATATCCGAATTATTGTGTTCCTTTATTTGGCTTTCATTTTTTCTTCCGTCCTTTCCAGGAATATTTCAAAAGATACCCAAATTCACATTCTTCTTCGTCTAAAAAACGCTTCCGGATCGGTCCAAATCTTTCCTTCTGCTTTACTTTACCATAAAGATTTTGCTTATAGCCTAACCTTCGATGACGGCCTTATTTCGGTTTATCAAAATGCACTTCCCCTATTTTCAGGTGGATTGATTTCTCAATCCCATATGGACGAATGGAAAACGGATCAGGGTGGGGATGGCACCTACTCGAAGGGATTGTTTTATTCGGATGGTTGCGGGAATTTAATTCCTTTTCGCGCCTCCATAGCCATTAATTATAAAAATCTGGAAAATGAAAATTTACCAAACAGGGGTTATTTATCCAGAAGGGAAGTTTTGAAAATATTTCAGTCCGGTTGGGGACTTTCCAATCATGGATATGCCCATCAAACCAAAAATGGTACGGATTATTCTTTGGAAATGAAAAGAAACCAGGACAGCCTTAGAAAATTAACGGGTATGGATACCTATTCCTTTGTCATACCTGGTGGGGAAGGAAACCCAGATTACCCGGAGAGGTATACCACTGAGGCCCAAAAATTGGGTATGGATCTCATTGGAGGCAATCAGGGGAAACCCTTTATCTGGGAAGTTGACAGCCCTATCCTATCCCTACCTATACGATATCAACGAAAATTTATTTCCAGCAATGCGGCCGATCCTAATTCCTATAGGGATACGATAAACTGTTTCCCGGAATTGCTAAACAAATTACCCAAGGATTTTCAGGGTAAAAATTATTGGATCAATGAATTCACCCATAGTGTTGGAAAGGATAATGTATGGGGCCTTGGTCTAAATTTTAATACCTTTTCCAATTATATGCACAAAATTGAAAAATTTTTTGGTGCGGGTGGAAAGGATAATATCTGGTTTACTTCCGTGGAAGAGGTAAATGATTATCTCCATTTGCGCGATTTTTCTAAAATCTCTTTTACCCGGAAAGGTAATTTATTGGATATACAAATACACTTAACTAAATCGGATTTGCATCGGAGATTCAAATCCCTTAGTTTAATTTTACAGGGTGATGAAATCCAGGACGTCAAGGAAATTACAGGAATTACCTCTATGCATTATAATGCCAAATCGGGATTAATAAATTTAAAATTTTAGCTACTTAAAAATGATTCTCTTAGCTTCCCTAATCAGCTCTTTTCTTTTTCTTCCACCGGATAGTATACCTGCCGAAAACAAAATAAATACCAATCTGGAATTGATTTTTACTTCCGATGCCCATTTTGGCATTAGCCGAAAGCAATTTCGAGGGGATACCTCGGTGGCCTCAAAGAAAGTAAATAAAGCCATGATCCAGGCCATGAATAGCCTGCCGGGTATTACTCTTCCCCAAGACCAGGGTATTGGTTCCGGTGAAACTATACAAGGCATTGATTACCTGGTGGAAACCGGCGATATTGCGAATAGAATGGAAATTCCGGTACAATCGGCCGAAAAATCATGGAAAGAATTTCTACGGGAGTATTACGGAAAAATTAAATTAAAATCGCCAGAAAGCAAACCCATTCAATATTTTCTGGTTCCGGGAAACCATGATATTTCCAATGCCATTGGATTTGCCAAGCCCATGAATCCATTAACCGACCCTAGTTCCATGGTGGGTATTTATAATTTAATGCTAAAACCTCGGGTCCCCTTAACCAATGCCACCTATCATTACCCGGAGAATAAAATCAATTATTCCAGGAATATTAAAGGGATCCATTTTATGTTCATAACGCTTTGGCCGGATTCGGCGGAAAGAATCTGGATGGAGAAGGATTTAGATACTGTTTCCAAAACTACCCCCGTCATGATTTTTACGCATGATCAACCCACCGTGGAATCCAAGCATTTTACCAATCCCCTACCTCCCCATACCATGACCAGGGAAAATAAATTTGAGAATCTATTGGAAGAAAATTATAAAGAGGGAAATAAAGCCAGTTCAGAAGGTCAGGAAACGAATGCCGAACAAAGGGAATTCGTCCGCTTCGTAAAACTCCATCCTAATATTAAAGCCTATTTTCATGGGAATAATAATTGGTGCGAGTTCTATACCTATACCGGACCTGATAAAGATATTAACCTCCCTACCTTTCGGGTCGATTCTCCCATGAAAGGAAGGTATTCTTCGAAAGATGAAAAACTCCTTTCTTTCGAATTAATTTCCCTGGACCCCCTTCAGCAAAAATTAACAGTTCGGGAATGCTTATGGAATACCGAACCCATGAATCCTAAACCCAAAATTGTCTTTGGTCAAAGTCGCACGGTGTCCATTAAGGTGGAATAAATCAAGGAATTTGATGGTTTAATTATCCTGTTTTTTTCCATTTTAATACCTTCGATCTAATTACAATATGAAATACTTGTTTTTATTTTATTGGGGAATATGGGCAATTTTTTGTCAGACCCAAAAGAACGCCACCTTAAAAATCCTGGTATCCAATGTAGAAAAAGGAAAAGGCCAATTAATTGTAACCGTATTCAACCAAAAAAATGGTTTTCCAATCAAACCCGCTTTGGCCTTTAGGACCAAAAAGGTTAAAGTAAGGAGTCTTCAGCCTGAAATTCGATTCGACAGTTTACCTTATGGGGATTATGCCGTCGCCGTTCATTATGATGAAAACTCGGATAATAAATTCAACTTAAATTTTCTTGGAATCCCGACCGAGAAAACTGGAGCTTCCAATAATCCGAAAGTTATGTTTATCCCTTCCTTTAACGATGCAAAATTTAGTCTACGAGATTCCCTTTTGTCTTTATCGATAAAACTTAAATAATAAAATACCGTGATGCTAAAAGATTTGCTACGGAATGCTATTAGACTTGGATTTCGTATTTTTAATGATTAAATACATAATGCCCCAAAATCCCGAACGAAAAATAGTAGCCCGATTAATCAAATGCGGGAAGGAATATAAAACAGGGGATACCACCATTACCGCTTTATCCCCTTCGGATGTGGATTTACTTTCTGGAGAATTAACATTAATTATAGGCCCTTCAGGATCTGGAAAGACCACTTTATTATCCCTCATTGGCTGTGTTTTATACCCAAGCTATGGAGAAGTCTGGATTAATGAAATCCAGGTAAATACCTTGCCCGAAAAAAAACTTTCTAAAATTCGACTTGAAAAAATAGGTTTTGTTTTTCAGAAATTTAACCTGATTGCTCCGCTTACCAGTTTAGAAAACGTGATGATGCCTCTGCAATTATTAGGCATTCCGGATAAGGAATGCAAACAAAGAGCCACGGAAGCATTGATTAAAGTAGGAATGGGAGACCGATTAAAGAATTTATCGAATGATTTGTCCGGCGGGCAACAACAACGCGTGGCCATTGCACGTGCCTTAGTAACCAACCCCGAAATGATGCTTTGTGATGAACCTACGGCTTCCCTGGATATTAAAAGTGTCAGTGTGGTTATGGAAGAACTTAAAGCCCTGGCCGTTCAAGGAAAAGCCGTGGCGGTGGTAACCCATGATGCCCGATTAAGACCCTTTGCCGACCGGATTATTTATGTATCCGATGGCATCGTATCGGACACCCCCATAGAAGAAGAAATAGCTCATAATTAGACCTACATGAAAAAATCATTTTACTTCTTGATACTGATATTCAGTCTTGGATGTTCCTCGCCAGAGACGAAAAAAGACTCCAAAAACCCTCTTCTTCCTCTTCAACCTATTCATCTCGATAAGATTATTGGAATTGCCCAGGTTGCCCCGGAGAATAATATTATTCAACTTTCCTCCCAGGTAGGCGGTACTGTGGTAAAAATTCTGAAAAAAGAAAATGATTCCGTTCGAAAGGGAGAAATTATCCTGGAAATGGATCATGTATTGGAAGATGCCAAAATGAAACAAATTTCTGATCAGGTGGGCACCCAAAAAAACCAGATCGAGTCCGACAAAGCTAGTGTGGAAGAATACCGGGCGAAATTTTCAAATTCAGAAACCGAATTAAAACGGTTAGAGTCCCTGGTTTCAAAAGGCGCTGAGACCCAGCAAGCGGTCGATGATGCCCGTACCAATCTTAGGTCGTTCCAATCCAACCTAATCCGCTTACAAAATAATGTAAAAGTTTCCCAAAGCCGACTGGCTGAAACCTTAGCTTCCCTGGAAGTTTCCCGTCAGGAAAGGGAACAGAAGATTATCCGAGCCCCGGTTACCGGGAAAATTTTGGAAATAACCCCGGTAATAGGGACTGCCATTGATAATAAATCCTCCTTTGGTCAAATTTGTCCATTGGGTAGAACTATTGCGATTTGTGAAATTGACGAATTAAATGCTTCCAAGGTTAAGGAAGGTCAGAGGGGATGGATAAGAAATTTAGGTTCAACAGATACCCTAAGCACGGGAACTGTTTATTTTGCTGCCTCATTTTTAAAAAAGAAATCTTTGTTTACCGATCAGCCCGGAGAAAAGGAGGACCGAAGGGTCAGGGAAATTAAGATGGTGCTGGATCATCCTGAAAAACTGATATTAAATGCCCGCGTTGAATCGGTTATACAACTGAATCCCCATTCCAATTAATATCCTATGCTTAAAACTGCCTGGAAGTTTATAAAGTTTGATAAAGCCAAGAGTATTGGTGTAATCGTAGGAATTTTAATCTCTACTTTTTTAATTGGGCAGCAATTAGGGGTCTTTATTTTTTTAACAGGTTTAATGAAATCCCTGGCGAACAATGTCAAAGCCGATATTTGGGTAGTCGATAGCAAAACTCAGGACGTAAACCAGTTAGGCTTTCTGGACCTTAGAACCCTTCGTATTGTTCAGGGATATCCGGGGGTTAAGGAGGCTTTTCCCATTATTATTTCGGGGGCAGTTTCAAATTATAAAAATAATACCTCTGGGGCTATTACTTTAATTGGGGTTGATTTAAACCAATTAAATTCTGTCCTCGATTCGAGTAATATCGTCGAAGGGAAAGCTTCCAATTTATTGGCCGATGGAGCCGTTAGCGGAGATTATTTCGATCGAAAAAACCTGGGGGATACCATTTCCCTGGGGACTGAGTTTGAAATTAATTCCAAAAGAGCTTTTTTTGCCCTTCAAACCAAGGGCTTTCGGGGTTTTGGGGCCAGCTATTGTGTAACTTCCCTGGAAAGGGCCCGATATTATACCAATCAAAACCTGAATAATATATCGGCAGTCTTGATTAAAGTAAATCCCGGAACCGATCCAAAAGAACTTGTAGGTAGAATCAATCATTCCTTGTACGGAGTAAGGGCATGGACATCTTATGACTTGGGTTATTCCTCTATTGTAAAAATATTGGGAAGCTCTGGCATTGCCCTCAGCACAGGGACTTTAATCATCTTTGCCTTGATTTCCGGATTCTTTATTATAGGCCTTACCATGTATTCATCTGCCCTTGACCGATTAAAGGATTATGGGACCCTGAAGGCCATAGGTGCTGGAAATGCCTATATAAGCCGTTTAATATTATTACAGGCCTTATTATTTGCCCTGGTGGGATTTAGTATTGGGTTCCTTTTCCTGGAAGGGTTTAGGAATGGAGTCGCAAAATCAGGATTGATTTTTAAATTCCCCCCGCTTTTAATTCTTTCCATATTTATCATCATTGTTTTGATTTCCCTGGGAGGCGCTTCTTTTGCATTGGGAAGGATCAGAAAGGTAGAACCGGGAGCGGTATTTAGATAATGAATTTTGCCATTGAATATGAAAACTAATATTATCCATATGTCCCCAAAAAATAATATGGATTTCCAGTATCCTGGATGGACCCGTTTCATCCTGATACCATTTCTTTTTTCCCTTTCCTTGAATCTCGTTCAGGCCCAGGCTATTTTACCAATGAAGGAGGCCATTCGACGGGGATTGGAAAACCGGAAGAGCATAAAATCGGGAAAAATGGATATTCAATTACGTAAACTCCAAACGGAGGCCCTGGTAAGAAAATACTGGCCTCAGGTTGCTTTTGAGTATTTATACCAGTTTAATCCCATATTGGCTACCTCTATATTGCCCATTGGGGCATTTAACCCCTCCTATCCGGCAAACGCCACCGAAGCAGTAAAATTCGGAACCAAATGGAGTCAGAATGCCGGAATTACGGTCATACAGCCTCTTTTGGATTTAACTATAAACAGGCAAATCCGGGAATTTACTTTGCAGGAAAAAATTAGTCAGGCCGGTGAAGAACAAACCGAGTACCAACTGGCTTATGATATTGCCCAGGCTTATGAAAATATCCGGATACAAGAGAGTCAACTAACCTTGTCTGTGGCAGACTCGAATCGAACCTGGATATCCTATAGGTTACAAAAGGATAAATTTGATAATCATCGATTATTAAAGTCAGATTTGAATACGGCCTTGATAAACCATAATAATGCAGTTCAGAAATGGAAGGATGCCGTATCTCAACTGATAGAGAATAAGGTATTTATTCTTTATTTAACGGGTCAGAATAATCCGGAAAAGGTGGACTTCACCCTGGATTCCGGTTTTTATTCTTTTCCAGATAAAGAATCGAGCGTCCAGCCCGATTCCATACCGGAAATTCATTCGCTAATACTTCAGGAAAAATTGCCTGGACTTCAAATTAAATCGGAAAGAGCGAAATTTATACCCCAAATCAGTCTAAAAGGATTCTTGGGCGCGAATCAATTCACAAATTCCTTTAATCCGGTTCAGGCGGGAACCTGGTTCGGAAATAGTTATATAGGATTGGATATTAAAATCCCCTTCCTGAATGGAGACGATAAACCCCGCTTGATTCAGCAATACCATATTCAGGAAGATCAATACAAAACACAAAAAGAAGATAAGATGGAAGGATACCGAAAGGATGCCTTAACGGCAAAAATTCGGATGGACCGAATCCGGGAACAAATTAAGACCAACGAGGAAAATATTAAACTTTCCCAGGAAACCATACAAATTATTCAGTTGCGGGTAAAAGAAGGGCAGGAAACCGCATCCACCTTAAACACCCAGGAAGCCAGCTTACAGGATCTGGAAGCTAATTATGAAATTGCCCGAAAACAGTATTGGACCTATTGGCTGGATTATTTGAAGGCCACCGGCAAATTATCTTTACTTTGGAATTAGGAGATTCTGGTTAGCCTAGTTCCTCGACCAATTCCTCTAAGATTTCGGCTTTCTTTAAATTCTTTTGTTTTTGTAGGGTGAGAATCCTTCCCAAGCCCAATAATAAACAAATAGCCCCCTCTAATAATAGGGTTTTAGGAGCACCAATATGCTGGGAAATAAAGCCCACCAATAATCCACCGAGGGGCATCATCCCAAAAAAAGCCATTGCATAAAAGCTTATGACCCTTCCCCGCATTTCAGGGGCCACCGAAGTTTGGATTTGGGTATTGGAAATCGTCACCTGAAGCATCATTCCAAAGCCAACCAAAACCGCGAAAAATAAGGCCAGATAATAATGGGACTCATGAGAAAAAAGTAAAAGCCCAATACCAAATAATAGGGTGTCAAAGGCCAAAAGCCTGCTTAAATCCACTTTTGCCTTTAGGGAAGCCAGAAATAGGGCTCCGGAAAAGGCCCCCACCCCAATAAAACTATCAATGACCCCAAAAGTGGAAGCTGTTCCGTGAAATATTTCTTTGGCATAGACAGGGATTAGGGTATTGAAGGGAAGCACCAATAAGCTGGTTAAGGCTAAGAACAGGAGAATATTGGATATAAAGGGACTATGCTTAATATAGGTAAATCCATCCTTTAATTCCTTTAGCATATTACCTTGGTTTTTACGAATTACTTGCGGAGGTAAATGCATTAAAAAAAGGGAAACCAGAACCGCAACAAAACTCAGGGCATTTAATAAAAAACAAACCCCGTTCCCCAACTTTTCAAGGGCGATTCCTGCCAAAGCAGGTCCAATTAAGCGGGAAAGATTCACCATGGATGAATTTAAGGCAATGGCATTGGGAAGATCCTTTTTATCGGCCACTAATTGATTTACCATGGATTGCCTGGCCGGAACATCGAAGGCATTAATAATGCCCAGAAAAACGCTTAAGACTAAAATTTCCCATACCTGATAATGGGTAAATAAAACCAGAAAGGCCAAAATAGAGGCCTGGACCATGGATAAGATCTGGGTAATTAATAAAACCTTATACCGGTTATAACGATCGGAGGCCACTCCACCAATCAGGGTAAAAAGAAAGGTGGGAAATTGCCCAGCAAAAAGGGTTAGACCCAGCATAAAAGTAGAATGGGTTAAGGTATAGACTACCCAACTCACAGCCGTTCTCTGCATCCAGGTACCAATTAAAGAAATGGATTGTCCGGTAAAATATAATCGATAATTTCTGTTATAAAGGGCTTTAAAGGTGTCTAGGGGCATCCTGGCATTAAAAGATTTTAACAAAGGTCATGAAATCTCTGTACTTATTCTTTCCTAAATGCCTTTTTACTAAAATTATAGCAAAAAGATTACCCTGTAAAAGATTCATACTAACCAAAAGGTGGAACAATAAATGACTGGACATTTTTTCTTCTTGGGACAGGAAAAAAGGATAGGCAATTTATATCCCCAGGGGGAGGCAGGAATTTAATCATGAAAAGGCATGGTTAATTGGAAATGTTTAGAGATTAGCGGCCTGTAAACTAATACCTTATATTTTAAAAATAAGATTTCTTACCATGCAAAAAGCAAATTTCTTTTCTGTAACATTTTAATAGGTATATTCACCCGATAAACCATAAAAAAAGGAAATCATGTTTGATCAAATTTTAGAACTTGTAAAAGAACACATGGGTAATAACCCACAAATTGCTGCTGCTATCCCGGCCGATCAGCAAGATGCCATTCACAATGAAATTGCAAATCATGTGGCAAACAGCATGCCTCAAGGTCAGGAAGGTGGATTAGGTGGCCTACTTTCAGGATTAACATCTGGTGGTGGTATGGCTTCTGCTATTGAGGGTGGATTAGTAAGTACCCTAGCTTCCAAATTTGGATTACCTCCAGAAGTTACGGGTGCTATTTCTGCTTCTTTACCTGGTTTATTATCCAAATTCACCAATCCAGGTGGAGCAACTCATGCTTAATTTTTAAGAACCGAATTTTTCAGTACCCATACAATATTTTCAGGGCCCCGGATTTCATATTCCGGGGCTTTTTTATGAAAAAACTTTTTTTTTCAAAAAACCAAAGATGAATCCTAAATGATATACTTTCGGTACGTTCATTTGGATCATTGGCGGTTAAACCCTCCACTATCTGGTGGAGGACCCTTAATGGATTTAGGTATTTGCTGTGTTCAGATTTGCCGGTATGTATCGGAAATAGAACCCATTTCCATCACGGCCCAGTTCGGCCCGGTAAATGACCCTTTCCAGTTTAGTGAAGTTGAAGAAAGTATTACCTGGCAAATGGAATTTCCCGGAAAAATACTGGCCAATTCTTGTACTTCCTATGGTTTTAATGTGGACCGGCTTTATCGATCAGCCAAAACCGGGAAAAAAATTCAACCAGGATAAAGTAATGCGTATGCTATACGAACTCTAACCTTTATATTGGAACGTAGAAAAGGAATAAACAAACTATTATCTAGCTTCCATTTTAATATGAATAAGACTCCAATTTTAATTATTTTTCTAGTACTGTTTAGCCCAAAACCTTGGGTAAATGCTCAGGTAAAACCCCTCCTCCCACCGGGTTTAAAAGAGATTAGACTGGAAGATTTAAAGAAAGATATCTTCGAATTATCCTCCGATCATTTTATGGGACGTTCGGCAGGAAATATAGATGAATTAAAATCCGCTGCATGGATCGCAAAAAAATACCAGGAAATCGGCCTAATCCCTGCGGGTGAGGATGGGACCTATTTTCAATTTTTCAATTTATGGAGAAACCGGATTTCATCGAGCGCTCAAATCCAGATAGACCATCAAAACTTGGTATTATGGAAGGATATTACCATTTCTCAAATGGCTAATGCTAAAATAGATGGCACTATCCTTTATTTGGGAAATGCCTCAGAAATAAAATATTCTGAATTGGATATAAAGGGCAAAATTGTGGCCTTGGAAGCTAGTCCGAAAGGCATAAACCTGAATGTTTCCCTTCCAACCTGGCGGTATAGCCGGTATTTAATGACCAAATATGGAAATGAATTAATTAAACATGGAGCTATAGCCATACTATTTGTTTCCGATGCCTATGGGGAAAAATCCTGGGATGATGCCAATGAAAATTTCAAACGAGGGCTTTACGATATTGATGGAGGACCAAACACCTTGGTCACGACCACGGTACCGGTTTTTTGGGTGCATGCCAGTCTGAAAGGAATTTTGCAGGATTCCAAAGCAAATTTATCGGCTCAGCTTCAGGTAGAACGTTTCCAATATCCTTCCGTAAATATTGTAGGGAAAATAAAAGGGACCGATCCAACATTATCCGGGGAATATCTTCTATTAAGTGGTCATACCGATGCCCATGGGGTTAGAAATCCTATCCAGGGAGATACCATTTATCATGGTGCCGACGATAATGCCAGTGTCGATGTAGCCATTTTAGCATCGGCCAGGGCCTATAAAAAATATCCAGGCAAACGTTCTGTGCTGGTGGTGATTCACGGGGCTGAGGAACGTGGTCTATTGGGTTCAAGATGGTTTTCCTCCCATCCAACCGTTCCCATTCATCAGATTGTGGCAGTTTTAAATGGGGATATGATTGGACGGAATAATACCGATAGCGCCGCCTTATTGGGCATAAATCCTCCCCATAGAAATTCCAAAGACCTGGTTTCTATGGCCTTACTAGCCAACCTGGAAGGCCCTAAATTCAAACTGGATACCCTTTGGGATTCACCCAGCCATATTGAAGGATGGTATTTTCGAAGTGATCATGTACCCTATGCCCGTTTAGGGATACCTTCCATAATGTACACCAGCTTATTACATTCGGACTACCATACGCCCCAGGATAATGCCGAAAACATAAACCTGGAAAAACTAAAGAAAATGAGCGATTGGCTTTACCGAACCGGTTGGAAAGTATTGGAGTCCCCCAATCGACCTGGCCTTGACCCCAATTTTAAATTGGAAAGATAAAATTCTATAAACCCCTTCATGAGTCCTTCAGGGAGGTAACCCCTAATAATTTTACAAAGGAAATCATATTGAATCCAATTTATTTAAAGAACCTTTATTGGAGTTAATACCTTCGTTAACCCCTCTTATTTTTTCTTATGGCAAAATCAGTTTTTATTACGGGCGCCTCGTCTGGACTAGGTAAGGCAAGTGCCCTATTATTTGCGAGTAAGGGTTGGGACGTTATAGCCACCATGCGGAAGCCTGAATTGGAAAAAGAGCTGACCCATTTTCCTAATATTCAAGTTTTTAAGCTTGATGTTACCAACCTTATCGAAATTGAGGATTTAGTAAAAACTATTTCATCCAATAAAACTCCTGATGTCGTATTTAATAATGCAGGTTATGGATTGGCAGGTCCTCTTGAAGGCACGACCGATGAACAAATTCAGGATGAATTAAATACAAACTTATTAGGAGTAATACGAATCACAAAGGCTTTTATTCCTTATTTCCGAGAGCGTGGTTCAGGACTATTCATTACCACCACCTCTATTGGTGGCTTGGTCACTTTTCCTTTTAATTCTATTTATCATGCCACTAAATGGGCATTAGAAGGTTGGAGTGAAAGTATGTCTTTTGAACTATCTCCTTATGGCATTGGCATTAAAACAGTATCTCCGGGTGGAATTTCAACTGATTTTGCTGGTAGGTCTCTGGTCTTAACTCATCATCCAGCCTATTCGAAAGAGATTGAAAAAGTAATGAAAGTCTTCATGGATCCAGAAAGGGCCCAGAACGCGTCCACCGCAGATCAAATTGCCGAAATAGTATTTGAAGCAGCCACCAATGGAAAGGATATTCTACGGTACCTTGCAGGAAATGATGCCAAAGCTGCTTTTCAACGAAGGAATAAAATAGGCGCCGAGGCCTTTAGAATGGAAATAGGTAAGCAGTTTCTTGGATAAGCCAATGTAAGGAAAGCTGCTTTTCTAGTAGGAATTCATAAAAAAGCGGCTATGATTGGATTTATTACCATTATAGCCGCTTTTAAATTTAATATTTCGGTTCTTCTAAAACTTCAGGGTAAACCCAGCCATGACAAAATAATCGGCAAAGGCAGCATCTCCGCGGGTATAGACTCCTGTAAGCTGGGTGGAGATTTTATCGGGCACACTTTGGGTCCTGTCCCGAATCAGGGCATAGGGAGCATACACATAAAAATTTACCCGCTTATTGGAATAGGTAATACCTGGTTCGGCCGAGATAATGAAACCAGGACGTCTAAAACCATCACTTTTTCCAATTAAATCATAAATAGGTACTGCTTCCCGGCGAACCCCACCGGTAAAGGTAAAATGCCCAATTCTATAGTTTAATCCTCCCCGAACCATATACTGATCGGGAACAGACATTACATCACTGGTATTTTTAACTGCATTACTACTAGGAGTTCCACCATGTGCGGTCGATACACCATTTACATCCTGCGGATTACTTAAATAATAAAAATTACCATATAAATTAAGGTTATCTAAAAGGGCTAGGTATCCATTCAGTTCCAGGGTTAAACCAGTACCCCCATCACCTAACTGAATGGATTGATCGACAGGTCCGAGTCGTTTGGTAGAGTCGGTTACATGAAAATAATCCTGTACATTATCATTTCCGCTAGGAAGCTTTATACCCAAACCTACCTGTAAATTGGCTTTGGGTCTTTTGGCTGGGTCCACCAAATAGGTATAAAGAGTGAACCGAATATCCCCAAGTCCAAAAGAATTTGTTTGGAACCTCCCCACATTATTATGTTCATATAGGGAGGATCGGGTATTGGAAACCAGGGGTATATCAATTCCATAGGACCAACGAGGGCTAAGCTTATGGATTAAGGTAAAATCGGTTTGGGAGGTATGGTTTATGACATTGGTACCCAAAATTTCTCTGGAAATAGTATGATTCTCACCGGAATAATGTCTGAAGGAAATAAAGTATCGGCTATTGGTATTCAATTCCCATTTTGTGGTATCCATATCATGAACATTTAAAACACACATGCCCCCTGAGCCACCCTTAATAGCAATACAGCCTTGGGAATAGGAATTATAGGAAATAATGGATAGAATAATTAAGATTAGAATTTTTTTCATTTTGATTTTTTTAAATAATGGATTGAGGCAAATCCACCCATATGGCATGGAATAGCCTAAAAAGTTTTTTTGAATTAAATAGACAGGGATTCGCTTCCCTAAATGAATAGGAAGAAATTCATTATAGCATTTTAATGAACGGGAATTTACCTAAGCAATAAGGTAGACCCTTACAAAAAATAGGTTGAGGAAGCGAAATTGAATTATGCTATTCGACCTTCCGGCGGATGATCTATTCCCTGTAAAAGTATGGAAACCAGAGATGGAACTATTAAGGAATTATACCTTAGCCTATCGAAATCCCAGTTATAATTATTGGGATTTAAATGATCGTTCGTAAAGTCTAAAGAGGAATGTTTTATTTTATGGCTAAGGGGGGAAACAGGCTTTTTAGAATTATTAAGATTATCAAAATCATAGGCCATTTTTGTAATCTGATCCCTTGCCTTTTGGATGGCCGTTCTGGCATAATTGGGTAAACATAATACTTCCAGGGTATCCTTATAAATTCTTTTCTTAACGTATTGATAAATAATACCCTTTATAACAATGGTTCCGTCTGTTTTCTCAAAGTTTACCGAACCATCCACATAGGGTAAGGCCAAAGGCACCTTTAAAAGGATTAAATCCTTTACCGCATAATGGTTTTTGTCCAATTTGGCCTGAAATTCGGAAGTGACCTTGCTATCCATAAAATAGGATACCAAGCCATAACCAAATAGGTTGAACAGCAATACGTTTAACAGTATTATGGAAACTAGATTCTTCAAACAGGTTTTGGATTTTTCAGTCCTAACCTTAAAATTAAAGAAAAATAATCATCTATAAAATTTTTATTGGGAAATACCCGTACTTATTCCTTTGGAGAAATATCGTTATTCCCTTTTACGAATAAGTAGGTTACGGCATACCCTACATATAAAATGGTCACAATCAAGGAAAGGATAATCAGATCAAGATTCTGCATTTTATTGGTTTTTTTTCTGGTTAAAATAAATTAATAATCCTACCATGGTGGGTGGCCATAAACCAATAAATATGGCTCTTTCATGATCTTTCAAAACAATAAAATAGTATTCCGAAAGAAAAATTATAAAAACAATCAGGGCCAAAATGGAAAATTCCAGAAAAGTAAATTTCTTCAAAGTCGTTAAGTTAGAAATACCTATTGGTAACATAGGAACCTGGTTTAAGTTCCATTTTTAAAATCTTTATTTATCGCCCCGAGGATTCCTGGGAAGAGCGAGTATATTTTTCCTCTTCCATTTCAAATCTTCTTGGGCTCCTATTTATTTTCTAAACAGGAAGAGCCTTTTTTCATTTATTTTATAAAATACTTATGGTAATAGGCCCCTATTATAGTATTTTGTAAATTATTAGGCAAAGAGGTCTAATTAATTTACTAAACAAGATGAATCGTAATAAATTTTTAAAAAATAGCTTTTTGGCAGGGCTCTTTTTCACCCAAAAAGACCCAGTCTCCAGATTCTCCTTAAATAAAACCCGGTTTTTATTGGATACAGGAGAATATTCCCCTGTTTCTTCTTTTGAATTAGATGAAATCACCATTCCCGATTTGCAAAAAAAGATGGAAACAGGTGAATTTACCTCCCATAAAATAACCCAATTATATCTAAAAAGAATTGCCGAAATTGATAAGGCTGGCCCAAAGCTCAATGCAGTGATTGAAATTAATCCAGAGGCATTGGAAATAGCCAAATCCATGGATCAGGAAAGAAAGATGGGGAAATTAAGAGGTCCATTACATGGAATTCCGGTTTTAATAAAGGATAATATAAGCACTGGCGATAAAATGATGACGACCGCAGGTGCTTTAGCCATGTCAGGGCATATCGCCTCTGAAGATGCCTTCATAATAAAAAAACTTCGTAAAGCCGGGGCCGTTATATTGGGAAAAACTAATTTGAGTGAATGGGCCAATTTCCGGTCCAGTCATTCCACCTCGGCATGGAGTTCCCGAGGCCGGCAAACCAAATGTCCCTATATCCTGGATAGGAACCCTTCGGGTTCCAGTTCCGGTACGGGTTCTTCGGTAGCGGCAAATTTATGTGCTATAGGCATAGGAACGGAAACCAATGGGTCCATTGTTTCCCCCTCATCGATTAATGGATTGGTAGGGATAAAACCAACCGTAGGATTATGGAGCAGATCAGGCATTATTCCTATTTCTTCCACCCAGGATACAGCAGGGCCGATGGCAAGAACGGTTCGAGACGCCGCCATTTTATTAGGCGCTTTAACCGGTATGGATCCGGACGATCCCGCCAGTGCGGGTTCGGAAAATCATTTTAAAACCGATTATACTCCTTTCCTGAAAAAAGAGGGACTAAAAGGGAAAAAAATAGGCATCAATAAATCCCAACTAAGTGGGAATGAAAGGGTGGTTGGTCTGTTTAAGGCTGCCATCCAGGATATGAAAAATTTGGGGGCCGAAATCCTGGAAATCGATTTTATAAAACCTTTACAGAATGCCTTTCCGGGCGAAACATTGGTTTTACAGTATGAATTTAAGGACGGGGTAAATAAGTATCTTAAGAAATACCCTGGAAAGATGAAGGATTTGGCCGATATAATCCAATTCAATAAGGATCATAGTGACCAAGCCATGCCCTTTTTCCAACAGGAAACTTTGGTAGCCTGCCAGGCACTTGGGGATTTATCAGAAAAGAACTATACCGAGGCACTTTCTAAAGTCCTTTCCACAAGAGAAATTTTAAGTCAAATAATGAAAGATAATACCTTGGATGCCCTTTGCGGAATTACCAGTGGCCCAGCGGGTTGTATCGATTTGGTCAATGGGGATTATGGCACCGGTTTCTCCTCTAGCGGACCCGCTGCGATGGCTGGTTATCCGCATATTACCTTACCAATGGGAAAGGTACTGGAACTTCCTGTAGGCATTTCCTTTTTTTCCGGGGCGTATAAAGAGGCTGAGCTAATCGAAATGGCCTTTGCCTATGAACAAGCGAGTCTGCACCGATCGGCCCCTAAATTTATAGAAAGGGTAGGATTTTAAGGGGACATCCTCTTTTTAAGGGTACAAGCTGGAAAGGGTTTTATGGTAGAGCCAGGTAAAATTAAGGCTACCGGCCTTTAGGCAGCCTTATCCATGTATAGCTTTGATAAATCACTTACCATAAACAAATTATCATGCCCTTAGAAAAAGCAAAAGATCAAACCAAAAAGGAAATCAATAAAGCGGTTTCCAATAATATTAAGGAATTGCATTCATATGGAAAAAGACCAAGAAGCCAAAAACAGATTATAGCGATTGCCGAGGCTGCCGCCAGAAAAGAGGATTAATTCTATTTTTTAGGTCTTTGGCTGCATCTTTGTTTTAGCCATTTCAATTTCATATTCCAGTTCAGGGTCTAATCCCTGATCCTCCATTTTCCTGGACTTTTCCATTAATTCTTCATGCCGGGCTTCTAAATCCTCCAATTTTCTTTTCCCATAGGAAAGCCTGGTAAATAAAACAAATAAAACAGGAACAATAAATATGGATATGGTTGAGGAAGCAATCATGCCTCCAAATACGGTAAATCCAATCGTTTTTCTTGATACGGCTCCGGCTCCGGAAGCGAGAATTAATGGGGTAACCCCTAAAATAAAGGCAAAACTGGTCATTACAATTGGCCTTAATCGCAATTTTACCGCCTCAAGGGTAGACTTTATCAGGTTTTCTCCCCGGTCTACCCGAATCTTGGCAAATTCCACAATCAGGATGGCATTTTTTGCCGATAATCCTATCAAAGTAATAAGACCAATTTGGGCATAAACATTATTGGTTAGTGGAGGAATTAAACTTAAGGTTAGAATGGCCCCAAATGCGGAAATGGGTACCGCCAGGATAACGGAAAACGGGACGGACCAGCTTTCATACAAGGCCGATAGAAATAGGAAGACAAATATGATGGAAAACAAGAAAATATAAATAGTAAGGGAACCTGCTTTGATTTCCTCATAGCTTAAGCCCGAAAATTCATAGGTATACCCTTGGGGGAGAATACGTTTAGCCAGGGCCTTTAAGGTATCGATCCCTTGACCCGAGCTATATCCCGGAGGGGTATTTCCATCTACTTCTGCCGACCGAAATATATTAAAATGAGTTATAAGGGGGGCGGCTTCTGCGGGCTTATAGGAAATTAAAGTACTGAGGGGCAGCATTTGGTTCTTTGAATTGCGAACATAATACTTATCCATATCTCCTATTAATGCTCGGAAATTCGTATCTGCCTGTACTACCACATGGAAGGTTCGGTTATACAAGGTGAAATTATTCACGAATAAACTACCCATATATGATTGAATAGTATTAAAAACATCCGAAATATTCACCCCCAATTTTTCACATTTTTCCCTATCGACCCTTAGGTTATAGCTTGGCGTATGGGCCCCATAATAACAGAACGCCGTAGAGGTGGCAGGATTCTTTTTGGCAGCCGCAACGAATTTTTTCACCACCTTTTCAAACCCATGCACATCGTCCGTGGCATTCCCTTCTTCAATTTGAAAACTAAAGCCTGCAGCTTGCCCTATGCCCCGTATAGGAGGAGGTGGTATAACCACGATATTGGCGTTTTTGATTCCCGCTTTTAAAAACCGATCCTGAAGTTCGAAAATTAACCCCGGCAATCGGGTCTTATCGGTTTTCCTTTCATCCCAAGGCTTTAGCATGGTGAATATGGTTCCATTATTGGAAGTTGACCCTCCATTTAGGATATTTAATCCGGAAATGGCTGCATAATGGTTAATTCCAGGGGTGGAATCCATTATTTTCATTATTTTCTTTATGGTCCCTACGGTCTGAGTCGTTGCCGAAGCTTCCGGCATTTGGAAGGTAATATATAACCTTCCATCGTCTTCGATAGGTATAAACCCAGAAGGTTTCGTTTTGAATAAATATAGGGTTCCAAAACAAAGGATGACCAGGAAAATCACTATTAATTTTGAGTTTCGTATGCTTTTCGCTACTGTTCGGGCATAACCCAAGGTCATTTTATCGAAAAACTGGTCAAACTTTAAGAAAAAAATCTCGATCCAGTCTAATTTATCCTTTTTCACCTTTGGTTTTAATAAAAGGGTACAAAGGGCCGGGGTGAGCGATAAGGCAACAAAGGCGGATAATACGACTGAAATGGCAATAGTAATGGCAAATTGTTGGTATAAACGCCCCGTAATACCTGGAATAAAGCCTACTGGTACAAATACAGAAGCCAGTATCAGGGCTATGGCTATAACCGGTGCAGAGATTTCCTGCATGGCCTTATAGGTAGCTTCCTTCGAGGACATTCCAAAATCATCCATATAATGCTGTACGGCTTCCACTACAATAATGGCATCATCCACTACAATGCCAATGGCAAGTACAAAGCCAAACATGGTAAGGGTGTTGATGGTAAAACCCAGAGGAATAAAAAATATAAAAGTTCCCAATATGGATACCGGAATGGCAATAATGGGAATAAGGGTTGACCTAAGATCCTGTAAAAATAAAAAGACGATTAAAGCCACTAAACCCAGGGCCTGCAATAAGGTAATCACCACCTCCTGCATGGATACCCGGATTATGGTAATGGATTCAAAAGGGACTTTATAATCTACATCGGCCGGGAAGGTTTTCTTTAATTGATTCATAGCCGAATAAATATTATTGGCCGTTTCTAGGGCATTACTCCCTGGAGTTTGATAAACCAATAATATGGAAGCCTTTTTACCATCCACAAAGGAATTGCTGGAAAAGGTGAATTTTCCTAGTTCAACTCTGGCAACATCTTTTAAATAAACCATTTTCCCCGTTCCCGGATTGGTTTTAACCATTACCTCCTCGAAATCCGATTGACTTTTTAATAAACCATTCACCAAAATACCCAATTCGTAAGATTGAGAAGGATCTTGAGGGGGGGATCCGGCCGAACCGGCTGCTACCTGAACATTTTGCGAGTTTAAAGCAGCTACCACATCAGAAGGCGTTAGGCTATAGGCCGCCATTTTTTTAGGATCCATCCAGATACGCATACTGAACTGATCGGTACGGGTATTAATATCCCCTACTCCAGGTACCCTTAATAAAGCATCCTGGATATAGATATTGGCATAATTATCCAAAAAGGTAATATTGTGGGTTCCTTTAGGGGCATAAATGGCAATCAACATCAATAAGCTGGGATTTCTGGCCCGAACGGTTAATCCTAATTTACTTACTACGGCAGGTAATAATGGGGTAGCGAGTCCTACCCGGTTCTGCACATTTAAGGCAGCTATATGAATATTAGTCCCTACTTTAAATGTGGCGGTGACATTCATATTACCCGAATTGGTATTGGTACTTTGAAGATATTCCATACCCGGAGTCCCGTTTATTTGCTCCTCCAAAGGGGTAGCAACAGTTTGCTCGACGGTTTCGGCATCGGCCCCGGTATACTGCCCACTGACTGAAACCGTGGGAGGGGTAATACTGGGGAACTGATCGACCGCCAGGTTCAATATGGAAATGATCCCTACTATGGCCAGAATTAAGGAGGTAACAATGGCCATTACCGGTCTTTTTATAAAAGTATTGGATATCATGACGGTACAGCTTTTGCTTTCTCTCTGGATTTTTCAATTTCATACTCCAGTTCGGCATCCATACTTTGGCTTTCTACCTTTCTGGCTTTCTCCATTAATTCCTCATGATGCGCTTTCAGGTATTCCAGCTTTTCCTTCCCATAGGAGACTTTGGTAATCCATACATACAATACAGGAACAATAAATATGGCCAGGGAAGAGGCCGCCAGCATACCTCCCAGAACGGTAAGTCCTATGGTTCTACGGGCAATAGCTCCTGCCCCGGAAGCAAATACCAAGGGCAAAACCCCTAAAATAAATGCAAGGGAGGTCATTATAATTGGCCTCAAACGTAGGCTCACCGCTTCCAGGGTAGACGCTAATAAGTCCTCTCCCCTGTCTACCCGTACCTTGGCATATTCTACGATAAGAATAGCATTCTTTGCGGCCAAACCTATCAGGGTGATTAAGCCAATCTGGGCATATACATTGTTGGTTAGGGATGGAACCAGGAACAGGGCCAGGATGGCACCAAATACCCCTACAGGAACCGCTAGTAATACGGAAAAGGGTACAGACCAACTCTCGTATAAGGCGGCAAGAAAAAGAAAAACAAAGGTGATAGAAAACATAAAAATATAAAGGGTTGTGGAACCGGCTTTTACCTCCTCATAGCTTAGGGCAGAAAATTCATAGGAATAACCTTCCGGAAGGGTTTTTGCCGCAACCTCCTTCAATGCCTGTAATGCTTGATCCGAACTATACCCTGGAGCATTGGTTCCATCAATTTCTGCCGATCGGAAAATATTAAAATGGGAAATTAAGGGTGAGGCCTCGACGGGCTTATACGATATCAAGGTTCCCAGGGGTACCATCTCTCCGGCCTGATTCCTCACATAATAGTGATTCATGTCTGAAATCATCCCCCTATAGGCGGTATCGGCCTGTACCACGACATGGAATGTCCGGTTATAGGCGGTAAAATCATTGATATATAAACTCCCCATAAAGGCCTGAATAGTATTGAATATATCGCCAATGTTAACGCCTAACTTTTCACATTTTTGACGGTCGACGGTTAAATTAAAATTGGGGGTATGCGCTGTATAAAAACTAAAGGGTTTGGATATGGCCTTATTCTTTTTTGCCTCGTCCAAAAACCGGTTTACCACCTTTTCAAAATCCTGCAAATTATCAGGGGTATTTTTTTGTTCTATTTGGATACTGAAACCCACCGTCTGCCCAAGCCCAGGTAAAGGAGATGGTTGAATAACCTCAATATTAGCATTTTTGATTCCGGCATCATCAATTCGCTTTTGCATTACCTGTATTATACCGGGAACTTTTTCCGCATCCTTATCCCGCTGGGACCAGGGTTTTAACTGGCAAAAAATAGTCCCATTATTTGAGTTACTGGCATTGGTTATCACATTTAAACCGGATAAAGCGGCATAATGGGCAACCCCTGGCGTTTCGCCCACAATTTTCATGAGTCTGGACATAACCTGGACCGATTGGGTGGTAGCCGATGCAGGAGGAAGCTGATAGGTGATATACAGGTTCCCATCGTCTTCGGAGGGAATAAATCCGGAAGGCTTGTTCTGAAAAAGAACAAAAGCGGCCACAAAAACACAAATTAATAAAACAAAAATTAGCCTGCTGGCCTCTATGGATTTTTTTACTCCTAGGGTATAGCGGTCGGTTACATTTTGAAACCAGGCATTGAAATTATAAAACCATTTATTTATGCCTTTCGCATCCTTTTTTATTTGGGTGGGTTTTAATAACAAGGTGCATAGAGCTGGAGTTAAGGAAAGCGCAATAAAGGCCGATATCATGACCGAAATAGCGATGGTGATAGCAAATTGCTGGTATAATCGGCCTATTATTCCGGGAATAAAGCCTACCGGAACAAAAACCGCTGCCAGGATAAGAGCGATGGCAATTACCGGGGCAGAAATATCCTTCATGGCCTGATAGGTAGCTTCTTTGGCCGACATTTTCTCTTCATCTATATAATGTTGTACGGCTTCTACCACAATGATCGCATCATCGACTACTATACCAATGGCCAATACGAAACCAAACATGGTAAGGGTATTAATAGTAAATCCAAGTGGAATGAAAAAACAAAAAGTTCCAAAAATGGATACTGGAATGGCCAAAATTGGAATGAGGGTCGATCGAAGATTTTGTAGAAATAAAAAAACCACAATGGCCACCAGGCCAAGGGTAAGTAAAAGGGTCACCACTACGTCTTCCATAGAAACCTTTACCACGGTGACCGATTCAAATGGAACCTTATATTCTACATCCTGGGGAAAAGTAGTACGTAATTTTGCTAATTCAGCATAGATTCCCCCCGCGGTTTGCAGGGCATTGCTTCCCGGAGCCTGATAAATTTGCAGATAGGAAGCACGGTTTCCATCTACAAAGGAATTGCTGGAAAAGGTGAATTTACCTAACTCCACGCGGGCCACATCTTTTAAATAAACCAATTCTCCGGTCGAGGGAATGGTTTTTACAATAATTTTTTCAAACTCTGAGGGTTTGCTTAACCGTCCGTTCACAATAATGCCCAATTCGAAAGTTTGGGTAGATTTCTGAGGGGGAACGCCTGCAGTACCGGCAGCAACCTGAACATTCTGCGCGTTCAAAGCATTAATAATATCCTGAGGGGTAAGACTATAGGCTGCCATTTTATTCGGATTCATCCAAATTCGCATGCTAAAATCATCGGTAAACCGATTTATACTACCCACGCCTGGAACTCGTAAAAGAGCGTCCTGAATAAATATATTGGTGAAATTATCCAGGTAGGTGATGCTATGAGAGTTTTTAGGTGCATAAATAGCCACCATCATTAACATACTTGGGTTTAAGGCCCTTACAGTAAGCCCTAAACGGCTCACTACCGAGGGTAATAAAGGGGTAGCAATACTGACCCGGTTTTGTACATCCAAAGCGGCTACATCTATATCCGTCCCTATTTTAAAGGTCACATTGATATTCATCTGACCATTATTGGTACTATTGCTCTGCATATATTCCATGCCTGGAGTCCCATTTACCTGTTCCTCAATGGGGGTAGCTACGGTTTGCTCTACCGTTTGAGCATCTGCCCCGGTAAATTGCCCATTTACCTGAACAATAGGTGGGGTAATATCCGGGTATTGGTCTATGGGTAAGACCAGGATACTGATAATCCCGGTAATAACTAATACAATCGAAATGACAATGGCCGTGACCGGCCTTTTAATAAAGGTGCCTGCTAACATATTTCCATATTTAAGGCTTCATTATTTTCCTAATCCCAGGGAATGATTAGAGGCCGCTTTATTCGAAGAGGTAATAAAAGATCCATTATGCAGGGTTTGAATCCCATCTACAATAATAGAATCTCCCGGATTTGCCCCGGCCTTTATAATAATATTGGGTCCTATGGTTTGCCCTAAAACCACTTTTTTCTGAATAGCCATGGTTTTTCTTACCATTTTGGTAGTATCACCACCGGAAAAGGTATCATGCACCTGGGTATCCCTGGCAACAAAAAGAAAGTATTCCCCAATTTGTTCTACGATGGCTTTATTAGGAATGACCATTTGAGGAGTCTTTTCCTGGTTATGCACGCGTACAATACAGCTCATACCCGGACGAAGGGTTTTTTTAGGATTCGGAAAAACCAAGCGCACATCGATGGTACCGGTTTGGGGGTCTACGGCCCTGTCAATGGCAAAAATTTTTCCGATAAAGGGATATAAAGAATTGTCCGGAAGTTTCAGGGTGAAAAGGGAATCAATGCCTATTCCCCCGGATTTCTGTAATTCCAGGAAATGGGTCAATTGCTTTTCATTAATTAAAAAATCAACAGCCATAGGATCATCGGTCGATATGGTATTCAAAACCGGAGCACCAACCGAAACCACATTTCCCAATTTCACCTGCGATAGACCAATCGTTCCGCTAAAAGGCGCGGTTACCAGGGAGTATTTTAAACCGGTTTTGGCGGTATTCACAGCTTCCTGGGCCGATTTTACCTGGTTTTTCGCATTTCTTAAGGCAATAACTGCATGATCGTATAATTGAGATGCCACCGCATTATATTTCATTAAGGAATCATACCGGTCTGCATCCTGTTTTGCCTGGGATAAATTCCCTTCCTGAACTTTTAAATTGGCAATAGCGGCATCCAGATTGGCCTGGTAAATTCTCTGGTCAATTTCATACAATATCTGCCCTTTTTCTACGTGAGATCCTTCTACGAAGGAAATTTTAATAATAGCGCCGGCCTGTTGGGGTAATAAATTAACCTGATTTAAGGCAATGGTCGTTGCCGGATAAGCATCAAAATATTCTACAAATTTTGAATTCAAGGCCACCAAGTTTACAGGTATGTCCGGAACAGAAACCAGGGCCTTGGGTTTACAGGCCCAAAAAGCGAGGAAAAGAATTACATAATAAGGAAATACTTTATTCATGGAATTATTGGTTTAATAGGATAAAATACCCATTGCTTTTTCCAAATCAATTTTACTGGATAATACCAAAAAAAGGGTGTTCAAATAATTAATTTCGGAGGTAATCAAATTAGATTCAGCCGTAATGACATTCAAATAAGGTACTATCCCTTGCTTGTATTGTAGATTGGTTACGAAATAAACTCTTTTGGAAAGATTGATATTATTTTCCTGAAGTTTCAGATTATATAAGTTTGATTTATAAGATCCTAAAGAGGTTTGATACTCCTTATTGACTACCAACTTTAGATTTAATTCGGATTCCTTGATTAATTTTTCCTGAAGCCTCGATTTTTCAAGATTCCGGATTCTGGAAAAACCGGTAAATAGGGGCATGCTAACAGAAAGCCCTATTAAGGAATTGGGATAGGCCTTGGAGAATAAAGAAGAAAAAGCATTGTTTTCAAAGGAAAGATTATAATTATAGAATGCCCCTATAGTAGGAAGAAAATTCTGCTTGTAATACCGGGTTAATTCGGACTGAATTTTAAGACTATTTTTATTTTGTTGGTATTCGATCCTTTTTTCGAAACTGAGCTGTTGGGTGGTATCGATATAAATAGCCTGAAGCATTTGAGTTGTATCAAACCGTACATTGAATTCCTGATCGGGAGGGAAGCCCATTAATTGTTTCAGAATCGCATAATTGGGTTTTACCGATTCTATGGCCTGGTGCAATTGAGATTTAGAATTGTTCAGGGAAATTAAGGCTTCTTCATAATTGGTTTCATCGACAATCCCGCCCTTATATTGATAATAGGCGTCCCGATAACTTTTTCCCAGGCGGGCGGTATCTTCCTTATAAACATCAATTTGTTCCAGGGTAAGAAGCACATTATAAAAAGATTTACTTACCGCCGAAACCAAATAAATTTTCGTACTATCCGTAATTTGCCTGGATTGGGTATTTAATAAAGGAGCCACATGAAGGGCATATAAAAGGGATGGGGTGAATATGGCCTGGGAAATAACCAGTTGGGGAAGGAAATAATTCGAATAGGTTATACTTTTAATGGGGGTACTGCTCGTACCAGATCCTGTGCTGGAGGTAGTTGGATTAGGACTGGTAGGTAATTGAATATAATGCTCCAGATTGCCATTAGCGGAAACCTGAGGGAGCCATCCGGATAAAGCAATGGTATTGGAAATCCGGGTAATTTCTTGGCTTATAAGGGACTGGTGTAATCCGGGTTGATTTTTTAAGGCATAATCCACACATTGTTCCAGGTTGAAATAGGGAATCCCATTAGAATTTACACCGGCATTAATTCCCGAAGAAGTATTATTAACAGGACTTTGGGCAAAACCATTCAGAAAAAAGCAGGAAAGTATAGGGAAAAGGTATTTAAAAATTGGGGCTTTTATTCTTTCCATACATGCTATCATAGTTCCTCTTGATTTAAGTATTCTGAATGATCTAAAGGTTTGAATGAATACCTCGAAATTCAGAAAAAAAATCAATTGGGTTCTTTATTAGTAAATATGTCGGTAATAATTGTAAAATACGATGGGAAATCTGTAAAATGGTTGTTATTGTACCTTAATTGAACAAATTCTATCCCGATTTGGTCATTTGAATTCGGGATATGTCCTTGCTAGGTCCAAGCTATATTCGATTTTTTTCTACTTTAGAGACCAAAATAAAAACCAATAATGAATTTCCCTCCTCTTACCCTAATTAGTTTGGTTCTTTTGGAATGTATTCTATCTTGGTTATTTATTCGATTTTTTAATAAAGGGAATCTGAGGGTTTTGGGCTTGGGTCCAAATTCAAAAAACCTGGTAGATTTTCTGCTCTTTATCCTGATAGGAGCCCTTAGTTTCTTTTTAGATTATGGGGCGAATATTCTTTTACGACATGATCATTGGATCCCCTATTCTGGCCAGGTGCCTATCGTTCAACGTATAGGCTTAATCTTCTTTGGTGCTCTTTTTGAAGAACTTATCTTTCATGGGATATTGTTTTATATGCTTGTAAAAAAAGCAGGAACCATAAACGCCATTTGGATCAGTTCCCTGGCCTTTGGAATATTTAACGCCATAAATTATCAATTATGGGGTCATTGGACAGAATTTATAAAGGTTTTGTTCCTTACGGGAATTCTTGGATTTGTGTATGGATATGGCTTTATAAAATCAGGATCCATGGTGACTGCCCTTGCCCTTCATTTCGGAGCTAATTTAATAGCGGCCCTATTATTCACAAACCAAATGAATGCAGGTCTTCTTATTTTGAGCCATCCGGAGAATATTAAGCCCCTATCCTTCTCCCTTTCCTTAATGGTAAAGATTCTTCCGGCCTTGTCTACGCTGATTTTGGGAATGGCCTGTATACGAATAAGAAATCGAAACACCGAGCCCCTTTCAGGCCCTGGGCAATAGGAAATAAAAGCGGCTACCCATTCCTATTTCGCTTTCCATCCCAATTTTTCCAGATTGGGCTTCTATAAAATCTCTGGCTATGGAAAGACCCAGACCGGTACCATTTTTTTCCTGACTTTCTCCGGGCACTTTAAAATAGCGGTCAAAAACCTTTTCCTGGTATTGTTCGTCAATTCCCTGTCCATGATCCTGTACACTAAATTCAATTTCCCCTTCCTTTTCCTTTACAGAAATATCGATGGAACTGCCCTCACGACTATATTTTATCGCATTGGACATAAGATTACCCATGACCCAGGTCGTTTTTTCTAAATCAGCAAATACAGGAGGAAGATTAGGATCACAATCGGTATGAAATTGGATTTGTTTTTGGTCCGCAATAAACTTTAAGGCATTTAAGGCATAATTCACAATGACATTTGGGGGACTGGATCCGAAATGAAGGCTTATCTTTCCAGTTTCCACCTGGGTCATATCCAATAATTCCGTTGTCATGGTCATTAATCGATGGGTATCCTCCCCAATATTATTCAATAAATGAACCTGTTCTGAATTCAAATTTCCCACTCTGCTATCTTCCAATAATTTAAGACTCATTTTAATGGAGGATAAGGGGGTTTTAAGTTCATGGGAAATAGTGGCAATAAAATGCGTTTTATCCTCGTCCCGTTTCTTGTATTCGGTTATATTTTTAAGAATAATCACCTTCCCTATAATCTCCTCCCCACTTAAAACAGGTAAAATTTCCTTTGAAAAAAAACATTCTCTTCCCTCAGAGAATATTTTTATGGGAGACCCTTTCTGGGTTAATAAATTTCGTAATAAATCATTAAACAGGGCAATATCGGGGGCATACCTTTCTAAAAGTTCCTCTTGATTCATCCCTAATAAACTACAGGCCACCTGGTTAACAAATATGATTCCTGAATTCTCATTTAATCCAATAATTCCTTCATTAAGGGAATTAATCAAGGTTTCTGTTCTCTTTTTTTCAAATAAAAGACGGGATAAATTTGAATTTTCAAATTCCGTTAATTTCGTGGTCATGATATTAAAGGCACCATACAATGAGCCGAATTCATCCATTCTCCCCTCCAATTTTGGCTGCTGGTAGTTTCGATTTGAGATTTCCTGAATCCTATGGGTTAATTCCGTAATAGGATCGGCTATATAACCAGGAAAATTAAGAAAAAGTGTAAAGGCTAATAAAAAACCAAGGGTACCAATTATGGCCACTAACCAGGTAGCTCTTTCTGTAGTCTGGAAAGCAATCGAGTTCTTTTTTTCAATAGGATTCATATTTACCTGGAGTATCCTATAGATCAGGTTTCGGATGGTATTTTTTAAATAGGGGGAGGCCTGATTCCCTACTTTTTTAAGAATTTCAAACTGGATTCGTAAGGCTTCCGTAATTTCCCTCTCCCCTGGTTCAGTTATATTTCTTTCCTGCAATTTCAAATTCTTTTCCATCGTGGCCAAATCGGTTTGGTCGGGTCCATCAGGAATCCTATCCATGGCCGCCAGCATTCCTTTCATGAACTTTAGGGAATCATAATTATCCTTTAATATGGCATTGGAGTCGGCCGATAATCGATACAGAAAATAAATGGCCATGCCGGATATAAGAAGGGCCAAGAAGAACAAGGCCCCAAATCCTAAACGAATTTTGCTTTTTATACTCATTTTATGAAAGTATCACTAAATCAATATCAGAGTTATTCAGTTTACCCAATAGCCTGGTAAATACGCCTGTTTTAAAAAGCCCATGAAGGAAATGAAACCGGGGTTTCCCCATACAAATAGTGGTAATATTATTTTTAAGGGTGGTTTCCATAATTGCCTCGGCTATATTTTCATGCTTGACTTTAATTATTTCTGCTCCCATTTCAATTCCTAGTTTAAAATTATTGATTAAATGTCTTTGAGATGCAAGATTGATAGAATCTCCTTTTTCCCTAGGGGTTTGAACATATAAAATGAACCATTTGGAATGGTAATAAGACGCGAGTCGGGCGGTTTTCCGGATGATGATTTTTGCCGAATCCTGATTGGTACTAATGCAAGCTAAAAAATGTTCAACCCTAAGTTTATTCGTTTTAGGTATTTCCACATCAATTTTCCGTTCCACCTGATGGGTTACCTCTTTTAGGGCCAGTTCCCTTAACTGGAGAATCCGATCATATTGAAAGAAATTCTGAAGGGCTGTACCAACGCGTTCAGGCTTATAAATTTTACCTTCTTTTAGCCGGTCTAATAATTCATTTGCCGTTAAATCGATATTGACCACCTCATCGGCCATATCCAATACTTTATCAGGAACCCTTTCACGCATAGGAGCCCCGGTTATTTTTTCAACATCGGGACCCATACCTTCAATATGCTGGATATTGACTGCGGATATAACATTTATGCCCTGATTTAGTATTTCCACCACATCCTGCCATCTTTTTTCGTGAATGCTGCCCTCTATATTGGTATGCGCTAATTCATCGACAATCACTACATCTGGACGGGCCTGAATAATCCCATTCACATCCATTTCTTCCAATTCCTTGCCTTTATAAAACAAGGTTCTTCTGGGAATTACAGGCAGTCCTTCCAACAAGGCGGCCGTTTCGGTTCGACCATGGGTCTCTATATATCCAATTTGGACATCGATATGATTATTCTTCAAGGAATGTGCCTCCTGTAACATTCGATAGGTCTTTCCTACCCCGGCGCACATTCCAATATAAATTTTAAATTTCCCTCTTTTTGATTGGGTAATTAAATCAAGAAAATTGTCAGGGGAGGAATCCTTTTCGATTTCCATGTTTCTTTTGCAATTACCGTAAATGGTCCAGGGCAATATTTAATTTTAACACATTTACTTTATCTGGTCCAAAAAGACCTAAAAAAGGTTTTTCATGAACTTGATTAACCAAAGCTTCTACCTTTTCTTTGGAAACTCCTCGTACTTTAGAAATCCTTGGAATTTGGATTTCTATGGCATATAGGGTTAAATCCGGATCTAGTCCGCTTCCGGAGGCGGTTACCAATTCGGCAGGTACCTGGTTTCTTGCGATACCAGGATTATGTTTCAGGAAGTTTTGTATCCTGGATTCCACATCTTTTAGATAATCGGGATTCCCTGGTGCTTTATTGGAACCTCCTGAAGCATCTGCTTTATAATCAACCGCAGAAGGTCTTGACCAGAAATAGGTATCCTTATCAAATTTTTGTCCCTCCAGGGCATAGCCTACCTTCTTTCCATTTGCAAAAAGAACCTCCCCATCGCCAGATCCAGGGCTTAACTTTCCTAATCCAAAAATAATAAGAGGGTATATAAGGGAAACTAAAATCAGTACCAAAAAGCTGAGTTTTAATGCAGGCAAAAAATAGGTTTTCATATAAATTAGATAAAATTAGCCACTAATAAATCAATTAATTTAATCCCAATAAAAGGTACAATCAGACCGCCCAATCCATAAATAAAGAGGTTTCTACGCAATAAGGCGCTAGCACCAATGGGCCGGTACCGGATACCTTTCAAGGCCAGAGGAATTAATAAGGGTATAATAAGGGCATTAAAAATAACCGCCGATAATATGGCCGATTCAGGACTATGCAAAGCCATAATGTTTAAGGCTTTTAAGGCTGGGATGGTAAGCATAAACAAGGCTGGAACAATGGCAAAATATTTGGCCACATCATTGGCAATGGAAAAGGTGGTCAAGGTGCCCCTGGTCATTAATAATTGCTTTCCAATTTCCACAATCTCAATAAGCTTGGTGGGGTCATTATCCAGGTCTACCATATTTCCTGCCTCCTTGGCTGCCTGGGTACCACTATTCATGGCAACCCCTACATCGGCCTGGGCCAGGGCAGGCGCATCGTTGGTTCCATCGCCCATCATGGCCACCAATTTTCCTCCCATTTGTTCTTTTTTAATATAGTTCATTTTATCCTCAGGTTTTGCCTCGGCAATAAAATCGTCCACCCCGGCTTTTTGGGCAATATATTTGGCCGTTAAAGGATTATCACCGGTAACCATTACCGTTTTAACCCCCATTTTACGAAGTCTCTCAAACCGCTCGGAAATTCCGGGCTTTATTATATCCTGTAATTCAATAACACCCTGGATAGTATCGTTTTCAGAAACCACCAACGGGGTTCCCCCATTGCTTGAAATTCGTTTTACTTCTTCATCGATTTCCGGTGGAAAGGGTCTACCTGCTTTAGCCGATAAATTTCTTATGGAATCAAATGCCCCTTTTCTGATTTTTATATTGGGTTCTATATCCATTCCACTGGCCCTGGTTTCGGCCGTAAAGGGAATAAAAGATCCATTTTGGGGAATTTCCGGTTTCAAAAATCCGGGAATCTGATCGGCAAGCTCTACAATAGATTTTCCTTCGGGAGTTTCATCGGCCAGGGAGCTTAAAACACAGGTTTTCAGGAATGCCTCCCGATCTATTCCAAATGCGGGGTAAAAATTAGTTGCCTTTCTATTGCCAATGGTGATGGTCCCGGTCTTATCTAAAAGCAGGGTATCCAAATCGCCGGCTGTTTCCACAGCTTTTCCCGATTTGGTTATCACATTAGCACGTAAGGCCCGGTCCATTCCTGCTATTCCAATGGCCGATAATAATCCCCCTATCGTGGTGGGAATTAAACAAACGAACAAGGAAATTAATGCAGAAATCGTAATAGGCGATTTGGAATAAAAGGCAAAAGGCTGAAGGGTAATACAAACGATAATAAATATCAAGGTAAAACCTGACAATAATATAGTAAGAGCAATCTCATTTGGGGTTTTCTGACGAGAAGCCCCTTCTACCAGGGCTATCATCTTATCCAGGAAACTTTCACCCGGCTGGGTACTTACCCGTACTTTTATTTTATCGGATAATACTTTGGTACCGCCGGTTACGGAGGATTTATCTCCACCAGATTCCCGAATAACCGGTGCAGATTCACCGGTAATCGCCGATTCATCAATAGTGGCAATTCCTTCCACTATTTCTCCGTCGGTAGGAATGATATCGCCAGTTTCACAAATAAAAATATCCCCTTTTTGTAATTGGGAAGATTGAACCCTGGATTCCTTCCCATCCCTCCATAAACGGGCGGGCGTTTCTTCCCTGGTTTTTCTCAGGCTTTCGGCCTGGGCCTTTCCACGAGCCTCCGCAATAGCTTCCGCAAAGTTTGCAAAGAGTACGGTTAGGAGCAAAACCAGGAATATGGTAAGGTTGTATCCAAAAGAACCTTGGTCTTTTCCATAAAGGGAATAAAGAGTAACCACCAACATGACCAGGGAACCAATTTCCACTGTAAACATGATAGGATTAAGAATAAGTTTCCTGGGGTTTAATTTTAAAAAGGAATGTACCAGGGCCTGCCGTATTAGGGACCCTTGGAATAAGGAATTATCTTTTTTCATTTTTTTATTTATTGTAGGGAAAAATGTTCGGCCAAAGGACCCAAAGCCAGGGCAGGAAAAAAGGATAAAGCAGCAATAATGACAATGACCGCAAAAACCATAATGCCAAAAGTTAAGCTATCACTTTTCAGGGTTCCAGCCGATTCTGGGGTGAATTTTTTCTTTGCCAGAATGCCAGCAATGGCTAAGGGCCCAATAATAGGAAGAAACCTGCCCAGAATCATAACAAAGCCTGTACTTACATTCCAAAATATATTATTGGCCGTCAGACCGGCAAATCCCGAACCATTGTTTGCTGAAGCCGAAGCGTATTGGTAAAGCATTTCTGAAAACCCATGGAAACCAGGATTCCCCAACCAGGCCGAAGGTTTTACCGACCAGGGAATAGCAGGATATTGTACGAGTATAAAAGCCGCCAGGGCAGAACCTACCAGGATTAAAAAAGGATGGAGGAGGGCAACCAGGGAGGCAATTTTCATTTCCCTGGCTTCGATTTTCCTTCCCATAAATTCCGGCGTCCGGCCCACCATCAATCCTGAAATAAAAACAGCAATGATGATGAAAATATAGAAGTTCAGAAACCCTACCCCACAGCCCCCATAGAAACAATTAATCATCATAGCCATCATCATCATAAAACCTGAAACAGGCATAGCACTATCGTGCATGGAATTCACCGACCCGGTCGAAGTTACGGTGGTCATTATACTCCAATATCCTGAGTTAAGAGCCCCAAACCGAATTTCCTTCCCTTCCATAGATCCATGGTTTTGAACTATACCTAATTTGGCTATAGCTGGATTCCCGCCTGATTCGGCCATTAAAGTGGGAATCATGAGAAAAAGCATGCCCAAGGTCATAACACCAAAAATTACCCAGGCCAGCTTTTTTCTATCCAAATAAAAACCAAGGGTAAATATCATCCCCATGGGAATGATAATTTGGGCTATAAGTTCAAGGGTATTGGTGAAATAATTAGGGTTTTCCAAAGGATGGGCCGAATTTGCTCCAAACCAGCCTCCCCCGTTGGTGCCTAGATGTTTTATTGCTACCAGGGCCGCAACGGGACCCCGGGAAACATGTAAGGTATCCCCTTGCAAACTAATGAGTTGGTCTTTTCCCTGATAGCTGGTAGGCATACCGTTCATAGCCAATAAAAATGCTATAAATAGGGAAATAGGAAGGAGAATTCTTGTTATCGATTTTAAGAAAAGGCTCCAAAAATTTCCCAGTTTATCGGAAACCTTATTCTTCAAAGAATTTAATAATACCATCATGGCTGCAATACCGGTTGCAGCAGAAGCAAAATGAAGGAACATAAAAACAAAATGTTGAGAGAAATAGGTAGCGCCCGATTCTCCGGAATAATCCTGCAAATTACAATTCACTAAAAAGCTAATGGCCGTATTGAAAGCCAGATCAGGACTTTGATTCGGATTATGATCAGGATTTAAGGGAAGGTGGGATTGGGTGAGTAAAACCAGAAAGCTATACCCAAGCCAAATCGCATTTAGGCTCAGAAAAGTATATATATGTTGATTCCAGGTCATTTCCCGTGCAGGGTCAATTTTCATAAACCTAAAAATCCAGTTCTCCAGAGGAGCCATAAAATCCAACCAGGTACTTTTTCCAGAAAAGACATTGGAAATATATAATCCCAGGGGAATGGAAACGGCAAGGGAGAGAAAAAAGGTGATTAATACTCCTAAAATTTCTTGATTCATCGTAATAGGGTTAAAATTTTTCAGGATAAAGAAGGACATAAACCATATAAATAAATACGGCTATAGCCACGATAAAAAGAGCCAGCATGTTCTTAAATTTTTTCCAGGTAGTTTACTGATTTAAAGAATAACCAAAAACAGGCAGCAAAGGCCAATAAGTAAAGCAAAATTTCCATGATCGTATTTGTATTTTATCCTTACAGTCGAATACAATGCCAATAAATAGACCTTATTATCAACTATCTAGTAATCAGTCAATAAAAACCTAAACACTAAGAAAAATCTATAGTAGTATAAAGTGAGTATTTTCCAAATTGGTAATTGGTTTACCAATTTGGAAAAGGAAAAGGGAATACCCTAATTTAATTTGTATTCCTCCAATTTTCGGTAAAGGGTAGTAAGCCCTATATGTAATATCTTGGCGGCCTCGGCTTTATTTCCAGAGGTATAATCCAAAATTTTCCGGATATGCAACTTTTCCATTCCTTCCAGACTTAAGGAATGGGTATCATTCCCGTATTCCATAAAGAATTCAAAGGGAAGTACTTTTGATTCTAAAATCGGGCTTTCGGTTAGTATAACGGATCTTTCCAGAACATTCTTCAATTCCCTGATATTTCCCTTCCAGGTATGATTTTCCAGAGATTTTATATAATCCGGATGCATACTATGGACTATTTTATTCGTTTTTACGGAAAATTCCTTTAAATAATGCTCGGCCAGTATTTGTATATCTTCTTTTCTTTCATTCAAACCGGGAAGATGAATTTGAAATCCGGAAAGTCTATAAAATAAATCCATTCTGAATTCACCCTTTTCTATTTGTCCCTCCAAATTTTTATTGGTTGCGGCTAATATCCGAATATCAACCTCCTGGGTACGGGTATCCCCTACTTTTATAAACTGCCCGGTTTCCAATACCCGTAAAAGTTTGGCCTGTAAATCCAATGGCATTTCACCAATCTCGTCAAGAAATAAGGTTCCCATATTGGCTTCTTCCAATAGTCCCTTTTTATCTTTACTGGCCCCGGTAAATGCCCCTGCTTTATGGCCAAATAATTCACTTTCCAGAAGGTCTCTTCCAAAAGCGGTACAATTTAAGGCCACCAGGTTTTGTTTCCGTCTTGAACTATTATAATGAATGGCTTGGGAGAATACTTCCTTTCCAGTTCCTGTTTCTCCTAATAAAAGAACCGTGGCATTGGTCTCCGAAACCTTTCTGGCCAAATGAATTGCATCCAATAATTTCGGGGATCGGCCCAGGATGGAATCAAAATTGTACTTTTTGGAAATTTTATTTTCCAGTTTATGCACTTTATACTGTAAAAGAGCCTTTTCCATGGCTTTTGCCACCAAAGGGATAATCTTTTCATTATCATCCCCCTTTACAATATAATCAAAAGCACCATTTTTTATGGCAGTAACCCCATCCTGGATAGTTCCGTAAGCAGTAAGGTTAATAACTTCCAAATAAGGGTTTGTTTCTTTTATCCTTTTCAAAAGATCCAATCCCCCAATATCCGGGAGTTTAATATCCGAAATAACCACACCAATTTCTTCCAGCAATAAGGTTTTTAAACCCTCATGGCCGGTTTCGGCAAGAAGAACCTGATATCCTTCTAAATCCAGGATTCTTGATAATAATTGACTATGTTTTTTTTCATCATCAATTATTAAAATGGAACCGTTCATGGATTAGTTTCGTCCGGGGTAAAAAAACAAAGAAGAAATATTTAACGAATATTCAATTTATTCATCATTTCGGCAAAATCCGAATCGGCGTAAAGTCCATAGGCCGAAACCAAAATTCCCTTCAAACCATAAACTGCCGAGGAAATCGCATAAAGAATGGATTCATCCGAAGGATCGGTTTCCCCTTCAAACCGATAGTATTTATCAACCATGAATTCATGATGGGAAATTGAAAGCTTATTACCCAAACAGAATAATTTATTTTCCCGGAGTTCAAAATCCTCTATATAACCCTGCAACCTCCAGGCCTCCAAAGCCTCAGTTAGGGTATCAAATGATTCCATAGTATATTGGTTTTCTTAAATTTAATAAAATCCAGGTATGGAGAGGAAAAAACAACCAAGGAAACAAGGAATTTACAAATATTAGCCAGAGGGTATCCTAGGCAGAAGCTGCTATTTTATTTTGGCTTCTATAAATATATGAATTAAAAATATGTCTTCTTGCAAAGCGGCCAGGTGAGTCTGCATTCACCAGTTTTACATAAATCGCCCTTGGAACATCAAAATATTCATAAGAACTCCCATCAGAAAAATGAACCTGCAATACCTGCGATTTAAATTCATAGTCCAGGATACTTGCCTTATTGATAGTTTCCTGGTATTCCACTATGGTTTGATTTCTGGTCTCGGGCGCAATACTTACCAGGAAATGATAGGCTTCAATAAAGTCTTTACTTTTTATTTCCGCTTCCTTCAGTGCCTCCTCATTTCCATGAAACTTATCCGGATGCCAATCCTTCATAAACGTACGGTAAACCGTTTTCAATTCCTGTAGGGTTGCGGATTCATTTACGCCCAAAAGTTTTCGAAAATCAACGATTTTTTTCATAGGTGAATCCTATATTGGATAAGTTCAATTTTTTTGCAAAATTAAAACATTCGTCCTAAAAAAATGGATTTGTCTAGAAATAATCCTGATAAGGCAAAAACGGTTTAAATTCTACAGGATTTTCAGGTAATAAAGTAGTCTTTAAGTTTTAATTTTAAATTTAAATATTTCAATATTTAAGGTCAAGATGACGTTACAAGACAGCTAAATAACTAATAAATCCAATAGTATCGTTTAAATTTAGTACCCTTGACCTTTCTTGAAGGAAATAAAGAGTTTTACACAATTCTGCTTTCTCTCATCCGGAAGATCATTTAAAAAATCTCCTTTCTGATATAGTCCGTAGAGAATTCATTTTAAAATCGCATGGATTAGGTTTTTTATGTTGGAAATGTTTATAATTTGAGTAAAAACGGGTTAAAAAACAGACCAAAAAAAACTGAAATTAGTTAAAAATTACGTCTTATGAGAACTTACATTCAGGCTGGGGATAGGGTAAGACATACCCGTTTTCTGAACATAAATGGTACCGATGGTTTTACCGTATTAGAAATAGAAGATGGAAGAGCTTTTTGCGAATTCTATGATGGGTTTGGCAAAAGAAAAACCTCCTGGTTTATAGCCAAAGACCTGGTTCTCATTCAACCCATTTCAACGCTTGCTAATTAATTTCTTATAAACCGCTTAAGGAATCGGTCCTGAATAAATTTACCGGCAATCCCTCTTTGGAAAATAGATTAGGCATAGAGGAATTGGTAAAACCAAACCGAACATATTTCGGGGAAGGCACTTCCTTGCTGCCAACGAGTACCTTATTATTTTTAATTTTTGCTTTTGCAGGAAAAAATTTTCCATCCTCACCGGCTATTGTAAATTCATTGGGCTCTTCCCCCTTAATCATCAATCCCTGGTCTGCGTTTGAAATGGTACATTCTATATATTTGCCTTTAACCTCATAAGATTTCAAATCTGGACTTTGTGCTTGAATCCCATGTATTCCATAATGATTCACCAAGGCCAAATTCCCTAATCGAAGTCCGACATCCTGTTTGTTCTTTGGATGAATATCCTTTATATCATCGACTAAATCGGAAACCACCACCATTCCGGTGCCTTTAGTTCCTTGTACTTTGGTTTGAGCCTCGCGCAATAATGCACCCTCTATACCTGCGTAGCCTGAAAAGGGAGCTATTTGAACATAATAAAACGGAAAATTATAGCCCCAGGATTTTCTCCATGACCCAATCAGGATATTCAATAATTCTGTATAGGTGGAATTAAAATGAACATTGGATTCCCCCTGATACCAAATGGTGCCAGCAATTTTAAACCGGATTAAAGGATAAATCATGGCATTATAATTAAACCCCGGTTCTTTTGGCCAACCTCCCGAGGGACTTAACTGAGCACTTGCCTGTTTTAAATCCTCTCTGGATAAAATCTCTTCCTTAGGCGTCCATACCTCGGCCGGGGTTCCTCCCCAATTTGAGCTAATTAAACCCACTGGAATTTTTAATTCTTCAAACAATCTTTTCCCGAAATAATAACCCACCGCACTAAAATGCTTCATGGATTCCGGTGTACAAACCGTCCAGGAACCATCCAAATCGTCCTGTGGAAATTCGGCTGTCGATTTAATAACGGTAAATAGATGAATACTTGGATAATTTGCATTAGGAACATCTTTCATTACCAGGGAATTCCAGTCTGCACTCATTTCCATATTACTTTGTCCACTGCAAATCCAAACTTCTCCTATTAAAACATCGTCCAGAATCAGGGTATTGGAACCTATTATTTTAATGGTATAGGGTCCACCCGCTTTTGGCGTTTCTATTTCCAGGCTCCATTTAGCGGTATTGAGTCCTATGGTAGAATCTTTTGTTCCAGACCAATCCTTTTCTACCCTTATTTTCTCACCAGGATTGGACCATCCCCATAAAAGAATCTTAGAATTTTGTTGTAGAACCATATGGCTACCCAGGATATGAGGCAAACGCACCATTCCAAAACCAAAAACCGGCTTTAACAAAAGAATTACAAAAAGGAACTTTAGAATTGGCTTCATACCCATGTCATTAATGTAGTAAGGTACGAAACTTCAGAAAAAAATTACAAATTAAATTATTTTATTAAAGAAAATTTTATTAGGTTTCAGGAAAGCAGGTAGAATGGACTAATCAAAGGATCGGTCAAATTCCTATAAGTTTCGGTACCTTTACAACGGTTTGATTGTTCTTTGAACAATCCAGGAATTTCACCATACCCAATTACCATGTTCCAATTACTATATTTCAGCAAAGCCATAAAGGAGTATAGTGATGAAGATTTAAAAGCCCTTCTATATCAGTCTATTGAAAATAATTCCAGGAAGAACATAACCGGCATGCTTATTTACCATGAGCAAAATTTTATTCAAATCCTGGAAGGGGAAAGAAAGGAATTGAAGGCATTAATGAGTAAAATACTTTTGGATAGCCGCCATTATGATGTAAAGATTATTCGGGAATCGGAAATTGAACGAAGACAATTTCAGGATTGGATGATGGTTTATAAATATTTAGAAAACAATGTTTTAACAAAATTAGAAGAAACAAAAAACCAAAATATTCTTAGCTATATCCGAGCCCATCCTATCTATGTACGATTAAGGAACTTAAGCCTTTTTGGAAATTCCTTAAAAGATCAAACGCAAAAACTATGGAAGGACATTTTAACCGAGGATAGGGATATTCATGAAATTAATCTATAATTCGTAAAGATCTATCCTGAATTTTGAAAATGGGGAATTCCTTTTTTCAGTTTAAACAGTTTCGTGTTGAACAGGATCGTTGTGCTATGAAAGTGAGTACGGAGGCTTGTCTTTTGGGGGCCTATACAGCGAATTGGATCTCCTATAATTTAATGGAATATCCGGAAATTAAAATCCATAAAGGCATGGATATCGGGGCAGGTACCGGACTTTTAAGTCTCATGCTCGTTCAAAATTTACCGGATATCCAAATGGATGCCATTGAAGTGGAGTTGATTGCCTCCGTTCAATGTAGAGAAAACTTCCATAATTCCCCTTGGAATTCCAGGCTAAAAATCCATCCCCTGGCTTTTCAGGATTTTAGGGAGGCTGAAAATGATTATGACCTTATTATATCCAATCCCCCCTTTCATGAAAACCAATTGAATGGATCCAGGGATAAAGAAAATCTTGCTTATCATAGTACACAATTACGGTTAAAAGAATTATTTGCGGGAGTTTATCGATACATAAGGAAAACGGGGATTTTTTTCCTCCTGATTCCCGTTTATAGAATCGATGAATGCTTAAACCTTGCCAGGGAGGTTGAATTAGACCTAATCCATAAAGTTTTTATTAGATCAAGTCCAAACCATTTGGACTTACGATGCATTCTATTATTTTCTAAAATCAATATTCGGGAAGCAGACCAGGAGATTATTTGTATACGGGATGGGAATCATGAATACTCCGAAAGATTTATGAGCTTGTTAAAAAACTATTATTTAGAAAAATAAAAAATATTGAAAATGGTAAAACAATTCTCAAACACGAAAAATTATC
>Ga0209067_10000204_pt1 | contig 41054 bp, 33 predicted proteins | sample ColStrG_CSR_2013_FD_187199 | JGI IMG/M metagenome (GOLD analysis project Ga0209067, IMG submission 187199) | Freshwater sediment microbial communities in response to fracking from Pennsylvania, USA - Cold Stream Run_MetaG_CSR_2013 (SPAdes)... | ecosystem: Environmental > Aquatic > Freshwater >... | reverse complement strand
TTTGCAACAGTTGCATATCCGCCGCGGTACCTGTGCCCTGCTGACTATCGCCATGCAAAGCAATAATTAACGGCCAATTGGTTTGGCTGGTGTAAGTTTGCGGGACATACTCGGCATAGCCCAAAGCTGCACAATTACTGCCTTTGGCGATAAGATTGAGCTGATTAACTGCACGTGCCGTTAACGCTGGCGAACACGCGTTCATATTAACCGCACTGGACGATGAGGACGCCACGCTAGCCATTTGGAGGCTACTGGAACTCGCGATGGTGCTTGAGGAGCTGGCTATACTGGCTTTACTGGATGCATTACTACTCATACTGGAACTCGTCGCACTGAACACGGAACTGCTACTCACTGTCGGGGGTACAGAACTGGACGAGACTACAATCACTACAGAAGAGGCATTGCTGGACGTTGACGAATGACTAGAGTTAGTCGAACTAGCTGAACTGGCAGAGCTAATACTGCTGCTTGCTACTATGGATGATATGGACGATGAAACCACGCTGGATGAAACAGGTGCAGCCGAACTCAAACTTACACTACTTGTATTTACCAATGACGATGAGCTCACTCCGCCAGTTTGCGCGGTAAAGCTACTGCCAGAAGCACCGCCTCCACCGCCGCCGCAGGCACTCAAACCTATCATAGACACAAAAACGCAGGTGTAAAAAAACCCTTGTCGCAAAACTTCCATAATCCTCTCCGAATCCCTAATCGCGATAAATTGCACCTCACTCGAGCCTTTCGAATAGAGATCGAAAAAGCACATATCAGATTTATTGTCGATTAGGTGTAAACCTAGTTAGTGTTATTAATATCGGTATTGCCGCATGTGTAGCGACTTTTCGGAAAGGCTACAGTAAACGTTATAACAAACACCCGTCTTTAGCTCAAAGCGTGTATTTGCTCACAGATTTGTACAAACTTTACACAGAAAAATGGTTTTTATGAATGAACAATCCCGATGTCGTAGAATACGTCGCTTAAATGATGTCAGAGGCGGTCATAAACGTAAAATCACGCCGGATAAATATTCAGCAATAAGGGAAGAGCTGTTAGAATTCGACGCATTCTTTAGATGCCATATTCGATTGATTTGTAATATTGTATTCTTAAAGGCAAGCAGATAAGCTGATATAACTACCATAACTAGAGCAACATCTATGGCAATTCTGGATCGCAACTTCAATCTCTCTCAGCGCATGGTGCAAGAGCTGGGTAAATCCATTATTTGTGGTGAATACGCCAACGACTCAAGCTTACCCACCGAGGCCGAACTCTGCGAAAAATTTGGCGTAAGCCGCAGCGCCGTGCGCGAAGCGGTAAAAATGCTTTCCGCTAAAGGTCTGATCAGCAGCAAACCGCGCCAAGGTATTCGCATCCAACAAGAAGAAAACTGGAACATTTTTGATCCAGATTTGTTGCGCTGGTCGCTGGAGAGCAATCCCTCCATGAATGTGCTGAAAGAATTCCTGCAAATGCGTATCGCCATTGAGCCAGAGGCCGCGGCTCTCGCCGCCCGCAATGCCGACCCCAAACATATTGAAGCGATTGAAATTGCGCTAGAACGCATGCGCAATGCCCCTGAAGGCACACAGGAAGACTTGGATTCGGATATCGCTTTTCATGTAAGCATTCTCTACGCCAGTAAAAACCGCTTCTACATCCGCCTGCGCGACTTTATCACCACCGCACTGCGCGTCAGTATCAGCCATACTACACCCATTAAAGGCAACCACTTAGCGGTCGTAGAAGACCACGCCAAAGTACTCGCCGCCATCAAAAACAAGAACGCCGAGCGCGCCAAACACTCTATGCTGTTATTGATTGATGAAGCATTAAACTTTATTGAACAGGAATTGGTTACCCGCGAAAAGGTCTAATTCCTAACAGAAAAAACAAAGGCCTTGTTGTTATCCAACAAGGCCTTTGTTTTTTGCGGCGCGGTAAAATCCGCTTACATAGATTCCAACTTCGCGTACTGCGCCACTAAACGCTTTTTGCCGGCCGATGCAAAATTCACTTCAATCACTCCATTTGGCCCAGAGCCTTCAAAGCGCAAAACAACACCCTCTCCAAAAATACTGTGTCGCACAGATTGGCCGAGTTTAAAACCAGAATCATCACCGCTATCACTTAAGCGCGATGACGTTAAAGGTGCAGAACGCTGAAAACTAACAGGGCGAGTCACAGCAGTTTTTAAGCGCACTTCCTGAATGCATTGCACCGGAATTTCTTTCACGAAACGCGAAGGGTTATTGAACGTTTCGCTACCGTATAAACGGCGTGTTTCAGCGTAGCAAATATAAAGTTTTTCCATGGCGCGGGTAATGCCCACGTAACATAGGCGGCGCTCTTCTTCTAAACGCTCGGGGTCATCCGCTGACATTTTGTGTGGAAACAAACCTTCTTCTACACCGGCCAAAAACACCAAGGGGAACTCCAAACCTTTCGCAGAGTGCAGCGTCATTAACTGCACAGCATCTTCAAACTCATCGGCTTGCGTTTCACCAGCATCAAGCGCTGCAGTATCCAAAAATTGTTGCAGTACCGAAATATCGGCATCGGTTTCATCCGCCTCAAAAGCGCGACAGGCAGTCATTAATTCTTGCAAGTTTTCGCCACGCGCTTGACCCTTTTCGCCTTTTTCATTTTGGTGAAAAGCAAGCAACCCAGTATCTTCCAATACGCGCTGCGCAATTTGATCAAGACTTGGGGTATCACCCTGCACATCAATTGCATTGGCGCTATCAGTTAAGGTGTTGATGAGCGTTAAAAAGCTTTGCACCGCATTGCCCGCGCGTGCGCTGAATACACGTTTTTCTAACATCTGTTCAGTGGCATGCCATAGCGAACAATTGTGATCGCGCGCAAAAGCGCGGATATCGTCGATGGTCTTTCCGCCAATGCCGCGTGTGGGCGTATTAATCACCCGCTCAAAACCAGCATCGTCATGGCGATTGCTGATTAAGCGCATATAGGCGATGGCATTTTTAATTTCCAAGCGATCATAAAAGCGCTGGCCGCCATAAATACGATAGGCAATTGCCTCGCGCAGTAAAGCCTCTTCCAGCACCCGCGACTGCGCATTGGAACGATATAAAATAGCGCAGGAATTATTGGGATTACCTTTACGTACCCACTCCTGAATGCGCTCGACAATAAAGCGCGCCTCATCTTGTTCGTTGTAAGCGGCATAGAGTGAAATGGTTTCACCCTGCTCACCTTGCGTCCATAAATTTTTACCCAAGCGCCCCGAGTTGTTGGCAATCACACCGTTGGCCGCGGTGAGAATGTTGCCCGTAGAACGATAATTTTGTTCAAGGCGAATGGTTTGCGTGCGCGCAAAATCGTGAGTGAAACGCTGAATATTTTCAATTTTAGCGCCGCGCCAACCGTAAATAGATTGATCATCATCGCCCACTGCCGTAACGCAGGATTCTTTGCCAGCAAGCATACGCAACCACGCATATTGCACACTGTTGGTATCTTGAAATTCGTCCACCAAAATAAACGGAAAACGATTGCGGTAGTGTTCCAAAATGTGTGGCTTATGTAGCCATAGCTCGTGAGCACGCAATAAAATTTCGGCAAAATCCACCATACCACCGCGCTGGCAGTCAGCTTCGTAAGCGCGATAAATTTGCAACATAGTACGCACAAAAGGATCGCCAGTTTCCTGAATATGCTGCGGGCGCAGACCTTCGTCTTTTTGCCCATTGATATACCACTGCGCTTGCTTAGGTGGCCATTTGTCTTCGTCTATATTGAGGTTTTGACACACGCGTTTAATCAAACGTAGCTGATCGTCACTATCCAAAATTTGAAAATTTTGCGGCAGATTCGCGTCTTGCCAATGCGCTTTTAAAAGGCGATGTGCAATACCATGAAAGGTGCCTACCCACATGTTGCGCGTATTGATTGACTGATGTTGCTCGCTGAAAATTTCATCTAAGCGTGCGCGCATTTCACGTGCCGCTTTATTGGTAAAAGTCACCGCCATAATTGAATAAGGCGATAACCGTTCCACTTGAATTAACCAAGCTATACGATGCACCAGCACACGGGTTTTACCGCTGCCAGCACCGGCTAAAATTAACTGGTTACACGCAGGCATGGACACAGCTTCACGCTGCGCATCATTAAGGCCGTCAAGAAGATGAGAGAGTTCCATGAGCATTTACACCAGTAGAATCGACAAAGCGAATTCTACTGGCTAAACGTACATATTGCTATGAGGAGAAAATAAAAGGTTCTGAATCTCGTGCGCGTCGATCATGTATTTTGATCGCCATCCCACCACACTAGGATGGCCTACTGCGTTTAACTTAATAGGTTTTCATCGGCTGCGGTAAATCTGGTAAGGCAGGCGCTGACAACTGCAAAGCCGCCTGATACACCTCAATACTTTTCGCAGTATCGCCCAAGTTATGAAGCAAGCGCGCTAACTCGGCGAAGGTTTCAGCATTTTTGTGAATGGCTAAACTGCGTTGAAAGTAATCGCGCGCCAAACCCCACAGTTGGTTGCGCAAACTCAAACGCCCCAAGGCACGCAAGAGTGCCGCATTTTGTGGATAATATTTTAACCAAGCTTCAGCAGTGCGAATAGTATCGGCAATATCAGTCACACGCAAAATACCGTATAAATTTATCAGGCTATCATCCCAAGTTTTACTCAACGTTTTGCGTAAAACAACTTCGGCTTCTTGGTCTTGTAAATTATGAATAAGCGCTTGCGCGTAAGCAGCCACTACTCGCGGCACACGCTGCTGAAAGCTGGGGATTTTGCTCCACACTTTGCGTAATAACAACAAACGATCCTCAAGCGGCGCACGTGCAGCTGAATCGCTCGCCAATTGCAGTTGACCAACCATAATGGAAGATTCCATATTGATGGTTTCGGCCACCGAACAGAGCTTGTATTTCTTCACCTGCGGGAAGATATCGTTCAACGCCAACCAATCCTGACGTGTTTCATAAAATTCACGCAAAGCGTTGATCACAATGGGGTGTTTGGGCGCTTTTTGTTGCAAGCCCACTAAAATGGTTTTGGCCTGTTCATAACGGCCATTGCTCAATTCCATTTTGGCTTGTGCAACACCAATAGGTACAGCGAAATGCACATATTTTTTTTGCGCATCGCTGAGAATTTTTACTGCCTCTTCTTGATCGCCCAATTCAAAACTCGCGCGCGCGGCAGCCAAGTAATTAACCAAGGGAGATTCAACTTTGGTTGCGGTACGCAACAATTTTTTGCGCGCCTGCAGCCAATCACCGGATAAGAAATCAATCAACCCACTTGCCGCGCGTTTACTGGCACGCTCCATACTGCCGAACACAAAAAAATCGGTTAAACGCTGGGCAATAGACCAACTGATATGAACAAAACGTGTCGCTAACCACCATGCAAACGCAACCGCCAGAACGCTAAAACAGGCAAACCATAAACTGGTTTCCACTGTTTTTTGTCCAAGAATAACCAGCACATAACCAGCATCAGGAAAAATAACGCCAAAGCCCCAAAGCACCAGCACTATAAGAAGAATGATAAACACTATCAGCTTCTTCATTATTAGTTGCCTCCGTGACGACTAAAGGCCAAGCGATCTTTTTGATGCAAATATTCTTTTACCAAGGCCGCCGAACCTGAAAAATCTGGCAGTGGTTGTTGCACATTATTTTTCTTTAATTGCTCAAGATCATTCAAGACGATTTGCGATTGATCATTCAGTGGATAGTAATCGCGAATCCAATTGGCAGCTTTATCTAAACTCGCTTGATACACATGTTGTTCTTCGCGCAGCAAACCGATTTGGGCCTGCTCTAACATCAAGCGCAAATTTTGTTTTAAATACATTTGGTCTTCCGGCGGCAAAATCGCATCCACACGGCGGCCTTGATCACGCACACGCACATACAAACTTAATTTGTGCCAAGCGCGTTTACCCATGTTTTTTACACGTTGCCATAGGTCGGGCGCTTGGGCGTCCTCACCTTGCTCTAACGCTGCAGCACTCTGTTCGTCCTCTTCAACCAGAGGCTCAATTAATGGCAAATTTTCAATTTGCTGGGTGAGTGCTAGCAATTGCAAATAAATGCCTTCGCGATCAACTTTATTGGCCAATTTCAACGCTTCAATTTCTTCTGTCAGTTTTTTGCGCGCCGGAAATAAATCGGCATTTTGCAATTCTGCCAAAACACCATTCGCAGACTCAGCCAAGGCCAATGAATTGGAAGCTTCATGCTCCATCAAAACGCGCTCATTCGCCATGCGCAACAAATAATCCACCTCTGCCAATTTCCAATCATCGCGACTCATGTTGGTCAGCGCCAACACTTTTGACGTAGTGCTATCTAAACGCTGGGTTAATTCGGTGATATCGCCTCGCACTTGTTTGTTTTGCGCGGTCAAATCATCGCCCACTTTGGCTTCAAGTGCTTTGCGCTTTACTTCATTGGTAGCCGCCTGCTCTTCCATTTTATTTTGCAGTTTTTTGATGACTTGATTTTGTTGCCATAGCAACGCCGCAACTGCAGCGCAGAGGATCAGTAATAGCAGCGCAACCCAGACACCTAAGCGCGATTTTTTTACCGCAACCGTTTGGGGATTTGCAACAACTTGCATGTCGTCGGCTTGCACCGAAGAATTTTGCTCACTCACAGCTTTACACCTTTTTTAGGTTGCGTTTTATCTCTGCCAGCCCTTGCAACATAGCAGCATCCGTTGCATTTTGCGCAGCACACACCTGCACAAACCCGGCCTCAAGCGCCAATACTTTGATTCGTTGGCTAGGCACTAATAACTGCATTGCCATTTTGTACGCAGTTACATTTGCCAGCGATGTTATTACCTTGATTAAATTCTCCAAGGCTTCTCCGCTGTGTAACAAAATAACGCGCTGCTCAACCGGCTGTTGCAACAATTGCGCAAATTGCGCTTCCGCATCTTCCGGCAAACAGCGTTCATATAATTCACAGTAATCAACTCTTGCACCGCGCGCGCGCAATTCATCGCCTAAATGAGTGCGCCCGCCCAGACCGCGAAAAATAACCATTTTTTCGCCACTCACTTGCTGTAATGCAGGTGCCTGCAGCAGCGCTTCGCTGGTCATGGCGCCACTTTGGCTGAACGCCAAATCAGTTACGCGCGCGCCTTTGCGCTCAATCAACTTAGCTGTAGTTTCACCCACCGCAAAAAAATCTATACCTATGGGCAATTGCGGCCAATAGTTTTCCAACCACTCAAAGCCAAACTCCACCGCATTCTGGCTGACAAAGATGGCTTTGCTATAAAGATCAAAATCCAAAATGCAATTTTTAATGGCCTGAATATGTTCAGGTTGCTGCACGGGGATTATTTCTAGCAACGGGATTACGTCAACCTGTGCCCCCAGTTCACGTAATTGTATCGCCCAAGGCTCAGCCTGTGGCCGTGGGCGAGTAATAACGAGTTGCAAACCACCTAATTCCGTCATTGATGGCACCGCCCTCAATCTTCTGCCGCACCATAGACCTCAGCCAAAATCTTATCAGCACCGGCCGCTAATAATTGATCCGCCAAGGTAATTCCCATAACTTCACCGTCATTAACGCCACCGCGAATATCGCCACTGAGCATTTGTTTACCATCGGGCGAGCCCACCAAACCGCGCAACCACAGGCCACCATCATCGGTATGTATGGCGTAGCAGGCGATGGGAACTTGGCAACCACCTTGCAAGCGGCGGTTCATGGCGCGCTCCGCGGTGACTGCTTGGGCGGTGGCTAAATGGTGTAAGGGAGCCAAGAGTGCTTGTGTCGATTGATCATCCATACGACATTCAATACCTACCGCACCCTGCCCACCGGCAGGTAAAGAAAAATCTTCGCTGATCAACGAGCGAATACGTTCACTCAACTCCAAGCGAATTAAACCTGCGGCGGCGAGAATAATGGCATCGTACTCACCTTGATCAAGCTTTTGTAAGCGCGTTTGCACATTACCGCGCAGAAATTTCACGCTTAAGTCAGGACGAGCTGCCAGTAATTGACATTGGCGACGCAAGCTAGAGGTTCCCACAATACTACCTGCTGGTAGTTCATCGAAATTATTAAAGCGGTTAGAAACAAAAGCGTCACGCGCATCCTCGCGGGGACAAATGACGGATAGCCCCAAACCTTCGGGAAAGTCCATAGGTACATCCTTCATGGAATGAACCGCAATATCTGCTTGATTATCAAGCAGCGCTTGCTCTAACTCCTTCACAAACAGACCCTTACCACCCACTTTAGCAAGAGGCACATCGAGAATTTTGTCGCCACGACTGGTCAGAGGTACCAGTTCTACCTGTAAACCTGGGTGATACTTTAGTAATTCGGCTTTAACGTATTCAGCTTGCCACAGCGCCAAAAGGCTTTTACGGGTGGCGATACGCAGATGGGTCTTAGGAACTGATGCGCTGGGAGCAGACATAAACAGACAATTTCACTGACAAGAATGGGGGCTCGGTTTCAGACCAGCATCATACCATTTGCCGCGAATGAGTTCTGCCCAGATTATAAGCAATCGTCGATTCTATGGCATTTTTCATCAAAAACAAAAACGCCAAGCATAGCCTGGCGTTTTGGGTGGCACACAAAAGCTTAATTCACCGCTGAAGTAGCCAGTTTGTGATGCGCACCATGCACATTACCAATAGCCTGCTTACCTAAAGAACCCACCAACATACCTATAACTGCCGCCGCCAAACCAGCCAATTGCGCCGGGAAGACATCACCTGCTGGAGTGACTAAAAAGAACAGCCAAGCCACAATTCCGAGGATGATAGAGAAGATTGCCCCTTGCGTGGTAGCACGCGACCAATAAAGGCCAAACACCAAAGGCACAAATGCGCCAACTAAAGTAACTTGATACGCACTGGATACCATTTCATAAATCGGCGTCCCTTGCAGGATAATCGCATAGGCGCAAACACTCACGCTAAACAGCAACACCGCAATGCGCATAGTGAGCAATTCTTGCTTATCGTTTACACGAGGGAAAAATTGTCGCCAAATATTTTCAACAAAAGTCACTGAGGGTGCAAGCAATGTAGCCGATGCGGTTGACTTTAACGCTGACAATAATGCGCCGAAAAAAATCACCTGCATAATAAATGGCATGTGCTCCAGCACTAACGTTGGAATAACTTTTTGTGGATCATCTGAAATTAATTGCTCGGCTTTTTCGGGCATGATGATGAGCGCACTGGTCACTAAAAACATGGGCACAAACGCAAATAAAATATAACTGATACCACCGATAACAGGGCCATGTGTTGCAGCGCGCTGATTTTTTGCCGACATAACGCGTTGAAAAACATCCTGCTGCGGAATTGAACCCAACATCATGGTGATGGCAGCTGCAAAGAAAAATACAGTGTCTTTAAAGCTCGGTTCAGGTAAAAATTTAAATAAATCTTTACTCTGTGCCAGTGCGATAACCTTATCGCTACCACCCGCTTGATGCGATGCAAAAATAGCAATAATTGATAAACCCACCACCAAAATAATCATCTGAATAAAATCGGTCACCGCCACCGACCACATACCCCCAAAGAGTGTGTAAGCCAAAATAGACGCTGTGCCCAATACCATTCCAAGAGGCTCACTGATTGCACCATTGGATAATAAATTAAATACCAAGCCCAACGCCGTCACCTGCGCAGAGACCCAACCAAGGTAACTTAAAATAATGGTAAAAGAACACACGACTTCAACAATACGACCATAGCGTTCGCGGTAATAGTCGCTGATTGTCAGCAATGTCATTTTATAAAGCTTGGCCGCAAAAAATAAACCCACCAATATTAAACACGTGCCCGCACCAAATGGATCCTCGACAATACTATTTAAACCTGACTTCACAAAACGCGCAGGAATACCCAACACAGTTTCAGAGCCAAACCACGTGGCGAAGGTAGTAGTCACTACCATAATCAAAGGCAAATGACGGCCAGCAATAGCATAATCGGCAGTATTTTTTACGCGTTTAGCAGCCCATAAACCTATCGCAATGGTGACAAATAAATAAAGAAACACAAGGCTGAGCAACATAAAGGTTATCTCCCGATAATGTTCAATAAAAATTCTTGGGCAACAACCCGTTTTTACTCGTACAAAAAACCAAAGCATATTTTATGCCTAGATTTAAGGCATTTATTTATCGTTTCAACAACAGGAAATCAATAGAGAACAAACAAAGCGCGAAACATATCTTTATTCTTGTGTTAACGCCAATCAACTAAATGTCTTTCGACAACCCGCCCAAGAAAGCAGCATTTTAATAAATCCCACGTAACAAAATCCAGTAATACGGATGTTAATTTAGTAGCGTAAAAATTCCGTATGCGAAAATAATTTGGCCCCGCAATGCGAGGCCAAAAAATAAAACTATGTGCTTAAATAGGGCGCCCACCGTAATCAGGTGCCGGTTTTTTTGGTGGATCCGCCGTTACATTGGGCGGCACTTCGCTAATTTTTCCACCGCGCGCTAAAAAGGCAGCCACTTGATCTTCTAGCTCATCGCGAATTTTCTGGCGCGAGGCGATACTGAAGTCTTCAAGCGCCTCAACTACAGCGGCAGCCTTGCTAGTAGGCGTATAGCCTGCCTCATCGCTATCCAATGGCTCATCATCGGCATCTTCGACTTCACCATCATCGATGGGCTCTTCGATATCGTCTTCTTCGTTAATGAGATCATCGCTCATACTTTCACCTGCATTTCATTTTTACTATTTACACCGATAACAATCGCAAAAAGCTATGCCACTTGCTCCGCCTAATTTATAGCTCAGACTCATCTAAACGTCATCGCCATACTGGTAAATTTTTAGGCTTTTTTTATCTTATGGTCAACTGGTGCGCGCCTTATAGTTATTACCTACCGACATTTGCCACGAGATAATTTCGACGCATTTTACTGTTACAGAAGCTAAGCGCAATCACTCAACTCAAAAACTTGTGTAATTAATCCCGTTTTATCCCAAAAGCGTTTCTTCGCACTGATTTGACGCTTGTTTTTTACACAAGTCTGTCACAAAAACACTCACAAATAATCTTTCGGCTGGATTTCAGGTAAAAAAAAGCGCACCTATGTGCGCCTTTTTTGAGCCATCGCAATTAGATAGCTTCTGAACCCGTTTCGCCGGTACGAATACGGATAATTTCTTCCAGTGGCGCAATAAAAATTTTACCGTCGCCGATTTTACCCGTGTGAGCCGCTTTGCTGATAGCCTCTACTGCCTGCTCAACCATAGAATCATCGACGGCTAGTTCAAGCTTTACTTTCGGCAAAAAATCAACCACATATTCAGCGCCGCGATACAGCTCAGTATGGCCCTTCTGACGACCAAAACCTTTTACTTCAGTAACCGTCATACCGGTCACGCCGACTTCAGAGAGTGCTGTACGCACATCATCCAACTTAAAAGGTTTAACAACAGCAGTAATCAGTTTCATTGTTTGTTCCTTTGTTTATAGTCTCATTGAGTGTAGCGCTTTATAAAAATAACGCCCAAATTCTATCTTCTTCGACAACTTCGAATAGAGCTAAGATACACGTTAGCCCCATGAAAAGCACCAATAAGCCGGGATAATTTTCTCGCAAATATGACGCAATGATTGGGCATTCACTTAAGTCTGCACTTAAAAAAAGCCCCTTGCAGCAGCTACAAGGGGCTTTTTTGTATTGCATATTACTGAAAGCTAAACCTTAGAGGTTGTAAGCGTTCTCATCATGATCAGCTAAGTCTAAGCCCAACTCTTGATCTTCATCGCTTGCACGAATACCAATGGTGTGTTTCAGCACGAACAAGATCACGAAGGCAACGAAGGCAGACCATGCGAGCGTGATGCCGATATCCCAAAGTTGAGAGACGATTTGCGCAACCGCATCAAAATCACCCACTTTGTTCGCTACATAATCCCACACACCTGTACCACCGAACGCTGGGTTAACAAAGATGCCGGTACCAATAGAACCGATGATACCGCCGACACAGTGAACACCAAAGGTATCCAATGAATCATCATAACCTAACCAGTGTTTAACCTTGGTTACAGCGATGAAGCATACGATAGGCGCAATCAGACATACTACAAACGCACCGCCAACACCGACATAACCAGCCGCTGGAGTAATGGCTACCAATCCTGAAACGATACCAGAACATACACCCAACAAGCTTGGCTTACCTTTAACGCCCCACTCAACCAACATCCAAGTCACACCGGCAACAGCTACACCGAATAGAGTATTGAAGAACGCAAGACCTGCAGCGCCAGTGGCTTCTAATGCTGAACCAGCGTTAAAACCGAACCAACCCATCCACAACATACCAGTACCAACCGCCGTCAACATCAAACTGTGTGGCGGCATAGCGCTCTTGCCGTAACCTTTACGTGGGCCAAGCATCAGAGCTGCAACCAGTGCTGCAATACCTGAGTTAATGTGAACTACTGTTCCACCCGCGAAATCAAGCGCACCTTTTTGGAAGATGAAACCAGCATGAGCACCCGCTAAATCACCGGCTTCTTTGGTGGTGTAAGCATCGGGACCATCCCAATACCAAACCATGTGAGCAATTGGCAGGTAAGCGAAGGTGAACCAAAGCACACTGAAGATGATCATTGAAGAGAACTTGAAGCGCTCAGCAAAGCCACCACAAATCAAGGCTACGGTGATCGCCGCAAAGGTTAATTGGAACATACAGTAAATAAAGTCTGGGATATATTGACCTTTACTGAAGGTGGCCGCGACTGCCGTGGTCGGATCATCACCCGACATAAACAACTTATCAAACGACCCGATATACGGCGATAGAGCACTGCCCTCATGGCCAGCCGTAAATGCAAGGCTATAGCCGTAGATGACCCAAAGTACACCAATCACACAGAAAATCGCAAAGCTTTGCATCACTGTGGATAGGGCATTCTTTCTACGCACCATACCGGCATAGAATAAAGCCAAGCCAGGAACAGTCATAAACAACACGAATGCTGTTGATGTCATCATCCAAGCAATATCACCCTTATTACAATCAAAACCTTTATCACCACACTTTGGTGTGGCCGCAGGCGCGGCAGCGGCTGCATCGGCAGCAGGTGCGGCAGCGGGTGTCGCCTCTGGTGCGGCAGCAGCACTGGATACAGCTTCACTAGCGGCGCTAGCGGCGGCGGGAGCGGCGTCATCGGCAAAAGCACGACCGGTGAGCGCCACAAAGGCCATCGCAACTACGAGAGTGAATGGCGCGAGCTTACGGCTCATTTCGACAATTCTATTCACGGGATTTACTCCTAAGTATTTAATCTATATGCGAATTACTTTGCTAGTTCGCTTGTTATTGGCCGAGAACTCTATCGGCTACAGAGCGTCCTCACCCGTCTCACCTGTGCGAATACGCACTACCTGCTCAAGGCTCGACACAAAAATCTTACCGTCACCAATTTTGCTGCTGTTGGCTGCCTTAGTAATGGCCTCGACAACGCGATCCACTTCATCCTCAGCCACAGCGATTTCCACTTTGGTTTTAGGTAAAAAGTCCACAACATATTCAGCGCCACGATAAAGCTCTGAATGCCCTTTTTGGCGACCAAAACCTTTTACTTCGGTAACGGTCATACCATGTACACCAATCTCCGACAACGCTTCACGCACTGCGTCGAGTTTGAATGGCTTTATAACTGCAGTTACTAATTTCATGCTTGTACTCCTCAAAAAGTCCTGCACGGTTTAGTGCAAGAAGCACCGGAAATACCACTTTATTCAAGATGGAAACCACTAAAGCCGTATCGAGAAGCCCTAATGGATTCAAGTTGGAATACGCCTTTATATTCATCAGGGGTTTAGCATTTTGTAGGCCAATTAAAATTAATTCATTAAAATCAATAAGATATAAAATTATTGCGATGCAACATTCTAACAATTTAGAACATTAGCCTTTGGCGAAGCACCACATTAGAGCACTGTCGTGGGCGCGCAGCACCAATATGGCTCGAAGAGTTCTTCAAGCACCATAAGCGCTCATTAGAAAGGGGTTGCGGCATGTAAAAACACATAAAATTTTTCACAAAAACTTAAAAACTCTACAGACTCAATAACATTACCTGTAACTGGAGTTACTTTCATAAGTCAACACGCGCTACACTGACGGCTGAATTTTTAGGAGTTTTAATCATGATCGGCGAACTCGCGCAGCGCCTTACCCAAGAGCTGCAACAAGCAATTCCTTTAATAAACAGCCTGTTACCAAAACGCGAACTGCAAGTCATGCTGCAATCGGTGCTTGGTAAAATGGATTTGGTTACGCGTGAAGAATTCGATGCCCAAGCCGCTGTGTTACAGCGCACCCGTACCAAATTAGAGACCCTCGAACGGCGCTGCACAGAATTAGAGCAACAAATACTCGCTAAAAAAACCTAAATCGTCGCCGCCAACCCTTTATCAAACTCACATTGGCGGCGGGTTACTTTGATTTAGGCGCAAAAGTTGTTTATATTTCGCCAAGCGGCCGTCGCAGACGGTGAAATGGATGTCACAAATAATGCAAGGAATGCCTATGTCGCTCGCTATCGTCTATACCCGCGCCAAACTCGGCGTTAACGCCCCATTGGTTACCGTTGAAGTACATCTCTCTGCTGGTTTGCCCAGCCTTTCTATGGTTGGCCTACCCGAAGCCGCCGTTAAAGAAAGCAAAGACCGTGTTCGTAGCGCAATTCTAAACAGCCATTTGGAATTTCCTGCACGCAGGATCACTGTTAATTTGGCACCCGCGGATCTCCCCAAAGAAGGCGGACGCTTCGATTTAGCCATTGCACTCGGCATTCTCGCGGCCTCCGGTCAGCTGCCTTTAAAAGCACTCGGTAACTATGAGTTTTTAGGAGAATTGGCGCTGTCGGGCGAACTGCGTCTGGTAAGCGGTGCACTTCCTGCCGCATTAGCTTGCGCCGACAACCACCGCGAACTGATTATTTGCAACGCCAGCGCAAGTGAAGCGGCCCTAAGCAGTGGCTCGCGCGTCTTCGGCGCCGAAAGCCTACTGCAAGTCTGCGCCCACCTACATGACCGCGAGCACTTGTTTCAGGCCAGTGCGCCGGAAGCGATTGCCTGCGAACAAATACAAGACATGTCGGATGTGCGCGGCCAAGCTCAGGCCAAGCGAGCACTAGAAGTTGCCGCCAGCGGTGGTCACAACTTATTATTTTTCGGCCCACCGGGCACCGGTAAAACCATGCTGGCTAGCCGCTTACCCGGCATATTGCCGCGCCTCAATGAACGTGAGATGCTGGAGGTTGCCGCGGTTTACTCAGTGGCAGCGCAAACCCAAGGCCATTACTGGCGTACGCGCCCGTTTAGGGCACCACACCATACCGCTTCGGCAATCGCACTTGTGGGTGGAGGAAGTAATCCTAGGCCTGGCGAAATTTCGCTTGCGCATTGCGGCGTTTTATTTCTGGATGAGCTACCCGAATTTCATCGCCACGTTTTAGAAGTACTGCGCGAACCACTGGAGAGTGGCGAAGTGCGTATTTCACGCGCGCGCACCCAAGCGATATTCCCCGCGCGCTTTCAGCTCATCGCCGCGATGAACCCTTGTCCTTGTGGCTATTTCGGCAATAACGATGATCGCTGCCGTTGCACTATTGATCAAGTACGCCGTTATCGCGATCGCATCTCGGGCCCCATGCTCGACCGCATTGATATGCATGTACCAGTTCGCGCCTTAAAACAGGGAGAATTACACAGCAACAATGAAGGTGATAGCAGCCAGTCTATTCGCGAGCGCGTTGAACAATCACGCGCGCGCCAACTCCAGCGTCAAGGCAAAGCCAATCATTTACTCACTGCACCAGAGCTAGAAAAATATTGCCCATTACACAATAGCGATAAGGCCCTACTCGAGCATGCGATAATGAAAATGGGGCTTTCAACCCGTGCCTATCATCGCGTTTTAAAAGTGGCGCGCACCTTGGCCGATATGCAAAATAAAGCTCAGCCCGACACAGAAAATATTACAGAAGCACTGAGCTATCGCGCATTGGATCGCCAATAGCACCCTGATGGTATTGATGCAGCGTCTCGCACACATCTTCCAACGATTGTGGTTGCGCAAAATAGAATCCTTGCATTTGGTTACAACCTGCTTGTTGTAACCATTCTTTTTGCTCGACACTTTCCACACCTTCCGCTACAACAATTTTACCGAGATTTTGTGCCAAATTAATCATAGCGGCCACCAATCGACGATCGCTCGTGTTGCGCTGCAATTCAACTAAAAGACGTGACGCCAATTTTACCGAGCTGATGGGTAAGCGCTGCAAATGTAAAAAAGATGAACTACCGGTACCGAAATTATCCAGTGAAAAATTAATACCGAAAAAAGCCAGCGGACGCATACATAAGCTGACTAAATCAATATTTTCCATAAAGGCCGACTCCGTTAATTCAAACTCAATATCGCCAGCCTGAATATCAAAATCTTCGAAAATACTCGCAATTTCATGCACCAAACGCTCATCTTTAAATTGCCGCATGGAAATATTGATGGACATGGTGATGGTATTACCAAAACGGGCATGAATGTGTTTCAAATCATTACAGGCTTGGCGAATTGCCCAATAGCCTATCGCCGTAATCAAACCGGTATCTTCTGCGGCGGCAATAAATTCTGCGGCATTCAAGACACCGCTGTCAGGATTATCCCAACGCAATAGCGATTCTAAAGCAACAATTTTTTGGGTTTCTACATCGATGCGCGGCTGATATTGTAAGAAGAATTGATTTTTTTTTAAGGCTTTGCGTAAATTAGCTTCCATCCGCAATTGCCGTCGCACACTTTTATTCATGGCATCAGTAAAAAAACAAAAGCTACTCTCTTCTTCTTGCTTAGCTTTGTACATAGCCATATCAGCATTTTTTAACAAGCTTTCTGCATCGCGCCCAGCTTGAGGGAAAATCGCAATCCCAATACTGCATCCTACAACAACTTCATAACCATTAATTTCCGCGGGAGTAGAAATTAATGCGATAATTTTTTCGGCAATGTGTGCAACGTCCGTGTGATTTTCCACATGAGATAACAGCAGCGTAAATTCATCGCCACCCATACGGGCTACCGAATCACTACGCCGCATACAGGTAGATAAACGTTCAGCACAAATACGAATGATGGCATCGCCCGCGTCGTGACCAAAATTATCATTGACCTGCTTAAAACCATCTAAATCGATAAACAACAGTGCAAAAGATGTTTTATCGCGATTCGCCAAGTGGATAACATGTTCCAAACGATCGCGAAATAAAATACGGTTGGGAATATCGGTAAGCTGATCATAATGCGCCAAGCGCGCGAGGTAGAGTTCGGTTTGCTTTCGCTCCATGGCGTAGCGAATAGTGCGCTCCAATAACTGATGATCAATTTGACCCTTAATAAGATAATCAGACGCGCCCGCGCGAATAACATCGCGGTCAACTTCAATTTCCATCTCATCTGTCATGATGACAATAGGCGTTTTATTGGCTTGCAACTTAGCGGCATTCAGCAAATCACGCGCACTTAAATCGCCCCAAAAAAAATCGAGCAAGACTACATCAAATTCATTGGACAATATTTGTGGCAGTGCGGTCTCTAACTGATTACACCAAACCAGCTCGTACTTGACACCGCGCACATGCGATAGAATATCCGCGATTAACAGATACTCGCCATGTTCACGATCAATAAATAAGATCTTTATTGCTTTCTCCATAACCTCACATTCCCAAATAGCGTTGACGCCGTTTTACAGAGATTAGTCTCTTTTTTTGTGTTATTTGCGCCATTCATGCCCGACTTTACACCCTGACTTAGAGAGAATAAATATATTTTAATCCGATATAACAAACAGAGACACTTGAGGCATTTTTACAATTTACAGTTATAAAAAAATGAATAATTGCATCGCTGGTTACGCTTGCTACAATGCGCGCCTGCGTGCACTCTGGAAAACCCCGTGACTCAACTCAACCCCCGTCAAAAAGAAGCCGTACTCTATATCGACGGCCCATGCTTAGTATTAGCCGGTGCGGGCAGCGGTAAAACCAGCGTTATTACGCGCAAAATTGCCTATCTCATACAGGAATGCGACATTCCTGCACGCCATATCGCCGCCCTCACTTTCACCAACAAAGCAGCACGCGAAATGAAAGAGCGGGTGAGCAACCTTGTACGCGGCAGCGCAGCCAAGGGACTCACTGTTTCCACCTTTCACAATCTTGGTTTAAATATTATTCGCCGCGAGTACAAAAGCCTTGGATTTAAACCCGGATTTTCTATTTTTGATGCAGAAGACGCTAAATCTCTGCTCAAAGAGTTGATGCTGCGCGACGGCGACTTGGACAATGATCATTTGAACTTGGTGCAAAGCCAGATCTCCAACTGGAAAAATGATTTAGTCACACCCACCCGCGCACTGCAAATGGCACAAAGCCCCGGTGAGCAAAGTATTGCTCTGGTATACCAACAGTATAATCAAGCACTGCGTGCCTATAACGCCGTGGACTTCGACGATTTGATTTTAATTCCAGTGGATTTATTTCAGCAGCATCCCGATATTCTGGCGCGCTGGCAAAAGAAAATCCGCTATCTGTTGGTGGATGAATACCAAGACACCAACTCCAGCCAATACTTATTAGTGCAACTATTGGTCGGCAATCGCAATGCGTTAACCGTAGTAGGCGATGACGATCAATCCATTTACGCGTGGCGCGGTGCTCGCCCTGAAAACATGGCGCAGTTGAAAATCGACTATCCACAATTAAAAGTGATCAAGCTGGAGCAAAATTATCGCTCTACCAGTCGAATTTTGCGTGTCGCCAACCATTTAATTGCCAACAATCCGCACGAATTTGATAAAGCACTTTGGAGCGACATGGGCTTGGGCGACCCAATCCGAGTGGTGCGCTGCACCAATGAAGAAGCGGAAGCCGAGCGAGTCGCAACCGAAATTTTGACCCAGCGCCTGCGCAAGCAAAATAAATTTCGCGATTACGCTGTGCTCTATCGCGGCAACCATCAAGCGCGGTTGCTGGAAATGAAATTGCAGCACCACCAAATTCCTTACAAAATCAGCGGAGGCTCATCGTTCTTCGCCAAAACTGAAATCAAAGACATCATGGCTTACCTGCGTTTGCTGGTAAATCCAGATGATGACAATGCATTTTTGCGTATCATCAACACCCCGCGCCGCCACATAGGCACGAGCACATTGGAAGCTTTGGGTAATTACGCCAGTCAGCGCCATATCAGTTTGTTTGCAGCCATCGATGAAGTAGGTGCACAAAGCCATATTCCCGAAAAAAACTTTGAACGCCTGCAACGTTTTTCGCAATGGCTAAAACAAGTCGCGCACAACTGTCACAGCGGCGAGCCAACGGTAGCGATTCGCGAAATGGTGGATGACATAGATTATGTAGGCTGGATGCACCAAAACTCTACCAGTACCAAAGCGGCAGAAAAACGCATAGAAAATGTGTTTTATTTGCTGGAGTCGCTGCAAAAAAGTTTAGATAAAACTGCCGATGACGACGAGGATGATGAAAAGCGCATTCAGGATGCTATCGCAAAATTAGTGCTGCGCGATTTGTTAGAGCGCCAAGAAGAGGAAGACGAAAGCGATCAAGTACAACTGATGACGTTGCACGCCTCAAAGGGATTAGAATTTCCCCATGTATTTATGGTGGGCATGGAGGAGGATTTGTTGCCCCATCGCAATAGTATTGACGATAACAACATCGAAGAAGAGCGCCGCCTGACCTATGTGGGCATCACCCGCGCGCAAAAAACCTTGACGATGACTCTCGCGGGAAAACGCAAACAATTTGGCGAATTTAGCGAGACAACGGCGAGCCGTTTTTTAGCGGAATTACCTCAAGAGGACACTGAATTCGAAGGCTTTGGTGAAGTGAGCGTGGAAAAAAACCTCGCCAAAGGTGAAGCAACTATCTCCAGCTTGTTAAATTTATTTGATTAATTTATGCAATAAAAAAGCCCGCATATTTATGCGGGCTTTTTAGATTAAAAACAATTATTTACTGCTTTCAACCATATATTTTACCGCTGATTTAATTTCATCATCGCTACAAGTGGCGCAAGTGCCCTTGGGTGGCATGCTGTTAAAACCACCTAAGGCATGCGTATAAAGCGTATCCAAACCTTTCGCAGCACGTGGCCCCCAGTCGCCAGCATTACCAAATTTAGGGGCACCCAATACACCTGTGCCATGGCAGTTAGTACATACAGCACCAAATAAATCCTTCCCCGACCTTGGCCCCGCTGAGGCAGGCGCTGCAGGAGCAGCGGCACAAGAATCACCGGACATACAAGTCTTACCCACCGGAGCAATACGCTCTTTAACAGTGTCGGCAGCTTTAGCTTCAGACTCGCTGAAGGCCACGCCAGAAACAGCTACCAGACTGGCAACCATCAACATTCCTAACAATTTTTTCATTGGGCTCACGGTGTATTCCTCATTTGTATTCTTTGCGCACACAGATAGGCGCAAGCGTTAAGGCCTCTGATGCATGTTCAACCTAGGTCAGGGCTGGAGCGCATTATAGCCAAAAGAAACGGCTCTTGCCCATTTCATCATATAGCCAGTGTAAGTCTAGCCTAAAGCGAGGCTTGCGGTTTTGATCCAGATCGCCCAGTGTTATGCTTGCCGCTATAACAAAGCTTGGGATTAGCTCACCTCATGGAATATACCGACGTTACCTTTACCGCCTATCTCAGTGCCGCCGTGGTTTCCACGTTGCTGACCACCATCTATGTGTATCAGTTTTTCCTGCACAAACGCGGTATTACCTTTGCGCTAGCGGCGCTCATCAATACATTGCATTTGGCGGCTATTGCGCTGTCCTACTCCACGCATAAATTGGGCACTAATTGGCTGCTATTTTTGGAGTGTTTTCACTATAACGCCTGGGTACTGGCGATAGCACTCAGCCTACGCAAGCATAGCCAAAAACAGCAGCTACCGCGCAGCATGCAGATTTTATTTGGTGTGGGCTGGCCATTGACTGGCTTGATTTTTACGTTTGCGCTGATTCACAACAACTCTATTTTCACGCTAACCCCGTGGTTTGCATTGGGCTTAGCCGTAATTAGCCTAGTGAGCGTCGAACAGCTCTACCGCTACGCCGCCAGCAATGATCGCCAGATCAAATTACTCTGTATGAACCTCGGCGCTGTCTTTATTTACGATATTTATCTCTACACCCACGGCCTAATTTTTCAAGAGATTGACCCATTACTGTGGCAATCACGGGCGGCCGTATCCATTGCCACCTGTCTATTTATGGCATTAGGCGGACTGGTGCCGCTACAACAGTCGTCTCAGCGCACGGCCAACTTCAATATTTCACGCCCCATCGCCTTCTACACTACGTCATTGATAGGTGTCGGATTATTAATCACCTCTCTGTCACTTGGCGGCTATTATGTGAGACTTTATGGCGGCAATTGGGGTACCGTTATATACAGTTTTGTACTGGTCGCAGCGGTGCTGTTGATTGCCACTGTGTTTGTGTCCAGCAGTCTACGCCTGCGCTTATCGGTACTGATTAACAAGCACTTATTCCGCCACAAATATGACTATCGCAGCGAGTGGTTGCGCATCATCAACTACTTAGCTCAACCCGCTGAGAGCAGCGAAGTGAACCAGCGCGCCTTTTTTGCCGTCGCCTCGACAACCAAGGCTCCCGGCGGTGCCATTTGGCTACTAAAACAAGGCTTTTACGAGCCGGTGTATCAAGTTAATTTGCCGCGTTTGGTGGACTTGCAGGAAGAACCCGTTGACAGTCTCTTCTGCCAAGCCTTTCTCGACTTGGAATGGGTTTACTTTCCCGATAGCGGAGACAATGAAGCACTCAGCCAAAATAACCATCTGCTACCCTACTGGGCACGCAACTTCCCGAACTTATGGCTCATTTTCCCGCTAATCGTGGGTGAAGAACTAGTAGGTTTTATGGCACTCACCAAACCTACTGACGATGCTGCGCTTACATGGGAGGATTTGGATTTACTCAAGACCATTGGCCGCCAAATTGCCAGTTATCTAAAACGCCATCATCAAGCGGAACAACTCGCCGAAGGCAAGCAATTCGATACCTACAACAAACTTGTCGCCTTTATTATTCACGACCTCAATAACCTGATTGCCCAGCAGGCGCTCATGGTGAAAAACGCCGAAAAACACAAGGACAACCCTGCCTTTGTCGAGGATGCGATTAAAACCATCAGCAACTCGGTTGACCGAATGAACAATCTACTGAAAAAACTGCGTCGCGATGAATCGGATTTGGTAAAACGCCTCAACATTAGCGATGTAGTCACGCAAGCTGTAGCCGAATGCCACCGCAACAACTCGCAACTGACCAGCAGCATCGAAAAGGGTCATTACACGCTTAATGCCGACCAAGTGCGTTTAGTGATGACAATCACGAATTTCATTAAAAACGCGCTGGAAGCCACACCTTCCGGTGGTAGGGTTCATGTTACACTCACCTATCAAGAGACACGGGCATTGATCACCATTGAAGATAATGGTTCAGGCATGGACTGGGACTTTATCCACAACCGTCTTTTCAAACCCTTCGAAACCACAAAATCGGGCAAAGGTATGGGCATAGGCGTTTACCTATCACGCGAATATATCAGTGAGCTGGGTGGAACCCTCAATGTAATGAGCGCGCTCGGTGAAGGAACCACCATAACCATTTCCTTGCCGTTGAATAAGGATTAATCGACCTGCATGATCAAGCCCTTAAACCAAAAACCTATACTGCTGATCATCGAAGATGATCGCGGCCTGCAAAACCAACTGCGCTGGCATTTTGACCAATACGAAACCATCTTCGCCGAAAATCGCCAAGATGCGATTGCCGCATTACGCCTTCATGAAGCCGCAGTGATTATTCAAGATTTGGGCTTACCTCCCGATGAAGACGGGGTAGATGAAGGATTTAAATGCATTCAAGATATTCTGCGGATTTCACCATCCAGTAAAGTCATCGTCATGACCGGCAAAACCGACCACGAAAACGCCATACGTGCGGTGGGTATGGGCGCTTACGATTTCTATCACAAACCAGTCGATGGCAATACCTTGGATCTGATCGTACAGCGCGCCTTCCATATTTTCGATTTGGAAGCTGACAACCGCCGCTTAACACTAACGAATCAAGCACCACTGGAAGGACTGATTACGAATGATCCGCAGATGCTGAAAATTTGTCGGCAACTGGAAAAAATTTCCCCCACAACAGTCACCTGCACCTTGCTGGGAGAAAGCGGCACAGGCAAAGAGGTTATGGCTCGCGCCATTCACCAACTCAGCCCGCGAAAAAATAAGCGGTTTGTAGCCATTAACTGTGCGGCCGTACCGGAAAACCTTATTGAAAGCGAACTGTTTGGCTATGAGAAAGGGGCTTTTACCGGCGCTAACAAAATGACCCTCGGCAAAGTAGAAACCGCCAACGAAGGCACTCTGTTTCTTGATGAAATCGGCGATATGCCATTGAACTTGCAGGCAAAACTCCTGCGCTTTCTGCAGGAAAGGGTGATTGAGCGCGTAGGCGGTCGCAGCGAAATCCCGGTGGATGTGCGCGTCATCTGCGCCACCAATAAAGACCTGCAAAAAATGGTAAATGAAGGCAGCTTCCGCGAAGATTTGTTTTATCGTATCTGCGAAATGACTGTTGAAATCCCACCACTGCGCGAACGCCAAGGCGACAAGGCTCTTCTGGCTCGTCACTTCCAACTCAAATTTGCCAAAGAACACGGCCAAAATGTCACAGGATTTACCCAAGATGGCATTGAAGCTATTGAAGGTTATAACTGGCCTGGCAACATTCGTGAAATGGAAAACAAAATCAAACGTGCGGTCATTATGGCTGATGGTAAGTACATTACCCGCGAGGATTTGGGGCTAGCCGAAGCTGGCGAGCTCTCACTCAACCTTCGCCATGTACGCCAAGAGGCAGAGAAAAACGCCATACTGCGCGCACTCAGCATCACCGATAACAACATCTCTGCTGCCGCCAAACTTCTAGGCATTACCCGTCCAACCTTTTACGATTTGATAAAAAAATATGAAATGCCTATCAGCACCCACCTCCCACATACGGATGAGGACTAATCGACATTTTTTGAAGATTCACGCAGGGTCTAGGCCAACTTATAACAAAATATGCTATAACCACGCACTTAATGCAGAACCAAGTGGCACACTCCTCGCCGACCTCGTCTAGAAACGAGAATTCTGCCCTATCAAAACAACTAAAACAGATTCAGCGGTGCTACATATAGATTGGTTAATGGGCATTATCTTTCATTCCCATATTATCTATAGTTTCACTATGCAGTAGGTAGTACCTTAATGATCAGCTTGAACCAAACCGCACTAAAACTATTTGCAAGTCTCTTAATAACTGCCTTACTGACAGCATGCGGAGGCGGAGGTAGCGCCAGCGATAGCCCCAGCTCATTCACAAACACAGCCAATACCAATGCTAAACCTCAAGCATCATCAACAGCCCTAACGTCACAAGCCAGTAGCGCTCCAAACAGCCTAGCTAGCTCTAGCACTGCCACATCAACATCCAGCAGTTTAATTTCAAGCAGTATTAAAAGCTCGATCTCCGTCAACAGCAGCAGCTTAAAATCCACTAGCAGCAGTGTAAGTATATCTAGCATATCCAATGCAAAAATTGATACTCAGGCACCAAGTACACCAACCAACTTAACGATAACCGCCGCAGATTATGACCTCGTTTCTTTATCATGGACCTCATCCATAGATAACATTGGCGTCAAATATTACAAAATATATCGAAATCTCGTCCAAATAGACCAAATAGACGCCGCAAATATCACCTACACCGATTTTAACGTGGCATCCAATAGCTCATACACTTATGGCATCAGCGCTGGTGATGACGCGGGAAACTGGTCTGATGTTATTTCCATCACGGTTAAAACCCCAGCCATCCCTTATACAGGCGCCACAAGCAGCTCATCAAGCTCAACATCTTCTTCGACGAGCTCATCGGTTCAAGCCGATACAATTCCTCCATCAACACCGGCAAGCGTATTTCAAATTGGCGCCTACTCAACACGTGTAGACATAGGCTGGACCGCTGCGACAGACAATGTTGGCGTTACCGGCTACAAAGTATATCGAGATGGCAACCTTCTGGGATCGACAAGTGGTAGCACTCTCACTTTCTCCGACACAACAGCTCAACCAGCCAAACAGTATTTGTATGGTGTAACGGCAGGCGATGCTGCGGGCAATTGGTCGAGCGCACAAAAGACCATTTTTATAACGACTCCCGCATCTACAGCCATCAACGGTGATGTTACCCTCTACTGGGCAGCCCCCACACAGAGAACCAATGGGGATCTGCTTTCAATCTCAGAAATTGGTGGATTTACGATCCGCTACAAATCATCCACAGACATAGGCTACACATATGCCGATGCCAGCAGCAGCCTAACAAGTTATACCATCCGAAACCTTACGGGCGATTTTCAATTTCAGATTGCCACCTACGATATAAATAATCTAACCAGTGATTTTGTCTCAATCACACCCAAGTAACCAAAAAGAATGAGCTGCGTCACACCAAAAACCACGAAATGCATACCAGGTCACACTCATAATGAGATTTGCGACAATTAATGTCGGATTTTTTTACGGCTCACCGGCTCTTGATCGAGAATAAAATCATAACACACTGACAAGAAAGGATTTTTTTTATTGGCATGCAGATTGCTTATGGTGAACTGGGTTATACACTCACAACTCACTCACATCCACTGCATGGAAGGATTGTTATGAAAACTTTATTTAAATCAACTCTGGTTGCCTCTGCAATTTTCGCAGCCGCATCTGCCTCTGCTACCAGCGTAAGCGTGAAAATTAGTGACTTAGTGTTCTCAGGTACCAATCTTGACAATACCGCTACCTACAACAACGCTACAGCAGCTGAAACCGCATTTTTGGGCTCACTCAACGGCCCCGTGACCACAGAAAACTTTGATGAATCTGCATTCACATCAACTCTTGTTGCACACAATGGCGGCACACAGAATACTGATTGGGTGGGCGCGAGCACTTCATTCAACACCAACGTGGGTACATTCACTCTAACCACTCCTGGCCAAGGCTCAACATCTTGGACTGACAGTTCGAATGCGGCTAATAATCTGCTCATGATTGAAGACTCAAAAACAGGTGAGTTCGGCAGACAAAATATCGAAACAACCGGCAACTGGTTGGACAGCAATGATGCCAAACAAGTGACGTGGAGCCTTGGCTCACCATTGACCGGCATTTATAACGCCTTCGGCTTCTACATTTCAGACGCTGGCGATATAGCAGGCAGCCTCACACTGAAGTTTACCGATTCAACGACTGTCAACTTTGACTTAAAAACCATTCTTGCAAACACCAATACTAATGGTAATGTTCGCTATGTTACTGTCGTAAGTGACAAAAGCATTCTCAATGGCACTATGACTTTTAATGAAACTGTTGGCAACGATGGCTGGGGTATTGACAACATCACTGTTGGTCACGTTCCAGAACCAGGCTCTTTAATGTTGATGGGTCTTGGTTTGTTAGGCTTAGGCGCTGCTCGTCGTCGCGTTAAAGCTCAGTAATCCCAACAAATAAAAAAGGCCGGCATAGCCGGCCTTTTTTATTTGTCATATCCCATTAAATCACCAAGCTTCTACCAAGCCTGTCAAACATAGCGCAAATCAAGTAGAATTCTTGAAAATATTACTTGGCTTCTGAGCATGGACAACTACACGCTTTCTGCAAAATCGTTCGGCAATTTTTGTCTTAAAAACGCCCCTATTTTCATTCTTGTTATTTTTATCGCACTGTTTCTTAGCACCTTCCAAGAACTTTATGAACGATGGATAAAATGGGACGAAAGCCTATCCCATGGTCTTTTGGTCAATGGGATATTTGTTTTTTTAATTTACAAAACCCTCCCATGGAACAGAGAATCAAATAAAAAAATTCTTCAGCTAGCTATTTTAATATTGCTTGCCTCTAGCTCACTCATTTGGCTGATTGCAAAGCTAACCAATATCTCTATTATCGAGCAATCATCGCTTATTATTATGTTTGCGCTGTTGTGCGCGGCATGCTTTGGTATGCGTACTGCTTATAATCTGCGACTACTGCTTATACTGCCCTTTTTTACAATCCCGATATGGGATCAATTGATTGACAGTTTGGTAAATCTTAGCGGCTACGTTGTAGGGCTATGGGTGCAGTTGAGTAACATTCCTGCCATTATCGAAGGCAATAGCATAATGATTCCTTATGGCCATATCGTGATTGCCGATGGCTGTTCCGGTTTACGCTACCTTGAAATTGCACTGTCTCTTGGCTTTATTATAAGTTTGTTGAACAACTATAACGAAAAACAACTTCTTCCCACGCTGATCATTGCGGGAATAATGGGACTTGTTGCTAACTGGTTAAGAATTTTCATTCTTGTGCTAGTCGGTTATTTTTCAAAAATGCAAAGTTCATTAATGTCCAATCACGAATATTTTGGCTGGGCGCTATTTGCGATTCTTTGTCTACCCGCCATCTATTTTGCGCCGGTACATAAGGCCGAATTAAAAAAATCTTTAACCGCTAAAAAACCGATTCTGTTAATTCCTCTACTGGCATTAAGTATTGGCCCGCTATTCAATATTATTATCAACGCTGATCCACACCCACATAAGCTAACTAATTTGGTAACACAAACGAGCGATATTATTGGATCGGCAAAATTACCCGTAACAGTAACAGCACCAGACACACCTCAATCAGAACAAATAGAACTACTTGACGGCGCAAATTTTATCTATGTTGAAATAGACCAATATCAACGTAATACAGCTAAAGACAAATTAGTCCCTTACATATCTAGGTTATACAATAATGAGGTATGGCTAGCTAACACTTACAACTTAAGCAATAGTGACCTGTCTGCCATTGTTTTCAAACTAAAAACATCAGAGCAACATTACATCGCTCAAATACAATGGTTTGAGATTGGTGACAGAATCACCAACTCCCTCAGAAAAGCAAAGCTTCTACAAATACCCGCTTTAATTAAAAGTGAAAATGATTTTAGAATTGTTACATTACAAATGAGCTGTGAAAACAGTAATTGTGATGCAGCGTTCGATAGACTGTCTCATCTTGCTGGTAGATTTACTCGCCTACACCCACCACAATAATTTTGGATAAAACATGCTGCTCCTATTTTGGCTGTGTACACTTTCAGTAATATATATTTATGTTGGCTATCCGGTTTTGCTGCGCTTCCTTCCAAAAAATACGCTGGATATTCGTGACGAATTAATACCCAAACCTGCAATCACTGTACTCATACCTGCATTTAACGAGGCGAAGGTCATTGAAGCAACCATTCGCAATAAACTCTCGCAAAACTACCCCGCACACTTAATCAACATTATTGTTATTTCTGATGAGTCTGAAGACGGTACAGATGAAATTGTGAAAAAAATTTCCGCCGAAGATGCTCGCGTCTCGCTAATTCGTCAATCACCACGCCAAGGTAAAACATCCGGTCTTAATCTTGCGATGCAAGAAGCCAAAGGCGAAATCATTATCTTTTCCGATGCCAACAGCCATTACGATATCGACGCCATTAACAATCTCGTGAATTGTTTCAAGGATCCCGCCGTGGGTTACGTCACAGGCAAAATGATCTACGTCAATAGTGATGGCAGTATTACTGGCGATGGTTGCAGCGCATATATGAAATATGAAAATCATATGCGTGCCCTTGAGACAGAGGTTGCCTCAGTGGTTGGCGTGGATGGCGGTGTTGATGCTATTCGTAAAGAACTATACCAACCGATGAATGCCGATCAACTTCCCGATTTTGTCTTGCCATTAAAAGTGGTAACGCAAGGTAAACGTGTTGTTTATTGTGAGAAAGCACTACTCAATGAAGAGGCCTTAAGCAATTCACAATCTGAGTTTCGTATGCGCGTTCGCGTATCGCTGAGAGCCTATTGGGCCATGTGGGATATGAAACACCTATTTAATCCCTTCAAATACGGGCTCTTCAGTCTACAAATAACATCGCATAAATTACTTCGTTATTTGGCGTTTATTCCACTGCTGTTGGCATTTGTCTCCAATGGACTTATCACTGGCGCGGGCAGTTTTTATGCCCTCAGCTTTATTATTCAGGTGGCATTCTATGGTGCAGCCGCTTTCGTGACCCTGAATGATGGAACTAAAAACCGCTGGCTTGGCCTGGCAAACTATTTTTGCCTTATCAACATCGCATCAGCAATGGCGTGCTTAAAATTTCTAAAGGGAGAAAAAATAGTTCTCTGGAAACCGCGCGTAGGCTGAGTACAGGAAATCATTGTGAATATTATTATTTTTATCGATTCCCTACACAGCATCGCCGCCGGTAGTGAAAAGCAAATTTACAAATTGGCCGAAGGCCTTGCAAACACCAATCACAAGGTTAAGCTGGTATTACTTCGTCACACGACTTTTTCACAGAATTTAATCAATTTTCCATGCCCAATCGAATGTCTTGATATCACCAGCATTGCAAGCTTTGATGCAGCAAAAAAAATGCTGGCATTTAGACGCGAACTTAAGAAGCAACGCATTGATGTAGTACACGCTTACTTTCCAGATGCCTGCCTCCTGGCTCCACTCTTTTTAAAAATGCGCCATTGCAAAATCATTACATCACGACGCGACATGGGTCTCATCTATAAGGGGAATACGCATATACTCTATCGAGTCTTAGGGTTTAGAACAGATTTGATCATCTCTAATTCAATCGCTGTTGCTCATCACATTGAAAAATTTGAAAGGCTGCCCGCGAAAAAAACCCGCGTTATATACAATGGATTAGAAATTTTTGATAAAACACCTTCGAGCAAGGCTATATTTTCGCGCCCAAATTCGTTCAAATTAGTATTAGTTGCCAATATAAAACCCGTAAAAAGAACCTTAGATGCCGTTAAAGCTACGCACCAGTTAATCGCAAACAATATGGACATCGAACTTTGTTTGGTGGGCGAGCACCAAGATAAAAACTATGTTGATGGTATACTCAGCTATATAGCGCAAAATAACTTATCAAATCACATCACATTAATAGGTTCATTTGACGAGCCTCGCCGTATTTTAAATCAAGCGAACATTGGATTATTGGTATCAGACTCCGAAGGTCTCTCAAATACCATTATGGAATACATGCAGTTAGGTTTACCGGTGATAGCAACAAACGTTGGGGGTAACCCCGAGCTCGTGCAGCATAATATTAATGGGCTTTTAGTTGAAAAAGGTGATGTTGGCGCCATTGCTAAAGCCATAGAAATGCTCTATCAAGATAAAAAGTTGGCAGTGGCTCTAGGTCAAAAAGGTAAAGAAATCATCGAATCAAATTTTTCCATAAAGGCAATGATTCAAAAGCACGAAAATTTATACAGCGAGAAAAATCATGTTAGATAAGATGATCGGAAAATTAGCTTTCCTATTATGGGACACTAAAGAGGGCGGAGTACGCTTAGCCGAATATCAACATCTAAAGCGCCTCGAAAACGCACCAACAACAAAACTGATTGACCATCAATCTACTCGTCTTCGAGAATTATTAATTCACGCTAATCTGACCAGCCCTTGGTACAGCAAGCAATTCAAAACTTACAACCTAGATCTTAATGCCACCAATATTATTAAAGAGCTTCAGAAGTTACCCATTACGACCAAAAGTGATATTAGAGAAAACACCGATCAATTTATCAGTACCGCCTTTCCAAAAGCGACGCTTAATCAAGCCAAAACTGGCGGCTCTACGGGAGTATCATTAAATTTATATTTTGATGAAAAATGCCAGCAATTCCGCAATGCAGCACAGATGTATGCTGACAATTTAGCACAATGGGAAATCGGCGATAAAGTGGCGGCGGTTTGGGGAAATCCTCCCATTGCAAAAACCCTTAAAGAAAAAATCAGGTCTTATCTTCTCGAACGCACGATTTATTTAGACACTATGGATTTAAACTCAGACTCGATGAATCACTTTGCATCTGAGTGGAAAAAATTTAATCCTACCGTTATCTTCGGGCACTCGCATTCGATTTATGTGTTCGCGAAATTTCTTCTTGAAAATAACATCCAGGCATTACGCCCTAGAGGAATAGTCACAACTTCAATGATGCTGCTGGATTCGGAGCGGAAAATTATTGAGGAAGCTTTCGCCTGTGCTGTCACCAATCGCTATGGCTGTGAGGAGGTGGGCTTAATAGGCGTAGAGTGTGAGAAACACGAAGGAATGCATTTAAATACCGCACATCTCTTTATAGAGTGCTTAGATGAAAATAACACACCAGTTGACCCGGGCACTCCCGGCAAAATAGTGATTACGGATTTTAACAATTTGGCAATGCCGCTTCTACGCTATCGTGTAGAAGATGTTGGCGTGTTATCAACACATGCATGTAGCTGTGGAAGAACTACACCACTGCTTGAAAGACTCGAAGGTCGCGTGGCAGATTTTCTGAAAAAGGCGGATGGTGGGCAAGTGGCGGGCGTGTCACTGGTTGAACGTACACTCACCAAAATTCCAGGCATTGAGCAAATGCAGTTAGTGCAAGAAGACCTTCATAAAATTATGATCAATAGAGTCAAAGGATCTGAATTTAATAGCGAAACAGATCGCTTGCTACTAGAGGAGTTTAGATTGGTCTTCGATGCGAATGTCGAAATTATTATTAATGACGTGAACAAAATACCGCAAGAAAAATCCGGAAAATACAGGTTCTCCATATGCAAGATATAAACAATCAACCCTTAGTGAGCGTTGTTATTGCCACCTACAACATGGGCCAATACCTATCACAAGCTGTTGATTCTATTTTGGCACAATCATGGACGAACATTGAAATTATTGTTGTGGATGATGGCTCAACCGATAACACCAATTCAATGATGCAGCGCTATGAAAATAACGCCAAGGTTATTTATATTCGCAACAGCAATCAAGGACAACCCAAAGCGAAAAATTGCGGCATCAAAAATAGTCGCGGCGAGTTTATCGCGTTTTGCGATGCCGATGATTTTTGGGAGCCGAATAAATTAGCCGTACAAATGCCGTTATTTGCAAACCCAAAGGTTGGCATTGTGTATAGCGAAGTCTGCAACATTGATGAAAATAACCAGCGCTACGCAAAAGCACCTAATGAGGAAAGACGTGAAGGAAAAATAACAGAACACATGTTAATGCAAAACTGTGTTCCATTTGGAACTGCAGTCATTAGAAAAGCGTGCACCGAAATAAATGGCATTTTTGACGAACAATTTAGAATGGGTATTGATTGGGACTTATGGCTGCGCTACTCGCTAGACTGGGAGTTTGCGTATACACCGGAACGCACCTATGTATATAGAGTGTGGTCAGGCCAAATGTCAAATAATTATCGCGGACGCTATGACCACGCTATTCGTATCCTGACCCATTTTATTCAACATTATAACCACCAATTACACCCACGTATTATCAACAAAGCCTTTGCAGATATTTATGCAAATCAAGCTTTGGCCATTAAGCAACACGAACATATTTTTAAAGAACCGCTGCTCGGTGCGGTTAAAGCCATAATGCTTAGCCCCAGTTATTTGCCGGCATGGAAAGCACTTATTAAAATTTTGGTTAACTATGTGTAATAGATTTTTATGTTAAAAAAATTCATTGTACACATCCTCGAAGCGCTGGGGGCATTGGCTGTCATCCGCTGGTATTATCGTACACGCCCCGTCATTCTTATGTATCATCGAATCAGCGAAGACTCACGCATTCCTGGAATAGCGCCCGCTATTTTCGAAGAGCAGTTGCAGTATTTAATAAAGCATTTTCATGTGATGAATATGCGCGAGTATTTGCAGCAGACAACTATTTTACCAAATACAGTGGTCATTACCTTTGATGACGGCCATGAAGATTTTTATAGCATAGCCTGGCCATTATTAAAAAAATACAAACTGAGCGCTAGCCTTTTTATTGTGACCGAATTTGTTGAAGGCTCTTGCTGGCTGTGGCCTGACCTTATTAAATATATTTTAATCAATGCACAAGACGGTGAAATACAATTACCACAAACAGGCTTAATCAACTTAAACAAAAAAAATCTTCTCGTAAATTGGCAAAAATTGGCTAACGTCGGATTATCACTTAACTCGCAAGCGAGAGCAGAGTTTATTAATTTACTGGCAGACGCCACTCAGCTTCAAGACCGTCTAACACTTCCTCAATCACCATTTGCATCGGTCACCTGGGAACAACTTTCTGCCATGGTATCGGAAGGGCTCGATGTCGGAAGCCACACCGTTAGCCACCCCATTTTAAGTCAACTGTCACTCGACGAATTAAACTACGAATTGCAAGAATCCAAAACGAGAATTGAACAAAAATTACCTATCAGTGTGCAAGGTATTTGCTATCCCAACGGAATGGCTAAAGATATCTCCGAACAAGTTCTCACAGCCGCACAAAAAATTTATCAGTATGGATTAGTGGCCTTCCCAGCACACACCAAGCTGAAAAAGCCGATGCATCTTGGTCGAATTGGCGCACCCGGTGATATGGAAAATTTCAAAATCAAAATCAACCAACTCTCACGCAACGATAATGTTACGGGCGAATATCGATGAAAGTTGCGCACATTATTGATAGCGGTGGGCTCTACGGTGCCGAAATCATGCTGCTCAATCTTTGCTTAGCACAACAACAGCAAGGATGGGATGTTATTGTGATCAGTATCGGCAAGCCTAATGAGCCAGAAAAGCCGATAGAAGTTGAATTAAAGAAACGTGGAATTGCGATGAAAAACTGGCGTATGTCGCCACTGCCTAATTTATATCAGGGTTGGAAAATTATCCGCTATTGCACCAGCCAACAAGTTTCACTCGTGCATTCACATGGCTATAAAGGCAATATTCTTTTAGGTTTTTTACCAAAATTCCTGCGTAAATTGCCAATCATATCCACCTTGCATGGATACACGACCTTGGATACTTGGTCAAAATTAGCTTTCTATCAAGCTGTCGACAAACTGGCAATGCAGCGCCTAGAGGCCGTTGTTATTGTCAGTGAAAGTATGGTGCATCAAATTCCTGCAGAAAAGCTAGCCAAAACTTTGCGCATTATTAATAACGGCATCCCCGAATCAACTCAGCCTGAAACCCTAGAAACCTATACATCACTTTATAACCCATCAGATTTTAAACTAGGAACGCTAGGTCGCTTATCCGAAGAGAAAAATTTTGATTTTTTAATTCAGTTGATGCCAAAAATTTTAGAGATTATCCCGCACGCCACATTAATTATTTACGGCGAAGGTGAAATGCGTGATGCGCTCACCCAAAAAATTGGTGCTCTGAATTTACAAAAAAAAGTATTTTTACCGGGCTATCTAAAAAATACGCACGCCTTTTTACAGGATATAGATTTGTTTATTAACTGCTCCACCACCGAAGGCTTACCCATTAGTTTGCTTGAAGCCATGAAAGCAAAGCGCTTATTACTGGTATCGAATATTCCTGCAAATGCAGCAATCACAAAAGCAATTCCTCACCATCTTTCTCAAATCGCACCGTTAGAAAATAAGGAATTTTTAACTACTCTTTATGCAATATACGCAGCCGATAATGGCGTAAAAGACGCACAACAAAACGCTAACCATCAAGAGTTTGTCAAAAAATATACGGCTCAGCAAATGGCATCTGCCTATATTGATCTCTACAAATCATTATGTAAGGTACATTAAACATGTGTGGAATTGTTGGAATATTCTCACCTCAACGCGCCATTGATACGCACATGATTCGGAAGATGAATGATGCCATAGTAAGGCGCGGCCCAGATGATGAGGGCTACTATGAGAATGACTCTATCGCTCTAGGTATGCGTAGACTGTCGATTATTGACCTCTCCAACGGCCATCAACCTATTTTTAATGAAGACAACACCGTTGTTATTGTCTTCAACGGAGAGATCTACAATCACGCCGAGTTGCGCGATTTACTCATCAATAAAGGCCATACCTTTAAAACCAAAAGCGACACAGAAGTGATCGTTCATTTGTACGAAGAATACGGCATACATTTTCTGGACTATTTACGTGGAATGTTTGGTATTTGCATTTGGGATATTAAACAGCAAAAAGGGTTTTTGTGCAGAGATCACTTTGGGATCAAACCCATTTTTACCAGCATTGATGCGCAGGGTCGCCTTATTTTTGGTTCAGAATTAAAAAGTGTGCTCGCGTCAAATCTCATTGAAAAGAAAATTTCATTGCAAGGTCTCGATGCCTATTTTGCCTATAACTATATTCCTGCGCCGCTCACTATCTACCAACATATTTTTAAGCTTCCGGCGGCGCACTACATTGAATTTTCATCCAAAGGTATTTCAGAACCCATTAAATATTGGGAAGCGAATGATATAAAAGCATCGACCTATTCCGATGAAAAACTCACCTGCGAAATTGAAGACTCCATTCGTCATCACATGGAAAGCGATGTTCCCGTCGGAGCATTTTTATCTGGCGGGATAGATAGTTCATTGGTAACCGCCATGGCATCCAGTCATCCCAATTTTGAAGTGGCTTACACTGTTGGGTTCGACAATGTAACTCGCGTGTATGACGAGCGCCCGCTGGCACAGCTTGTTGCTCAACGTTATCACATAAAAAAACACAATCTCAGCAGCATAGACCCGCAACCAGAAAGCTTACTGCCTGAAGCAGTTTTAGCATTTGACGAACCCTTTGCCGATGACTCTGTATTCCCAACGTGGGAAATCTGTAAATTAGCCGCGCAAGATGTAAAAGTATGTCTAACAGGTTTGGGGGGAGATGAACTTTTTGCGGGATATTATCGCTATCAGGGCATTTACTACCATCAATTGTATTCCCGTGTACCACTTGTGTTACGTAAATTGATTTTAGCTGCAGCCAAAATCATCGCCTCAAATTCCGGTTCACGCAAAGTCGATCACATGATGCGATTCCTGAATGCAAGCGTATTAGATGATGCCAGTGTTTACTCATCTTATATTACGGCGTTATCAGCAGAAAAGCGTGCGCAACTTTATCATTCAACCATCTCAGACCAAATAGATTATGAAGCCTCTATTACGCTCACGCGCGCTCATTTTGAGCGATGCAATGCAACATCTTTGGTTAAGAAAGCTATTTATTGCGATATCCATACCTATGTACCAGAGGACATTCTCTGTCTCTCCGATAGAGTTAGCATGTGGCATTCATTAGAGTTGCGCGTACCCTTGATGGATAAAATATTATTCACTTATGCTTATGGCTTAAGCGATGCGCTGAAAATCTCTTTCACCAAAAAGAAAATAGCTTTAAGAAAAATTGCGCAAGCCTTTTTACCAGAGGCGTTATTTAAAGCAAAAAAACAAGGTTTTGAAAGCCCGATGGCCGAATGGATTAATGGCAAGCTAGCCAGTTATATCGATAATGCCCTTTCAGAAGAGTCGCTTGCCGCGCACAACTTATTTAACGCGGACGCCGTACGCAAGCTCTTAAATGAACATAGACATTATCAAAAAGACAATAGCAAAATTTTGTTCTCGCTAATCATGTTTCAAGCGTGGTACAAGGGAGCGTTTCAATAATGAATACCCCAGTATTTATTAGTTGGGAAAAGCACCAACGCACAAGAACAATCGCCAAGAAATTTTCACTTTCTCTCTATGAAGTTGTTCCGCCATACCAAGGCGTAAAGCGTTATTTGTTTTGCCTTTGGACAACATTATCTATACTTGTAAAAAATAAACCCCGTGTACTAATTGTGCAAAACCCGTCATTAATTTTAAGCCTTTGGGTTTTAGTATTAAGACCCTTCTTCGGCTACAAACTGGTTATGGATGCACACAATGAAGCGATTATTCCTTTCTTAAATAATAATTCACTCTTTCGCTTTTTAAGCAAAACACTCACCAGATACGCAAACCTAACTTTAGTAACCAATCCAGTGTTGGCTAAGATTGTTCATGACAATGGTGGCAAAGCTTTTATTCTTCCAGATATATTGCCTCAGTTTGAATACGACACCAAACCACCCCAGTTAGCAAATGAATTCAACATCACGTTTGTTTGCACCTATGCGCAAGATGAGCCTGTACAAGAAATTTTTAAAGCCGCCGAATTACTCGGCAACCAATACCAATTTAAAGTGACTGGTCGCATCCCCAAGGATTTTAATCACCAAACCAAACCCGCGAATGTCACGCTGACTGATTTTTTATCAGAGCATGACTATATAACGACACTGGCCAATAGCCATATTATTATTGACCTCACCACTATGGATAATTGTTTGGTGTGCGGAGCCTATGAGGCTATTGCATTAGAGCGTCCTTTGATTTTATCGGCTAATGATGCCTCATTAGCATTGTTTGGCAATTATGCAATTCATACAAAAAATTCGAGTGATGCAATTGCTGAAGCCGTTTTAAAAATTTATAACGATTATTCCTCGCAAATCGAGCGAAATATTTTTGAAAAAAATAGATTGATCAAAATTGAAGAACAAAGAGTACAAGAATTATTGACCACTCTTGATTCCAATCTGTAACCACACGAAGCTATAACGATCACCTACACTAAACCCTCGGTTGATTTATCTATGAATACCTTAACCTTTTACAAAATACACCTTAAGGTACACGCAATAGATTTTATACAAAAAAATCTTATGCCTATAATTGCTTTCATTTATCTTATTTGGGGCACTCTAAGTTTTAGACGAGAAAAGGGACTAAAAAGAATTATGGCGTCTCATCGTTATTATCCTTTTAGAATTACCACTCGCATAATTAAATATCATTTAAATTTTATTCAAAAAAATGCCATCAATCTATTCGATGGAGACGATAGCGCCGGAGAGGCCATACAGAAAAAACGTGGTTTGGTTATAAAAGAACCTATTTATAAAGACGATGGACTTTGTGCTGAAAAGGGCGTTTATTTAATAACATTCACTGGAACCTTACAGTATTACATAAAAAATATTGACGTAGACAAGCTTCAGAAAGACTTCTATATAGTATTAGAACCGAGCTGGGCTGGTTACTGTCTTTCAGAAATATTATGGTGGAGTAAGCTCCAAGAACCTGTTTTTATACAAGCAACAGAAAAGCGCGATTTTGAATTTCTATCTACGATTTCAGATAAGCTAATACCTTTGAGTTTTGGGGCAAGTGATTGGGTAAATCCAAATACGTTTTTCCCGATTCCATCTACCCCCAAAATATATGATTGTGTTTATGTTAGTAACTACAACACCATCAAACGTAATTTTGTTTTCTTAAATGCCCTGCGGAAAATTAATGATCCAACGTATAAAGCCGCATTAATATGTTCAGGGTGGGGGGAAACTAGAGAATATAATTTAGCGTTAATAAAAAAATACAAACTAGAAGGAAAATTAGAGCTTATCGAATCAGTAAATCAAAAGGAACTTAATATAATTTTAAATAAAGCTAAAGTTAATATATTACTTTCATTAAAAGAAGGAAGTAATCGTTCAATTTTTGAAGGATTTTTTGCTGGAACACCGGGAATAATACTGTCAAACAATATAGGTGTTAACAAAAATTACTTTACTAAACAATCAGGCATGACCATTCAAGAAAATCAACTAGTAAAAACCTTGATCTATTTCAAACATAATTCAGACAAGTACAATCCTAATAAATGGGGCACCGACAATATTTCAATTTTTAAAACAAAGGAAAAACTTGATAACATTTTGAAGGAACACGCAAAAAAACAATCACTAAATTGGACAGTTGGTACTCATTTAAAAATCAATGCGCCTGAAGCAGAACTATTTGAGCATAAAGAAAAGCTCATAGATAACGCAGACATTTTAGAGAAATATCTTAAGAAAATGATCTAGCTCAGATTTAGCGTGTATGCAGATTAAAGCGCTAAAAAAGTATAAAAGGTTCAACAATATTTTTCATAAACTTAATTTCGAAAAAATATAAGCTTTTATATCTTATTGGTATCTCTAATTCACTTAACAACACAAAGATCATCTAAAAATCAATCTAATTGAGATAAGTGTCTAAATAAGGAAAAATATTCGATGTTTCCCAAATTCATTTCTAAAAAGCCGCTAGACTATTATCTCCTAGGCACTCAATTGGGGATCGTCATGAAAAAGCTCGCTTTCGTTTTAATATATACTCTGTCATTTACAGCTTGCGCCAATGCAGCAAATTTATTGTATAGACAAAGTTTCGAAACTCCTATCGCCAATAACCCCGAAATTGAATGGACAAGCCCCGGATATCCGCTTTCGCAAGCAGTAACAACTAGCAACCCCAAAGATGGCAAATACTCTATTAGAGGCAACTTTAACACGAATGTAACCGACCCAATTACACATATGCAGGGTGTGCCTTTTGTGCATTTTAGAATTTTGTTTGATGGTGTGCCTGCACTAAAAAATTGGTATAGAACCGCGCCTAAAATCTATGCAAGCTGGTGGTATAAATTTGATGCTTGCGATTGGGAAAGCTCAACCGGATATACTCAGGTCAATACCCCCGGGGACACTACAACTGTAGGAGCTAAACTTGCTTATTTTGGAGAGAAAGAAAGACCTGACAATAGCTCGTACTATTTTTCTGCACAGGGCGGTAAAAGTGGCTGGTATGTATTGCAAGTCAATGGCGACAGCTGGATGAATTTATGGCAAACACTTTATAACAAACCTTCATTCTGGCTTTCCAATAATCAACAAGGTGGAGCGGATGGAAACTGGCATCATTTAGGATTTTTAATCACGACAGAGGCAACTGGAGCCAAATATATAACTTGGTGGATGGACAATGTACTCATGACAAATTCGGCCTATACAGCCGATGGGCGCTTCTCAATTTCCCCTGAGTTCGTTCTAAATTACATACAGTTTTTTTACAGCAAACAAGAATACATTGATATCTCAAAAGAGGCTGGTGTAGCCGGTAACTATTGTAATGGATGGCAAATTGATGATGTACAAGTTTGGGATGATGTTCCAAATAATCCGCTGCCACCAACACCACTTTTGAAATAGATGGAATGACTCACGAAAAATTAAATCATCTTTGAAACGTGGTTTAATTTTCGCCAATTTTGGGGGCTGCTTGTGTTGCTATTCGACTCATAGCTAATGAGAAGCCCCCAAACAAATACCACTCATAACTTGTTAAACCATAGCTCGCAAAACTGAAGAGAAAATTCATTGCGAGCCAGGTCTGCATTGCAGGCTGACATGATTTAAAAAAATAGGATAGATCGGCGCCATTCATAACCCGATTGGTCAGATTGAATCCTTTAAAAATTTCTTTCGCATACAACATAAAAATAATAAGTCCAACAATACCCAATTCCTCGAAGGTTTCAACCCACAGGTTATGAGCAGGTTGCGCATTACCGCCTAAATTCCAATTCGCCTCTAATGAAGTACCCAGTCCATGACCGAAAATGGGCTTTTGCAATGCCACCCCAAGATCTCTTTCCAGTCCCGTAACTCGCCCTTGAGATGACGCTGAGCTTTTAGCATCACTGCTGTAAATAGATAAATATCTATCTCGCTGAACATCATTTAATGAGGCTAAGAATCCAATAAGCCCAATCGTGCCGATAGTTAACAGTATAAATTTCCGCCGACTCTTAAAAAAAATCACCGTGTAAATAAGAATGACAGCCAAAATACCGGTACGCGACAAAGTTAACTGCATGGTCAGTAAAAATACGGGTAACATTCCCCAATAAATGATTTTATGAAAAAAACGTTTACTGCCACCTAATAAATAGTGGTAAAACGGTAGTAGTGTCGCAATCACAAAAGCCAAACCATTGGAGTTCACCACATCGGACGGAGCACCTGATAGT
>Ga0209067_10000203_pt1 | contig 41070 bp, 37 predicted proteins | sample ColStrG_CSR_2013_FD_187199 | JGI IMG/M metagenome (GOLD analysis project Ga0209067, IMG submission 187199) | Freshwater sediment microbial communities in response to fracking from Pennsylvania, USA - Cold Stream Run_MetaG_CSR_2013 (SPAdes)... | ecosystem: Environmental > Aquatic > Freshwater >... | reverse complement strand
GTCCGGCGGCGCCAGCGGGTCGCCACTGAAGGGTGTGCCGTAGCTCGCGAGCTGCGCCGAGAACGCGCCGTAGTCGGCCATGAGCTGGTCCCAACCTTCGTCACCCGGACGGGGGTGGTTCTCACCGTTGTGGATGATCAACATGTAACGCATAGTGCTCCTTTGGGGTCGTGGGTGGTGATGCACTACAGTGTCGGAGCACTGTCGCCGATTTCGACACGCGAGGGCAATATTCGTGCCACTCGCCACCATTTCCTACCTCACCCGGAGGCCGAAGTCCAGCGGCGATGTCGCGGGGCGGATCAGCCGCTACGGCCGTGACGCGGCGCTGGGTGCAGGGCCTGGGAGATGACGTCGTCGGACGGCAAAGCGGGCAGGGGCGTGGGCGCGTCGCGCGCGACCACCAGCCCGTCGAGGAAGATCGTGAAGTACCGTCGCCACAGATCCGGCGCGAGGTGAGCGGTCTGGTTGCCGAGGAAGCTGATCATCATCTCCATGATCGGAAAGTCCGTCCCCACCACGTCGGCGCGCAGGTACCCGTCGCGCTGGGCGGCGTCGACCAGACGGGTGATCGCCGGCGAGAGGCGCGATTTGAGCTCCTGCTTGCGCTCGAGGGCGTAGTTCGAACTCACCATGATGTCGCGCAGTCCGCGGTTGGCGCACTGGCGTCCGAGGGCCTCGCTGAGGAACCAGACGAGGGCGTCCCAGGAGTCGTCGCGCGTCGCGGCGGCGTGAGCCAGTTGGGCGATCTCGTCGACGGCGTGCTCGAAGAGGGCCCCGATCAATGCCTCCTTATCGGGGAAGCGACGGTACACGGTGCCCACGCCCACTCCCGCGGCACTGGCCACCTCGTCCAAGGTCGCGTCGAGGCCTCGGGTGGCGAAGACCTGGGCGGCGGCGGTCATGATCTTGGCCCGATTGCGTTCGGCGTCGGCGCGCAGCGGGCGTTCGGGGGTTTCGTTCTGGATGGTCATGGCTTCTCCCGACTCCATCGTACCGGGCTGGCCAGTGAAACGGAACGACTACCTCCAGATATCGCTATAGTGGAAATAAGTGGAGATGTTCACTCCATTTCACGCGATGAAGGAGAATGACGTGGAGACCTCGCAAGAACTACAGACGGGAGCCATCGCTATGGCGGGAGAGACCGAGCACGATCGAGCGCATCGCCAGCGGTGGTGGATCCTGGCGGTGCTCAGCATCTCTCAGTTGATGGTCATCCTCGACGGCACCATCGTCAACATCGCGCTGCCGACCGCGCAGCGCGCCCTCACGTTCTCCGACGCCGACCGCCAGTGGATCGTCACGGCGTACTCGTTGGCCTTCGGCAGTCTGCTCCTGTTGGGCGGTCGCGTCTCGGACTACATCGGACGTCGCAACGCCCTCATCATCGGGCTCGCCGGCTTCGCCGGCGCGTCCGCCTTCGGGGCCGCCGCGCAGAACTTCACCATGCTGGTGGCCGCGCGCACCATCCAGGGCGTCTTCGGCGCGTTGCTCGCTCCGGCGGTCCTGGCCCTGTTGACCACCACCTTCACCGACCCCGAGGAGCGCGGCAAGGCCTTCGGTATCTACGGGGCGGTCGCCGGCGCCGGTGGGGCCATCGGCCTGATCCTCGGCGGCGTGCTCACGACGTACGCCTCGTGGCGCTGGACGCTGCTCGTCAACGTCATCTTCGCCGCCGTCGCGATCGCGGGTTCGATGGCGCTGCTCAAGCGCGACCGCGGCACCGACCACGACCCGCTCGACATCCAAGGGGTGCTCAGCGTGACGCTGGGCCTCTTCGCCCTGGTGTTCGCCTTCAGCCACGTCGAGACCACCTCGTGGCACAACCACTACACCATTGGTTCCTTCGTGGTGGCTGGGGTCATGCTGGCATACTTCTTCTTCGTCCAGAACCGCACGAAGTTCCCGCTGCTGCCGCTGCGGGTCCTGGCCGACCGCAACCGCGGCGGTTCGCTGTTCGCGATGCTCGTGGCCGGTGTGGGCATGTTCGGGATGTTCCTCTTCCTGACCTACTTCCTGCAGGTGTCGCTGCACTTCTCGGCGGTGAAGACCGGCCTGGCGTTCCTGCCGATGATCTTCTCCTTGACCATCACCGCTCAGATCTCCAACATCAAGCTCCTGCCCAAGTTGGGACCGCGCCCGTTGATTCCCCTCGGTATGGCGATGGCCGCCGCGGGACTCTTCTGGCTCTCGGCGCTGACCATCCACTCGACCTACTTGGGCGGCGTGCTGTTCCCGCTGATCGTCATCGGTTTGGCGATGGGCTTCATCTTCGCCCCCGCCTTCAACACCGCGACCCTGGGCGTGGCGCACCACGACGCGGGGGTCGCCTCGGCACTGGTCAACACCTCCCAGCAGATCGGCGGCTCCATCGGCACGGCGCTCCTCAACACCCTGGCGGCGAGTGCCGCGACGTCGTTCATGATCGGCAAGGCCCCGACCGCTCTCAATGAGGGCATGGCCGCCGTGCACAGTTACACCACGTCATTCACGGTGTCGGCGTGGATCTTCCTCGGCGGCGCCGTCGTGGCGGCCGCCATCCTGCGCTCGGGGGCGCCCGCGGTGGGTGAGGGCAGCGACGTCCCCGTCGCCGCGCACTGAGGTTGGCTCGCCTAGAGGTGGAACGCTGACACCATCGACGAGGCGCTGCGCGCACCACCTATGAACGGGAGGTGCAGCAGCGCCTCCGTCGTGCGCAGGAGCGAGTAGTGAGTGAAGGGCGTTGAGACGCGTTGCCCGCGCGCCACGGTGGGCGCGACGACGATGGTGGGCACGCGGTTGGTCGCCGACTGATCGTTCTCGTCGACGGTGATGAACAGCGCGAGGGAGCCGGCGCGATACTGCGCACTGGCCACCACCAGCGCGACGAAGTGGCGTAGCCACGCGTCGCCCACCGCCACCGGGCAACTGTGCATGTCGTCGCACACGTTGGGCGCGACGAAGGTGAAGGCCGCCGACAGGTTGAGCGGCGTGGATAAGGTGACGTCGTTGCGCGCACAACTGGGTACGTTGGTGTAGTAGACGACGGGGTTGTGGCGCGCGGCGTAGGTGCCGCTGGTCACGCGGTCGCACGGCGAGGGCATCGACTCCGCGTAGGCGCGCCACTTGGTGCGCAGTTGCGAGAAGATGTTCACGACCGCCAAGGGATGCGACGCGGGCTCGGCGTCGTCGGTGACGCCCTGGGTGGAGCCCGAGGTGAGGGCCAGGTAATTGGGCAGACTCGGGTGCGCGACCGCCAGGTCGTTGGTGGCGAGTCCGCACTCACCGGCCAGGGCGTTGAAAGAGGGCGCGCGGGGTGAACCGACCAACGAGTACCCCACGTTCTCCAACACGATCCACACCACGTGGGAATAGTTCGCCGTGGTCGACGTCGCGCAGGGGCCGGCGCCGGGCCGAGGGACCGCGCCCGCGCTCGGGGGTGCGAGCAAGGAACCCGTCACCAGGGCGAGCGTCGCGAGGAGGGTACGGCTGCGACGCGGTGAGAACCGGCGGTGTCGTCGCGGGGTCGTGGTCATCATCGTCGTGTCTCCCCCGGAGGGACCTTCGGTCGGGTCCGGTGATCGGGGCCTAGCGAAAATCGTCCTGCAACTTCGCCAGCACCGCCGAGCCCGGGCAGAGCGTGGCGAAGGGGATCTTCGCCAGCGCCACCGGGGGGGTGTTGTTCATCGCGTGCACGTCGACGGAGTCCTCGTTGACGTAGAGCAGCCCCGTGGCGATCTCGCCGCGGTCGTGACGCTCGCGGATGTACTCCTCGACCCGTTGACGGTCGTGGGGGTCGTAGCCGTCGGGAACGGAGCGGAACCGCACCACCGACCCGTCGTGCATCACGACCTCGCGCGCGTCGCCCTTGCGGTGGGGCATGGAGATCTCCTGCTGCCAGGGGACGAAGTCGGTCTCGATCTCCTTCACCTCGTGCTCGCGCATGAAGCGGTAGCTCTTGGTCGAACCCTCGTGGTCGTTGAACGTGACGCACGGCGAGATCACGTCGATGAGCGCCAGGCCCTGGTGGGCGACCGCCGCCTTGAGCAACGGGATCAACTGCTCCTTGTCGCCCGAGAAACTGCGCGCCAGGAACGTGGCCCCCATCGAGAGGCCGAGCAGCACCGGATCAATCGGGGCGATCTCGTTGGGCACGCCGCGCTTGGAGCGACTACCGATGTCGGCCGAGGCGGAGAACTGTCCCTTGGTGAGTCCGTACACGCCGTTGTTCTCCAAGACGTAGACCATGTTGACGTTGCGGCGCATCAGGTGCGACAGGTGCCCGATCCCGATGGACAGTGAGTCGCCGTCACCCGAGATGCCGATGTAGGTCAGCTCGCGATTGGCGGCGTTGGCGCCGGTGGCGATGGTGGCCATGCGGCCGTGGGCGGAGTTGAAGCCGTGGGCGCCGCGCACGAAGTAGGTCGGGGTCTTGGACGAACAGCCGATGCCCGAGAGCTTGGCGATGTCGCGCGGCGGCATCGAGAGCTCGAAGAACATCTGGGTGATCGCCGCGGTGACCGAGTCGTGGCCGCAGCCGGCGCACAGCGTGGACATCGCCCCCTCGTAGTCGCGCACGGTGAGACCGAGCTCGTTCTTGGGCAGGATCGCCAGGGGGATCAGCGGCTTGGTGGGGGCGCTCACGACTGGACCTCCAGAGTGGTGGTGACGGAGTGGACGACTTGGCGGGCGCTCAGGGGAAAGCCCCCGTAGTAGAGGACCGGGTGCATGCGGTTGATGTCGATCTCGGTCTCGAGGGAGATCAACGAGCGCAGTTGGCCGTCGCGGTTCTGTTCGACGACGAAGCAGTGCTCGTGCTCCTCGACGAAGGCGCGCACCTCGGGGGCGAAGGGGAAACCGCGCACCCGCAGGAAGTCCGCCTCGATGCCCCGTTCACTCAGGTCGTCGATGGCTTCGCGCACCGCTAGGTCACAACTGCCCAGGGTGATGATGCCCACCGTGGCGCCGGGGCGGCGTATCACGACCGGCGCCGGGACGCGCTGCGCGCTCGCGGCGTGCTTGAGCTTCAGCCGGTCGACGACCTGTTGATACTCGGCCGGCACCTCGGTGTACTTGCCGAACTTGTCGTGACCCGAGCCGCGGATGAAGTAGGCCCCCTTCTCGTCCGAGCCCGGCACCGTGCGCGGCGTGACGAAGTCGGCGTCCTCGTTGGTGTAGCGGAAGAACTCGGCGATCTCGGCCAAGTCACGGTCGTCGAGGACGCGACCGCGGTCGGGGGTGAAGTTGTCGTCCCAGGTGAGTTCGGGCACCACCCAGTCGTTCATACCGATGTCGAGGTCCGAGAGCACGAAGACCGGCGTCTGGAAGCGCTCGGCGAGATCGAAACTGGCCACCGCGAACTCGAAGCACTCGTGGGGGTTCGCCGGGAAGAGCAGGATGTGCTTGGTGTCGCCGTGGCTGGCGTAGGCGCAGAGCAAGATATCGGCCTGCTGGGTGCGCGTGGGCATCCCGGTCGAGGGCCCGGTGCGCTGCACGTCGAAGATGACCGCGGGGATCTCGGTGTAGTAGGCCAGTCCGAGGAGTTCGCTCATCAGCGAGATGCCCGGACCCGAGGTCGAGGTGAAGGCGCGTGCCCCGCTCCACGACGCGCCGAGCACCATGCCGATGGCGGCGATCTCGTCCTCGGCCTGGAGGATCAGGTAGTTGTTGCGGTAGGAATCCGGACCGCCCGGGACCGCCGCGTCCACGGGTTCGCGACGGTACTTCGCGCACAGGGCGGTGAAGTTGTCCATGAGCGCGGTGGCCGGCGTGATGGGGTACCAGCCGGCCACGGTGGCCCCGGCGTAGAGACAGCCGAGGGCGGCGGCGGTGTTGCCGTCGATGAGGATCGAGTGGGCGGTCTCGTCCATCGGGGCCACGCGGAACTCGAGGGGGCACGAGAAGTGCTCGCGCGCGTAGTCGTAGCCCAGGCGCAGCGCCTTCTGGTTGGAGGCGAGCAGCTTCTCGTTGCGCGAGTAGGATTCGGTCAACAAGGTGGCGATGACCTCGAGGTCGAGGTCGAGCAGGGCGACCAGCGCACCGGCGTAGGCGATGTTCTTCATCAGCACGCGTTCGCGCGAACTCGAGAAGTTCTCGAGGCACATCTTGGCCAGCGGCACCCCGAGGAAGGTGACGTCGTCGCGCAGCAGATGGGGTTCGAGCGGCCACGACGAGTCGTACAGGACGTACCCGCCGCTCGCCACCTCGGCGATGTCCTCGGCGTAGGTCTGGGAGTTCATGGCCACCATCAGGTCGTAGTCGAGGGCGCGCGCGGTGTAGCCCGACTTGTTGACGCGAATCTCGTACCAGGTGGGCAGGCCCTGGATGTTGGAGGGGAAGAGGTTCTTACCCGACACCGGAATGCCCATGCGAAAGATGGCCTGCATCAACAATGAATTGGCGCTCGCCGACCCGGTGCCGTTGACGTTGGCGAGCTTCAACGCGAAATCGTTGACCCGCGACTCGCCGTGGGTGCGCTCGTCGTGGTGGGGCAGGGTCGTGGTCATGGTGCGCTCCTCGAGAAGGCCTGCGGCTCGCGCGAGCGCAGCAAGTTGAAGTTTCCGGCGAAGGGGATGTCGAGCTCGAACTTCTCCATGTCCCAGGCGGCCGTCGGACAGCGCTGGGCGCACAGGCCGCAGTGCACGCACACGTTCTCGTCCTTGACCATCACGCGCTGGGTCTGGGGCAGCGGCGCCGACACGTACAGGGCCTGGTCGGTGCGCGGGGCGGGTGCGTTCAGTCGCGTGCGCAGGTCGGCCTCCTCACCATTGGTGGTGATGGTCAGGCACCGCACCGGACAGATGTCGATGCAGGCGTCGCACTCGATGCACAGGTGCGCCTTGAAGGCGGTCTGCACGTCGCAGTTCAGGCACCGCTGGACCTCGCGCGCGGTCTGCGCGGCGTCGAAGCCCAGCTCGACCTCGAGGTCGAGGGCGGCGAATCGCTCGGTGAGGGCCACGTGGTTCATCTGCTGGCGCGAGGAGGGGTTGTACTCGTTGTGGTAGCTCCACTCGGTCATGCCCATCTTCTGGCTCGTCAACGTCATGGTGGCGGGCGGACGCTCGTTCACGTCGAGTCCCTGGCAGTAGCGGTCGATCGAGATCGCGGCCTGGTGCGCGTGGGCGACGGCCCAGATGATGTTCTTGGGGCCGAAGGCGGCGTCGCCGCCGAAGAACACCGAGGGCAGCGTCGACTGCAGGGTGGTCTCGTCGAGCACCGGGGTCTCCCACTCGGTGAATTCGATGCCGAGGTCACGCTCGACCCACTCGAAGGCGTTCTCCTGGCCGATGGCCAAGATCACGTCGTCGCAGGGGATGATCACCGTGTCGCGCACGGTCGCGTGGCGCGCCCCCTCGTCCCACTCGACGACGTCGAACTCCATGCCCACCAGACGACCGTCGTCGATCACGAAGCGCTTGGGGGAGTGGTTCACCGTGATCTCGATGTCCTCCTCCTCGGCGTCGTCGAGCTCCCAGGGCGAGGCCTTGAAGTACTCGCGCGGACGCCGCGCCATGACCTTCACGTCGACGCCCCCGAGGCGCCGCGACGTGCGACAGCAGTCCATCGCGGTGTTGCCGACGCCGATGATGACCACGCGCTCGCCGATGGCGTCGAGGTGGCCGAAGGCCACCGACTTGAGCCAGTCGATGCCGATGTGGATGTGACCGCTGGCGTCGTCGTGGCGACCCGGCAGGTCGAGCTCCTTGCCCTTGGGGGCGCCGGCGCCCACGAAGAGGGCGTCGTAGCCCTCGGCGAGCAACTCGCGCATGGACGTGACCGGCGAGTTGTAGCGAATCGTGGCACCCATGTCGATGATGGCCTGGGTCTCGAAATCCAGCACCTCGGCGGGGAGGCGGAACTCGGGGATGTTGGCGCGCATCAGTCCACCGGCCCGGTCGTACTTCTCGTAGATGGTGACGTCGTAGCCGAGGGGGAGCAGGTCGTTGGCCACCGCCAGCGACGCGGGCCCGGCCCCCACCAGCGCCACGCGCTTGCCGTTCTTGGTCGCCGGTGCCTGGGGGAGACGCTCGGTGATGTCGCCGCGCAGGTCCGAGGCCACGCGCTTGAGACGACAGATCGCCACGGGCTCGCCGTCGACGCGCGTGCGACGACAGGCCGGCTCACAGGGTCGGTCACAGACGCGGCCCAAGATGCCGGGGAAGACGTTGGACTCGCGATTGAGCATGTAGGCGTCGTCGAAGCGCCCCTGGGCGATCAGGCGGATGTAACCCGGGACGTCGGTGTGGGCGGGACAGGCCCATTGGCAATCAACCACCTGATGGAAGTAGTTCGGATCCTGGTCATTCGTTGGTTCCACCGAACGTCCCCCTGAAAATGTCGTTGCCCCTCCGCCGTCAACTCGCGTCGTGGCGGACCCTCGTTACTGTATATCGCTCCTCACCAGCGCACGTGGTCAGGTCGGGCGCGCGACTAGGGGACTTGGTCACCGCCGCCACTCTCTCCGGGGGCGGCCACGCACTAGTTTGTAACACTTGTTACAAAATCTGCTACACTGGAACCATGACAGATAAAAGGCGTACCGACCCGGCCGCGGCCGACGCACCGCTCTCCCTCGAGGACAGTCTGGGTTTCCGTCTGAGCCGCGTGGTGCGGGTCCGGCGCGAGCACTGGGCGACGCAGTTGCGCGTCGTGGGCGTGACGCCTCCCCAGGCCGCCATCTTGCGCACGGTGCGCGACCATCACGGGCAGTCGCTGCGCGCCCTGGCGCGCGTGCTCAACTCCGACGCCATGTCGGTGAAGCGCTGCGTCGACGAGTTGGAGTCCCGGGGGCTCCTCCTCACGTCCACTTCCGACGAGGACCGCAGGATCCGCCGCGCGGACCTGACGCGACGCGGAGCGAGCGTCGTGCGTCGCATCGACGCCCTGGCCGCTACCCAGGAGGCGCGCATCGTCGCACCACTGAGCGCGAGCCAGCGCGCGGTGCTCGACGCCGTTCTCGACATCTGGGAGAGCGTCGAGGGGCTCGCGGTGGACGACGCCGTCGACTCGCCCGACGAACAACACACTGAGAAAGCAGGTTGACGTGACGAAACCTTCCAATATTGATGCCGTCGGATCGCAGTGGGACCAACGTTTCGCCGACCACGGGTGGTCGGCGGTACCCGACGAGAGCTTGGTGGAACTCTCCGTTGATCTAGCGCCAGGTACTGCGCTCGACTTGGGTGCGGGCACCGGACGCAACGCCCTGTGGCTCGCGCGCACCGGGTGGGACGTCACCGCGGTCGACGCCTCGCAGGTGGGTCTGACGATGGCGCTCGAGCAAGCGCGTCGCGAAGGAATCCCCCTGCGCACGCTGCGCGCCGACTTACTGGACTTCGTTCCCGACGTCGGCGGTTTCGATCTCGTGGTGGTCGCCAATATCCACCTCGCGCCCAACGAGCGCGACGCCTTCTTCGCGCGCTGCGCCGACGCCGTCGCCCCCGGCGGATACCTCTACGTCACGGGCCACCACGTCGACGCGTTCGGGCTCGCCGGACCGCCGATGCGCGAACGCCTCTTCGACGAGGACTACTTCGGAACGCGGTTCCCCGGCTTCACCCTGGAGATCCTCGAACGGCGCGAGACGCGGGCCGATTCTGGCGATACCGATGACGTGTCCGTCCTCGTCTGGGCGCGACGCGATGAAGGAGACAACTGATGAGTGCACCGATGACCACCGCCCGAGCCCCCCAACACCACCGCCTGGCGTTGGCCCTCATCGCCGCCGCGCAGCTGATGGTGATGCTCGACTTGACCATCACGAACGTCGCACTACCGGCGATTCAGACGAACCTGCACTTCTCGGCCACCAACCTCACCTGGGTCATTGACGCGTACGTGCTGGTCTTTGGCGGACTGCTCCTGCTCGGGGGGCGCACGGGCGACATCTTTGGACGTCGTCGCATGTTCTTCATCGGCATCGGCCTGTTCGCGCTGGCGTCGTTACTCGGAGGAATCGCGACGTCCCAGGGCCTCCTCATCGCGGCGCGGGCCCTCCAGGGCGTGGGAGCGGCGATCGCGTCGCCCACGGCGTTGGCGCTCATCGCCGTGACCTTCGACGAGGGCCCGGCGCGTCATCGCGCCATGGCCGTCTACGCCTCGATGACCGCGGCCGGCGGTGCGTTGGGCCTCATCCTCGGCGGGGCTCTGGTGGAGGGTGCGTCGTGGCGCTGGGTGTTCTTCGTGAACGTGCCCATCGGTCTGGTCGTCATGATCTTCACCCCCTTCGTGTTGCCGCGCATCGACGGTCACGGGGGACGTCTCGATATCCCCGGTGCGCTCACCGTGTCGGGAGGCGTCGCGCTCTTGGTCTACGGACTCGTGCACGCCCCTACCGCGGGCTGGTCGTCGTCGGGCACGCTGGGCGCGTTCGCCGCCGCGGCGTTGTTGCTGGTCTCGTTCCTCTTCATCGAGCGCCGCGTGGCGCAACCGCTGATCCCGCCGCGATTCTTGCGCCACCGCAATCGTGCCGGGGGGTACCTCGTCATGATGCTGATCGGCGCGTCCATGCTGTCGCTGCTGTTCTTCTTGACCCAGTTCCTCCAGGAGCAGATGCACTACAGCGCCCTGCGCGCCGGGGTGTCCTACCTGCCGGTGCCGATCATGGTGGCGTCGACGTCACTGGTGCTGTCCAAGAAGATCAAGCGCTACGGCGTGCGCGTGTTCTTGACCACCGGCCCCTTGCTGGTGGCGCTGGGAGTGTTCTGGGCCTCGTTCCTCACCCCCACGTCGACGTACTGGCACGTGCTCGGACCGCTCGCGACCTTCGGGTTGGGCATGGGGCTCTCGTTCGTCCCCCTCACGCTCAACGCGGTGTCGTCGGTGCGCAACCACGAACAAGGATTGGCGTCGTCACTGCTCAACACCAGCCAACAGATCGGTGGCTCGCTGGGGCTCGCGGTCCTGGTGACGGTGTCGGCCACGGTGCGCACGCACTACGTGGCCCAGCACAGCTCGCTCCCCGCGACCCAGGCGCAGATCGACGCCGCCGTGCAGGGTTTTCACGCGGCCATTCGCGTGGGTGCGCTGAGTGCGCTGCTGGCCTTCGTCACCGCCCTGGTGGTGGTGCGCGCGCCACGACCCGTCGCCGCGTCCACCGGTACGCAGGAGGCGCCCGCCGCGGCCGTTCCGGGAGCGTAACGCCGGGTCAGTGGTCCGCCGCGTCCAGCGCGCACGCGTCGAGGAAGGCGTCGAGTCGGGCCGCGTTGGCGCGCAGAAGTAAGTGGTCCGTCGCGTCGCGGGTGATGTCGAGGGTGGGGCAGAACGCGTCGGTGTCGCCGCAGAAGAAGTGGGGGGAGCCCTTGACCCCGCGCACCTGACCGGCCCGGTACTGCGTGAGGACCTCGGCGTCGTCGGCCGGCGTCACTTGGACGTCGTGGGCGCGCGCGATCTCGCCCAGCGTGGTGTCGTCGGCGATGTCGCGACCCTCTTCGAAGAGTGCTTCGCGCAGTGCCACGCTGAGGGCCTCGCCGCGGGCCGCGTCCACGCGGTACCCCGCCATCACGAGCGCGAGCGCGGGCAGCGTGGTCGAGGGGAAGCGATCGACGCGAAAGTCCGCGAAGAGATCGGGGGCGACTTGCTCGCGCAACTCGTGGACGTGGCGCAGTGTCGTCTCGGGTGAGAGCCCCTGGCCGTTGACGAGCTCGAGGGGCCAGGGATGGATCAGGAGCGGGGCGGACCTCTCGCGCTCGAGCGCGGCGTGCAGTCCGACGTAGGCGAAGGGGCACCAGATATCGGCGTAGACCTCAATCACGACGTTCTCCTTCCTTGGCTCGTGGCTCACCGTAGTGGCCGCGGCGTCGCCTCATCCGTGGGCGAAGGTCACATTGGGCAGGACCCGGTCGAGCCACGCGGGCAACCACCAGGCGGCGTCTCCGGTGAGGCGCAGCAGCACCGGGACGAGCACCAGGCGCACTAAGAAGGCGTCCAGGAGGACGGCCACCCCCAAGATGATGCCCATCTCCTTGGGCGGCAACGGACCCGAGAGGGCAAAGGTGAAGAACACCGCCACCATGACCGCCGCGGCCGAGAAGATGACGCGCCCCGAGTGCGCCACGCCGTTGACCATGGCGTCGCGGGCGTCGCCACTCATCTCGTAGTGCTCCTTGGCGCTCGAGAGCAAGAACACCGTGTAGTCCATCGAGATCGCGAAGATCATGGCGAAGAAGAAGACCGGTCCCCAGGCGTCGAGGAATCCCTGGGGGGCGAAGCCCAAGAAGCCGTGACCCCAGCCGTTTTGAAAGACCAGGCGCGAGACCCCGAAGGCCCCGGCCGTCGCCAACAGACTCGTCACCACGCCGATGGCCGCGATGAGGAGTGCGCGCAGGGCCAACACCAGAAGGAGGAATCCGAGGAGCAGGACGAGCCCGATCACCACGGGGGTCTTGGCCGCCAGGGCGTTCTGCAGGTCGAAGTTCTCGACCGACGCTCCTCCGACCAACGCCCCCGCCGGCAGGGCGGCGCGCAACTGGTTGATCACGGTGCCCAGTTGCGCACTCGAGGGGTCGACCCGCGGCACCGCGGCCACGAGGGAGAGCTGCGAACCATCAGTGGCGTTGACGGGGGGAGTCGTGCCCGCGAGGGCGCGACTGGCGTGGAGAACCGCGAGGACCGCCGAGGTCTCGGCGGTCGGAAAGATCACCTCCAGTTGTCCCGGGGCGCCCGTTCCGAAGGCGGACTGGACCTCGGCGTAGCCCACGCGTGACGGGGCCGAGACGGGCACCACCTTGATGGAGGGCATCGCCACCTTGAGACCGATGAGGGGCAGGGCGAGGGCGACCAGCACGACGAGGGCGGCCGTCCCGAAGAGGATCGGACGGCGCCACAGGGTCTCGCCCCAGCGCGCGAATCGCACCGAACGGTGTTCGCCGGCGTGCACCCAGGGCAACGACAGGGCGTCCACGCGATCACCGAGGTGACCCAGTACCGCCGGCAGCAGGGTCAGCGACGCGGCGAGGACGAAAAGGACCGCGGCCATGATGCCGCCGGCCATCGACCGAAACGCCGGCGAGGGGACCACCAGGACGCTCGACAGCGACACCAGCACGGTGACGCCGGAGAAGAGCACGGCCTTGCCCGCCGAATCCATCGTCTCGGAGACCGAGTGGCGCACGTCGCGATGGCGTCCGAAGTGCGCTCCGCGAAAACGCACCACGATGAAGAGGGCGTAGTCGATGCCCAGCGCCAGGGCGAACATCAGGGCGAAATTCATCGCCCAGATGGAGATCGGCGTGATCTTGGTCAAGATGTCGAGCAACCCGGCCGCGCTCAGGAGTCCCGCCAGGGTGAGCAACAAGGGCAGTCCCGCGGCCATTAAGGACCCAAAGGCCAGGAGCAAGATGGCCAGGGTGACCGGCCACGAGAACATCTCCGATCGCATCATCGCGGTGCGGTTGGCGGTGTTGAAGTCCGACCAGAGCACCGAGGCGCCCGTCGCGGTCACCGTGGTGGCGGGGATGCTCAAGGCGGCGAGGGGCCCCTTGAGCGCATCGGCGACGCGCACCATGGTGTTGGGGTCGGCCCCGGCCCCGCCGATGAGGATGGCCGTGCGGCCGTCGGCGCTCAGGGAGACTCCCGCCGTGGGGGCGATCACGCCCGCGATGTCGTGCGACGACCTCAGCAATGCGGTCACCCGAGCGAGCACGCGCTGGTTGGTCGGGGTCGACAGCGGCGTCGTGGAGTGCACGACGACTTCGATGGCCGAACTGGCGTTGCCGGCGAAGTGCTGTTGGGCCAGCTGGCGCACCGCGACCGACGCCGAGGAGTCGGCCTGCCAGCCGGCGCCACTCAGCGCGGTCTCAACGTGGGGGGCGAAGAAGCCGAGGACCAGAATCACCACCAGCCAGAGACCGAACACGCGGCGCTTGTGGGTGACCGACCAACTGCCCAGACGACCCAGCGGTCCGGCGTGGGGTTCGGGATCGACCAGGGGGGACTCGTCGAGAACGGGGGAGGGGGGAGTGAGCATCCGGGAAGTCTACATACCCCATAGGGTATCTAAACACCACCACGTCACTGGAAATACTTGGTGAGGAAAGGACTTTCGTCGGCTGTCATGATACCCCTGGGGGTATATATTCATTCTCGTGGCGCGTCACTCACGACCGTCGTGAAAGGTGGGAGATCATGAAGTTCGCACAGTGGATGTCGAGTTCGATGGGCCGGGGCGCGCGAGTGCTGGCCGGTCTCGTGTTGGTGGTGTGGGGTCTCGCGCTCGGCGGTGGATGGGTCGCGCTCAGCGTGGTGGGTCTGGTACCTCTCGTGGCGGGAATGGCCAACGTCTGTCTCCTCGCGCCGCTCTTTCACCAACCGCTCAAGGGCGCACCTCGCTGACGACACTTCTCGGTGAGTGACGTCGCGACCGGGCGCGACGTCACCGCCCGACGCGTCTACGATGGCGCTACCTCGTCCGAGCGCAGTGCAGAGAGGACCCGTGCCCATCGTCGACTTCCTTCTGGGCTTGATGATCGTGTTGCTCACGATCACCGGCACGCTGTTCGTGCTCGTCCTGCCGCGTCAACCCTTCGGCATCGAACGACTCACCCTGGTGGTGAATCGCAGCGTGCGACTGCTCTTCGTCGCCCTGTCGCGGCTGGCCCGGACCTACGAAAGAAAAGACGCGATCTTGGCGCCGACCGCCCCGGTGGCGCTACTGGGGCAGATCCTCTTCTGGGCGGCCTCGCTCACTCTGGGCTTTGGACTCATGCTGGTGCCCACCACGCACTCGTTCGTCTTGGGACTACGCCAAGCGGTCACGGCACTCTTCACCGTCGGCACCATTCACGCCGGGGGAGCGCCCAACGTCGGCATCGACATCACCGCCGGCGCGACCTGGGTGATCGTGGTGGCCCTGCAGATCGCCTACCTCCCCACTCTCTACGGCGCCTTCAGTCGTCGCGAGGCACTGGTCGCCATGCTCGAGAGCCGCGCCGGCGCCCCGGCGTGGGGGCCGGAACTGCTCGCGCGCCACCAATTGGTGGGCATCCTCGACACCCTGCCCGATCTCTACAAGGACTGGGAGACCTGGGCGGCCGACGTGGCCGAGAGCCACTCGACCTATCCGATCCTCCTGCTCTTTCGTTCCCCCGAGCCCTGGCTGTCGTGGCTGCTCGGACTCCTCGCGGTGCTCGACGCCGCGGCCCTGCAGTTGGCCCTCTCGCCCTCACGCGCGCCCTCGCACGCACGCCTAGTGCTGCGCATGGGATTCACGTTGACCAATCGCATCGCCACGTCCCTGGGGTGGGAGGTGAACTACGACCCCCGACCCGACGCTCCCATCCAGCTCACCTACGAGGAGTTCGCCGACGCCGTCGCCATGCTCGAGCGCGTCGGGTTCCCCCTCGAGCGCAGCGCCGCCGAGGCCTGGCCGGACTTTCACGGCTGGCGCGTCAATTACGAGGAGTCGATGTACCACCTCACTGACCGGCTCATCGCCCCACCCGCCAAGTGGTCGGGCACGCGCCGTCACCTGGCGCAGTCCGTCGTGGAACCCCATCGCCCGCCGCACCGGGCCCCGGACCGCGACGTGGAGACCTTCGTCGAGGCGCCGCTCAGTGTGAATTCCCCGATCGGCTTTCGTCGGCGCCACCACGGCCCACGTCACTAGGGGCGAGGGGCCGACGCCCGATCGTCGAGGGCGGTGACGGTCGACCAATTGCGCACCGTGGCGGGGGCCAGCCACGTGAGCCGCGGCACCATCGTTGAACGACCCATGCCGTGAGGAAGGTGAAGATACGCCTCGGCACCCCGCACGACGAATTCCTCGTCGCCCCAGTCGCGCGCGGCCGAGACCGCGACCGCGTCAGCGTCGGGGGGTTCACGAAAGAACGCGACGTGGTGGTGGGTCGGCCCGACATCGCGATAGGGCGAGTGGCGCCGTATCGCGGACAGTTCGCGCGCGCTGCGTCCGATGACCGCGATGTCGAGACCGGTGCGCTCGCGCAACACGGCGGCGACGCTGGCGGCGACGTCGACGTCGGACGCGTGGGTCACGATGACGTTGCCACTCTGGAGATACGTCGTCACGTCGGTGAAACCCGCCTCCCGGAGCCAGGTGGTCACGTCGACCATCACCAGGCGGCGATGCCCCCCGACGTTGACACCGCGGAGCAACGCCACCGACGTCGTGGCGGGGTTCGAGCGATGACGCGACGCCAACGAGCCCAAGACCGTCTCCCTCCGTGACTGCGACCACTGTAGGTTCCCTCGCGCGCCACCCGTTGGCGTCAACGGGCCTCGACAGCGCGGTGCGCGACGGCCTGATCACTATGTACTCACGTTGTCTCACTCGGTGCGCGGTCAAGGTGGGCCCGCACTGGCGACTCCGCGGCACCCTGGTGTCGCCACCGGCGCACTGCTCGGTACCCTTGATGAGGCCGTTGCGCGCCCGTGGTCAGCGAGGCCGACCGGGGAAGTGGCGCTCGCGCCGCTGAGACACGAAAGATGGCGCGCGGTCTCGATTTCACGTACATTGTTCATTCCGGGGAAAAGGGAAGAGAATGCTGGCATCAGGCGAACAATTCGAAATCGTGTTCGGAGAGCAGGTCGCCGTCATCACCGAGGTCGGTGCCACGCTGCGCACGTACGACGACGGCGGAGTGGCGGTGGTGGAGGGCTTCGGACCCGAGGCGATCCCTGACGCGTGCCGCAACCAGGTCTGCTACCCCTGGGTGAATCGAGTGGGATCGGGCGAGTGGAGTTTCTCGGGGCGCACGGCCAAAGCGGGTGCGGACAACGTTGTCAAAGCGACGCTCAACCATGGGCTGGCGCGGTGGCGAGCGTTCCGCCTCGACGCGCGCGGCGAGGACTTCTGTACCTTGTCACTGGTGTTGCATCCCACGCCGGAGTTTCCCTTCCTCACGAAGTTCACCGTCACCTACGAACTCGGACCCGAGGGCTTGAGGGTCACCTCGCGCGTCGAGAACCTCGATGACGTGGACGTGCCCTTCACGCTCGGCTTCCATCCGTACTTCGCGGTGACCACGCCGACCATCGACGGCGCCACGTTGTCGATACCGGCGGCCAGCTACGTGCGGATCGACGAGCGCATGCTGCCCACCGGCGAGATCGCTCCCGTCGAGGCAACGGCGCTGGACTTTCGCGAACCCGCCCTCGTCGACGGCGTCGTGCTCGACGTCACCTACGGCGACCTGGCGCGCGACGAGGCCGGCGTGTTCCGCGCGACGCTGACCGACGCCAACGGCCACGCCATCGAGGTGAGTCAGGATTCGTCGTTCCCGTACTTCCAGGCCTTCAGTGCCGATACGTTGGCGCCGGGTCGCCGCCGGACGTCACTGGCCCTCGAGCCGATGACCGCGCCCGCCGACGCGTTGCGCACCGGCACCGGGCGACTGGTCCTGTCCCCCGGGGCGACGTGGACGGGTGCCTGGGGAGTGCGTCGACTCAAGTAGTGGGTCGCGCTCCGGGGCGGCGCGGCCACCAGAACGAGTCGGCGAAACGCAGCGCGAGGGCCGGCACCAGCACCGTGCGCACCAGCAGCGTGTCGAGCAAGACGCCAACGCACACGATGATGCCGATTTGGGTGAGTTGGATCAGCGGCAAGACGCCCAGCACCGCGAACACCGAGGCGAGCAAGACTCCCGCCGACGTGATGACGCCCCCCGTCGCGCGCAGCGCGACGAGCATGGCGTCGGACGTGGTGCGCGTGGCCGCCTCTTCTCGGGCCCGCGAGGTCAAGAAGATGTTGTAGTCCACGCCGAGCGCCACCAGGAAGAGGAAGGCCAGGAAGGGCACGCCCGAGGCGAGGGCCGGGTAGTGGGCCACGTGCTGAAAGATCAACCAACTCAGACCGAAGGCCGCGAAGAACGAGCCCAGCACCGTCGCGAGCAGCAGCAACGGGGCGACCAGGGCTCGCAGTAGCACGACCAGCGCGAGGAACACGACCAGCAGGATCAACGGCGCGAGGAGTCCGGCGTCGCGGTTATTGGCGCGCTGCGCGTCGAGGGTGGTGGCGACGTCGCCACCCACCAGGGCGTCGTGACCGCTGGCCGTGCCGAGCGCCGCCCGGAGAGCGTCAATGGTCCGAAACGAGGCCGCCGATCCCGGCGCTGACGTCAGGGTCGCGTCGAGCTCAGTCCAGGTCGCGCTGTGGGCGCCCACCGTGACTCGGGCAACCCCCGACACGGCGCGCGCCGCGGCCAGTGTGCCAGCGACGCGGGCGGGGGCGACCATGATGACGGCCGGATCGGAACTTCCGGCGGGGAACTGCGAGGCCAGCACGACTTCGCCGCGCACGCTCTCGGGGGTGGCGGTGAACTGCTGGGTGGTCGAGAGCCCGACGTGCGCACCCAGGCCCAGCGCGGCGCTCGCCACGAGAACGATGACTGACGCGGCCAGCACCGTCGTCAGGTGCCGCTGCACGGCGTCACCGACGCGCGCGAAGATGCGTCCTTCGCCGTGGCGTTGCTCACCCTCGCGCGGGACGAAGGGCCAGAAGATGACCCGTCCGCACACCAGCAGTGCGGCGGGCAGGACGCCCAGGGCGAACACGATGGCGGTGAGGATGCCGAGTGCGCCGGCGAACCCGAGCGCCCGGGTACTACCCACCGACGCCAGCAGCAGTAGCACCAGCGCGATGGTGACGGTGGCGCCGGAGGCCACGACGGTCTCAGCGGTACGCCCCAGGGCGTGGGCCATGGCGTCGAATCGATTGGCCCGGCGTCGCAGCTCTTCTCGATAGCGCGCGATGAGCAGTAACGCGTAGTCGGTGCCCGCGCCGAAGACCAGGACCTCGGCGATACCCGTGGCCGCCCCGTCGAGGCGGATGCCGACGTGGGGCGCCAGGAACGCCGCGAGATGTCCCGCGACCTGGTCGGCGGTGCCCACGACGAGCAGCGGGATCAGCCACAAGAGGGGAGAACGATACGTCACCACCAGTAGGGCGGCCACGACGATGACGGTGGCGAAGAGGAGCGTGAGATTGGCGCCGTTAAAGACCTGACCGAGGTCGGTCGTGAACGCGGGCGCGCCGGTCACGAACGTGACGAGATCCGCGGGGACCAGCTTCGTGAGTCCGTGGCGCAGAGCCAGGACGCGAGTGGAGACGGCGTTGTCATTGGGCACGCTCGACACGCTCACGCTAGTGAAGGCCACGCGGCCGTCGGGGCTCACGACCAGGGGCGAGAGGATGCGCGCGACACTGACGGGTGAGGCGTGTTCGACCAATCCCACGAGGGCACCACCGACGGTGCCCAGCTGGTGGACGTCGGCGCTCGTGAGCGGCCGCCCGTCGCGGCGCTCGACGACGACGAGGGCCGGTTGGGACTGGGCCTGGGGGAGCGACTGCTGGGCTTGGGCGACGAGCCACGACTGCGTGGTGTGTGGAAGCCCCTGCACGGTTGAGGGCTCGGTGCTCGGGGCCACCTTGAGCGCCATCACCCCGCCGGTGGCGACGAGGGCGAGCAGGAGGACGGCGAACGCGCCGCGGCTGCGGCGAGCGGAGAGGCGGGTGACTGGCATCGAGTCAATGTAGCGACCCTCCGTGGTGGGTCCGATCACTTGCGTGGGGCAAAGTGTATTAGTACACTAAGACACCATGCACTCCGAGCCCACGATGATCTTCCGTCTCGACCTGCGTAGTGGCGTCGCGCCCTACCGTCAACTGGTCGTCCAGGTACTGGCCGCCGTCGAGCAAGGGCGCCTGCACCCCGGTGACCAGTTGCCCTCGGTGCGCGAGGTGGTGGGTCAGATCACGATCAACCCCAACACGGTGCACCGTGCCTATCGCGAACTCGAGCACCTCGGCGTCGTCGAGGGTCGCGCGGGACTGGGGACCTTCGTGTGTGCTCACGTCCGGTCGGGCGAGGACTGGGGAGACCTGCGTTCGAGTCTGCAGCGCTGGGTTCGCGAGGCGCGCGACCACGGAATCACCGACGCGACCCTCGAGGAGATGTGGCGCAGCGCCCTACGCCACCGTGAGGTCACCCGTGACTGATTTCGCGGTGCAACTCACTCACGTCACCAAGTCGTATCGGCGACGCGACGCCCTGCGCGACTGCACCGTAGCGATCCCCCGCGGGCGAGTGGCCGCGGTGGTGGGTAGCAATGGCGCCGGCAAGTCGACGATGCTGCGCATCATGGCCGGCCTCACGTCACCCACGGCGGGCGAAGTCGCGGTACTCGGCGAGGACGGTCCGGCGCAGAGCGCGCCGCGCCTGTCTCGCGTCGGCTACCTCGACCAGGAGCGACCGCTCTACCGCGGCTTTCGCGTCGCGGAGATGCTGCGGGCCGCGACCCACACGAACCAACACTGGAACGACGACCTGGCGCGCGAGCACGTGCGCTCACTCGGCATCGGCCTCGAACAGCGCATCCGCGACCTCTCCGGTGGCCAGCACGCCCAGGTGGCGCTCTCGATCTGTCTGGCGCGTGAACCCGAACTCCTTATCCTGGACGAGCCCGCCGCGGCCCTCGACCCGGCGGCTCGCCACGATCTCCTGCAGTTATTGATGCAACAAGTCAGCGGTGGTGGCGTGAGCGTGGTGCTCTCCACCCACGCCCTCGACGACGTGGTGGCCGTGTGTGACTACCTGGTCGTCATGGCGCATGGTCGCGTGGTGCTGGCCGACGACTTGGACTACATCCTCCACAGCCACCGACTGGTACGCGGGCCCGCGAACGACCATCGCTGGCCCGAGGGTGCCGTCGTCATCCACGGCCAACGCGGTGCGCGCGACGGCGTGGTGCTCCTACGCCTGGAGCTGCCCGTCGCCCCCGACGAGTGTTCCTTCGAGGAGCCGACGCTCGACGAAATCGTGCTCGCCTACATGCGCCAAAGTGCCCTCGAGGTCGCGTCGTGATCTGGGTCACGTGGCGGCGACTGCGCGGGGTGCTGGTGGCGGGAGCCGTCGTCGTGCTCGCGGCGATGGCCTGGGCGCTCTACGTCGGCCAACGGGCCCAGCGACTGCTCGGCGAGTACCAGAAGGCCCCCTGTCTCGGAGGGGTGTTCCCCGGTGCCAATGCGCCGGCCTGCACCAAGATTTCGTCGCAGTACTACAACTTGCGCGACACCCAGGGCAATTTCGTCCAGGCCGTGTGCGTGGTGGTGGTGGTCATCGCCGCGGTCCTCGGCGCGTTGGCGATTGCTGGTGAGTTCGACCGAGGCACGGTGCGCTGGGCCTGGACCCAGTCACTGACGCGTCGGCGATGGTGGGGCGACGCGACGGTCGTCGCCCTGTCGGCAACCGCAGTGTTGGTGACGCCGCTGGCCATCACGATGTCGTGGTTCGAGGGCGCGGTGCAGTACTCCGGGCGTTTCGACTTCCTGGCGTTCCTGGCCGATGGCTGGGTATTGGTACCCGTCGCGATGGTGGCCACCGCTCTGGCCATGGTGGCGGGCCTCTTCCTGCGACGGCCCGGGTGGCTCATCGCGCTGTGCGCGGTAATGGTCCTCGGCGGCTACTACGTCGAACAACGTAGCTTTCGCACTGTTCTATTGTCGCCGGAGACCTTGGTCGCGAAGGCCGTCGTGATCCCCGACAAATCCGGAGGGCAGTACAGCGTGACGAGCCCGAATTACCAGTCCGACATCATCTTCAGCGGCCCGCGCGCCGTCGGCCAATCGGGGATTCCTTCGAACGCCCAGTCGGTGGCCAACGGCAACGCCACCGCCGCCTGTCAGGCGAAGCTGGCGCATCAGCTCTATCGGTTGCCCCTCACTGGCGGATACGAGACGCCGGCGCAGATGGCGACCCTCTTCAATCGCTGCGATACCCAACTGGGCCTGCAATACGTCTTCATCTACTTCCCCCTGAATAAATTCTGGTCCCTCCAGGACCGCGAGGGCGCGCTCGATCTCGCGCTCGTGGCCCTGTTCTGGTGGGGCGGGTGGTGGTGGGTGCGGCGCAGTCGTTCCTAGGGAGGTGTGACGCCATCGCTCCGGGGACGCAGCCCCTCGAAGAGCATCGCGATCAGTGCGTCGTAGTTCTCGTCGGCGACCGTTGAGAAGTTCTCACTCGTCATCTCCAGGGAGACGAAGCCGTGACAGGCCGACCAGATGAGCTGGGCGAGATCGACGGCGGTGCCTTCGCGAATTACCCGCTCGCGTTGGGCGTTGGCCACCAGTCGCTCCAGGGTCGCGAAGGCCGTCGCGGCCACGTGCGCCCCGTCGGCGGAGACTTCGAAGTTCTTGAAGCGGTGCAGGAACATCACGGTGTAGTGGCCGCGGTGGGCGAGGGCGAAGCGACGGTAGTTGAGTCCCGCCTGGCGGAGGTCGCTGGCGGCGTGTCCGGTCGTGACGGTGAGGGCGGCGGTGAGTCCCTCGAACCCTTCGCGCCACAACTCCTCGATGACGCCGTTCATACCGTCGAAGTGGTTGTAGATGGCCATCGAGGCGACCCCGGCGTGCTCGGCGACCGCGCGCACCGTGAAGCCGTCGGGTCCGTCAACGTCAAGGATCTCGATGGCCGAGCGCAGGACTTCGCTGCGTACCAGGTGCGACGGAGTGCGGGGTCCACGGGTTGCCATCACCCCAGTATAGAACGACGTACTACTGTTATATTACATTGTGCTATTATTATGGAACATTGTCATATAGAAAGAAGATTCCGATGAAGACCACCCATCCCTGGCGAATCCTCGCCGTCTTGTGCCTCGCGGTGTTGCTCGTGGCCATCGACAGCACCATCGTCAACGTGGCGCTCCCCACCCTCGCGCGCGACCTGCACGCCTCCAATACCGGGCTGCAGTGGATCGTCGACGGCTACTCGCTACCCTTCGCGGCCCTCATGTTGGCCGGGGGTGGTCTCGGTGATCGGCTCGGACGCCGTCGCCTGATGGGCGTGGGACTCCTCGCCTTCAGCGCGTTCTCCCTCTACGCCTCCTTCGCCACGACGGTCGGGGAACTGGTCGTGGCGCGCGCCCTCATGGGCGCCGCCGCGGCCTTCGTGCTGCCTGCCACGTTGTCGATCGTCACGGTGACCTTCGGGGATGCGCGCCAGCGCGCCGCCGCCTTCGGCATCTGGGGGGCGACGGTGGGCATCGCCATCGCGGTCGGACCGGTGGCTGGCGGCGAGCTCCTGGCGCACTTCTGGTACGAATCGATCTTCCTGGTCAACGTGCCGCTGGGGCTGTTGGCCATCGCGGCGCTGGCGCTGGTGGTGCCGGAATCGCACCACCGCTCGTTGCACCGATTCGACGCCGGGGGCCTCGGCCTCGGTACGGCGACGGTCGCGGCGTTGACGCTCGCGATCATCGAGGGACCGTCGTGGGGCTGGCGCTCGGCGTCCACCCTGTCGGTCTTCGGCGCCTTCGCACTGGCCCTGGTGAGCTTCGTGCGCTACGAGCGCCGCCGCACGGCACCGTTGATCGACGTGCGGGTGTTTCGTAGTCGTCACTTCTCGGCCGGCGCGTCGAGCATCGTCTTGAACTACTTCTTGTTGTTCGGCTTCATCTTCCTCGTCACTCAGTACTTCCAATTGGTGCGCGGGTACTCGGCGCTGTCGGCCGGCGCACGCACGCTGCCCTTCGCCGGCACGGTGATGGCCACGACGCCATTGGCCGCCCTCTTGGCCGCGCGCGTCGGCGCTCGCTACGTGGTGCCGGTGGGGCTGGCGATGATGTCGGGCGCCTTGACCTGGATGAGTTTTCAGAGCGCCACCAGCGCCTACTTCGGTCCGGTGGTGGCGTCGATGGTGCTCCTGGCCTTTGGGTTCTCACTGATTAGTGCGCCCTCGACCGCGGTGACGATGGGTTCGCTCCCGGCCCACCAGGTGGGCGCCGGCGCGGCGGTGAACGAGACGACGCGCGAGATCGGCGGCACCCTGGGCGTGGCAGTGATCGGGTCGGTGTTCGCGTCGCTCTTCGGACCCGGCGTGCGCCACCTGCTAACGCCCTACCTGGGTCACGGGCTGAGCGCGCACGACGTCGCGGTGGCGCAGAGCTCGCTGCCGGCGGCGCAGTCGGTGGTCGCCGGACTGCCGAGCTCGGTGCAGGCGGCGGCCCATCAGGCATTGGTCGACACCTTCATGCACGGATTTCACCGCGGTTGCCTCGTCGCCGCGGGTGTCGGTGCGCTGGGCGCAGTCCTCACCTTCTTCAATTTGCCCAGTGGTCCCCTCGCCACGCCGGTCGTCGAGGATGCGTCACTGATCGCGGCGTCAGCCCTAGGGTGACCGCCGGAAAGTGTCCGATGCGTATCGCGATTGTGGGATCCGGATTCATCGGGACCGTGCTCGGACGGCGACTCGCGCAGTCGGGTCACCAGGTGACCATCGCCACGCGCCGGGTGAACGACGTGGAGCGTCGCGTCGAGGGAGCTCGCTACACCAGCGCGGCCGACGCCTTGAGTGACGCCGACGTGGTGATCCTCGCGCTGCCGGCCGCGGCGGTGAGTGCTTTCGCCCAAGCCAACGCCGGTGCGTTGGTGGGTGCGCTGGTCATTGACACGACGAACCATATGAGCGCGTCGGTGGCGAACTCTCGCGCGATGTTGCCGCGCAGCGTGCGCTACGTCCGGGCGTTCAACACACTCGGGGGCGAGAATTTTGAGAATCCACATTTCGCCGACGGTCCTGCGGACATGTTCTTCTCCGCGCCCGAGGCAGATCGTCGCGTGGTCGAGGAAGTGATCAACTCGGTCGGCTTGCGACCCATTTTCGTCGGAGCGGATCAAGAGGCCATCGTGGACGGCCTCTTTCGCCTGTGGATTGCTCTGGCCATTACCCAAGGACGGGGGCGTCGACTCGCTTTGCGGCTCCTGGAGAAGTAGGACGGAACCACGCCGCGACTGTGGCCTGCCGTGTTCAATTGTTCAGAGTTCAGACCAAAAGGTCGTGATCTCCACCTTTCTTGTTTCCTAATCGTCAATTGTGGCTCCTTGACAGTCTCGAACGTCACCGTTACTATTAGCGACGACTAGTGGTCAGAGGTCAGGTGGCTATAAACGTTGGCGGTGCCAATCAGGCGCTGCGGGGCGAGATGGGGCCTGAGCGACGATGTGGTGGTCAATGATTCTGTCAAGGACAGGGGGGGTAGGAAGATGTTCTCAAATAACCGAATAATGCGTAAGGCGTCGTTGACGATGGCCGCAGCTCTAACGGCTAGCAGCGTCCTCGCAACGTGGGCGGTTGACGTCACCAGCGCGTCGGCGAAGTCCTATACGTCGATCAGCGTGGGGATTGCGCTGTCGCCACCGAAGGCCGTCTTTATGGCGCCCTACGTGGCGCAGGCCGAAGGTTTCTTCGTGCAGGAGGGACTGCAGGCCAACTTGATCTCCATGCCCAACGGTCTCAGTACTGAGCTCGGCACCACGGCGGGTTCGATCAACTTTGGCTTGAGCTCGGCCACTGACTCGGTGGAGGCGGCGGCGGCGAATGCGCCGATCCACGCCATCGCGTCCTACGGTGCCAAGCTCGACACCGAGTGTGTGGCGGCCCCGGGTTACAACACGGCGGCCAAATTGCGGGGTCAGAACGTGGGAACCACGGGAGCGGCGGGCTTCGCGGCCACGACCCTGGCGGCGTGCCTCAAGCCGCTGGGCTTGACGCTGGCCGACGTCCACCCGGTGGTGATGACTCGTTCGCAGTTCGTCGGGGCATTGGCGACCGGGGCGATCAAGATCGCTTCCTTCCACGCGGATGACGCCTACGTCGTGCTTCACCAGATCAAGGGCTCTACGGTCGTTGACCGCGAGTACCAGACGTTGCCTAACTGGTGGTACGGCGGAGTGTCCTCACTGGACTCCTATACCAAGACGCACCCGACGGTCACGACGCACTTCCTGGCGGCGTTGATCCTGGCGAACAACTGGATGAACAACCCGAAGAACTTCAACGCGTTGGTGAAGTTGGCAGTCACCGCCACGGGCGAGGACAAGGCGGCCGTCACGTATGCGCTGAAGTTCAACCTCGCCGCGAAGTCGTTCACGAGTTTCGTCAATCCGGCGAGCGTGATGTGGACGGCCAAGGAGTGCGTCACGGTGGGTGACATCACCAAGGCTCCGACGTTCGCCCAGATCGTCGACAACCACTACCTCGCGGCGGCGGTGAAGTTGCTCAAGACGCAGGGACTGGGTTGAGTCACCCCGTTCGTGCACTCGCAGTCAGCGGTAAGTAGAACGAAGTAACGAGAATCCAGTCACTGGTTGCGAAGGAGAAGGTTGTCATGATGATGTCCAGAGAGATTCGTGGGGTTCGTTTCGACGAGCTCACGAACCCCGAGATCGTGGCAGCCTTCTCCGAGCGACCGCTGGTCCTCATCCCGTGCGGCAGCACGGAGCAACACGGTCCCCACCTGCCGACCGGGACCGATTATTTCGCCAGTCTCGCCATCTGCGACCAGGTCGCCCGCAGCATCGGTGGTCTGGTGCTCGGGGGAATGCAATTCGGCATCACTCCCATTCACATGGGTTTTCCCAGCACGGTGACGGTATCGGCGTCGACCTTCGAGGCGATCCACTTGGATATTGCGGCGTCGCTGGTGTCGCACGGCGTAAAAGAAATTGCGTACGTGAATTGGCACGAGGGCAATATTGGTTCCCTCACCACCGTGGCGAGTCGGGTCACCCAAGAGCTCAAGGCCAACGTCGTCGTCGCCCAAGCCTGTTACGTCGCCGAAGAGTTGTTCGGCGAAAAGATGGCCGGTCTCACCCACGGAGGCGCCATTGAAGCCGCCGCCGTGCTGGGTGGGCGGCCCGAATTGGTCCGCTACGACCAACTCGATCCGCACGATGATTCGCCCGGAGAGCGCCCCGCGGATCACGCGCGACGCGGACGATCCTTTCAAACCGTCCTGCGTGATATTCGCGAGATTTCGAATTCTGGTTGGTACGGCTCATCGCAGCGAGTGAGTGAGGAGGAGGGGCGCGAGCTCGTCGAACGTGTCGCCGACGTCGTGGCTCGCGAACTCACTGCGCGGTTCGAGAATCTCCACAAGATGCGGCCGGTCGTGGAGTGATGGCAAAAGTTCTCCAACCCCACGACGCCGAAGTGCTGCACCTCCGAGGTCGTCGCGCGAGCGTGCTGCTCACCGGTGACGACACGAACGGACAGATGACGGTGCGCATGGTCGAAGTTGATCCGGAGCCCGTGGACGGCGAACCTCGCCCGCTGCACGTCCACGAGGGCGTGGGCGAGTTCATCTGGATCATTAAGGGCAGTGGCCTCCTGCACTGTGATCAAGGAGTCATCCCGGCGCAGACCGGAGAAGTGATCTTCGTACCGGCGGGCGAGAAGCACAAGATCATGCCGAGCGGTACGGAGCCCCTGCACCTGCTGTGTGTGTTTCCGACGGGCGACATCGCGGCGCGAACGAAGGAGTAGGGCTCGCGATGTCATCCGGTTCACGCCCTACGGTGATCTGTCTGCGTCCCCGACGCGATTTCGATCAAGTGGGTGTCGACGTCCCCGACGATCTCGACGTGACCTACTTCGACAATGAGCGCAGCCTCGAGGGCATCGGGCCCGACGTGGCGTGCGTCGTCCTTCCTTCCGCGGGTCCGGCCCTGGCGCCGGAATTGTTCGCCCACGCTCGAGGTCTGCGACTCGTGCAGTACACCGGCGCGGGCACCGACCGCATCGCCGACAGCGTCATTGACCAGTTGGGGTGTGCGGTGAGTAACGTTCCCGGGGCCAGCGCCCCCGACGTCGCGGCGTACGTGGTGGTGGCGACGGGCGTGCTGCTGCGACGCATGTCGCTGGGGGACCGCCTGATGAAGGCGGGTCGTTTCGACGAGGCCCGGGCCCAGATGATTCCAGCGGTGGTGCGCGGATATCGCGGACTTCGAGTGGGCGTGATCGGTTTTGGCAGCATCGGCTACGAAGTGGCAAAGTCCTTCCACGCGCTGGGCGCCGAAGTGATGTGGTTCGATCCCCAGCCCGCCGCCCAGGACGCCTCGGGACTGTTCGAGCGCGTGGAGTTGAACGAACTCTTGGATCGGAGTGAAGTCGTGTCTGTTCACGTGCCGCTCCTGGAATCCACTCGGGGTCTGATCGACGCCGCCGCCCTCGCGCGACTGGGAAGCGGCGCGGTCGTGGTGAACGCGGCTCGTGGCGGCATCGTCGAGGAGACAGCCCTGATGGCCGCGCTCGACGACGACCGCCTGGGCGGCGTGGTGCTCGACGTCTTCGAACGCGAGCCCCTCGCCTCCGATTCACCCGTGGTGGCCTGGGCACAGCGCCACAACGACCGGGTTCTACTGACGCCCCACATCGCCGGCGTGACACCCGAGGCCTCGCGAGTGTTGTTCGAAGGGGCGTGGACCAATGTCCGGTCGGTGCTCGTCGCGGGGGCTGAGGTTCTTCACCGTGTTCGCTGAGAGTCGAAGTGTCGGGGGACGAAACAACAATGTGGTCATCGTGATGCCCGCTCGCGGGTCGTGGTGCTCACCCAAGTAAAGGAGAAGAGTCAGTGACGCAGGAAACGAGCGGAGGACCCACGAGGTTGGCGGCCGTCGGACTCGGTCGGTGGGCCCGGATCATGGCCTCGGCCTATTACCAGAGCGACCAGGTCGATTTGGTGAGTTGCTTTAGCCGCAACGCTGACCGCCGGGCACGCTTCGCCGCCGATTACGGCTGCGGGCACGACGAGTCGCTCGAAGCACTCCTCGAACGCGACGACATCGAGGGAGTCGTGGTGACGGTGCCTAATGACCAGCACGCGACGGTCATCGAAGCGGCCGCGCGGGCCGGCAAACACGTGTACGTCGAGAAGCCGGTGGCCGTCGACGTGGCCGACATCAAGCGCATCCGCGAGGTCGTGGCCGAGACCGGCATCGTCTTCGCCGTCGGCCACAGTGCGCGGCGCTTGGCGGGAGTTCGTGAGATGCGCCGTTGTCTGGACTCGGGCGAGATCGGTACTCCCTCAATGGTGGAGGCCGTCTTCTCCAACGAACGCGGCCTGGAGTTGAACGAGGGCGATTGGCGCGGCGACCCGGAGCGAGCGCCCGGCGGACCGCTGACGCAACTGGGCATCCACCACATCGACAATCTCAACTATCTCTTCGGTGTGCCACGTCGCGTCGTCGCCATGGGTCGCCAGGGGGCCCCGCGCGTCTCCAACACGATGGTCGTCGGAGCCCTCTTGGAGTTCGACGACGTCATCGGTTTCTTGGGCAATGACTGGCTCACTCCCGGCGCCTTCACCATGGACCTCTACGCGACCACAGCGCGCCTGCGCTACGAACTGGATTTCAGTTGGTGGAGCGACTCGGCCGATACCGACGCGCACGCTCGTCTCATCAAAGTCGAGTTCGACTCCCACGGCGACGACCCCGACGCGCGCGTCCTGTCCGAGCGACCGGTCCAACTCGAAGCGCGTAATCACTTGCGCGAAGAGATTGACGAATTCGCTTTAGCCATTCGTGGACTGGCCACGGTGGAGGTCGATCTGGAGACCGCCGTCGCCAATGTCGCCGTCATGCGCGCGACGCTGCGCGCGCTCCACGAACGTCGCACCGTGGACGTCGCCGAGACCCTGAGTGAGCTGTCGTGAGGGGCGCTTCATGTTTGACAGTCCTCCAGGGCGATGTTAGAGTCTCGCTGCTGTCAAGTGGCAAGAGGTCCGACCTAAGAACAGGTGGGACGCACATGAGGGGAAGAGGTCAGAAAATGGCGGACATTCTTGGAAATGGGGTGGGTCATGAGTGAGCAACTCGCGTTCTTGTCACACCGGCACAACGACATGGTGGCGGTCGCGGTACGCGACGTCGCCGTCGGCACGGCCGAGTACGCCTCCCTGGACTCGGGTACCCGCCGCCCGATTGAGGTCCTCGAACCGATCAAGCTCGGCCACAAGGTCGCCCTGGTCGACATCGCGCAGGGCGCCGAGGTCATCGAATACGGGCAGCGCGTCGCAATCGCCACCGCCAATATCGCCGTCGGCGAATTGGTTCACGTTCACAATGTAAGGAGTGCAAGATGGCAAGTGGCCTAACTGGATACCGTCGCCCGGATGGCAAAGTGGGAATTCGCAACCACGTCATCATTCTCGCGGTGGACGACCTCTCCAACACCGCGGTCGAGGGCATTGGTCGCCTCGTCCCGGGCACCCTGGCGATTCCCCACGCCTACGGTCGCCTGCAGTTCGGTGAGGACCTCGAGTTGACCTTCCGCACGCTGATTGGCACGGGCACGAATCCCAACGTCGCCGCGGTCGTGCTAGTGGGGATCGAACCCTCGTGGACCGATCGCGTGGCCGACGGGATCGAAGCGAGCGGTAAGCCCGTGGTGCGACTGTCCATCGAGCGATTCGGTGACATCAACACCATCGCCGCCGGTGCCCGGGCCGCCGCCAAATTGCTGCAGGACGCCAGCGAGATCCAGCGCGTGCCGGTGGAGCGTCACGAGGTCATGATGTCGATTAAGTGTGGCGAGTCCGACACCACCAGTGGCCTCGGCGCCTGCCCGACGACGTCGCAGGCGGTCGATCGGACGGTGGCCGCCCAGGGAACCGTCTTGTTCGGTGAGACCACCGAATTGACCGGTGGTGAGCACCTGATTGCGGCTCGCTGCGTCGACGATGAAGTGCGTACGAAGTTTCAGGGCTTCTACGACAACTACATCGAGATGGTCGTCGCCCAGGGAGTCGACTTGCTCGGATCGCAACCGACGCAGGGCAACATCCGCGGTGGACTGTCGACGATCGAGGAGAAGGCGATGGGCAACATCGCCAAGACCGGAACGGTGCCCGTCGTCGACGCCCTCGCACCCGCCGAGGCGCCGACCCGACAGGGTCTCAACTTCATGGACACGTCCTCGGCCGCCGCGGAGTGCATCACGCTCATGGCCGCCGCGGGAGCGGTGATCCACATCTTCCCGACCGGCCAAGGCAACGTGATCGGCAACCCCATCGAACCGGTCATCAAGTTGACCGCCAACCCCCTGACGGCGGCCACGATGGGTGAGCACATCGACCTCGACGTGTCGGGCCTCTTGACCCAGGAGTACACGTTGGCCGAGGCCGGGGACCGTTTGATGGAGGTCGTCGACCGCACCATCAACGGACGCCTGACGTGCGCCGAGGCGATCGGTCACCAGGAGTACGTCATGACCAAGTTGTACCGCAGCGCCTGAGGGGTATTCCCGGTGGCCGAGAGGCCACCGGGACCCACTCGTCGGTCCGATCGTCCGCTCGATCGACGGGAAGAAGTGGTGAATTTCTCGGACGAAGAAGGTGGGGGCCATGGATGTTTGTGGAATGAAAGTGCTCTCAACGTTGTCGCTGGGCGAGGGCATGGCCGGGGGAGAAGGTCTCGCCACGCACGTGGGGCCACGTGGTCAACGGTCCTTGTTCGTCGCGTCGGAAAAAGCCCCCTACGACTTCGTCGTGAGCGACGTCACGAATCCTGCCGTCCCCCAGGTGATCTACCGTCACGAGCTCCCGGGACCCCACGTCCGCTCGAACAATCTGACCATCCACGATGACCTCTTGGCGGTGACCCGTCAGTCGAAGGAAAAGGGTGGGCACCCAGCGGGGGTGGAGTTCTTCGATATTTCTACCCCGTCCCAGCCGCGGTCCATCGGGTTCTTCGACGCGTCCGGGGGTGAATCCCTCGGTACTCACTTCGTGTGGCTCGACGGGGCCGGTTTCGCCTACTTGGCCTCCCAGGACGCGCACTACCAGGCGCGCGAGGCGCGCGACCAATTCATGATGATGGTGCTGGACGTGTCCCACCCGTCGCAGCCGCGGGAGGTGGGACGCTGGTGGATCCCCGGCACCCAGCGCGGTGACGAGGCGGTGGCACCCCTGCGTCCCCATCAGCGAATGGCCCGGGCACGTGGCGTGGCGCTGAGTGCCGAGCAAGCCGCCGGGCGCCGCGTCGACCACGGTGGAGTCACGTCATGGGACTTCGGCATGCGCGTGCACAATGTGTGCGTGGTGCCCGAACGACCACAACGCGCGTACGTCGCCGCGACGTCGGGTGGTGCATTCATCATGGACATCACCGATCATTCGCAGCCGACCGTCGTGGGTGAGCTCCAGTACGGGGCCACCCTCCCGGCCGCCGCCCATACCTTCGTGCCCCTCGGGGCCTCGGGCTTCGGCCTCCTCTCCGACGAGACCTTGGAAGAAGGTGCCGCGGACTTCCCCCAGAACGTGTGGGTGGTGGACATGCGCCTCGAGAACCGGCCCCAGATCGTGGGTTCACTCGACATGCCGTGGCCGGACCACGTACCCACCGAAGGTCGGTTCGGCGCCCACAATCTGCACGAGTATCCGCTGGGTCAGGGGGCGTGGCGAGATTTCAACGTCGCCGCCGGAGCCTTCTTCGGCCTGGGGGTCGGCGTGTACGACGTCTCGACGCCGCTTCGTCCCAAAGAGATCGGAAGATTCGTACCCGGCGTGGACGAGACTGGCCCCAGCCGCGGTCAGCTCAATGACGTCTTCCTCGACGATCGGTCCATCCTCTACACCATCGACCGTAAGAGTGATACCTGCTTCATCCTTGAACTCAACGGCACTACAACGTGACGGCCCGCCTCGCCATCGTCGACGGGGCGATGGATCGCGAGGCCGTGTGGCGAATCCACCCTGGTAGATTTTCTCCAAGTCGTAAGAGGTCTGGAGACCGATGATGGAATCTTTGTTTCAGCCCATTCGTGAATCAGGCAGCTTGTCGGACCGCATCGTGACCCTGATTGATGACCTTATTGACACTCAGGCGTTGACCGAGGGCCAGCAACTCCCACCCGAACGAGAGCTCGCCACCATGCTGGGGGTCAGTCGGCCGGCGTTGCGTGAAGCCATCAAGATCCTCGAAGCGCGCGAGCGACTGGTCGTCAAGCACGGTCAGGGCGTCTTCGTGGGGTTGACCAAGCAGGATCTCGTCCGACAACGACTCGCCAACCTAGAGATCTCGCTGATGGAATTGTTCCGGGTGCGCGAAGTCCTCGAGGCCACCGCCGCTAATTGGGCGGCGACGTCCGCTACGGATGAGGAGATTGAGGTTCTCGCCGAGATCTTGGCGCAGCAGGAAGAGGCGTACGTCGAACCCGTGGACTACGTGCGACTCAAGCACCTCGATGGTCTCTTTCACATGACCATCGTCTCCATGGCCAAGAATCGCTTCTTGTCCCAGACGTTTGGCGCGCTCCAGGAGATGATTGACGAGGGCATGGAGACCACTCTCCAGGTACCCGGACGACTCGAGATCTCGCGCGACGACCACCACCGCGTCTTCGAGGCGATCAAGGCCCGCAACGCGGACATGGCGTCCGCGTCAGCGACGATTCACATCGACGGAGCGAAGAACGCCGCGATGAAACGACTGAGTCAATCGATGTGACCTTCGAGCGGCGCGACTAGCTCGCGCCGCGATCCCCTCATCGGGTCAGCGGCGACGTCCCCGGTCGACGCGTTGCCACGGAATCGCCCAGCGCTGCACCTGCGACAAGATGAAGCGCAGGGTCAGACCGAGGGTCATGATGACGAGAATGATGGCCAGCGCCGACGCCGTGTGATAGGTCGAGGTAGCGGTTTGCAGCGCGTCCCCGATGCCCGTCAGTTGGGTATTGACCTCGGCGATGATGACTCCGACCATTCCCATAGCGACCCCTTGGGTGGCGCCGGTGACGATGTAGGGCACCGCGCCGGGGAGTAACACGTGTAGCCACGTTTGGCGGCGGTTGAGACGTAGTGAGCGCGATACCTCGAGCAATTCGGCGTCGATGCCCTTGATGCCGTAGAACACCGTGACCGTGACCGGCCACACCACGAAGAGTGTGACGATGACGATCTGTGCCGTGAAGTTGTAGCCCACCCAGAGACTGATGATGGGCACGAGAGCGACCATCGGGGTGGCGTAGAGGGCGAAGACGTACATCGAGATGGCGGCCTCGGCCGCCCGGTACGCCCCGGTGAGCATCCCGACGAAGACCCCGATGACCATGCCCAGGGCGTAGCCCCACGCGAACGTCTTCACGCTGATGTAGACCTGTCCCCACAGACCGTGCTGGGAGAACATCAGGTACCCCTGGTACACCACCGTGGTGATGGGGGCGAACAGGATGGCGATGGAGTGGCTTCCGTAAATCTGCCACCCGACGAAGACGATGATCAGCGAGGCGATGCGGATGGCCATGAAAATCATCTTTTGGCGGCGAATCCGGCGCTGGCGACGTTGGTAGATCAGCCGTCCGATCTCCTCGGTGGATGCGCGGGCGGGTCCACCGGTGGTGGCGAGAGGAGTCGCCTTGAGGTTGTCGTTGTCGATAGTCACGGCGTCACTGTCCCTTCGCGTTGGATTCCGGGGTACGCAGGAGATCCCAAATCTCCTCGCGCAACGGTGGGTAGAGGGGATCACGGCGCACCGACGCGACGGTGCGCGGTCGCGCAATCGGGATGGGGATCTCCTTCACGATGCGTCCCGGTCGTGCGCCCATGACCACGACGCGGTCGGCGAGCGTGATGGCCTCGTCGATGCTGTGGGTGATGAACACCGCCGTCTGCTTATGGATGCTCCACAGATTGAGCAACTCCTCTTGCAAGATCTCGCGCGTCTGGGCGTCGACGGCGGCGAAGGGTTCGTCGAGCAAGATGACCTCGGGCCGAATCGCCAGCGCGCGGGCGAGTCCGGCGCGCTGCTTCATTCCCCCCGAGAGTTCGGCCGGGTACTTGTGGTCGCTGTCCTTGAGACCCACGAGCTCGATGGCGTCGCGCGCCCGCTGGAGGGCCTCATCCTTGGCGACTCCGGCGGCCCGCATGGGTAACGCCACGTTCTTGAGGACGGTCTTCCACGGAAAGAGGCCGAAGTGCTGGAACACGACGCCCACCGTGGGGAGAGGCTTGTTGACCTTGGTACCACCGATGTCGATGATGCCATTATCGATGTCCGTGAGGCCGGCGATCATGCGCAACAGCGTCGTCTTACCGCATCCCGAGGGCCCCACCACGCAGACGAATTCGCCGTGGCCAACGGTGAGATTCAGGTCCTCGATGATGAGTGAGGAGCCGAACCACTTGAATATCTCACGACACGTGATCTCACCGCTGCGTAGGTTCGTCCCCTGGACATCAGGCGCGCCTCTCCCCGTTGTCGAATAATCCCCCCGAGTCGTCATCGCCCCCCTCTGGTATGACCTCTTGTCACAAGTTAATCTCGGGACCCCAGCCTGTCAAGTAGCACTGCGCGGTGAGTGGGGTTCTCGACCGCCAGAGACCGTGAGCGACTGTTCAGCTGGAGAGCGACGCGGCGGTGGCGATGTCGAGCAGACGCCGGGCCGACGAATTGAGTCGCACGGTGCGACGCCAGACGGCACGGAAACTGCGTGACAGATCGACGTCGCGCGTTGGCACTACGACCAAGCGCCCGTCGGCCACGTCATCAGCGACGGCGATCTCGCTCAGCACTACGGGACCACCTCCACGTCGTGCGGCGCCGAGCAATGCGCCGGTGGATCCGAGCACGACGCTCGAGTGCAGTCCGCCCCATGGGGTGAGTGCCGCGGCGAGCACTTCGCGCGTTCCCGATCCCGGTTCGCGGGTGACGATATCGGTGGCGGCGAGGTCGGCTCCGGTCACTCCTGCCTGCAGGTTCGCCCAGGGGTGCGTCGTGGCGACGACGACGACTAGTCGGTCGTGCCCCACCACCACGCTGTCGATTCCGTCGGTGACGTCTTCGATGCCTTCGACGAAGCCGAGGTCGGCGTCACCGGCGACGACGTGAGCGATCACCGTGGTGGAATTCACGACGTCTAACGACAGGGCCAGATTCGGTGACTGTCCGGTGAAGATCCGAATCCACCCCGGGAGCAAATATTCGGCGATGGTGAGCGACGCGGCCACCTGCACGCGCGAAGAGTGGCCGCGTCGCACGGCCGCCGCCGAGGAGTTCAACGCCTCCACTTCAGCGAGGACTCGCTCCACCACGACGGCGAGTTGGGCGCCCTCCGGGCTCAGCTGGGTGCCCGACGGTGTCCGTTCGAAGATAGTCACGCCGAGGCGTTGTTCGAGATCCCTCATCCGCGCACTGACGGCCGGTTGGGTCATCATGTGCAGACGAGCGGCACGACCGAAACTGCCGAGTTGCGCCACTGAACGCAGCAAATCGAGTGACGTCAGGTCCGGCGTCGTTGGGGGGAGCACCTCCATAGTTTACCTAGGGTCTGGGACAATTCTTTCCTTATTTTGCAGCTATCGGTTCGCCCACATCATAAGTAAAGGTTATGACTACCCAAGTAACGGGTCAGTACCAACGTGACTTGTGAGGGTGAAAACTCGGAGAATGGAAAATTTACGTACTCCCTCTAAAGATGGAACCTCGACGCCGGCGTCGCAGGCCGAGTTCGAGCGCGACCACGCCTCCTTGACGCTTGGTCCGAACTGGTTCGCGGCGGTGATGGGAACAGGTATTGTCGCGACGGCGGGTGCCACCTTGCCGTATCACGTGATGGGGTTGCACGTCTTTACGGTCGTCGTGTGGTTGCTCGCGCTCATCGTGCTGACGATCCTCCTCGTGGCCTTTGTCGTGCACTGGCTGCGTCACCCCGGGGCGGTCGCCCGTTATGCGAGTGACGTGACCCTGGCGCAATTCTTCGGTGCACCCCCGATGGCCATGTTGACCGTCGGGGCGGGCGCGATACTCGCGGGCCACTCGCTCATTGGTGAGAGGGCGGCGGTCAACGTGGACTGGGTGCTGTGGACGGCCGGAACGGTGACGGGGCTCGTCACCGCAGTCGCGGTTCCCTACTTGCTCTTCACGCGTATTGAGGTGCGACACGACGCGGCGTTCGGCGGCTGGCTCATGCCCATCGTCCCTCCGATGGTTTCGGCGGCGACGGGAGGACTGCTCATTCCTCACGTGGGGTCAGCCACGGGTCGAGCCACTCTCTTCTACGGTTGCTTCGCCATGTTCGGGGTCAGTCTGATCGCGTCGTTCATCATCATCACGTTGATCTGGTCGCGCTTGGCCCACTTCGGTTCGTCCGGTTCGGTTCGCGTGCCGACCCTGTGGATCGTCCTGGGGCCGCTGGGTCAATCGATCACCGCCGCGGGCATCCTCGGAGCGAACGCTGCACTGGCAGTGTCGTCACCCGTCGCCAAGGGTTTCTCATTCTTCGTCATCGCCTTCGGGGTGCCCACGTGGGGGTTCGCGGTGTTGTGGATCTTCCTCGCGACGGGCCTCACGGTGCGCACTGCTCGCCATCACCTGCCTTTTCATCTGACGTGGTGGAGCTTCACCTTCCCGGTGGGTACCTTCGTCACGGGAACGACCCGCTTGGCCTTGGCGACACAACTTCCGGCTTTTCGCGCCGCCTCGGCGGTCGCGTATTTGGGCTTACTCGGTGCGTGGTCGTTGGTGGCGACACTGACCGTTCGAGGGGTGATCTCTGGAAAACTGCTGCGTCTTCCACTATCGCCAGGACGGGGGCCCGAAGCAAAGAAGGGCCAACTGGGGTCGTTGACGAACTGAGGTTGCGACGCGGAACAACACACTGCTTGGCGAGAACACGACGCCCCTGACCGAAGCGTCAGGGGCGTCGTGTTTCATTCAACGGGGTGACTCAGTGTTGGCCGCAGCTACGCGATTCCTCGTTACCGAAGGCGTGCGCGCGGTGCGCAACCACGTCGCCGTGGCTGCACGGGGCCACCGGGGTGAAGGACACGCCGCGCAGGACCTCGCCGTACTTGGCGGCGTCCACGGTGGTGAACGCTTCGGTGCCCGGAGTCGTGGCCGACACGTTGTCGGTGATCGACACGAGCTTGTTGGGGTCGGCCCCCAAGTCACCGTTGCCGCTCACCGTCGAGGTGATCGCGTAGAGCGTCACGGTACCGTCGGCGTTGACGCGGCCGGTGAGGTTGCGCAGGCCGTCGGTGGCGGGAGACCAGGGAAGGCCGGTCGCCGGGTTGTTGCCGGTGGGGTAGCCGCTCACGGTGTACGGGGTGCCGAGGTTCAGCCCGTTCTGCAACGTGTACACGCGGTTCCAGGTCTGGGTGGTGGTGTTGAGGACCCACTTCTGGAGGCCGGCCGTGGTCTGTGCCGCGGCGGCGGTGAAGGCACCGTTCGCGTAGGTGGTGGTTGCGTTCCCCTCGTCGGCCACGTAGAGCGTGGTCGGGTTGGCGAACCAGAGTCCGAAGGGGAAGGACGTCTTGGACTTCAGCGCCGTGGGGAAGCCGCGCAGGATGCACATGTTGCTCGACAGGCCACTCGTGACCAAGGTGGCCGGGTTGTAGGCGAGCGGTGACGTGGGCAACGTGGCACCGGGAGCTGGAACGCCCGAGCCGTTGGGGCACGCGGTGCCGGTGGTGTCGAGGAAGTACACGGTGTTGACGCCGTTGCCACCACTGCCCTTGGTGTAGTACAGGACGTTGTGGTAAATCGTCAGGCCGCGGAAGTTGTCGTCCTTGCCGATTTTGTCAGCGGGTACACCCAACTGGGTGATGTTGAAACTGCCCACCGGCGTCGGCGTACCGGGCACCTGGGCCTCCTCGGGCTTGTTCGAGGGGGTGATGATTTGCGCGCCCGCGCCGAGCAGGATTCCCGCCGGCTGGGGGTTGGATCCGTTGCCGGCGTTGCCCGAGGCGAACAGCACGTTGTGGCCATTGAGGTCGTCGAGAATCGCGGCGCGACCATTGTTTCCGCTGTAGGCGTTGGTCAGCGTGTAGTGCAACTTGCCGTGCGCGTCGAGCTCGGCGACAACGCGGTAGTAGGCCTTGGTCACCGGGTTCGTCGGGTCGATCACGCCCGGCGTGTTCGAGTTGGACACGTCGAGGGCGCCCACCGGGGCGAGGTAGCCCATGAAGGTCACCTTCTGGCCACTGAGCGACAAGTTGAGGGCTAGTTCGGACTTCGACGAGAAGCTCGTCACCATTTGATTGGCGTCGGAGTTCGCGCCCAGGGTCAGGCTGTTGGGGATGGTGATGGTGCTCACCAAGGTGCCGCCGGGGGTGAGCTGGTCGATGAACGCGGGCGAGGTGAGCCCGAAGCTGCCGTCGACCGGCGCGTTGTTGAAGACGTAGGGGTAGGTCCCGTCGTTGACCGCGGTCACGCAACCCGTCGTGCAGTTGGGGGGCAACGTGGCGCCCACGGTCAGACCGCTGTCGTTGACGTAGACACTGCGACTCACGAGCAAGTTGCCCGGCAGCAGGTTCTGCGACTCGTGGGCGCTCGGGCTACCGCTGGCCGAGGTGATGGTCAACGCGGTGAGCGATAGGGACGCGACGGCCACGGCACTGGCGATGCGCAGCGATGCTCGCGATTTCCTCTGACGTACTTCTCTGGTGCTGAACGACATGGATGCTCCTCCGAGAGATGTGGTGTTCGCGAGGGCGGATCCCCGCCCCCGCGGCTCAACGTACCGAGGGCGCATGAACTGGCCGTGATGACAACGGGTCGCCCGCGTGGCGTTTTGCCGTCACCTCGAGGAATCTGGCGGTGACCGAGATCTTCGCATCGCGACAGTGGCGTGGTCCCTGACGGGGGAGTGTCAACCCACTGGTCCTTCCATCAGGATGACCGTCGGATCCCTCGCACTCAACCTGTCCATCCCGCGTCCCACGGCGATGCTGAGGGCGTCACGTCGTGGCGCCGTATCTGAGGAGATTCTCAGTTGTCGTGGTCGGTCTCGGGCCATAAGAGTGAGCCCATGGCCTGCGCCGCCTCGTGACGATCGGGTTCCAAGAGATGTCCGTAGACGTCCGACGTCATGCGGATCGACGAGTGTCCGAGTACCTGACTGACCACGTGCAGCTTCACGCCCTGGGCGAGCATCAAGCTCGCGGCCGAGTGACGGAGTTCGTGGGGGTGCCAGTGTCCCAACCCCGCCGCGTCGCACACCTTGCGGAACTCACGGTAGAAGTTGCGAGGGTCGACGGGTGTTCCGTCGCGCGAGGTGAAGACGAAGGCCGTCTCGGTCCAGTGCGATCCTCGAAGGTTCCGCTCGTCACGTTGACGTCGCTCGTGGGCCAGTAGCGCATCCATCATTCGTTCCGGGAGATTCACCGCCCGTCGCGAGCGGAAGGTTTTGGTGTCGGTCGTGACGAGACCGCGCGAGTCACGCTTGAGCTGTCGCGCGACGCGCAGGACACTCGCCTCTCGGTCGAGGTCCTCCCACATCAGCCCCAGGGCTTCGCCCCGGCGCAGACCGGTACAGATGAGGAGGATGTAGAGCGCTTCGAGGCGGGTGCCGCGCGCGGCCTCGAGGAATCGACGCGCTTCGTCGGGTGTCATCGTGCGACCTTCAGTGCGAGTGACCTTGGGCGTGCGCGACAAGGTGGCGACGTTGCGCGACACCAAGCCCCACCGGATGGCCTGGTCCAGGCACTGGGCGAGGACGGTACGAATGCGTCGAACGGTCGATGCGGCCAGACCCTCGTCACGCTTCAGCGAGAGCAAGTGGTCGACGTCAGTCACGCGCAGGTCGACGAGTTCGCGATGACCCAGGGTCGGCACGATGTGGTGGCGCGCGACCGACAGGTAGTTGCGGAGCGTGGTCTCCTCGACCTGGTGGCGCATGACGTCGTTCGCCCAGCGACGCAAGAGAGCGGACACGGTGATGTGACCATCGAGCGGTAGGAGTCCGTCGGCGTACTCACGCCGCAATACCAGCAGTTTGGTCACGACCTCACCGCGTGTCGGCGCCGAGACGTACTTGCGTATGAGACGCCCGTCGGGTCCGCGCCCCATTCGCAGCGAGCCCACCCATCGCCCCTCCGATCCCCGGCGATAGATCGAGCCCTCGTGATTCGCGCGTCGAGTTGTCATGCGCGTCCTCACTCTCGATCACCTCGGGACCACCCAACGGTCGCCGAGGTGGTCCATCAAGAATCGGTGACAAATTAAGTGCCCTTGGTCAGGGGAAAGTCGAAAGTGAGAGTTCTCTCACGTCGTCCTCATCTGGGCGCAAGGAACGGGGTCGAGACTAGTGACAAGCCACATCGGCGAGTCGACAACACCTACGCGGGCGCTGGGGAGGCCGCCGCGAAGAACTCAGTGAGACGGACACAACATCACGATGTTCGAGGCGGGTCGACTCGCCGGTGGCCATCAAGGAACGAAGGAGACATCATGAGAACACTGATTCGATGGGTCGGAGTGACGGTTGTGACGAGCGCCGCCGTGGGTGGGGCCGCCGCAATGATGTATCTCCCCGCGGCCAGTTCCGCGTCGACGACGGCGTCGACGGTGACGCCGAACCC
>Ga0209067_10000201_pt1 | contig 41446 bp, 54 predicted proteins | sample ColStrG_CSR_2013_FD_187199 | JGI IMG/M metagenome (GOLD analysis project Ga0209067, IMG submission 187199) | Freshwater sediment microbial communities in response to fracking from Pennsylvania, USA - Cold Stream Run_MetaG_CSR_2013 (SPAdes)... | ecosystem: Environmental > Aquatic > Freshwater >... | reverse complement strand
TGAAGTCCCCAACTTTAATTTCATAATAGACAAAGTTATCATCCTGCCGTTTTGCAATGTCCTCAATGGACCCGCCGTTCAATTGCTGGGAATACCAAAAATCAAATGGATTCTTTTCAAAGTTGTGGTCTTCATTGAACTCTTTCATTCGCTTTTCCATCTGCTGGCTCATTTTTTGCATTTCTGCAAAAGGGTCCCGCGGGCCAAAAAAACGATCGTTGAAGATATTGCGGAACTGACTTTGTCTCTCACTTTGCTTTTTAAGAATTTCATCCCGATCCGCAGACAAGGGGTGAATCTGATTGGCTTCTGACTCACTCGCGCCTGCTGAGTTCTGTGACAAATTCGGCTGCAATTTCAGACCGACCAACACAAGAGCTCCACCGAGCACCGCACTGACAACTGGGACACCAAGCTTTTTCAAGAATTCGTTCATTTGACTTCTCCTTTCCAAGTGCAGGGGACTGCAGGTTTGTGCATAAATTGTTGTGGATTTTTATTTCGTCAAGGTGGCAGGCTTGCCAAATCAAATAACCTAGTAATTTTAGATACTTGCAGGCTATTCTCTGACTGATTGAAATGCGAAAACAACTTCACTTTGGATGTTGAATTCAGTTTTAAAGTGAGACTCCTCAGACCCGCAAACGAACGCAGGCTGAACAGCAGAACTCAATTGAAAAAAATCAGTTCACTCTCAAGTCAATCAAGCCAGCAGAGCCACACAAAAATCCCGCTTCAGCGTTACGAGAGTTCTATTTTGAACAGTATGGCGCGACTTCAAGTCCAGCGGAGTCACTGTAGTAGTTGCAGGAATCTGCATTTGGAAAAGCACGAAGGCCCGTGCGATCTGAGCAGTATGCGACCTGGCCTGCGCAATGATTGGTATCGTCATCCCCGCCTTCTGCAATGGAACAGTATGGCGCAACTTCAAGTCCAGCGGAGTCACTGTAGTAGTTGCAGGAATCTGCATTTGGAAAAGCACGAAATCCTGTATGATCCGAACAGTAGGCGACCTTGCCAGCACAAGGATCTTGGGCTTGTAAAACCACCGACACTAATGAAATGAACCCGATTGAAGTTATTTTTGATATCATGAAATGACCTCCGGGAGATCACAATGCAAACCGAATGCCAGCGAATTGGAGTCAATTTGACTTCAAGCCTCCAAATCAAACGAAAATGCTTCTCTGGCTCATTTGTGCCAAAGTCACCTCCAGCGCGGCTCGGGTACTTGAGGACAAAACGAGAAACTGGAGTTGATGATACTATCGCCGTTGTTGACCCACAACGCCCAGCTGATGAGATGCTTCTCGACTTAATGGATCGAAATCGAAAAGCTATAACTATTTGACAGCGAACTTGAAAACCAATTGCCCTCAATCCCTAAATAGTAGATCTGTGGCCCGCCAGCCGCAAAGGTGTAAGTCAGTTGAGTCTGTGTTCCCGGAGGAACATCGTAGGCGTTGGCCAGGGAGTTCACGGGCCGACCATCTCCGCCCACGTCGACGGTCAGATCATTCGTGTTAAAAAGATCGTAGGAAGCACTGGACTGTCCGTTTCCCAGCTGAAGAGTCATTGAAATGATCCCTCCTGAAGGAAAAGATGAAACGTCAATAGGAACAAAGGTGTAGTTCTGCGTGCCAATCGGAGTTCCGATAAGATTTCCGACGCCCGAGGCGCAGTATCTTCCATCGGACGAAAGCATCGAGCAAGAATATTCGGGTGTAACCGGCACCGCACTGGAAGTGGATGCATTGATCACCGGGCTTTCCACGCTAAAGCCTTGAGGGTTGCTGCCGCAATTCTGGAAACTCAAGAGTAAGAAAGTGAGGACAAAGAATGACGACAAAATCGGAAGTCTTTTCAGCTTCACTATGCAGTGGCACCCCGTCCTTTATCCTAGCACGACAAGGAGTACTCACCTCACGGCGGCGACTTGCTTTCTCAGATTGAGTCAACTGCATTTCGATTTGGGCCGGCTTAGTCACCTTTTTTCTCGCCGGTTTTGATTTCACTGGATTTGACAAGTTGAACCGACCGCTCAACTGGGGGCTGCCCCTCGACAACTAAACTGGCCACTACAGTGTAGGTGTTCCGATATGAACTTCGATTTTCAGCAGTCTGGCTTGCGACACGAAGATTCAATTTGGCCGCAGCTCCAGGAGTCACAGTCACAGGAAGAGCCACCAGTGCCGTTTGCAGATCTTTTCCAAGCAGCTCTTTGTCTATATGTTCGGATGTCCGGTTGGAAATATCGCCAATTTGCACCGCGGTTTGACCACAATCTCGCATCGACTGAGCCACCATCTTCGCCAACTCCTGCAAATCACCGGAGGTCAAATTGCGGAAAGAATCATCGGCAAAAACAGTTGCTGTCCAAAGAATGAAAATAACAAAAAGCGCTTTCATTGGAAAAGTCCTTTCCTGCTGGAATGTTTGCAGAGACATCAAGTTCAAGCAGCGTCTCCTGTTTTGCGCAAGTGTTTGTCGAACAGGGTGTGAATTTGCCAAACGCAGCCAAACATTTTCGTTCTTCGATGACTCAACGACTTGGAGAGGGACTTCTGATTTGCTTTTTTTGGAATGCTCTGTCTACAATCAACGCAGAAAAGTTGGCTCAGATTGAGCATTTGTCTTGTTGTGAAAATGGCTCGGCCGCAAAGCCTCTTGAGCGCTCAACATCTCAAGAAGACTTCGCGGTCAGGCGCCTCTGGGGAAGGTCGAGAATATGAAGCAATTGCGAAGTGTGCGATCGACAGGAGCCGGGTTCCGCCATGGGCCAATCGTCAGATTGATCAGCCCCGGAGACTTAGGACAAGAACTCAAGCCTTTTATTTTTTTGGATTACTTGCGAGCTCACATTCCTGCAGGCTTCGGGTTCGGCCTTCATCCCCATTCGGGAATCGCCACCTTAACTTATCAACTGGACGTTGACGTTGCCTACATTGACACCGAGTCTCAAGAGGGAATTTTGAAAGCGACTGGTTTGGAATGGATGAAGGCAGGTGGTGGAGCCTGGCACGGCGGCAAAATGTTGAGCGGTGGTGAAATCACAGGTTTTCAGCTCTGGATTTCGCTTCCCCCGGGCGAAGAGGATGGACCTTCCTTCAGCCAATATGTGGAACCAACAGCAGTTCCTCAAGTTGAAAACGTGAAAGTGTTACTGGGTGAATACAGGGGGCAAAAAAGTCCAATCCAAACCCCTGCTGCGATGAACTATTTCGACATTTTCTTGAAGCAGAGTGAACAGTTTGAATTTGTAATTCCCGCCCTGCACAAGGTCGCATGGGCATTTGCCTACCGCGGCGAAATCGTGATCAATGGAACGGCAGTCCGCGAGAAAATCGTCGTCCTCAACGCCGATGGCGACAGCCTTGAGATTTTTGCGAAAACTGATTCTCGGATTTTAATCGGCACAGCAGAGTTTCATCCTCACGAACTTGTCAGTGGACACTCTTCCGTTCACACAAATGAAAATTCGTTGAAAAAAGGCGAAAACAAAATAAATCAGATTGGCCATAAACTCAGACAACTTGGAAAAATCTGAAGAGGACTCTGCCGGAGGCTCCAAAGTCTTCACGTTCTGTAATCACAATTTGCATCTCGGTCCAAAGTTGATAGGAAGCTTCAGAATGATCGAATCACCGGTGCCAAATCTGGAAGAATTATTTAAAATCGCCAATCACAAAATGCCCTTTGGAAAATACGCTGGCACTCGTCTCATCGATTTGCCCGAGCCCTATGTCGTTTGGTTTTACAATCAAGGCTTCCCGAAAGGAGAGCTGGGGCGCCTCCTTGCGCAAGTGTATGAAATCAAAGTCAATGGGCTCGAGTATCTCTTTGCAAAACTCAAAGACAACGAGATTGAGAGCACCCAGGTCGGTCGGTCAAAAACCCATCGTCGCTGATGGGTTTTTTGAGATCCTAACAAACTGTTTTCAATTGATAGGAGTAAATGTACAAACCGATTTGCTTTCAATAGTGCGGTAGGTGCTTCCATTTTCCAGGGGATAATCCAGCGGTTGATTGTCCTGCCAAACTTCGATTCGAACTCCATCGGGCTGAACAATTTCAAACTCAACCTGATTGTCGAGTTTCACTTCAGCGCCATCAACAAAGTATCGAACGAGCGTTTTAGTGCCGTCCGCGCCAACATTGTAATCACTGGTCGTGTTTTGTGAGGTCGTCTTGGTATTCGAACCGTCCGAGTCATGCAGACCTTCGCCCAATTTACTCACCGTCACGATTTTCGAAGACTCGCGGATCTGATTTTTGGGCAAGGACACCGTCTTTGTGGTGCGTGTCGATGTGTGTGAGCTGCCATCAATCCATTTGAGCGTACTGCTATCATAGGATCACACAGACTGCTTTCACTTCAAAACCAGCCCTTCGCTAAGGCAAGTCGAGTTCTGGATTTTTTAACCAGTCGCCTCAGGGACCTGAAGACCGCCATGGGTCAAAGCAGGGACGCGAGACTGCCTTGACGATTGGAATCACTCCTGCAACTCTCTTCCAAAATGAGGGCCATATGAAAACGATTGTCTTCTCCGTCTTAGTTCTCTCGCTCCAGATTTCCCATGCGGCAAATGAATGTGCGTCAGTTCCCGATTCGGAGCCCCAAATTGACCAGACCACGAATAAAGTGATCGGCTGTCGCTTGCTTGCGCAGAAAGAGGACTCGCTCTACACGGAACTGGGACTCAAAACCGGAGATGTTGTTCGCTCTGATGCCCCCAAGTCGATAGAGGTTTTGCAGGACTCTGAGAAACAGGAAAATATTTTTGAACCCTAAAAAAAGACTCCCTCTTTCAGTCTATTTTTCGGCTCACATCGTTGCAGTGAAAACACCGCTCTTCCACCCTTTGCGGCTTTGTCTCTGATTCCGTATTCTCTCTGACTAGGAAAGAAATCCGCATCGTCTTGGAGTGCTGCTCTCGCGAGAGCCGGGTCTCTGACTTCCCGCTTTTGGAAATCAAGACATCGAGATCACTGAGGCTTACATCTGAAATCTCGGAAAATCGCAAATGCCGTCCTAATGTCATCTCCTCAGTTTATCGACCACGACCCTCCTTGAAACGGAAACTCAGACGCCAATTCCCACCTGGGCAAACGAGTTTGACGCCCCCACACCTCCCCAACTTTTGTCGAGGTCATTATTAAAAGACAACCGGACCTGCACTTTTTTTGCAGTCACGTGCAACGATTTGTTAGAGCAGTAGACTGTATTGAAATCATTTGCCATTCTACTGAAGGTCCTAAGCCTGATCAACACTGGAGTGAGATCAATGAGTGACGCCACCACAAAATCTGGATTTGGTCACCAAAGGAAATTTGGAATTCGAATCAAATTATTCAGTCTTGGGATTGTTCCGATTTTATTTTTAATTCTTGTGAGTTTGTTGACGTTCCGCACTGTTGATATGCAACAGTCAAAAATTGATGAACTGGCAACTGAAAAATATCCAAAATCAATTCTGATCAATCACATTCGCGTCTACTCCAACGCGAGTCTCCGCTTTTTACAGGCAGCGCTCACAATTCACGAACCCATCGCCCGCAAAGACAAGCTCGGTCAGTTCCAAGAACGACAGAAAGCTTTTGCCGCCGATCTTGAGAAAATTGAAAAAATAAAGATGTCTGAAAAATTCAAAGCGTACATCCGGAATATTATCACTGAAAAGGCGAACTTCGATAACAACCTTGATTCCACGCTAGCAAAACTCGAAAAAAACGACCCCCAAGGAGATCAAGAAGCTTTTCGGCAGATTCAGGCCACTCTCGTTCCATCGATGAATCAAGTCATTGAGGACTGCAAGGAGGCAGAGGCCCTGCTTATTTCACAAGTCACAGATGAGCTCCGTAAAATGCAGGAAGACAATCAAAACCTCAAACAAACCGTTTTGATATTTTGCATAATTGCAATCGGACTCTCTATTCTCACGTCCGCTTTTCTTGGAAAAAATATTTTGCGCTCGCTACTCAAAACAGTTCAGTCCATCAATCTGACTTCAGGCGATCTTGGCCATATGGTTGATCATATTTCACGCTCCGCGATGGATATGACAAAGACTATCCAAAATCAGTCCTCAGCCATCCAACAAACCGTCTCAGCTGTGGAGGAAATCTCCTCAACAATTGGCCAAACTTCTGAACGCACCAAGCGCGCCCGAGTCATCACCGAGAGCAGTCAAGAAAATGTCCAGAATGGGAAAGCGCGCACGGTTGAAATGTTATCCGCAATGGCAACGATCTCTGCTGCCACCCAGCAGCTCAATGAGAAAACGGCCAATAGCATTGCCTCCTTGCAAAATATTTCTAAAGTTGTCGAAGGTATAAATGAAAAAACCAAAGTTATTAATGAGATTGTTTTTCAGACAAAACTCTTGTCTTTCAACGCATCTGTCGAGGCGGCGCGTGCCGGTGAACAGGGCAAGGGTTTCGCTGTCGTTGCCGAGGAGATCGGAAATCTTGCCGCTATGAGTGGCGTTTCGGCTGGATCTATTGGACAAATAATTTCGGAAGGAGTTGGGACAATATCTCAAATTTCAAAGGAGATCGAATCCTCAATGGCCGAAATCATTCAGGAGATGAGTGAAAAAACAAATAGAGGGCAAAGGTTGGCTCACGATTGCCAACAGTGTCTTGAGACAATTGCCATGTTGTCGAACGAGCTGAGTACCGCCATGGTGCAAGTTGCAAATGCTTCGATCGAGCAAAATCAAGCAATCCTCGAAATTAATAGCGCGATGAGCCTATTGAACACATCAATGACAGATAACAACTCAGTGGCAGAAAGTTTCAAAGAAACAGTCACAAGCCTCAGTCATCGTTCCAAAGAGTTGAAGCAAGTGGTCATTGAATTGTCGGAATTTGTTGAGGGAACTCGCTTCGCGCCTACTCTCGTCAGTGCTGCAACTTCGAATGACCTCGAGTTGTAAATGCCAAATCAATCTGGCGGAGTTCGAGAAAAGCCACCATCGATCTGCTGGACGTACTTGGCAAAAAAGTTATGAAAAAGACCGATCGACATGACATCATAGTCCGCCAGGATGCCTTGGCTAAGGCCAAAATAAATTTTTTGACCGCTCACAAGCAGATTTTGAAATGCCTGATCGTAAAAATGCACGACTCTGTCTGGAAAACAGACATAGATAACAATGTTTCGAATGGATGAGTGTCCCACTAAAGATTCCAAAAAGCTGGGCGGTAAAAATTCTCGCTTGAGATCTTGCAAAGATCCATCTGGTGCTCCGTGCAAAACCAAGACGAGATCGAATGAATCATTCCGATTTTGACTATCAAGGAAATTTTGAATTTCCTTGTAACCTTCGATTGGAACCGCCTGCACAAAAGGAAATCTGACAGTCACGACCGACAATTCCTCGTGAAGTTGAGCAATCAGCTGTTGGTCCAGAAGCTTGAGATAGGATTTGAGATCGCTTGATGCTAGCCCGATGCGCTCAGGACTCAACCCAAGCTGTTCTGCCAGCATGGTGCATTCGGACAGCGTGTCGGCCAAGGAAAGTTTTGCCAGATATTGGCTTTGGTAAGCCTTGAGGCTGGCCCGCAAAAGATCCACCTGGATTTTTTGCGAAGGCTCCAAGGGCTCATGATGCCCAGGCTCGAAGATCACTGTTCGAACTGGATTTGCCGAATGCGAATTGCCAGACTTCTCCAGGCGCAAATCTGCATTCAGCTGGGCCACTCCCACCGCACTTCCAGGGTTGATTTCATACCACAACAAACTGAAAAACCCGGGCTGACTTGGTGCTGCTTGATCAGCTCCTCTGCGCTGCTCCTGCAGCTTCTGACACAATCCCTCCAAGGCCCCTTCGCTGGCCCAACAGAGCTCTGAGGCCAGAGAAAGAGCCAAGAGACCAAGCCAACATGAAATCAGAATCTTGTTTGCTATTTGAAAACACACATTGGCCTCCGGTTTTTTATTTTTGAGCCGATAACTGACCCAAGAGCTTTTGAAACCCTTCCGTCTTTGCGAAACTGGGAGCTGCCGCCTCGATCTCGTCTTTGCCAATTTGCACGACTTGATCTTGATTTCCTTCTGCCAAGTTGTTGGCGATCAGGACCGCAAGGTTTTGGGCCTCTTCTTTGCTGGCACCGAATCTTTCAATATTCTGGGTCATTGTCGTCAAGGCCTCGAATGGATTTTCCAAGATCAACATGACACCCAGGGTAAGACCCAGAGGACCACCCATTCCAGCTATGGCAAGTGTTCCCAGTCCGACAGTGGGCACAGCGAAAACGAGATCACCCAAGCCATTCAAATTCGAACAGGTGATCAAAATGATCCCAGCAGCTTGTGCTTTGGGCTGGTAACTTTGGACCCCGACAAATGTCAGGACCGTGGCAAGTAGAAGTGGATTCAGTTTCATAAAATTCCTCCTGTTTGGATGTTTCAAAACCCATTCAGCAAATACTCAAAAAGCACTCACCAGGGATTGATGACGCGCAATATAAACCGCTGCGAGTTTGAATTCCACGGCAAAGGTATGAATTTGTTCACCGGGAAGGTGAACAGGGTGGCGGCTCAGGAACCTTGTGATTTCAGCAATGTAAACAACTGGGTGTTGATTTGGTAGAGGTCCGAGCAAGGACCTTCAGATAGGATTTCCGCGACCTCATGCAGAGCCTCAATAAGCTTCAGGCGCGCCTTCGCAACTTGTGCGGGATTGGTGGCGACTGTGATTCCAGAGATCTCGCGTCTGCCGAAATCCAGATCCGAGGTCTTTGTCGTGAGTTCCAATTTCGCCAGTTCAATCATCTGCGTGTGGTACTTGCGAATTTCCGCATGAGAGTTGCGCAGCGACAGCCGAATTTTATTTTGCACCTTTTTGTAGCCAGCGTCGGTTTCCTTCAGCAGACCATTCTGTGTCAGCTGCTGAAGGGCTACTTCAACCTGATACCGCGAAATTCCCAATTGGCCGGCAATCCATTTCGGATCCTTTCGAAAATGAATACAGGTGACAAGATCCATAATAGCGACATTGTACCAAGGTGAAAGGATTGAAAAAACGGACTTGGAAACAGCCTCGTAGCGAGTCGAAGCCCGCTGCCGTTTGCCAGTCGGTTGCTCCAGGCCTTGCGCTCGCAGAGACTCCTCGGCCAGAGTCTGCTTCAATAAATTGAGCGTCAGTTCGTCCATTTCCAGTATTTGCGCCAATTCGCCGAGTCGCGCCAAAGGGATCGATTTTTTTCCATTTAAAAGTCCACTGGCAAAGGACGGAGCGACTTTCAAAAGCTTGGCAAACTGCCGCAGTGAGAAACTGCTGCGCGCTTGTTGCTTCATGACAAATTGTTTTTTCAGCAATTGCGCGCTGGTCATTGTAGCTTTTCACTCCAATGGCTCAAGATCTCAAGAACGACATTGTCGTGCAGATCGGGTTTGCTCAGCCAGTTCACGAAGGGGACGCGAATCACTTCGACGTCATTGATGATCAAAAAATCGGCGTGCAAGCTGTCGGGCTCCTGACCGCTGGGAGTGACATTGTGATCTTCCTCTTCGATCGCTGAATTCAAAATCAGTTCCAAAACTTTTTCGGGACAGGTCGATTGGAATTTGGGAATCTTCACGATCAGCTCGCTCCATCGGAATTGGACCATTTCGATCAATGCCATTTTGACTTCGATTCCGACCTGGTCACCACCGCCGCCCACCGAAGTTCCTCCGCCTTGGCCGGACTGAGAGTTGGGATAGGATCGATTGCCTTTTTGCAATTGCAAATGCAGAAAATGCTGTTGAAGGCTTTTCAGTTCCAGCTTGGGACCTGGGACTTCGAAAGACTGCGCAATGAGAAACAGGCTCAGTGTCAGTTCATAATTTTCATCCAAATAACCAAGCGCCTCGAGACCTTCGTGCAAACACAGAACCTCGAAATCCTTAGGATCTTTGACGTTGCCCATCATCAATAGGTTCAGGCCGACGAGTTTTTCAGCAGGGAAGTTGATGGCAAAAGTTCTTTGCCCACCACTGCCCGCAAGAATGATTTCGGGTCGCACGGTCCGCCAAGTGACCTCGGGCAGGCGTTGGACAAGGCCTGTTATCGAAAGCTCCCCGATCTGGAGGGTGCCGGCCTTGATCAATCTGTTGGGAATCGCCGCCGAGGTGGCATGAAAGATGTCTTGAAATCGCTGTGAGCCGGAATTGACCGTGGTCGAGGGGTCAGCCAAGCAAGAGCCGCTGAGTGCCAACACTGTCAAAAAGTTGATCAGCCAGAGCTGACTGGATACCGGTGGAGTTCGAACTGGTGGTTGAGGATCGCTCATCTCACTCGAGTGTGCATCGATCGTGCCGATCTCAGCGAGCTGCTGTGTCTCTCAGGTTGCAAAAACATCCTCGCGTGAAGCCCGCGGAGAATTCCGAAATGTCGTTTCAAATTTATCGCAGATCTAAAATTTCGCGAGTCACCGGTGCCAAATCAAGGCCACGCAAAGCCGATCGGACTTCTTCAAGTTGGGTGTACTTGTGGCCGATTTGCGATGTGATTTTAGCCAGATCCACCGCAATCTGCTGGATTTCGGCTGGCTGGTAGCCCATTTCGAGAAGACTCTGCTCGGACAATTTGAGTGAGTCAGTTTTTTCATCCAAAATGGCAACCGGAGTCAGGAGAATATAGAGAAATGTTTTCCAGCCGTTGTGTTCTTCATTTCCTTGACCATTGAGATACTGAACCTCTTCAGTCGTCGACTGAAGTAGAGGCTCTTTGGTCAGCAGGTCTGGTATAAATGCGAGCGTGTCAAGCGCATGCGCCATCTGCGCAGTCAGGAGAAGTGCTGAAAATGTGAGATAAATTCGATTATTCATAGTGATTCTCACCCTTGTGGGATCCAATTCCCAAGTTAGCAAAGCAGAGTTCCTTCGATCGAGCTCTTAGCTACGTTTTTATGGAAAAACAAATGAATTGAGTGAGACAAACTGAATTTCGAAACATTTTCCATGAAGATCATCGAGAAACGCCTCAAAGCATCCGCAATCTCAACTGGTGCCGAAAAATTTCAAGATCAACTTTCCTATCGTAAACAAAAATACCGACGAACTTGTCGCGTCGATGCCTTCAGCAAGCCAAAAGCTTCCAAAAAGAATGGGTGTTCCACCAAGAATATTGAATGGAATTAATCCGATGACCTTGTAAAAGAAAGCAGGAGCAGGAGCAGGAGCAAGAGCAAGAGCAAGAGCAAGGGCAACCGGCAAGTTGTTCAATCTGAAATCTACCACAAAGGCAATTCTGTGACACAAACAAGGACCTGTCTACAACCAGGTTCTTACTATTTCAAAATTGTCAGAACTTCACAGTACCGTACCCCAACCGTCACTGGACTAATGACAACTCGATAGCTCGTGCTCACAATTTGGCAGCTGGACTGACCGTCCACCTTACAATGCCCAAAGGCTTGAACTTTTGAACAGTCCTCAGCTTGAGTGATTGCGGCATCCCGCTGATCGCAGATGTCAGTTGTGCCCACAGCTGGGAAAGCCAAACACTGCCCGAAGAAAAGATTTGTCATCAAGGGATTGCTGCTCGAAATTCCTCTGAGGTATCGAACAGTCCCCTGTACCAGATCACCCAGATTTGTGCTGACATCGTACCGGTCTTGCTCGATTGCCAAGAGGCCCAAAAACTCATGCAGCACCAAGCGCACACGTTCGGTCAAATCGGCTTCGCGCCAGCGATTGCGGTTGACCAATATCGCTGTTAAGTCCGGGAAGTTAATCGCGTCGACAATGGCTCCTCGCAGGACTACCTCGTCTTGATCCGCTGATAAAATACGCACGACCTTCAGGGTTTTTTGCCAGACTTCGATATTTAACTTGGCGCCTTCCAAGGAGGCCCTGATGTTCGCATTGCCATTGAGAATCTGTGTCCCGATTGCCTTTGCAATGTCACTGAACTCCAAGGCATAAGGATCACCGCCATGGCCCCCTTCATTGCCACGTAGGATTTCCCGCAGGGCATCGAGATTGCCCCCTGGACTCGATGAATTGGTCGTCGCTCCATTGGGATCCGGCGATAAAACGGTCGTCGCAATCGGATTGTTGGCTCGCGCAGCCGCCAAAAGAGCCGCAATCACACTGGGGTCATCCAAAGGATTCGACGAGATCGCGCTCGCACCAAAACTGGGATTGGCAAATACCAGAGACGCGGCTAATAGATTCAGGATTTTCATTTTTTTCTCCTCTTGGAGGTTGGAAACAGCTGCACTGTGAGATTGTAGACTTCTTGGGGATTCCCGAAACTTTCCAGCTCTTGCATCAACTCACGACGAAACAAACGAATCCGTTTCAAGGCATAGTTCACATGGTTGGGATCCATGGCAAATGTTACACTGGAATGATCGCGAATTTCGATGGGATCATTCTCAAGTGACTCGATCGCTTTTTCAAGCAGTTGATGTTGAAACTTGCGAGTGTGAGAGGTCGATTTGGTGTTTTCGACAACAATGGGTCCTGATTTTTGTCGCCATTTGTTGGTTTGCGAATCCTTTTCGAGGAGGTCCAAATCAAAAAGCCGTTGCAGGCTGACTCTGGCCAGGATCTCAGAAATACCAAGCCTTTCCGCCAGAGCGCTGGCCGTCAAGACAGTGTCTGGAATTTCCAGTAGGCTCAAAATCGCAAAGTGCTGCCATTCCGAGAGCAAAGCAAACTGATCCAAACTGAGCTGACGGTGCTTGATGTCCCGGGCCGATTTTTTTTTATTAAGCCGTGCAATCTGATCCGGAGCTGTCCCTTGGAGGGATTGGAGCAACAGGCCTTTTTGGGCAGGATCCAGGTAAAACTTATCGGCAATTTTTTGCACCAATTGCGGCGAAGCCACGCGCTGGCCATTCATGACCAAGGACAAAAGCGTGTGACTGACCCCTAGCCCTCGAGCAAAAGCTCGCAGAGAATACCGGGGATTTTTTTGAATTCGCTCACCCAGTTCAAAACGCAGAAACTCCACCACAGCATGCCCGCTGGATTTCACGGGTGTCGCCTTTTGGGGTTTCTCCGGTTTTGAAATTCGTGGCCGTTTGGTCTCGAACACTGTCAATTGCCGCCTGTCTTTTATCTATTTGTTTTTGTAGATTGTCGGATGAACTGAATCCAGTTGAGTCGCCAGATGAATGCAAGTCTCGGTTGGATTGTTCTGGCAAGTGATCGCCAGGCTCATCAAAGCTTGCTGGCCAAAGGGTCGCGGCACGCAGAGGTCCACAACTTCAACCGATTTGGAGCAACCGACATCAGAGTGGTTATTTTCTTCTTCTCCGCTGTCATCAGCAGTCACCACTGATTGTGCAACCCGAATGATTTCCGAGCAGTGAACTTCAATCTGATCACGATTGGACTTTTCCTGCTCCATGATTGCAGAAAGGCCACCGGCGGCGACAGCCGAGTCCGACGCGAGATCCGAACAAACATAATGATTGGCACCACCAAAAAAACTGCCAGAGACACTCTTATTTCCAGCGAGGCTGAAGCTGGCGGTCAACATCGGCGTTCCCGCAGACTCGTCGATAGTGCTGTCATCCTGAGATGCCCAGGCTGTGCTCAGCGCCAGACTCAATACTCCTAAAACTAAAAATTGTGCCTTCTTCATTTTACATTTCCTTTCCGATTGATTGATAAAACCGACTTCTTCTAGCGAAGAGGTCGGCCCGTTGTCCAACAAAGTAACCATTTTGGTTACTTTGCTTTTTTTCACCTTGTAATTTTGACTTAGTTTTCCAGTTGATAGCCGTGGACCACGACCTTGGCTTCACAAGCTTTGTAGCCAATGAATTCAAGGCTGATGATCTCACGATATTCAGCGCTAACAACTTTGCAGTCAGCATTGTATTGATTGTGGCAAGCGTTCAGCGCCTCCTGTTTCGCGGCTAAAAAGGCCTCAAGGCCCGCTTGTGTCACACCGGTCAGCAGTTGCGAATCACTGGCAGGATCAGGGCCCAAGCAGGCTTCAAATGTGTCCAGCGGGCGAGGATACTGAGCCGTGGCCGTATAGGCATGCCCCAAGACCGGAAGAACCGGTGAAATGCTGACTGCGGCTTGGCAGGCTGAGCCAACCCAAAGGGCTGCTGCGAAGACGACCGTCTGATCCCAATTTGCTTTCATTGAACCTCCTTTAGGTTTTGAATTGAGGTCGTTCTTGCCTCAGTTCTCGGCCCTTGGCGACAACTTTGAAACCAAAGTGGTTACATTGGCCTGGTAACCAGGAAGAACGAGATTGCGATGCTGTCCGTGCCAGATCTGAAAAGGGATTCAATACGTGCATGACTGTCTCATTCTTGTGGAGTCGGTCACTGTCGAGTCAATCATAGGCGGCTTCCAATACTTTGCAGATCAGTGCGCGCGGCCAATTGAAAGGCATTTCGATAGCAAAAAAATGAGAAGTTGTAAATTAAGCCTGATCTTTCGGCAACGTCAGAAGAAACCGTGTGTTTTTACAGGTCGAATCAAAAGTTAAGGTTCCCTTGTGCTGGAGGGCGATTCCAGTTGAAATGCTGAGGCCCAGGCCGGTCCCCTTGCCGACTTCTTTTGTCGTAAAGAAGGGCTGCATCATTTTTTCGACAATAGCTGGAGCAATTCCATTTCCACTGTCCGTGATCGAAATTACGAGTTTTCCCGCGTGCTCGATTGATTCGACGACAATCCATTTTTCAACGAGGCCCGAAATGACATCTAATGAATTTGAAAATAAATTCAACAAGATCTGCATTAATTGAGTTGGCCGACAGCACAATTTCTGATTCGTAGGCACTCGGATAGTAAGAGCAACACCATGGGCTTTGAATTTCTCACGACAAAGGGCTACGGCATCTTGAACGACAGTGTCGAGTTCGACCTCTACCAATGGATCAGTTTCTGCATCCCGCGAAAAAACTCGGAGTCCTTTGACGATCGATGCAATTCGCTCCGCAGTTTCATGGACTTTTTTAAGGTCGTGCAAAACAACTACCCTGTCAAATTGTTCATCCTGAACTCTACGCTGGATTTGGGCAATTTTGCCTATTATCACTGACAAAGGGTTGTTTATCTCATGGGCCATACCTCCTGCCATTTCGCCCAGGGCCGCCATTTTTGCTGAAGATATAATTTTAATCTGTTGGCTTTGAATAAGAGTCTCTGCCTCTTTTTGACGAGTGATGTCTTCGACGATTGCCAATCCATATAGATTTTTATAATTCTCGGGAAATTTCGAAACTGTCAGTTTTGTCCAGACATAACTACCATCGGCTCGAAGGTAGCGACGAATTGCTTGATAACTCTCACCTGGCTTGGTTGGGCCAAATTGCGAAGTGGTCTCTTTGAAGTCTTCGGGATGAGTAATGTCTTTCAGGTTGAGGCTCAAAATTTCGTCGTGACTGTAACCCAGAATTTTTTGGAGGGACTCATTTGAAAATGTGATCTTCCAGCTCGTATCGACACACCAAATTCCCAGATTCGAAGTGTCTAAAATCATTTGCAGCTGAAGCTGATCAAACTCAGCCTTGGCCTGAGTTGTTTTTTGGCTGGTAATATCTTCGATCAGAGCTAGGGTAATCGTCTCTTTCGAATTGATTGGATTGAGGATTTGCTTTGCAATGACTTTTGCCCAAAGCAACGAACCATCTTTTTTAATATATCTTTTTTCATACTCGCCGTTTTTTGCGTCACCCTTATAGTCAATAAGGTCTTTATGAAATGAACGAGTTCGATCAAGATCAGAGGTCCATGTGAAGTCCATTGGAGTTTTACCGAGCATCTCAGCGACGTCATAGCCAAGAAGCTGAGCAAATTTTGTATTCACTCTGAGAAAGCGATTTTCGTTATCATTGATACTTGCACCAATAGCGGGATGGTCAAAAATAGCTTGGAAAAGAGAACTTAAGTAATTCTGCATCTTCGTTTATTTCTTCATTGAGATCTCTGGTTGCTCCAATCTCTCATAAAAGTCCGCGTGCGGCAAAGAATGTCCGAGGACAAAAGTTTTGACTGCGGTGATCTGGCCCTGGAACCCTGTATTACACCATACCTTTGCCTAGCGTCCGAACACTAGGGAGCGAAAATCTAGGGGCGCAATAATGTGATCACAGATGATTTCGACTCCCACTTATTCAGCTGAGGTAATATTGAACGTTGCGCCCTTGCCCAATCTTGCGAAGTATCCCTTGCCGAAGGCCTTGTTCAATCCAAATCTTCGCCGTGGAATCTGAACAAGAATAAATATTAGCAAGTTGTTTTCGCGTAAAGATATTTCGAATAATACGCATTACGGGCCAAATCGATCGGGAGCCCTGGGAAAATGGCACAAGAATCGGATTTGATATTCGTGTCAAGGTGATCTGTCCTTCGCGTCTGTCCAGGTCATAGCCCTTGGCGCGAAGCTCATGAAGCAGATTTTCTGTCCTCAAGCGTGTGATGGTGGGGTCAGTCCACTGGCCAGGATAAAGTTTTTCGGTCAGAGACCACATATTCAACCCAATCTCACCAGCACCATAAAGAAGCTGAAGGCACTTCCTGTGCAAATCCGAGAGTCGACCCTTGACCCGCTGATTTTCCCACAGAAAGCCCGATTGCAAATCCAGAAGTTTTTTTTGCCCATCCTGTAAACTTAAAAATTGGTGCGTCAAATCGACAAGCCGAAACTTATCAGTCAGGCACCATGTAGGCTCTGAAACCGACGAAGCTTGCGACTGTATCCAAGTCTCGATATTTTCGTTGGCTCTTTTCGGGCGTCCCCAGATGATCCCGAAGGGGCTGCCTGTGGGGTGAGTCAAAACAAGACGGTACAAGGGGTCTTGAAGTTTTGCAGGGTCCAAAACGATTTGCCAGTGAAAAACTTCAAGCAAGATCGCGGGTCGAATTCTTTGATTTGAAAATAGTTTTTGTGCAAAATCGAGCTCTCGTTGAGCGCGTGCAAAATTGTTCTCGCGGATAGCCAAGGCGCCGGACCACTTCGCTAAAAATCCGTAGTCGTGTGACAGAGAATCTGAAGGAAAGAGCTTCCAGGCCGCATCAAAATCCATCCTTGCTCTTTTGTTATCGTGCTGACGAAAGCAATATTCACCTCTGGCTTGAAGGGCAATGGCGCGCAAGACCGGCTGGGAACGGGGAATGACCCTTAGCAACTGTGTCGCAATACGATTGCTGCGGGCAAAGTCTCCCAGATGGTCCACACAATCAGCCTCGCCTAGTTTCAACAGGTGAAAGCTATAACCATTTTTGTCGGGCTCAAGCCTTTGCGCCATACGATAGGACACAAGAGCGGACTCGTAGTCATACTGTCGGAGGTAAATGGTGGCAGCATACTTGTGCAATATGGCAGCGAAACGCAACTCGGCGCTTGGAATCTGTGGCAAAGCTCGCAGTGCTGATTGCAAAAGCCTGAGGGCGGTTTCATTGGCATCGAAATAGCTCAACATAAATGCCAAACGCGCCCGCCTCGTGAGTTGCTCATAAGTTTTGGGCGTCTCCTGGGGGTCCTCCGCTCCCAACGTCATTAAGGCCTCGTGAGGTGCTCCACAACGAAAGTACAAGTCGGAAATAAGAAAATTGCTTTTCTGTTTTGGCTCCAGCTGGCGCAGCAATTTCAAGGCAGGCCGATGCCTGCCCTCTCGCACCAAGTTTTCAATATTTTCTAAACCTATGTTTTGACTCATATTATTCAGCTTTTTTTTCTATGTTTGATTATGACGCAAATCGCCTAAAATGACAAGCAATTCAACTGATCAAAGGAGGTCACGATGAAAACAGGAACTGGATTAATGAGTGTTCTATTGGTTGCGTCAAGCGCTTGGGCAGGGACCTGCACGGTGAAATTGAACGGTGAGATGAAGGGCGGCAGCGAGTATCGTTTTGGCGGCAATATCGCCAATTATTTTGCAGGCCGTCCCGACGAAAAGGGTGAAACCAGTTGTGTCGCGGTTTACCTTGATCAAGTTTTGGACACCAAAATGCAGGTCCGAATTGGGACATGGGCCGGGCCGATCTGCGCCCAGATTGCAAATTTTCGCTACTTTCCCTCATCTGAGAGAGACTCGACTTTGAGTTTTGTAGGAGATGGAACGGAGCCGCTCATACTGAGGGTGCGAGCGCCCAACCAGGATATTTACGAAGTGCGGTGTCAGTAATTGAGGTCCTCAGTGGCCTCTGTTTTGCAATCTCTACTCAAACTAGTGAAGCGAGGTCTTGATTGAAGGTCCCAGCCCAAATTATCGTCTACATTCTAGGCAGTGCTTGCCTTTTTGGTGCGTGCACTCGCCCAAATCAAACGGGCGCTTGGGTGGGATCAGGTAAGGACCTCACGACGGTTCCGGTCTCGCCGGCTCAAAATGGTGAGGGTCGAGGCGGCGGCAAAGGGGTTCTTTGCAAAAACGGAGGCCATGAATCTGTCCAGCTCCTTGATATTTTCGAGGCACAAACACTGTATGGACTTGAATTCGCGGCAGCGCCAAGCTCAGAGAAAGAGGGTTTGGACCTTTTCGTCAAATTGTTGGCACCCTATCGCAACCGCCCGGATCGCCCGCTGTCAGAGCAGCGACTGGTGATGAAAAATAAGTTCAACCAATTGCTCCATCAACAGCTGCGCTTTATTTCGCAAGAGAAAGTTTTGGCTCCGACCCAGGACAGTTACGAAGCCGTTCAATTGCAGGAGTGTCAGGTCGTTCAAGTCGCAGATTTTTATGATGAGAGTGTACTTTTAGTGGATGAAAACTTGTGGGATAAGATGGACTGGCTCAATAAAACAGCTCTGATCGCCCATGAATATCTCTACCAACAGGACCGCCTGATCAACACCGCGACAAATTCGATCGCTGTTCGCAAAACCATCGGTCATATGTTTTCAAAATCAGGTCTTTCGGCGATCTACGCAGGTGTCGCCACCTCGACGAAAGTTCTGTCTTGCCAGACGTCAACTTCGGCAAAGGCGATCACTGAGTTTTTCATCTTTCTGGCGACCGAAAAAATTTATGACGATCAGCCACCCCTGATTGGCGCTCGGGCGGTATTTGGAAGACTGAATGGACATCTGCCTTTTTTCAATACGAGCGTTTTTTTCAATGGTATAACCGCACAGGACCTAGCGGACATGCTTCAGTCCTCGGACAAAATACGGGGTGTCCTCACCTCATCCAGCCAGGGTGACCTCAAAATCGAGACTTACCCAGAGTCCAAGTTGGCCCTTCGACTGAAGCTCACAGCCAATCAAAGTCTGGTTGCCATTCAATTGTCAGGAATTGACAGTTCTGGAACGATTTGGAATGCGGATCAAATTCAATGCGGTCCTGTGGAAAGTCCTAAAGGGACTGGGGATTGAAAGCAGTCCTTTTCTATATCGACTGAAGCACAGACCCCATTCGACCCACCAAGAAAAGGACTGCCCGTTGACCGTAGCCACATGAATGAGGAAGTCACAAGACTAAGTCCTTTGAAAAACCGGCCCCAGACGTAAAATAGAAATTCCAACCACCTGCGAAATCTAGATTTTATCGATCCTTTTTAAGCTGCCGGAAAGTAGCCTTTGATCGTTTGAAGTGCTGGGCAATCCTGGATGGCCAGTGCCTCTGCAAATGTGTTTGCTGTACCCGCAAAATCAATGAAATTGTGAATGGCAAGCACGTATCGAAGCCGCCTAACTAAAATCAGTCAAACTTCTGATCCAATTTGTCAGAATAGAACAACAACGCTCGACCGTAACTTTGAATCGATTGATCTGAGCTCGTCGCCACAAGCTCCTTCACAAGAATCTCAATCGATTTTGAATGCTCACCCAAATTGTAAAGAGTCAGACTCAAAAACACTCGAAATGGCCGAAACTCCGGAAACTCCAAATTCGCTTTTTCGAAAAGTTCTTTTGATTTGGAATACTCACCGACTGTGCGATAGGTACTGCCAAGACCAAGAAAAGCATCGATGAGGTTCTGCCCCTCAAGCCCAAGTGCGATTGCTTTTTCATAGGCTGGAATTGCATCTTGTTCTTTCCCAAGCGCATCGTGCGTCCAGGCAATTTGCAGCTGCACGATGGCGCTTTTCGTATCCCGCGCCTCTTCAGACCTGAGGATCTCCATGGCGTTTGCAAAAGATCCTTCTGCCCTTGCTGCCTTTACTTTTTCGAGCCAGTCCATACTTTCCCCCCGCAAATACAAGCTGCAATTCAAACGTCAGAGCGTCAGCACCAATTCCAAGCACGGATTGCCCGGGCGCCAGAAATTTGGGAATTCCTCAAATTTCAGAAACCCAATGGCTTCATAGAACTGACGGGTTTTCCCGTAAGCCGCATCTTCCCGAGATGGCGAGAGCGTCTTAACTGATAGAAACTTTGCCAAGCGTGCCCGGCTTGATTCAATTGCGGCTTCGACCAACGCTCGTCCAACACCCTGTCGGTGTAATACCGGCAGAACTCCCATGACATGAATTTCAGCATTGACTCCAAAATGATATTCTAAAGATAAGAATCCAAGCAGCTGCCCGCTTCCATCAAAGGCCGCAATCGTCTGCAGCCTTGCAACCGAGGCAATGTATTGCCTCGTGGCATCTTCGATACCAAACCAATTCGGCAAGGCTCTCAGTATCACCTCGCAAATTTGGCTCCGTGTCGTTGGGTCTTTGATTTCAAGTATCGTCATATTTTCGATTTTATCGGCGACAAGTCCCAGAGTCATCACTTTAGACTCTTTTTGAGCAAGAGCGCTTAAAAGTATTCTGGCGTTTTCATCTTATCTGTGAACAATCCCACGTCCTTGCCCCGAACCATACATGTTGTGGTTTTGTATCTCTGAGCCTCTTGGGGTATCCGAGCCAATCCGAAACGCTCATAAAACGCGGGCTCAATGTCGGAATAAAGAAAGAGGTTCGCTCTTGGCGATTCGACTTCAATTTCCTTCAAGATATCTAATAAAAGTTGAGTCGCATGCCCTTGCTTGCGGAGAGATTTCGGAGTTGCAATTGAGCCGATGCCATATTCGCCCTTTGAAATCCTATAAATAATGAAAGAGCTCGCGAGCTCACCCTTTGCCGTTTCCATGACATACCAAGTTCCACGGGCATACTTTGTGGAGTTGCGGCAAGCCGTTAAATATTCAAGCTCTGTTCCTTCCCCCCAAACATCATGACCCATCATAAAAAATTGATCAAATTCGCTTGGATCTGCTTTTCGGGAATTCATATTTTTCATCATGCTCCTCTACTTGTTCGCGAGCCTGTGTGCAATCAGTCTTGGAACGAGCACCATTTGGAGCCTCAAAGATCGCCGGTCAATTCTTGACGGCTGACCTTGAATTCGCACGCAAGACTGCTGCTCACGCTGTCAAATCGGCCCTTCACGAAAGGTCACTATGATATTGGAGCAGAAAGGCGAATTTTTTTATAGTCGCCTGGTCAAGAAAGTTCAGGAAGCCAAAACGGCACCCAAAAAATCAGCAGTGTCAGTTGAACGAAAAGAAGTTGCAGAGGCAAACCCATAGCCTAGATGATGGCGACGATTGACCCTTTATTTCTGTTGTTGAGCAAGACAAATTTCTCAACACTGTTTTTAAATCAATCAAAAGAGATTCAACTTCGTTTTTTTCTAAATAGACTTCCAGAGTGACAGAGTCGTGGTAAGGATCGGCACCACCAAATTGATGAAAATCAATTCCGAAAATTTTGCGGCGTATTTTATCTCCATCATAAACTATTGCCTGTTCGAAAATTTCGTTCAGGCTTGGATCGTCGGGATCGTCTCTCTTGGCGCATTGTTTCCAATCGTCTACGACCTCTTGAAAACTTGAAAGTTTTTTTTGTTTAAATATTATCTCGACCCCACGCTCGCCGATCATTTTGGAGGCAATTGCAGCAATGAGTTCATGATCGAAAAAATATCCCCCTTTGAATTCGGGGTAGTGAGTGTTAAGAGCCAGCGCGATTCTCGCGACAGGGGCGTCGATCCCTAACCTCCAAGGCTTGATATCTATATTTTTGATATAACCTGTAATGAGATACACTTGACGGCTCTTGAAATGGCTGGTTGGCTTCATGAATAGTACTTTCTTCAAATTCGCTCTGGTGATCAACTAGGAAATCCTTAAAACCAATTTATGCTCAACTGACCTGAATTTTCCTAACCGCAAAAATGAGGCCAAGAGAGACTCCGTATCGCAGATTGATTACTTCCCCGAAATAGAGCGCAGCGAAGATTACAAAGACGACAAGTGAAATCGCTTCTTGCATGATCTTGAGCTGATAAGTCGACAGGACTTCGGAGCCAATTCGATTTGCTGGAACCTGTAACATGTACTTAAAAAATGCCAACCCCCAACTTGCAAGAGCGTGTTGATTCTGATCCAATCGTTCAATTTTCTGAAAAGGCTTTTTAATTTTCCCCCAGAAGTGACAATTTGGGGTGAGGTCTATTAAGCTCAATTACACTCTTGGCATATGCCTCCTTCAGTTTCCGCATTGGAACTCTCCGAAATGAGGAGAAAAAAAGGGAATATCAAAATGAGACATGCTTTTATCGCAGACATGCAATACAACCTTGCGAGCTCCGTGCCTCAATCATGGCGCTAGAATCAAATCGCAATCGGCGAAGTTACCAGGATCCAATTGCGCCGTGGGTCCCATCGTCTGCACCAAAAGGCGCGCATAATCCACCTTGTGTGGCAGGGCCATTTCCAGAGATTTAAGGGAGAACAGGTCACACCCCTGCCAGGACAGTCGTGGGTCCGCAGACTTTTGGGTTGACCTCGACAGCGCCACAATCTCGGCGCTGGGAAACTTCGCCAGCAGTTTGAGAATGATCTGTTGACCAATGTAGCAACTGGCGCCTGCAACAACAATAGTGGGTCCTGCATTCATGCCCTGCACTCCAATTGGGAAACATCTTGTGTGACATTAGACATCTTTGCCAACCCAGGGTCAGTTCCAGTTGATAGTTTTTGCCGACAGCCCGAAGTCTTGCTAGTCTTCCACCTCATGGCAACTGGTCTTTTGGTGTTGGGCAATCAGCTTTTTGATCCGCAATTGCTGTCTTCTCTGGAGATCGACTGCGTGTTCATGCGTGAGGACTATGAACTCTGCACGTATTTCAAGTTTCACCAGCTCAAAGTGTATTTCTTCCTAGCAGCTATGCGCCACTATGCGGACGAACTTCGGAAACATGGTCTCCGCGTGACCTATCAAGAGATCGACGGCACGACAACTTCTGCGGAAGAAAAGTATGAGGACCATCTTTTACGCTGGCTGAAAAAGCAAAAAATAAACAAGCTTGTGTTTTATGAAGTTGAGGATAAATTTTTCGAAAAGCGCTTGCTCAAAGCACTTAGCAAGATGGAGATTGCCACTGAGATCTTGCCAAGCCCGATGTTTTTGACGACTCACACGCAGTTTAAAGAGTACCTGAAAAAAAGTCGCCGACCTTTTATGAAGACCTTCTATGAAGGTCAGCGCCGGCGCTTGAACATCCTCATGCAGTCTGACGGTCAACCTGTGGGCGGCAGTTGGTCCTTCGACGAGTTAAACCGCAAGCCTTTGCCGAAAAATCTACAGCCTCCAGAGCCTCAGTTGGCCACGACAAAGCCAAAGTCGCAAAGCTCGAACCGCGACCTCGAACTTCTGAGCCTGTGCCGCCAACTGTTTCCGGATCATCCCGGGACGAGCAGTTCGATTTGGTTCCCGGTCGACCGCCTGGGCGCGCAAGCATGGCTTGCTGACTTCCTTGCCCACCGCCTGGATGACTTTGGTCCTTACGAGGACGCGCTCACGGACAAATCCGATTTTGTTTATCATTCGGCATTGTCAGTTTTTTTGAATTGTGGTTTGCTCACGCCAGCCGAAGTTGTCAAGGCGGTTGTGGCGGCAGGAAAAAAGCGCAAGATCCCGATAGAATCCTTGGAGGGTTTCATTCGACAGATGATTGGCTGGCGCGAGTTTATACGCGGCATTTATGCCAATTTTAGCGATGAGCAAGAGCAGCGCAATTTCTGGGGCCATCAGCGCAAATTGAAAGAGTGCTGGTACAACGCCACCACCGGCGTTGAGCCGCTGGATCAAGTCATTCGCAAAGCGCAGAAATTGGGTTATGCGCATCACATTGAGCGTTTAATGGTGGTTGGTAATTTGATGCTGTTACTTGAAGTTCATCCGCAGGAGGCCCACCGTTGGTTTATGGAAATGTTCATCGATTCCTCGGACTGGGTCATGGGACCCAATGTTTACGGAATGGGTATCTTCAGCGACGGTGGTGTTTTCGCCACCAAACCTTATATTTGTGGCTCAAATTACTACCGCAAAATGGGCGGCTACAAGGCCGCCCCCTGGTGCGATGCCGTCGATGGTCTCTATTGGGGTTTCATTGAAAAAAATAAAGGCTTCTTCAAGAAAAATCCCCGGCTGTCGATGATGGTCAGCACAGTGGCCAAAATGGATGCTGAAAAGAAGGCTCGAATTTATAGCGCAGCGGAACTTTTGAAGGCCCGCTTAACGGAGTGAAGACCGCCTCAATCTCAAGTCTGTTTGATAACAGGGTCCTTCGTGACTGAGGCCCCCGACTCAAGCCCAAAATGAGGACAGACACTGAGCCTCTCCACGAACCTGGATTTCATTTGGCCGGACATGTGGTAGGATCCGGCTTCACAATATTAATTCCATCTTTGGTTTGCTCAGTGCAACTCACGTAGATATGAAATTTTCCCGATTGCTGCACTGTTAAGGCAGTTGCACAAGTCTGACTCCCGGTCTTTGGGTCGGTGATGAATTGAGGGCAATAAGAGAAACTGTAATTGATGACATTGTCACCATTGTTCACCCACAAGGCCAACGCGCCGTTGCCACAATCTATTGTAAAGTTATTGTTGATCGTGGGTCCGGACTCGTTTGTGGTTGCACTCGTCACGTCGAGGAAGTAGGCATGCTGAGAGTCCGGATAGGGAATCGAGAGCTGTTGGGTCCAATCCTGTAGGATCTGCACCTGGTCTGTGAGCAAATTGCCACTGCAATCAAAGCTCTGCGTTCTTTGTGAAATCTTAGTCAATGAATAGGGATTTGATTGTGCCCCCGCGGGCGTCGTGTTGTTTGTGTTCACGGGCGCTCCACCACTACAGGCCGTCAAACTGCAAATCAAAAAACACAGGATCAGAGATTTCATGGTGGTTCCCTTCATGCATGAGCAGCCTTAGTTTCGGTCCGTATTTCCCAAAACTCAAGCGGAAGAATCTCGACCTTCAGAGCGATTTCAATCTCGACCTCACTCAATCTATGCATGAGGCTCTCCCATCACAGTAAGTCCAGTGGGTTCCCCTGCAGGCAAAAATTGAAAAAAACTGCAAAACCCATCTACGTCGCTAAATAGGGAGAGCCCTCCGTGTGCTTATGGGGAGCGGCGGTAATCTTTGTGGCAGATCTTAATTACAAAAATTATTTACGCACATGCTTGATCCAGTGCACTCCGATGAACTCTGACAATGAGCACCCGGGGGCAAGTTATTTGATCCTGGATCTGAGCACCAGCCGCCTTGGCACATGATTGATCCAGCGCACTCCGATGAACTCTGACAATGAGCACCCGGGGGCAAGTTATTTGATCCTGGATCTGAGCACCAGCCGCCTTGGCACATGCTTGATCCAGCGCACTCCGATGAACTCTGACAATGAGCACCCGGGGGCAAGTTATTTGATCCTGGATCTGAGCACCAACCGCTTTGGCACATGCTCGATCCAGCGCACTCGGAGGAACTCTGACAATGCTCACCAGGGCCTTGGACCTCGCCGCTTAAGACAAAAGATTGCCCGATATCGAACATCAATTTGATTTTTTTTTGAATCTCCGGTGGCTTTTCAGATGCGGCAGCAATGTGTAAACAACAAAAAAACGAAAGTATTGCCATAACAAAGGAAAGTCGCATGAGTTTAACCCCCGAACGATTGGTTGTATTTCGCCCCTTGCGCTCCCGGCTGCAATGACAGTGCCAATACACCTGGTGACTTTTTGCCCCTCAGTAAAATCAGGTTCTTTTAGCTCGCAATACCCAAAGGCCGATTTGAAAGTTCTGAAATGTTGAGAGGAAAGTTTATGAAAGCTTGGGCGCGGGGATTGCTTTTGAGATCGCTGCATACGTTTGAGAAAACTGCGGCGCATTTAGAATTTTTCTAAAAGCAATGGATCAACAAAAACCGCTTAAGAAAACTTTACCGAAAATGAAAAACTGTACGACCAATGCTATGTCGGTCAAGACTGAAAATAGAGTGCCCCTGCCGATTGCGCGGAGATTCGTCTTGATTGTCGATTCATGAAACGGATAAAAAAATCGCAAAAATAAAAACCAAACAATTGGATGAGTGATCGGCAATAAAAAGAGAACTGGATAAATCGAATCAGACTTGGTGAACTGCGGCAGAACAAGAAGAGAAATAAATGAAAAAACCGGAGAAAAAATCAAACCCATTGCAACTCTGGCTATCACAAGAAACATCAGATTCCGTGACGTTTTGTATATGCCATTCAGTTCAATCATGTACCGCCTATAAACATAAATTTTAAGCGGTATATAAATCATTAGGAAGCAGAACAATTGCGCCATACAGTCTAGGCTATCGAACCAAATTGGATCCGGTCAATGAATTAATCCTCGCAAAGTCGCTGGCCTTGGGAATCAAAAACAGGCGGCGGCTCATTCCACCAAGACAATTCTTCCAATTGCGTTCCTGCCGAGCTCATACGGTGACACTACTCCAACGACGGAAGATGTCACCACGTAGAATTTGCTGATGCCCACCGTAATCTCTATTGAGTTTTGATTTCATTTGAGGTCCTCCATGGGATGTAGATTGAATTATTGAGGAGCGGGAATTGCATTTGAGTGGTCGCACCTACGGTGCTCCCGATTGCAATACCCGCTTTCAGGGTTTCGGGCGTCCCGCCCTCCGCACCGAGGCCTCGCTACGCTTGGCTGCCAGTCGTGCTTGGTCAATTTTGTTCTGACGTTCCACCTCGGCAAGCTTCTCCTCGACTCGCTTCCAGCGCTGCTCCTCGCTATTCGCAGGTCGGTATGTAATATGCGAGTCATGCATCTGCTCGTCCGCATGTAGGATGTTTCCGATGAACAGTGCAAATATTGTTGCTTTAATCATGTCCAAAGCATGCCTGATGGACATGTCATCCGAGGACAAAGGGCACTTCGTGCCCTCTTATTGCCGTACAACTTTGTGCCATTTCGGGACTTGGGTGGCCGGGCTGTTTGGCTCCTACGCCGTATTTCTTGCGATGAAAAAAATGCGCCCTTCAGTTCAATTCTTCCGGTTGGTAAATTTCTCTTGTCGTCTGCGAACAGCCTGGACGGCCTCTTGAATTCTCTTCTTTCGAGTCTCAGGCTTGGCAGCTTCATCGATACGGCGAAGAAGAAAATTCTGTTCACCAGGTGGGAGGGCCTTAAATTCTTGAGTCATCCCCACGGATTTAAGTACTGCAAGTAGATCTTTCGGATAAGTGACATCACTTCGATCCAGAACCGTAAGTCGCATGACAACCTGATCGCCAGCCTTTGTCCCTGTCTCTTGTCGGACACTGGCTTTGATCCGGATATAGTGTTTCCCACCACCGACTGGAAACAGACTCACCTTGAAGGGCTTAGAGCTATTCACTTGAGCCAGAACCAAGACGGCCGACTTTGTCCCAAGAGATTTGGTGATTCTCTCAGGCACAGGCACTGCGCAATAATCCATTCCCTCCGCCCAGTTTTCAAGCTTCCCTTTGAAAGAATAATTTTGGCCAGCGATCGGTGATTTTCTCATCATATGATCTTAACTCCGATTTCCAAATAGTTACAATCAGGTCGGTGTCTCACCAACGAAGGGCAACTGGCATTCTGCTTGCACAACACTAAGAAAGTTGTAATTTGCAAAATAAAATATCTAAAATCCATGCCCGCCTAGGGGGAAAATCGTACCGTATATTAAAAACTGAACCACCATTGTGAGGTCCGTCAGTAATGAAAACACAGTACCTCTTGCTATTGACCGAAGGGTCTGTTTTGAATAGAAATTTTGATCTGCAAAAAATAAGCGCATAAATAAAAACCAAGAAATAGGATGCGAAATAAGCAGCAAAAAAATCATAGGAATAAATCCGTTTAAAACCGTTTCGAGCTGAAGATACTTCGGCAAAAGAAGCTTCCATTCCACCAAACCAACTAGAGAAAAAATACTTGAAAAAATCAGCCCCACTGCGATTCTGCAGATCACCAGAAAAACAAGGTTCCGATTTCTTTTGTAAATACTGTTCAACTCCTTCAAATACCGTCGATAAACGAAAATTTTGATCGGCAGATAAAAAAGAATCAAAAAAATTGTATGAAACCCATGCTCATGCTGTTGATGGTAATGAGATACAATTTCGTCGGTCAATGACAATTCCATAGTGGACCAGCCGATTCTTACTCCCACGAATGGAATCATGGGAACAGGCCAACAGTAGATAAACTAAGTGTCGAGACTCAACCGCTCCAGATCGGTAACCGCGGTTAACATCCCTGCCCCTTTCCCGGATTTACCAGCGCCAAGCACATTTCAATTAACTTCCGCTCACCCTCTGGCCTTGGTCGCATCAGCGCCTCCTCTGCCATCGTGTGAAACACCGACATGGTCACCCATGATGGATTGTCCGCCCTCAAACACTGACGGATCATCTTCAAATCAAGAACCCGCAAACTCTCCCCACGCATCGGAAAATCGTCCGCACCAAACTGCAAGCCCTGACCCACATGCCTCACCCACTCAAAACACTTCACAATCTCCTGAACCTCAAAGAACTCACACAAATTTTTTGGACCAAACACAGCCTCCAACTTTTTAACGGAGTCTCGAATTTCTACGTGCCTTGACTCCCCGCCAATTTTCACAAAAAAGTGAAACGCATTGTCATGTGCGCGCACAACCTGCCCATACTGCGGATCAGGTAACCCCAAATACAAAATCGAAAAAGTCTCCCGCAACACCCTCGCCGGCAACGCCGCCAAGTACCGAATCTCGTGCCCCGACAAATGCTCCTTGTTCACAGACAGAAAATAAATCTCAGTCTGCTCATTGATCCACGGCAAAAGCTCCATCACGTACTGCTTCGGGCCCTTAAACTTGGGCTTCACAAATTCCATGAGAGTTTGGTTCCTTTCTTTCTGAACAAGCTGTCAGACTGTTCACATGAAGGAGTCTGGCATGGGGTTGTGTCAGGGAAGGTCAAAGGCTGTTAGTCTCGGTTTGAGGCTAGACATATCAGCGCCAGCACCCCAATATTTGTAGCGCTCGAAAACCTAGGAAATCTAGGTATTTGCCTAAGATTGACTCATAGCAAATCGAGCGTATTATCGTGCGCATGAAAGAGATTAGACTATTCGCCTACACCAATAAGTCCGCACTCGGGCTCCTACTTTTGGGAGTTTTAAATCTCATACTGTTTGAACATGGACGCACAGCTCTGAGTGGTTACGGCGCCAATATTGAACTTCACAATGAGCTCAAAAATTCAAACATGTCGTTTTATCTTTCTTACTTATGGCCATTTATGCTTTTGGCTCTTCTCTCAAGCACTCTAAGTACACAACTTACCGCAGATAAAAACCTTTTGAGAAACAGACTCAATGTCGGTGCACAGGTCACACTTTGGGGATTGGCTGGCGGAATGAAGTGGCTCTATTCAGTCAACTAGATTTTCGAGGGTTCACATTATCGATCTTTGTTTTTTTCCAACAGCTGATTTTATTCATTTAAACTTAAGATAGTTTGCAGCCGAGGGCTGCGAATCGGGAATTGCCGACACGCCTCAGCCAATTGCTTTTGAAATCTGAGCAATTCTTGGCGACTGACCTTGAATTCGAAAGCAAGACCGCTACTTACGCTGTCAAATCGACCCTGCACGAAATGCCCGCTCCGCCTTCGAAACACCTGCGCCCATTTGACCAGTCGAACATGTGGCTTTTTGTATATAATTGAAAGTCCGTCGTGATAGCCGTGGAAAATTTCCTGAGGTTCAGAGGTCACTCCTTGGAATTTTCGAATGTCCTTCAAAGATCTCGCCATCGCTAGGGTGTTTGTTTCCCAATTCGCACAGCGCCAATTGACACCTTTGCTTGCATATTCAATATCAACACTGAGCCAATCATCTGGATCCTCGGCTCGCTCATATCCCTTCAAAATAAACCTAAAAACAGAAACGTGAGAACAATCCCAAAGCTCCGCGACCCGCGAGGAATCGTCATTTTGGCGACCTTTTAAATTCTCATGGTTTTGCATTTCAAACAGTTTGCAGCCACTGTCGGGGGTAAGAGTGGTTATGTTTAAATAGTGGAGTGATGGAGTCAAGAAGGGAATGTTTGGAGATCAGATATCGTGCATTTCAGATAAATAGGCGAGCAAATCTGGCTCTTGTGGCTTGCGCTACGACCTCTGGGCTGCAAGCCTTCCAACTATTGAATCAAAGTTCCAGCATCACAGTTGTAGCCTCTAATCTGGTCAGCTGCGAACGTGATGGCCTCTCGGCCTTCACAAGTTACAGTGATGGTCTTTGAATCATGATTGTAGTCAATTGTACCAAGCCCTATTAACGATCGACAATCACCTTGCGCACAGATTCTCTGCTTCACCTGCCCGTTGCTAACTGTCGAGGAATAGCTCATTGACACACAACCTGACGCGACGAACGCTAAACTCAACAGTGCAGGAATCAAAATAATCAATGACTTCACATGAACTCCTAACCGTAAAAATGTTCGTCAACCGTCGATCTTAAATACGCTTTGACTCCACAAATGAAATAAAAAGCGCATTAAAATCTCACTCAAGGTGTAATTGCGTCTTTTGTGCCAATTTTTAATGCCGCGAGGAAAGGCTGGGGAGCGAGGTTGGTTTTATGGCTCGCGCGGTTAGCGCTCGCTGATTCCAGCCTCGCTTTCTAGGCCCGTCGATGGACTACCATCTCCTAGGCACCGATCCCTCACGGTGTTCGGGCTGTACTTTTATTGGATTTGGATTCATGATTGGGGGAATAGGAGGCCCAAAGATGGCAAAAAAGAAAGCTACAAAAAAGACCGCGAAGAAAACTGCTAAAAAAACGACTAAAAAAGCTGCTAAAAAGAAATAGTCTCTCAGCTTTGAACGATCTCAAGGCCGCCGCTCGTGCCGGGCGCGGCCTTTGAGACTTTGTTTCGCTCACCTCTAGCCTAAATTCAGATCCTGTCGCTCAATTGACGGCGAATCATTTTTCTAAGCAGATTCCAATGCCGAAAAATGAAGTATGGACACTCGTGATGCAAGATGCTTATTCTTAAATTATGAAGATCGAGCCAATGACAATCGCTGATTTAGCCACGGTTGCTCACCTAGCTGGACAACTCGGCTATCCAACAACAGTTGAAGACCTCACGATACGCTACCAGGCTCTTCAGAACTCCAAAGACTATGGCTTTTTTGTTGCTCGTTCTGAAACTGGCAAGATCGCAGACTTCCTCCAGGTCAACCGCGAAGCTGCAAGCCTGCTCTCATCCTCACGCGCTGAAATCGCGGCTTTGGTGGTCGATCATCAAAAAAGAGGATTGGGAATCGGAGCCGCACTACTGAAAGCTGCTGAAGCTTGGGCAAGGGTACATCAGTTCCCGCTTCTGAGAATTCGTTCCAATACAAAAAGAACTGATGCGCATCGTTTTTATCAAAAAAATGGATTTGAAATCCCTAAATCATGGCACCTTTTCACGAAAGAAATCGAGTTGTCATCCTCCTGAGCGTGCAGACCTATAGACTCAATTCAATTTAGCCACTGCATATTCAGCACCAAAAACCATCGAGATCTCTACTCCAGGCACATCCGCACGGTTTCGAAATTCCACTCTCCCGCCCAGGCGTTCGAGATTCTCTCGCACCATCCGAAGCCCCACGCCCGTGCCCCACGTCGAGGTCGGTTGATTGCGCTTCAGATCAGCTAAGATTCGCGGATTGAAACCGCCACCGTTGTCACGATAAAGGAGTTCGACTGTGGCCCCACCGTAAACCGTCAATACAACCTCCGGCCGATCAACGCCACTGCGACGAAAGGCCTCAGCCGAATTGAGCATCAGGTTGGAAAAAATTGAGGTCAAAAGCGAACGATCACAGTGAAACTCAATATCACCCGATCTCTGAAAGTCGACGGATCCCATTTTTTTCACAAAAAGATTTTGCGAATCACGAAGGCAATCCGTCAGTTTGAAAGTCGACATCGGCAGATTGTCCAATGAGCAAAGCCTGGTCAACTCTGCCAGTGATTTTTCCATTCGCAGCAATTGCTGCGAGACCATGCCCAAAGTCTCAGGTACATCCGTGCCTGAAAACTGACCTTTCATCGTATGAACAATCGAGTCCAGATGCAAAACAGGTGCAGCCAGGCTTCCCTTCAAATCATGCGCAATGTGTGCTGCCTGCCGGCCGATCAAACCGAAGCGCCGCTCTGCTTCGAGTTGGTAGTTTTTAATGCGTACAAAGAGGTAATAGATGACCCACAAAATAATAAGAATTTGGCACAAAATCGCGAGATGGTCACCAAACGTCAACTGCAGACTGACTTCGGGAACATTGGGATACCGAAAGATAAAAAGTGCCGAGAAGCCTAGAAGACCCGTCACCACTCCGTACCAGAATTGCCTCACTGTCAGGGTAAAAGTCAGTAGCAGGATGGTCAGTCCTTCGAGCAAAGAGACAACATAAAAGGGCCGAAACAAAGAGCCAATTGTCGAATAGGCGATAAAGGTAATGATCATGACGACATTGATCAGCGAGTTTTTCGGATCTCGGTAAAGCCAAATGACAAATGGAATGACGAGCAAAGGGATCGGTGCCTTGAGAATCAAATATAAAAATCGATCCCCAGCAGGAATAAGCGGGTATTCCATAATATTCACTTGCAGGATCAAAAGCGCGGTGCACACAACCACTGTGACCCGTGGGCGAATTTCAGCTGGAATTTGATTCCACAAATTCAAACAGCTCTTTTTTAGTCTTTCCAATAATACCCTCGGCTGCGAAGGTTGTGGATTTTACCAGCGAAGATTTTGCTCTTTTTCTTCAGATTGCAAAAATGTGTGTCAAGAGTGTTCCCACTTTTCTGCACGTCATCGCCCCATAAAAACTGGGTCAATTCAGTTTTGGAAAAACACGTCCCTTTTTGGGAAACGAGCTTTTCGACAAGACGATATTCGGTCGGAGTCAGTGGCATGACCGTTCCATTTTCCAAGATACATTGCCGAGTTCGAAACAGAACAGTTTCTGACCCCAATTCCAACTCCTCATTTTTTTTGAGTAGGGCTGAAAGGGCTGACTGCAGATCAGAGAGAGAAAAAGGTTTTTCTAGAAAATGATCAACGCCTCTATTCAGACAGCGCACGACGAGATCTTTGGTGGCCTGGGCGGTCACAACGATCACGGCTGGCTGAATTGGTAATTTTTGAATCTGGGGGAGGAAATCAACTCCGGAGCCGCTTGGCAGGCGTTCATCTAAGATGACCACCTGCGGATGTGTTCCTGCCAGGGCCGCAATCTGGGGAATGTCATCAAACGTGTGCAAGTCATATCCGGGCAAGCCACGGACAGCGGCAGCACAAAGATCTTTGTCATCTTCAATGAGACAGACTCGGGGATTAGGCACTGATCCAGATTATAAGGCCAGAGCCGAGCTTCAACTCAAGCTGTTTTTCAATACCTTCGGAGTTGAGTCTGAACTTGAATCAATCTTGAGTCTAATCGGGAAGGTTGGCGGCGCCTTCCCGCACAACCAGTGGTCATTTCAAAGATGAAATCAATTGCAAATATGCTCTTAAAACAGGCAGCACTTGGTACCTTTCAGGCGGAGTCACTTCTCGAAATCGGCTCATTGAGAAGCAGAGCTACAAGTAAAATTTTTGTGGAAGTCATCGGCACTCAATTTTTTTTGGAGTTCCTTTGAGACAAAGCTTGACCGCAAAACAATTGCGTCGCCAATGGTGAGGCGAGCCACAATGATCCCAACGATTTGTCCATCAATGTTCAGAACCGCTCCTCCGCTCATTCCCGGAATTGCTTCCCCAGAGATCAAAAAATAGCGGTTGGAGTCAAACCAGGCCTCTTCTGGGTAAATCACACCCTGACCGTTGATGGTTTTAACTTCCTCGATGGTATTGTAGATTTTTGCTTTTGTGACATATTTATGTGGTGGTTTTCCAGTGCCTATGAAGTCTTGGGGAAATCCGATAGCCCAGGCCTCTTGGCCAGTCACTGGCTCAACCGAACTCATCGAAATGCAGTGATGGCTCTTGGGACTTTGGAGGTTGAATTTAAGAATTCCAAAATCCTCTTGGTATTTTGAAAACTCACCAGCATTCGATGCGACTCTATCGAATTCCTCCATGGACGAAATCAAAGGCGGAACTTCAAAGTAGCCACGCCCCAAAGCTAGAACCTGCGGTTGTCCTGTGTCATTTTGCGCATGCAACTCACGCGCATCGGGAATCTCTCGCGTTTGAAAAGGCAGTAGCGTCATATCCTTCACAAACCAAGCTTTGTAGTGAGGGGCCGAGTCACCCATATCGATGCGAAGCTGCGGACCCTCGTTCATGATACTTTTCATCACACAGTGCAAGGCTGTCAGATAAACTCCGCCGTCATTTACGAATTGCCCGGTGCAAGCGCTCCCGTTGTCCAGATATTCGACACTTTCCCCTGCACGAGACACGGCGTCCGGCATGAATCCTTGAATGACCTTTGCACTTTCCCAGGTGATGGCCTTGCTGATATCGGGACCTGCGAAAACCGTAAATGGAAAGGATATTGTGACGAAAAATGTGATCAGATTACGCATAAATCGAACTCCAGACTCTTTTGGATTTGCCTGCACGTAAATGGATGAACCCCTCACCCTTCTGCAGAGAGCGTGCCACGACTTTCGCCACAGGTAGCAACATCTTCCGCAGCTCCTCTAGCCCCAGGAGCTCCTGATGACGCTCTCGCTCAATCCTTTTTTTGAACTGAAAACCAGATTCACAAAACCGGGATTACCCTTCGCTGGCTGCAACTTGCGACGACTTGAAAAACGATTTTGTGAACTTTTTAAAATTATTTTGTTAATTTTATTTGCAAGTTCAAAGGAGAATCCTTAGATTCCGCGGCGAACAGAAGGTCAACCCCTCAACCTAGGAGTTATTATGAAATCGATACTGTTACTCGCGACTGTGCTGGCGGCAACAATCTCAGCTTCCGCTTTTGCTGACACCACAATTTATTCAGACTACAGCGAAGGTCTTCGCGGTCTGACGGTCGAAAATGCATGCCTCACAGACACTGAAGTTCGCAGCATCAATCCGATCACCGTTTGTACCAAAACAGAAACGACCGTCATTCAACACATTCCGAATACGGTTTGCGTGGCCTCTGAATCGGTTCAGGTTGCTTATCCAAGGATCTACAGCCAAACCATCTGCACGCGATACTCCAATATTCACAATTGGACTGGTTGCCTGGAATACGGCCAACAAGAGACCACACTGCCCACAACAATTCAAATTCGCACTGAAACTGTCGACGTTCACGGACGTAGCAATTTCCCTGGTGTCTTTTCAACTTACACTTTTCCAACTTGCAATTGATCGGAGAACGGAAACTCCACGCACAATCTCACCATTTGAGATGACGCGTGGAGCTCAAGGCGCATGGAATACAATCGCTTCAAAGACTATTTCCACTACCAAGTCCATTTGAATCCGAGTTATGCCAAGGACCGACCGCCAACCTATCGGCAACTGGCTGAGCGACTGGGCTCGATCTCACCGAGTCTCATCACAATGATTGCCAAGGGAGAGCGACTTCCCAGTCAAAATCTTCTGAAAGCGCTGTTGCGGGAGTGGAAAATCTCGTCCGCCGAAGCTTCTCTTGTGAAGATGAAGGTTGAACTCGAAAAACGACAACTTAAAAACAAAGATTCGTTGGAACTCCTCAAAAAATTAAGCAAGTTGCAATCCCGCATTGGCTACAAAGAAGCGACCGTAGCGGAGTTTGAATTGATCAGTGAGTGGTACATTGTCGTCCTGCGCTCAATGGTTGGTACTCCAGCATTCACAGAAGATCTAGATGAACTCTCGATGCGGTTGCGGCGCAAAGTCAGCCCGGCGAAACTCAAGCATGGACTTGAGGTTCTTTTTAATTTGGGAATAATTTATCGGGATCCCAGGACTGGGGCCTTGGCACAAAACTTTCAAAATATGCATTCCGGAAGCAAAGTCCCCTCCGAAGCTATTCGCAAACATCATCGGCAAATGATCCAACGAGGTCTCGAGGCTATTGACGAACAGGATTTGGTAGAACGAGTTCTCTCGGGCCTGACTCTCAATCTCGAAAGTGAACGCTTTCATGAGGCGCAAGACCGAATTGTCAATTTCATAAAGTCGTTCAATGAAGAGTTCGGCCAAAACAACTCCGAAAATATTTATCAACTCAATTTGCAGTTTTTTAAGCATACTTCAGGCAGAAAAAACAAAGGACAACCCAATGCCTAATCGAACCCTTGCGCTCTTGATGTTACTTGTTTACCCTCTTATGGCACTGCCCAATGGCGGGACGATTGTCGGCAATGGGATGCTCCTGGATGGAATGACAGGCTACCAAGCTCTCGGCGTTTTGCATCAAGCTGCGCCCTCGTGTTTGATCAACGGTCTCTGCCAACTCACCGCTGATCAAATGAATACCCTTAAAAAAATTGACGGTGCAATATTGAATCCGAATTTGAACTTTCCCGAAGATCTGTCGACACCACGATATTCCAGCACACGGGAAGGCTTGTCGCTCAATCTGAGCGAGATTCTCTCCAAATTCTCAGATTTAACAGGTCGGACGGACCAAGTTCTCAAAAGCGGTTTGGATGCGAAATTGCAGGCTTTTGTAATGGCACGACTTTCGATGCTTCAGGCAAGTTCCAAGCAAAATCCAAGTCTCAAAGTTTCAATTTTGGTTTTCAATTCAGACTTCCCAATCAAGCGTGCCAACGTATCGCTTCGCTTGAATCAAGACGAGCCACAAGACATCAGTGACAAAATGATAAAGTCTTCTGGATGCAAGGATGCTTTACGTCGGAGCTTGGGTACCGAATTCGTCGAAGGTCGGATTGAAGAAACAAATTCGGCCTTGATTTTAAAGGGTGTTCTGAGGCACTACTGCACCACCCTGAATAGGAATGAGGTCATCGTGATTGACGGCACGGACGTTTCCATTCCTCTCGATTAGCCTGGTGTTGTCTGCTCCGGCCGGAATGACTCAGAATCCAACCCATTTATCATATGCAGTGCCAATGACACTCCAGATGGCAGCCAGTTCGCCAAAACCCCAGCGCGGGTTTGGAATTCGTTGTTGAAGAGCTTTTTTTTCAACGATTAGATTGGTGCATTTTTCAAAAACTTCTGATGGAATTTGGAAATGGAAAAAGTGGTCGAAGTCCTAATTGCTCAACAAACCGAAATATACGAATTGCTGGGCGAAGATCTTATACCAAAAAAAAATCCTCCTATTACGCAAGAAAACCTAACTTTACTTAAGAGTTGGTGGCTTAAAAAAGGCGCCCCGTTCCCTTTGGACTATGAGAGATTTCTTAAAATCTGTGATGGGATCAGTAATTTTTCTTCGTCTTATGATCTATTCAGTTCAGAAATATTATTGTCTGAAAATTATGAGCAAAAGTCTCAAGAGTTATTAAACAAAGGGCTTGGGCTCAAGCGGAATCATCCATGCGAGATTATTGTATTAGGATGGAATGACGAAACGAGAACCCGCATATTTTACGAATCCAATGCGAACAATTCGCTTGTCCTTTATGACGGAGAGCCTGGGTTTATATCGATGTACGATTCATTCGAGCACTTCCTAAATCTAAAAGTCGCCGCAAATGAAATAAGCAAGAAGCGTATTTTAGATATGCAAAACGAAATTTCTGAGGACGATACGTAAAAAAGGCAAAAACCACACGCCTCCCTGGAAGCACCGGTTTAAAACTGGACTTTTTTCACCGGTTTACCGGGGACAGGGTCTAGAGATGGACACCGGAGTTTGATGGTCGGGTATTTTCGGTTTTAGAATTTAGAAATGGAAAGCCTGGATCAAAACGTGAGTCACGGACGCCCAGCGGTTGAGTTTAGCTGCGCCCGGTAATAGGAGAACTGACCGTGGCAAATAAGCAAGCGACAAAAAACTGCTCAGAAGAAAGAGTCTCTCAGCTTTGAGCGTACTCGGGGCCGCTCACACTAGGCGCGGCGTTTGAACTTTTCTTTATTTTCTAATTTAAGGATCTAGCGAAGGAGCCTCAGGGTGACTGTCCGTCTGAACCCAACGGTGATGGAAATTGATTTGGCTACAAAGCACTGTACGTTGGATCCACGCTCACATCGCCAATTGATACCCAAGTATGGACTTGTTCTTTGTTTAGCATATTGACTCCAAAATGAATCTTGGGAGTCCATAACTTTTCCAGGAAAAGGGGGTATGCACCCAAAATGGGATGATAGATATAGAGCTGCCCTTTCCAAATTAAAAAACCACTCGTTCCCGAGCGAAATCCGTGAAAACCCAGCTGACCAACATCCGTTTTCTCACCAAGCCGGTAAGTTCCGCTGGGAAGAGGATTGTTGGCTGTCACAAGCCTTGCGACATTTTGACCAGCATACTCATTGTATTTTAAAATAAACTGAACCGCATAGTCGCCACACTGGCCAAGATGTTCAGTGTCCATTCGACCGGTTGTATATTGAAACCAAGCGGAGACCTGCCGAGCGATTCCATCGGCGATCTGCAGATTTGCCTTGGTCGGCTGATAGGCATCCGGTATCTCTTGAGCGTAGGCACTGAAGTTTGAAAATAAAAAGGCAAAGGCCAAGACGTTTTTCATGCTGGTCTGACTTGCCATTGTTTAGGACTTCAATCAAGAAATTGCTGACTCATAATACAGAAGGAATTCTTCATTGAAGAACAGATGGATCTAGGCTTTCTTTGGAGCGGTCGCGTCTCCACCGCTCCCGATTGCAAGCCTCGATTTCCGGGGTTCGGGCGTCTCGCCCTCCGCACCGAAGCTTGATTGATTTCATCGGGACCTCTCAAAATCTAAATTGAATTCCTACTTCTCACACTTCACAAGCATGTCGATCGTGGTGGAAGTGTTGCCGCTGGCACCGCTCGTGTTTGAAGACGTATTCACGATCTTGTATTTGCCACAAATCTCGCCTGCTTTGGCGTAACAAGATTCAACGGCAGGACAGGTGATCAGCTGATGAGGAGAGCCATCAGGACCTGTGATGACTTTGGCAGTGACACAGCCAAAAAGACAACCACTGAGACCAACAATTCGACTGACTCGCAAAAATGTTTTCAGATTCATATGACACATCCTCTGGAAGCAACCCGCTCAAGCGAGCCGAAGGCCGGCGAAGCGGCGGAGCCGATTTGCCTTTCGGGCGAGAGCCCGAAACAAACAAACAGCCAAATTAAAAAAGCACCCGAAAGGTGCTTTTTTAATTTGGTCGTCTCTACTGGACTCGAACCAGTGACCTCTTCCATGTCAAGGAAGCGCGCTACCAACTGCGCCAAGAGACGACGGACCTCGCCAATGCCGCTCTTTTCTATCAATGCCCATGGGTAGAGGGCAAGCGAAAAAGGCTCGGTTCAATTGATGTGGGATAAAAAGTAGGTCGCAATAGCCGAGGTATTGCCAGCACCCGCCGCAGTGATGGCGGCACTGTACTGGGTGCAATAGGAAGCATTCGAGCTGGAAACGGTTCCACTGCAGTTCTGAGTGTAAGCCATACTCAAAAGCGCCGGAGCCTGAGGCAAAGTGGCGACGATCGTGGCGGCGTTTGTTTGGATTGTCGAGGCACTGAAAGTCCCACTGACCAGATTGTTGGCGACCGTGGCCACACTTGAAAGTGAAGCCAAAATCTGCATCCCTGGTGAACCCGAAGCCGTGCATTGAGTTGTCGCATCCTTCGCCTGAGTGACATCCGCTGTATTGGCAACCGACCCGCCCCCATTGACGGTAAAGGCCAGATTTGCCATCACTGTTGTCACACCTGAACCACTTGTCATATTCGCAATTGCAGTCAGATTGGTCGTACTGACCACATTCTGATACATCAGCAACGAGGCGCAACGAATGTAGGAAGCGGAGCTCGAACTCAAACCCGAAACTTTGTTGTAACAGGTGAGGGCTGAAGATTGAGTTGCCGAATTCAGGCAACTTTGCGCGTCTTTGATTTGATCATTCGTCGTTTGGCTGCAGCCCACCACTCCGCCAAAACCACCAACGCCAAACCAAAAAAGGGTTCGCAACAAGCGGCGAGTGTTGAAATTCAAGGCCAACCTCCGTCAATTTATCTTACCACAGATCTTGAGTTTCAATTCTGGGAAGTTGCCAGGGCCAAGTCAAATATCAGGTGTTTTTCTCAAGGTGAGACTCGAAAATCCTTGCCCAAACGGCGAAGAACTGGACGGCAGTCGAGCCTGGGCAGACTCTTTCCACTTTGTCCCATCTGGCCCCCGCCACTCCACATGATCGAATGGCCTGAGCCAGCCCAAGATCATTGTTCACATTGATCGCCAAACCGTGCGTGGAAAAACCACGCACAACTCGCAAGCCCAAAAACGCAATTTTACCATGATCCGTCCACAGTCCGACTCCAAGATTGGGATCCGCTGGCACCACAGTCACACCGAATTCCAAAAGAGTCTGGGCGGTGACATCAAGCAAAACAGCCGTCCATTCGCGGACTCCCAAACCCCAAGTTGGCAAATGCAAAACGGGATAAATCACCACCTGGCCAGGCGAATGCAAAGTGGCTTGACCACCACGCTCCACCGCCAAGACAGGAATCCCCGCGTCCGATCTCTGTTCCACATCAGTCGCAAGCGAGGCCCGGCGCCCCAGCGTGATCACCGTCTGGTGTTCCATGCCCAAAACATGCACGGCTTTTCGGTCGCCGGCCTGAACAGCCTCGAGCTTCTCGTGTTGCCGGGCCAGGCCGGTCTGGTATTCCAGTGTTCCCTGCCAGTGGGGCGTGAACGAAATTTTTTTGCCGATCTCAGTACTGTTCAACGCGGTCATTTTCCTTGAACCCGGCACCTGAGTGCACCACCGCAACGGCTCCGTCTTGCCCAAAATAACTGATCACTTCGATTGTTCCCTTCAAACGCCCCGGTGACTTCCCGATAAACCCACCCGTCTGAGGATCAAAAACCTCTTCACCCTCTTCAGTCACGCGCAAAACGTCGCCCAGATTCACACCAGAGATTCGGCCCACATTCAAAAAGATGCGCTCTCCGTTGACCAGAGCAATACGCCCCTCCCAGCTCAATTTTGCCAGAGCTGCAAAGATTTGTGTCTGAAAATCCAAGAACGCGTCAGTCACCAATTTCTCAATGACTTCGGGATTGGTTTGAATCAACCGATCGGCAGTTGTGGCCTGGGCGACTCTTGTCCCAGACTCT
>Ga0209067_10000200_pt1 | contig 41458 bp, 47 predicted proteins | sample ColStrG_CSR_2013_FD_187199 | JGI IMG/M metagenome (GOLD analysis project Ga0209067, IMG submission 187199) | Freshwater sediment microbial communities in response to fracking from Pennsylvania, USA - Cold Stream Run_MetaG_CSR_2013 (SPAdes)... | ecosystem: Environmental > Aquatic > Freshwater >... | reverse complement strand
AGATTTGTAACCTGTGGCGCTGCTCGCAGAGTAGTTACCTGTGGCGCTGCTCGCAGAGTAGTTACCTGTGGCGCTGCTCGCAGAGTAGTTACCTGTGGCGCTGCTCGCAGATTTGTAACCTGTGGCGTGCTGGCCGTCAGCAGGATTACAACGGGATGTTGTGTATTCGATGGCTGCCGCGATCAACATTGGAATAGTCAACGACAGTTTGATATTAATATTGTTGCCGGCGCGTTTTGTGTCGCCGTCTGTTTTCGGGTCAACGCCATCTAATTCGCACTCAGCGATTTGACCGGTTGGTGGATAGTAATTAAAAATGTCGAGGGGATATTCACACGCATGAAAGCCCGCATTGCACACTTTCGCGTCGCCTTCATGAACAAACGTTTCGCCAACTTTGAATTGGTATCCACGGCACGTCCAATCTTTATTGAAACCTTTATAGACTTTAAGCATTTTATTCTCCATTTTTAGCCGGTAAAAAACCACGCCGTAGCGCGGTCTTATTCCTGTTTATTGATTATCCGAAGATGCTGCTGACGGATTTACTTTCACCAGCGCCTTCAATTGCACTGAACGCTTGGCTTGCCTTCACCCTGGCTGCGCCAAATGGCTCGTCGTCGCGGATTTTTTGCACATTCTGCAATCCGAACGCGACACCCTTATTGCCTTTGTTGTCATAAGCGTAGGGGCGAACCTGAGCGCGGAACCATGCGCCGCTGTACACGTCTTCCTGATTGATGATGTCATTCAGCTTTGCGTCAACAAGCCCTGGGCGGCGATCTTCGGCTGCGGAGAACGTCATAACAGTCCAATCGTCACCAATCCCTTCGAGCGGATTGTCGAGTTCTTCATTGGTACGAAAAGGGCTGCGCAACGCTTTCGGCATCTTGTCCGCCCATTTTTCTTTGGCAGCTTCTTCTGCAGCGCGTTTCATCGCGGACAGATCAGTACCTGGGGGAAAAGCCGCTTTGATGGAATACTTCGGCGCACCGGTTGTGCCGTCGTCGTTTTTCGATGCGCGGGGTTTAAACAGCGTTACAAAACAACCGCGAAATTCAGGAGTGAGCATATTGTCAGACATAATGGACCTTTTAAAAATAGTGAATAAAACCGGTATCCGACCGGGGGCGGCTTTTCAATTCTTTTTGTTCGAGTTGCTTAATTTACGGCAGTTATCCGAGCACGTTTTTGCGCCGCGTCTTTTACCCAACATTTCGGCATTGCAAACTACGCATATCGGGGATGCCTTCGGAGTAAAGCCGAGTGCGTCAGTTATATGGATAATGGCCGTTGTCAGAGTTAAGCGCAGCTGTTCGTCATCCTCAGCAAGGACGAGCAAACGACACAACGCACTAACTGCGAAAGATGCCGCCACCAGCTGCTTTGTTTCACGGTCCATGTTCTTCTCCTATTTAACGGACGCTGCTTTAAATTGTTTCCACGCCGCGACAGCTTCAGCCTCGGACAAACCTAAATGAGACACAATCTCAGCGGTTTTCCAAACGTATTTTCGGCTGCTTAATTTAATAACCGGCGGCATACGTTTTTCACAAAGCCAACGACGAATTGTGTTTTCATGGACCGCGATCCCAAACGCAGCAAGCTCTTTCCGACTTACAAACAAAGGCAACACACATCCCCCTATGCGAAAGCCGCTTTTGCATCGACGCGGATTGCGTCGCGTTTATCTGATTCGTGCACCAACGTGTGGCCAGAACTTTCTTTGATCACTAAACTGCCGATGACGGAGCGCTGATCCTTCGCAAGCAATTTTTCAGCTTCTGCAGGACTCAACATTTTTTGCACCGTTTCAAACAGCGCTTCTTTATCAAAAAATTCCAAAAGCACTTTTGCTGCATCTGCTTCATTGCGCCATTTACGACGCGCCTGTTTCGGCACCAGCTTCCAATTCGGAATGGCATGGCCCTTCTCCGCTTCTGAATAGGCGAACTCGCGGGTGTTGGTGATCCAGCCTTCAAGGATTGGAAGGAAGTCCAGCGTTTCCGCCAACGCAGCAGGGTCGTATGGCAAGCCAGGTGCAAACACGACTTTCGCCACTTGCTGCGCTTTGTTCGCAATCGCGGGACATTTCGGGGCGGCCAAACACCACCGGCAACCCTTTTCAGTCGGGTTCAAATAAACCTGCTGCAGAGTTGAATGCGTTGCAGCCTGGGCGGCTTTCACCCGCTTGACTGCATCCGCTAATTCAGCGTTGAAGTCGATCAGGTCAATCACATCGAATTCGACTTCTCGGATGTAACCGTCTGGATGCGGGCAGCGCGGTTGGACAATACCGACATTCACTTTCCGCGCCGGATACGCCATCGTCAGCAACGCGGCCAAGGCATAAATCTTCAACTGCGTATTGCCCTTAACTTCAACCGGTACACCAGCGCCATATTTCAAATCGCGGACGTACAACACTCGGGTTTCTGGGTTCCAGACAATCGCATCCGCTGTTCCCCAAATATCGTCGCTGACTTTGACGCGAACTTCGATATGCAATGTGTTTTTCGCATCAGTACCGGCGAGATAAAGCACATGGTCAACGTATGTAACAACGTGATCTGCCATTTCCATATCATCGCCACGTTTGCCACCATTCAACAGCTTTTCAGCCAGTTCATGCGCTGCCGTGCCTTCTGCAGCAAATTCACTGGTACGCTGTGGCATACCTTCTGACAAAACCACACTGCCAGGGCATTGCATCCAACGGTCAGCACTTGAGGGGCCAAGTTTCGCGTGGTCACTCATTTGTGCACTCCGCGATGAAGTTGACATACGAACCTTCTGCCAATTCGCTGATACGCTGCGCACCAAATTCCTTCAGCTTTGCAATGCCTTTTGCCATATCATGCCGTTCAGTAAAGCCCTGCAGCGCAGCACGAACGTCATCAATAGTCGGTGTTTTTGCGCCAGATTCTTTTGCCGGTTCTGGCGCGACCGGTGATTCGACTTCTTTTTCTTTCTTGGCTCGCTTCTGTTTGACGGGAGCGTCGGAAGCCGTATCGGTGTTGCTGACACTTGGCGCTTCCGACGTTTTGCTCTCGGTCTGCTCACCACCATTGGAAAGGGAAAGTGGCGCAGACTGCTCGGTGTTACCCGCCACTACCGGCTTGGCGTTTTCGTGATACCAGCTTGAAAGAAGTGTTGATAAGAGTTCGGCTTGATGGGCATTCGTGACATGTAAGGCGATGTGCATTTATTTCTCCGGTTGTGTGCGTTACCGCACTGTGAATTTGATTTTGCGTATTAATTATTACACCGTGTCACGATTATCGCAACAATTTATTTAAAATATTTTTGCTAATTCGTGCGATTTACGACGCAAGACATACATGACCTGCTCATCAACACTACCGGCACACGCGAAGAACCGGACGCGCACGGGTTTTTCTTGACCGATCCTGTGGCAGCGCATCGCGGCTTGTGCGTTATCGCCTGGCACCCAACTGGCTTCGATGAACGCGACTTCGCACGATGCCGTCAATGTAATCGCTGTGCCGGCCGCTTTGACATTACCGATAAACACCCGGCATTTCGGATTGTTCTGGAACTTATCAATATTCGCCTGGCGTTTCTCAGTCGGGGTGCCACCGTACAGCGTTACTGCGCCGTACTTTGAAAAGGCGATCCGGATATTCTCGATCACGTCTTTATGGATGGCGAAAATGACGATCTTCATGCCGGGATTTTCGTCCAGTTCTTCTTTGATGATGTCGCAGAAAACAGGCACTTTCGCCATGCCTAAATACCGGCGCAACGTGATCTGGCTGGTTTCCATGCTTTCCAGCAGTTTGCACACATCAGCCAAATTGGCCTTTGGGTGTTTTCTGATATTGTCGATACCGGCTTTCAACGTCGAATCCGCGTCTTTCAATTGTTGCAGGAAAGCGTCAACGTCCCCACCACATCCGCGAATGTGCTCATAAAAATAAGGGTCCAGTTCGACAGGGCTGCGCTCAATCGTGACATCTTGAAATGTAATAGGGGGCAGGTCTTTCATCACTTCATCCTTTTTTCTTCGCAACATAAAATCACTGAGCCCACCTTTCATGGCGGCGGGGTTTTTCGTGCCGGTGATCTTGAATCCGTAGTCTGTGTCGAACCCGCTACAATACGCGGCAACAAACTCCCAATACGATTTCTCTGTAACGCCAGCGTGGCGCAGATGTGTCCAAATCTCGGATACATCGTTTGGCGCTGGTGTTCCACTGAGCCGCCACAGATACTTTGCTTTGACGCCACCGGCAATATCCGCGCCATACACCGCCTTTGTCCGACCAGACTGCCGATTCTTTAGATAATGACACTCATCCAATATGACGACATCCCACTGGATTGCCCTGATCTGCTTTCTGGCCTTCTTTGAACTGAACAGATCGTAACTGACGATGACAACCCCGAATGTCGGTATCTTTGCTGCGTCGCCAACCACTACGCTGCAATGCCGATCAAACGGACTGAAACGCTCAAACTCGCGGGACCAGTTGATACGGGCATTGGCGGGGCAGACGATCAGGATCAACTTTGCGCCAACATAATCCGCGGCCACCACGCCCTGGCACGACTTGCCGAGCCCCATCTCGTCAGCTAAAAGCGCGTGCGGCTTCAGTGATAAGAACTCTGCGCCGGTCAGCTGATACGGAAATGGGGTTTCAAGATCCATTATTCGTCTGAGCGATGGCGGTCGTCCATTTCAGTACCTGGCTGCCCGAGAATGAACATCAGGCAGCACATAGCGTGCGCGATATGCGGCAGGCCGGACTCAGGGTCAAACGTTTCGCCATCATTGAACGCATGAATGTGGCGCAGGGCTGCAGCGGTCAGTCTGGAATACTGGATGCCTGAGCGCCAGTTGTGCGCAGCGTATTTCTTCGCACCGAACGCCAACACGTTTGCAAGCTGTTCCATCGCACGGCGATCGATCAGATCCATCGGGGGTTTTTCTGCGTCGTATTTCAGGCCGCCGGACTGTTTCCCGGACGGATTGTGGTTCTTCAGCATCCCTCTGATCTGCTCAGGCGACAACGCTGGTGTTGGGCCAAGCGGTTCAAATGGCGATCGGGGCCGCCCTAATGACGCCGCCGAAGGGGATTGTGGCCACCCAACGTGTTCTGCCAATGGTGCTGGCGGATCAGAGATACGGCGACGAAACGGGGTTACATCGTCCATGCTTTCAAGGCCGAACGGTTTGTGATCAGGCTTGTTCAGCGCCGCCGATGGCCATCCGCCGCTGCGCCGCATTTCTTCTATGACGTGCTGCGGTATTTTAGGTGGGTTCTCGCTCATTGCAATTCTCCATATTCGAGCATCATGTCTGCAAAGTAATAGCGCCACATAAAATAGCGCTGCCGGTCAATCTCTGATCCCATCGCAAGGACAGAATCATCGTTAGGTTTGACTTGGAACCACTCAGGAATATCGACTGGCGCATGGCAGGCGAACTGCTCCCGCTTTGACCATCCCAAATTTAAATATTTATTTTGTGCGTCGCCACCCACACCGAGATTCGTTGATATAAGGATCGGGGCAAATGGCGCTGGTGGCCGTCGTTGATCCATCATAAGCCGTCATCTCCGAGTGAAGCGAGAACGGCGATGATGATCAAGATCAGGCCAAGTAATAAAAGGGAACCCATAACTATTCTCCTGGTTGTTTAAGCGCCATATAGCGCAATGAGTGCTGCTTCTGCCCTGCCATCGTGCTTTGCCATCGCCCAATAGTGCGCGTGCTGTGACAACAGCGCGGATGCTTTACTGCGTGAAAGAGATTTGTATGCTGAGTCTGACATCGCAGGTTTGCGCTTTAAATTGAAATACGCTTTCCAGACTTGCGGTGTAACAAACGACAAGGGAATCAGGTTTGAATAGATGATGCCGTGGATAACCCCTGTGTTCAGCCCGAATTGAAAGGACTTCGCTGCAGACTGCTTTCCGATACCCCCCACCTTTTCAATAATGCAGCGGTTGATGTGTGGTTTCAAAGAATCGATCAACATTCCAAGCGCGTACCCGTCAATATCTTTCGCGCCACCAGCGCCACGCGATGCGGCAACGGTTGGGATATCGTGCACGATCAGTTCCCGAGTCTGAGGATCATACAGCGCAATCGCACCACTGATACCGGGATCAATCCCCATAATGTAAGTTGTCATTTTCGGCTGCCCAGGGTTGTAAAGGTACGTTTGATGCCGCCAAGCGTGTATCGCAGTTTCTTGCGTTCCTGAATCAGCGCATCCGCTTTTTGGCAATGGGGGCACAATTCAATATTTGAATCACCGTATCCGGCACTCCGGCTTGCGTACAAATTGCTCAGATGTGTCTTGCCGGTATCGGTGTAAACGTGATGCAGCGTGCACAACGCCAGCGATCCTGAGATGTTTCGTGTGGCAGTCTTAATAGCGGTTTGTGTTTCAACATACCGGCGGCAGGCATTTAATGCTCTTTCCTCATCAGTCATGACGCTGTCCTTGTAATGTCTGGAATGTGTAATACGTCAGCGGCAACCGGTTCATAGTCGATACGCTCAGGCAGCCAATCCATCGGGGTCAGTAACACGCCATGGGTGCGGGCAACGCTGTTGATCTTTTCCACCATCGCTGTTGGGATCAGCCCGTCGCTGCCATAGGGCCGTTGATATTGCCAGCGGTACGCGCTGATTCGGGAGCAACCAACAATTTCAGCCAACTTCGCTTCGCCACCAAATTTCCGAATGACTTTCTGCGCCTGGTTGTACGTCGGGCGTCCATATTTGCCGATACCACGTTGCCCTGCCATTTCGTTGCCCCCTAGAAGCGTTATAGTGCGATTTACGACTCATGATACGATAATCGCTACAATATGCAAAGCCTTTTTAATTTGCCGAGTGAAATAAATGGTGAGATTAACGACATGTCACGTAGATTTAACAATTCTTTTCTTGTATGATGTTACGGTAATCGTTACAATATGTTTACAAGTTGTAAACGTAGTGTTTAGAGGAGAGCGACATGATTACGGATTTTAACGTTACTTGGTTTAACCAAAAGCTAGAAGAACAACGCCTATCAAAGCGTGGCCTGGCTAAATTAATGGATCTCGATCCAGCGGCGGTGAGTTTAATGTTACGTGGTTTAAGAAAAATGAGTGTCACAGAAGCAGGCGAGATTGCATCGTTACTGCGGGTTACTGTCGATGAAGTGCTACGTCATGCCGGCGTCAACGTGAGTGCGGCAACAGGCGGGGCCTCGACGCCTATCATTGGATGGATGAACGCAGACAAGGAAGTATCGTTTGAACGTCCTGCTGGCCCCGGTGTGTGCGAATCGCCGCCTGGTGGGTTTGATGATGTTGTTGCGATCAGGACGCAAGCGCCTGGGCAGCCGTTCGATGGCTGGCTGATCTATTACCGGCCGATCGATGGCATCAGCTTAGAAGCGCTCGGGCGATTATGTGTTGTGAAATTACAGCCAGATGGTCCGACATACATCTTGCCCGTCAGCCGTGGATATGAAGTCGGAAAGTACAATTTAGGCGGTTGGAATACGCCAGTTATCCCGAATGTTGGGTTAATTTCCGCATCGCCAGTGATCTGGATGAAGCAATAATAGAATGTTTTAGAATAAAATTAAGCGTCAAATTAGAGCCAAAAGTTGAGAGATTTTTGGCTTTTTTGCGTTTTATGGAATGACGAAACCGCATATTCTTAGAATGTTAGAATATTTTAGAATGTTTTTTGTGCTGTAAGTCACTGATTTATAAGTGATATTCTAATATTCTACAAATTCTACGTTTTTTTTCCAAATCCGCCGGGAGATTTTGTGGTGTGGGATATTACTGACCCGCCAAGGGCTGTACGGCAACCTATACCCCTATATATTAACTACTAATACTTAAATAAATAGAATATATAGAATATATAGAATAGGGTAATAAAATCAAAGGGTTACGTATTCTATTAATTAAAAGAAACATAGAATGTTTAGAATGTGATCTGGCGCGGGGTGGTTTTGTGATTGAATCGGATCGGGAGGAAAACTGATTCGGGGTGAAAGGCGATTGAACTCCGCGCCTAGCGATTACTGGTGAGCCGGTTTGGCGCTGGATGCGAAAATGCCGGGCGCAGTCCCGGCTTGACTCGGTTCGCCCTGGCTGATCAGATCGTACCAGAGCGTTCGGCAAATTCTTTCAACTTAGCGATGCGGTTTAACAGTGCGACCTTTTCTTCAGCCGTCCAATAGTCCGATCCATCGGTCAAAATGTCCTGTTCTAAATCCGCTGCAAATTCAAGTGACCAGTCTATCAGGTCTTTGAATAGGGTTTCTTCTATTTCGATCTGCATGGTATTTCCCCTGTGATGTTGAAAAAATGATGTGATATTAAAATCGCATCACTATGGTTAAATTGATTCGACGATGCATTCATCGCCTTCAGGCATCGTCATAAACACATCTTCTAAATGGACTGTGCTGGATCGATGTAAGGCATTCATTGATTCAAACTGTGCGACATAATCCGCAATAGACATCTTCGGTTGCCAGCGTGGAAAGTTGCGCTGGCATGTTTTAATTTCCCGTTGACGATTGGCCATTAAGCGTTGAATAGCTTTTTTGGCTGTTTCCCCTGGCTTGATGAATGCCGGGACTTTTACACCATTTTCGTAACTGGCTTTCAACAGAATTGAATCTGAAATAGTGCGGATATGCGTTTTCATGTTTTCACCTTTGGATCAAATCGGGCAAAATTACCCGGCAAAGCGGACTGATCAACAATCCGCTTTACCTGGCTATTTCACGCTGCGATCAGTTCTTCAGATTCGACAGTTGCCGGTGTCAAAATAAAATCCGTTGCTTTTTGTGCTGCGCTGGCTGCCACAAAAATGGCTTTCTTGTCCGCTTTTAATACGCTGATCCAACTAGCCAAATATTCAGCATGTTGATTTTTGCCATTGAAACCAATTGATGCCATCAAAAAAGCGCTTCCCATCTCTGCCACCAGTTCTTCCCTGGCATAGGCTGAATCACCAAAACGTTTTCCAAATTCGCGGTTGCATCGTTTTTCCGATCCGGTCCAATGGGTTAACTCATGCAAAGCGGTTGAATAAAAATCGTCAATGGTGTTGAACTGATTCACGCTGGGCAGATGAATAGAATCTGTTGCTGGTCTGTAAAATGCTTTATCTGAACCATAAAAAACACGGGCCTGATTGATTAAAGCATCCGCATGTTCAATGCGTTGAAATTCAGTCAATGGTTTTGATGGCTGATCAAGGTATTTTTCCGGCAGATTGTCGATTTGCGAAGTGTGAAAAACTGTGTATTGCTTCAGCAGGGGGATAGCTTTTTCTTTTCCGGTGTCTTTGTCAGTGATGGCAAATTGAGAAAAGAAAACAATTTTCTGGCCGTGCTCACCTTTGCGGATATTTGCGCCCACTTCCTGAACTTGTTTGAATGTCAGCCATCCGTTGCCTTCGCCCGGTGCGAAAAGCAAAAACAGATTGATGCCGCGATATGGTTTTTTAGTGATGGCATTGTGTGGCATCGATCCGGATGTTTTCCACGGCATAACCCAGTTGCCTTTGCAGTTTTCCATCTGTTCAATGATTTTGTTTGTTACTTCCTGATATAAATCAGCCATGATTTTCCCTCGAGTGATTAGATTAAATTGATGTGATGTGATTAAAGCAATGCAATAGACGTGATTATTTCGACTGAGCCAAAAGCGATGCAATCCGCTGTTTGATTAATTCCAGGCGCTTTGCATCGTCGGTAATTACTGAGCGGCTTGATGTATAAATTGAGTTCATTTTGATTTTCCCTTGAGTGATTTATCGGGCCGTTATTGGCTGTCGAGGGTTGGATTATAGAACCATGTTACGATAATCGTTACAACGTTTATGTCGATTAGAATAAACCCTCTAATTTTGTGGTATATTTGCTGCAAATCTGCAACATGAATTTAAAGGTGGTTTATGCGATTACTCGGCAGCGATCCAGCAGTTATCACGAAATGTTATGACGTTATTGATCGAATAGTTAACGGTGAATATCTCAAAACAGCGATAAAAAATGAAGGTTTGACAATATCTTTGTTTCATTCCGCTATTCAAAGTGAGCGAAAGCTGGCTGTTGCTTACGCAAACGCGATGGAATTATCCGCCGATGTTTTAGCCGATGAGGCGCTTGAATGCGTTGATTCTGATGTTGATCCGGCGAAAGCGCGCAACCAGGCAACAGTTAGACAATGGCTCGCATCAAAACGAAATAACAAACGATATGGTGAACGCATTGATTTGAATGTGAGTCAAACCGTATCGATTGATCTGGCATTGAACCAGGCGAAAAGCCGATTATTGCGACCAGTAAGCGAATCATTAGTTATAGAAAACGCGCAACCTGTTGATTCTATTGGCTTTGCGCCTGATGCATCCGTTGACTGTGAATCAATTCCGGCAGCGATTCCGGATATTTTCAGCTGAAAAAATGGGTCCCCTTTCCCGGCTGCGCATTTTGGAATTCGACCCGGCACCCCCGGCGATTTGGCCGCTACGTTTCACCGGGGTCATGCTACAGCCACATTTTTAATTTTTTAAAATAAAAATTTTTTAAGGACACGTAACATGGCATCGCAGCCCCTCTACTCCGCAGAAGACGAACAGAAGCTGATGGTCGAACTTTGGGATCCGCTTGTCGCCAATGACCCGAGAAATTTTGTCCGACTCGCTTATCCTTGGGGCCAAGAGAACACCCCACTCGCAGATCAGCAGGCACCCCGCCAGTGGCAAGATGACGTGATGAAGGAAATCGCCGAATACATCTTGAAAGCGAATCGATCCGTTGAAGTCGATAAGATACTGCCAGAGATGTTTCGGGAAGCGATTGCCAGCGGCCGCGGTATCGGCAAGTCAGCGCTGTTTTCCTGGCTGGCGCATTGGCTTGTCAGTACGAGACTTGGTTCGTCAGTATGGGTGGCGGCGAATGGCGAGCCCCAACTGAAAACGAAAACGTTTCCTGAGATTGCAAAGTGGGTGAACATGTCGATCAATAGTCATTGGTTCGACGTGAACGCCACATCGATTGTTCCGGCCAAGTGGTTTGCAGAAGCCGTGCAACGTGACAGAAAGATCGATCCGCGCTACTGGTACATCAACGCACAGCTCTGGTCAGAAGAAAGCCCAGATGCGTTTGCCGGTGCCCACAATGTTCATGGCGAGATGTATCTGTTCGACGAAGCCAGCGGTATCCCCTCCCCGATCTGGACCGTGGCGCAGGGTGTATTCACCGAGAAAACGATTGACCGGTACTGGTTGGCGTTCAGTAATCCTCGGTCAAACTCTGGCGCGTTCTTTGAATGCTTCAACAAACAACGCAACTTCTGGCGGACTCGTAACATAGATGCCCGCACAGTGGAAGGAATTCCTCGGGACACCTATGATGCGATCATCGCGGCGCATGGCGAAAACTCTGATGAAGCGAAGATCGAAGTCTATGGTCAGTTCCCGAATTCAACGACAAATCAGTTTATCCGGACTGATGTTGTACAAAACGCACAGTCGCGTCCCGTCATACCTGACCACGGCGCACCGCTGCTGATCGGGGTTGATGTGGCACGGTTCGGTGAGGACAAGTCGGTTATCGCTTTCCGCCGTGGCCGCGATGCAGTTTCAATCCCTTGGCAGATTTACACCGGCATCGATACTGTGGCGTTGGCAGGACACGTCGCTGATGCGGCCGGCAAGTACAAAGCGGACGGCATCTTCGTCGATGGCAATGGCGTTGGTGGTGGCGTGGTGGACAACTTGAAAGCATGGGGCTACAGGGTCATTGAGGTGCAGGCAGGTGGCAGCCCGCTCGATGGCGAAAAGTACGCAAACAAACGCGCTGAAATGTGGGGCTTGGCGAAAGAATGGTTGGAGATTGGCACAGTCCCTGTGAATGACATACTGCAGCAAGACTTTGTTGGGCCGCAGTACAGCTATCACCCTGTTACGAATAAGCTCAAATTGGAGTCAAAAGACGAAATGAAGAAACGCGGACTGGCTTCCCCTGACGTTGCCGAAGCGTTAATCATGACGTTTGCACAACCTGTTGCCCGAAAAGACGATAGGCACAGCCAGCAGTTCAACCGGAGAGTTCAGGCTGCAACTGGTCGGGACTATTCTTTGTTGTCGTGATGTGATATTCTCACCACATCTCGTATTTCGCACCGACATAAAGGATCGACATGGCTGCGTTATTCCACTCACCGAAGTCCCCACCAGCGCCAACGCCGCCCCCTCCGCCGCCTAATTCCAGCCAGCAGAGTGTCGGTGCCGTGCAAGATGCAGCCGCGCTGCAGCAAGCCCGCGCTGCGCAAGGTGGGCTGACTTCAACGATCCTGACCGGTGGCGCAGGACTTGACAGTCTCGGCACAACCTCCAAAACGTTATTGGGTTCCTGATGGACACCAGCGTACCTGACGAACTCGCCCATGAACTCTGCAGAGAGTTTGACGAAGTATCCGGTAAGCGCACAATCTTTGAGCGCTATTGGGAAGATGTGGCGCAGAAAGTCTTGCCCTACTATTCGACCAGCTTTTACAGCCAAGGCAACACAGTGCCCGGGCAAAAGCGCAACCTCGAACAATACGATGTCACAGCGAACGCCGCGCTCTGGAAATTTGGTGCAGCGATGGAGTCCATGCTGACACCGGCCAGTTCAAAGTGGCACCGGCTGCGGGCAACCGATCCAAACCTGATGAAAATCCGCGAAGTGCAGATGTGGTTTGACATTGTCAACGATGCACTGTTTCACTATCGCTATTCCCCGAATTCAGCTTTCCAGAGCAACCAGCACGACGGCTATATCAGCCTTGGTGCGTTTGGCTCAAGCGGCCTGTTCATCGATGAGTTCAACGATCCAACACAGCCCGGCATGAAGGGTTTGCGATATCGGCATATCCATCTTGGCGAATTGTTCTTTGCGACAAATCACCAAGGGCAGATCGACAAAGTGTTCCGCCGGTTCAAAATGTCCCTGCGCCAGATTGCGCAAAAATGGGGGGCGGATGTTTTGCCAGATGGCTTGCAAAGTCGGTTGAAAGACAAACCCGAAGAAGAATATTTTGTGTTGCATGTTGTAAAACCTAACACGCAATATGAGCCGCATCGCATCGATGTAAAGGGCAAACGGTTCTCGAGCCATTACGTCTTGAAAGACCAGAAAAAGATTTTGCACGAAGGTGGCTATCGTTGTTTCCCTTACGCCACCAGCCGGTACATCACTGCCCCTGGCGAGATATATGGCCGCAGCCCTGCGATGAATGTGCTGCCGTCCATTCAAGTGCTGAACGAAGAAAAGAAAACCATCATCAAGCAAGGCCATCGGATTGTCGATCCAGTCTTACTTGCCCACGACGACGGTGTGATCAATGGCTTTAGCATCAAGCCCGGCGACATCAACTATGGCGCGGTATCTTCCGAAGGCCGGCCATTGGTTCATGCCCTGCCTACCGGAAACATAGCGATCGGCAAAGAGTTGATGGACGATGAACGCTCAGCGATCAATGATGCTTTCCTTGTTACGCTGTTCCAAATCCTCGTCGATACGCCACAAATGACGGCGACTGAAGTGTTGGAACGCGCCAGAGAAAAAGGCGCGTTGCTGTCGCCAACGATGGGGCGCTTCCAGTCTGAATCTCTCGGACCCCAGATCCAGCGTGAGTTCGATTTGCTGATGTTCCAAGGGTTGATACCGAAGCCGCCGCAAGTGTTGATAGAAGCCAAAGCGGAATATAAGGTTGAGTACGATGCGCCGTTGAATCGGGCGATGCGCAGTGATACGGCAGCCGGGGCCATGCGCACATTCCAGTGGGCAGCAGAGATTGCCGCCCAGACGCAAGATCCGAGTGTGTTGGATTGGTTCGATGTTGACACCATCATCCCTGACTTGGCCGACATCAACAACATGCCGTATCGATACATCAAAGATCCTGCAGCCGTCGCCGCGATTCGTCAGCAGCGCCAGCAGGATAAGCAGGCGCAGCAAATCTCTGACGCATTGCCGGGTATGGCGCAGATGGCCAAAGCCGTTGCACCGCAAGGGATTATGCCGAACGCCGGTCAACCAAGTGGGGGCGCATGATGATCAAACTTGGCCTAATCGACACAGCCAGAAATTTTGTCAGCCGGCGCAGATATGCTTTCGTCAAAACTTTCAATAGCCCATTAGGGCAGGAAGTGTTGGCGGACTTGGCGAAGTTTTGCCGTGCCAGGGAGCCCGCCTTTCACCCAGATCCAAGAATTCATGCTTTGCTTGAAGGCAGGCGCGAAGTGTTTTTACGGATACAACAGCATCTCCAACTTACCGATGACGAGCTATGGCAAATTTTCGGTGCCAATCCCCAACCACAACAAAGGATAAGCGATGAGTAATGCCGCCCCTGCAAGTACAAGCGCCGCGTTAAGCGGAACCGAATCTGTTCAAACCGTTGCCGCCGGATCACAAGTGGCGAGCCCGCCAGCCAGTGCGCCCGCTGCGAGTGCGGCCGATGCATCATGGCTTGGTCAAGCCGATGAATTGACGACTGGCTATGTGCAAAATAAAGGTTGGAAAACCGGCGCTGATGCTGTTCAGTCGTACCAGAATTTAGAAAAATTGCTCGGTGCGGATAAGGCAGGTAACGCCGTTATCTTGCCGAAAGCAGAATCAACACAGGCCGAGCGCGATGCGTTTTACAACCGGCTCGGCAGGCCCGTCGATGCAACTGGCTACAAGCTGGACATCCCCGAAGGTGGCAATAAAGATTTTGCTACCGCAGCTGCAGCGAAGTTTCATGAACTCGGCCTGACACAAACGCAAGGTGAAGCGCTGGCGAAGTGGAACAACGAGCAAATGGCGACAATGCAAACAGGGCTGACAGCGCAAAAGCAACAGGCTTTTGAAGCTGACCAACTTGCATTGAAAAACGAATGGGGTGCCGCGTTCACACAAAACTTGGCACACGCCCAGGCTGCGATGCGCGGTTTGGGGTTGGATGCGCCAACCGTCGATGCGCTTTCTGCAACCCTTGGGCACAAAGCCACAATGGAACTGCTGCAGAAAATTGGCAGCAAATCGATGGAGTCTGATTTTGTCTCGGGTAAAGGCGGCGGAGAAGCCGCATTGACACCGGGTCAAGCCAAAGACCAGATTAAAGCGAAAATGAACGACAAGACTTTTGTCACCCGATACCTGAACAAAGAAGCGGATGCCGTGAAGGAAATGGCGCGTCTGCACCAGTTTGCATACCCTGAAGGAGCATAAACATGGCAATTCAAGAAACAGTGAACGGCGATACGTACAATAACATCTCACAAAACTACATGTGGGACTGGGCGCGTCGCACAAACAATCTCGGCAACATGGCGAATTACTATGTTGAAACCCGCGAAGATGGTTCGACCGGCCGCATTATTTTCCGTTTGCGCGATATTGCGGATCAGGCAGCAAACAGCAGTAACGATAGTTCGGAGCCGACCATCATCAACACAACGGTGAACGATCCAACTGTCGCAGCAGAATGTGCGAGTGATTCATGATGGACGATATCGAAGCCCGTTTAGAGTGTTTAAAGTTAGCTTTAACACAAGCTAAAGCCGAATCGCTGCATTTAGATCGAAAAAGCATTGCGGAAATCTCAACGGAGTTTTACAATCACATCAACGGTTCTCCTGCATCCGTCCAAAAGCAGGAACCAATTAGTACCGCAGACAAGTCGCCGAGCATTTTTAGCGACCCTGCAAGGCCAAAAAAGAAGTAAAGCTGGCCCCTCCTATTGAGGACAAGCCGAAGGCAATCAGCACCTTAGAACGCTGAACAACTTTCGTTTTGACTTTTAGGAGGACATAGCCATGTCACAGTTTGTAAACAATGCGTTCGTCCAGCAATATGCGACGAACATCTCCATGCTGCTGCAACAGCAAGGTTCCCGCCTTCGCGGTGCAGTGACCGAATACCAATTGTACGGTAAAGCCGCATCTGTTCTTGAACAGTTCGGTCTGGTCAATGCCGTTAAGAATCAGTCTCGCCACTCGGACACCCCGCTGATCAGCACCCCGCAAGATAAACGCTGGTGTTATCCGCAGGATTACGATTGGGCTGACCTGATCGATCAACAAGATAAACTGCGTTTGCTGGTTGACCCAAGCGGTCCATACACCATGGCTGGCGTTTGGGCTCTGGGCCGTGCGCAAGATGATGAAATCATCAACGGCATGTTTGGTGCAAACCAAGCTGGCGAGAACGGCTCGACCACATACAACGTTACCCAAACTGTTGCTGCCACTGTCGGTTCGACAGGTAACACCGGTCTGAACGTTGCCAAGTTGCGTGCAGCAAAACTGCTGATCATGCAATCGGAAATCGATCTGGATACAGAGCAGCTGTTTGTTGGTATCACTGCAAAACAGCACGACAACTTGTTGAATGAAGTTCAGGCCATCAGCTTGGATTACAACGACAAGCCAGTTCTGGTTGAAGGTCGTATCCGCAGCTTCATGGGTTTCAACTTTATCCATACCGAGCGTATCCCTGGCGGTCTGTCGTACAACGGTTCGATCAATACCGGTGGTCTGTACTACGTGCCATGTTGGGCGAAGTCAGGCGTTGCCCTGGGTATGTGGAACGATGTGCAAGCCGCTGTCGATAAGCGTCCTGATAAGCGTAATTCTTGGCAAGTGTATGTCACCGGAACTTTTGGTGGCACACGTTTGGAAGAAAAGCGTTTTGTTCAAATCAACTGCGCTTAATAGGAGTTCATCATGGCACAGACATACTCAAACGAACTGGCCGGTATTGCCAGCAACCCACCCGTTAAGCCATCCGCTACGGCAGCTTATGGCGCACGGATGCGCCGGTATCGTGCGTCAATCGTGCTGGCTTCGCAGGTGTTTGGCGCGGGTAATGAAATTATCCTCGCTAAAGTTCCAGCCGGCCTGACCTTTGCTTTCGGCATGATCAATACCGACACGTCACTCGGTACGTCCACTGTTTCTGTGGGTATCAGCGGTACTGTCGGTAAGTATCTTGCGGCACAGGTATTGACCGGAACCAACACGGCCACGATCTTTTCTCTGGTCGCTCAGGAAGAAGCTACTGCGTACACCGCAGAAGAAGTTATTTTCCTGCAGGTGTTGGTAGCCAACTTGCCTGCTTCGGGTAACTTGGTTGTTGAGCTGTACTTCTCCACACCAACTTAAAACGCTGGTGCTTTCCTTCCCGCTTCGGCGGGAGGGATTCTTTTTAGGAGCAAATCATGGCAACAAACGTATTCGTGGGTGTATCCAACACTCAGGGTTTTGTGGATCAGCCTGCGACAGTTGCTTCGTCAACGCAGAGCAAAGATGTTGAGTTGAACATCTTGACCGCGAACATTCCTGACAAAGAAACGTGCCTTATGGCAATCGACAAGGTGCGTGCAGCGGTTCTGCAAGGCACTTGGCCGCTGATCTAATCGGGGGCTGAAATGACACGCGCAACAGCAGATGTACACATACTGGCAAGCAACTTGTCTGCCACCGGTCCTTCGGTGCCCATCCGTGGCGGGTCGTATTTGTTTACCGCTGAAGGTACGCCAACAGGGGCAGCAATCAGTTTGCAAGTGCAGACGGTTAACGGGACATGGTCGAACGTAAGTATTTTTAACAACAGTCAAGTTTCGACTACGACGCTTCCCTTTGCACAAACAGAAATTGATCTGCCTGCATGTAACGTCAGAATGGCGTCAACCGGCGGCACGCCTACTGGCCTGTATGCCTACTTGGCAGGGATAGGCTAATGTCACAGTCAGTCGTTGACTGCTGCAACAGCGCTTTACAAAAAGTTGGCGCTGCCAGTATCACTGCGCTGACTGACAACAGCCGTGAAGCTCGCGCCTGCAACCTGGCATATGACAGCAACCGTCGCAGCGAATTGCGAAAGCACTATTGGAATTTCGCCACAAAGCGGATTCAGCTTGCGCCGGATTCAGCGAGCCCCGCTTTCGATTATGCGTATCAGTTTACGCTACCAACCGATTGCGTCAGAGTGATTCTGCCAAACGATCCCTATCTGGATTGGGTGATTGAAGGCCGGAAGATTTTGACGAATTCGATGCAGTCTCCGTTTGGCTACAGCCCGAACACAGGATCTTTGGGAACCGTGTACGTGCCGCCTGGGGGTCTTGGATCGACCAGCACCTCGACAGTGGCGGTCTTTTTGAACCTTCGGTACATAGCGGACATTCAGGATTGCACGCTTTGGGATTCCAACTTTTACGATTTGATGTCGCTGTCGTTGGCGATCGATATCTGTGAAACGTTGACACAATCGAATCCAAAAAAACAGGCGTTGCAAGAGGAGTACAAAGATACCGTCAACGCGGCGAAAAAAGCGGATGCGTTCGAGACTTTACCGGCGGATCCGCCCGATGATGGATGGTGGACAGTGAGGGAATAAGATGGCACGCGCAACGTGGGTACAGAATAATTTCAATGGCGGCGAATGGTCGCCATTGACATATGGCCGCTTCGATCTGGCCAAGTACAAAAACGCGCTGTCAAAATGCTTGAACTTTGTCCCGTTGGCGCAAGGCGGTCTGACCCGTCGCCCGGGTACTCGGTATGCGTCTTATGCCAAACAGTTTGGCGCACCGGTTCGCCTACAAAAATTTGAGTTCAGCACTACACAAGCATACACCTTAGAGTTTGGCGCGGGCTATGTCCGGTTCTACGCCAACGAGGGGCAGCTTCAGGTTTCCAGCGTTCCGGCGTGGAACAATGTTTCGTTGTGGGTAGCGGGTTCAATTGTCAGTAACCTTGGCATCAATTATTGGGCCATCGGCCAAAACATCGGCGCTGGCGCACCTGCCGGCAATACAAGTGTTTGGTATCCGCTTACCGGCACGATCATGGAAGTTCAGACGCCCTACTTGCAGGCCGAATTGTTTCAACTTAACTTTGTACAATCTGCGGATACGCTTTATATTTTCCACCCAAACCACCCGCCAGCGATGCTGCAGCGCGGCGGGCAGACGTTGTGGACATACACGACTTTGGCAGGCGTGGGTTGGTCAAATTCCGCGCCGGCCATTTTGGATGGGCCATATCTACCGCTGAACATCACGACAAACACCTGCACGCCAACCGCGAATTCGGGTTCGATAACTCTTAATTTTGCCAACACGAATGGCATCAATAACGGGTATCTCGGCGCGACAGGCGGATATGGGTTCGTCAGCGCTATTGACGTTGGGCGCTTGATTCGTTGGCAGCAATCCGGCGCGTGGTATTGGGGCTGGATAACGGCGGTAAATAGCACAACCAGTGTTGCTGTCAATGTGATGACGCCAGCCAGCGGGCAAACCCCACGGCAAGCAACGGCTACCGCTACGACATCAGGTGGCAGTGTTTTCAACATCAACATAACAGACGCCGGTGGTGGTTATGGCGCAACAACGCCAACCGTGACGTTGACCGGTGGCGGCTATTCGACTGCAGCGATTGCATACGCTCAAGTCACAGCGGGCTATGTTTCAGGGATTCCGATCTCGGTAACAGGTGCGGGGTATTCAAGTCCCCCTACTGTCACGATCAGCGCCCCCGCCGTTCCTGCCGGAACCGCGACAACTTTCTGGCGACTCGGTGCTTGGAACCCAAACAACGGGTATCCGGCAACAGGCGTGTTTAATCAGGACCGCTTGATCATGGGAGGGATGCCATCCTATCCGAATCGCATTGACGGATCTCAGACAGGCAACTATTTAAACTTTGCGCCAACCAATGTCGATGGCACGGTATCCGACAACTGCGCGATATCCTTCAATCTGAACGCGAACCAGGTCAACGCGGTGCGCTGGATGATATCTGATGAATGGGGCTTGCTGGTCGGCACGGCCGGCGCTGAGTGGGTGGTATCGCCAAGCACGCAGCAAACAGCGATGACCCCGACAAACATCTCGGCAAAGCAGTCAACAACGCACGGCTGTTCAACTGTTCCGGCGATTCGGATTGGTAAGTCAACGCTGTTCATTCAGAAGGCCGGCCGCAAGATCCGTGAGATGGCATATCAGTATTTATACAACACTTTCCAAGCGCCAGATATTTCGCTGATCGGTGAGCATTTAACCAAAGGCGGTATCGCGCAGATGGTATTTGCGTTGGCACCGGCGCAGATCGTTTGGCTGGCACGGACGGACGGGAATCTTATCGGCCTGTCGTATGATAAAGATCAAGACGTCAACGGTTGGCACCAGCACACCCTTGGTGGGTACTCTGACGCAGCGCAAACTTTGCCGCCCATTGTTGAAAGCATCGCTGTGATTCCATCCCCGGATGGCACGCGCGATGAACTTTGGATGTCAGTGCAGCGCTACATCAACGGCGCGACTGTGCGCACAATCGAATACGCAACAAAGTTTTGGGAAGATGGCGACACGCTTTCAAACGCAGTGTTCCTTGACTGCAGTGCAGTGTACAACGGCGCACCGACAACGACAGTGACGGGTTTAACCTGGCTGGTCGGGCAGACAGTTTCTGTGCTGACAGATGGCAGCGTTCACCCAACGTGTGTCGTTTCCCCAACAGGTTCGATCACACTGCAATACGCAGCAAGTGTTGTGCAAGTTGGGCTTGGTTACACAAGTCAGGCAACGACAATGCGGATTGAAGCCGGTGGTCAGGAAGGCCCGAGCCAAGGCAAATACAAACGAATCCGTACAGCTATATTCCGATTCTTCCAATCGGTTGGCGCGACGTTGGCACCGAACGTGTTTGGCGTTCCTTCGATCCCTGAACCGTTCCGCGACGATTCGATGAATATGGATCAGGCAATACCGTTGTTCACAGGAGACAAGCGCTGGTCATACGAAGGCACTTGGGATTCTGACGGGCAGCTGAATTGGACGCAACCAGATCCGCTGCCAATGAATATTTTGATGGTGTCGGCTTTGATGGAAACGGACGAGGGAGGATGATTATCGTACCGTACAAAGCCGAGCATTTAATGGCGATAACAGCGCAGGAAGCGCAGGCGTATTTAAGGGACTTGGTTACAACGGAGTATTGCAAGTCATTGGAAGCGTCGCTCTCGTTTACTGCGATGGTCGATGGCAGGCCGATCGGATGCGGCGGGTTGGCTGAGATATGGAAAGACCGTGCACTGCTCTGGTCGTTCTTAGATCGAAGCGCAAAAGAACATTTGTTTGCAATAACGAAGGTAACGAGAAACTTCATAGATGCGGCACCGTATCGCCGTATCGAAGCAGAAACAGATTGTGAATTTAAAGAAGGGCACCGCTGGCTTCGCATGTTGGGGTTTACGCTGGAAGCAGAACGCATGAGATGCTTTCGGGTTGACGGTGGCGATTCAGCACTTTACGCAAAGGTGAAATGATGGCTGTTCCATTAATGGCGATATCCGCAGTAGTTAGCGCCGTTGGCGCTGTGCGCACAGCACAGGCGCAACAGAACACGCTCAACTATCAGGCAGAAGTCGCACGCCAGAATGCCCTTGGCGCGGCGCAACAAGGCAACGCGGCCGCAGCCCTGCAAGGTCGCCAGAATGAACAGCGACTCGGAGCGATACGAGCGGCCTACGGTGCATCAGGAGTGACGAGCGACAGCGGCAGCGCAGTTGACGTGCTGACATCCAGCGCCAGCAGCATGGCTTTAGACAATCTCACCACGCAATACAACTACAAGCTGAGGGGTTTGGGCTACCAAGATCAGGCACAGCTGGATCAGTCTGGAGCATCAAATGCAATGGCGGCCGGATATATGAATGGCACCAGCGATTTATTGCGGGGCGGATCGTCAGCCGCGTACATGAACAGTTCGCCTGCACCACAAGGCACACCGATACCAGGAAGCACATAACATGGCACAGATACCGCAATATGACGAGCAAGTGCAGGCGCAAGGTTCAATTCAAGCGCAGGCAAATCCTGTTGACTTTGGTGCGGGCATCGGCCAAGCCACGGAAAATATTGGCGCGGGCATTGGCGATGCTGCACATGCTGCGTTCCGCATGGAACAAGATCAGGGCAGGATTTGGGGGTATGACGCAGCGAGCAAGGGTTATCAGGGACTGCAGCAAGAATTGACTGACAAGGTTAATGCCCTTGACCCAACGCAACCACAGGCAGACTTCACAGCCAGCGTCAGCAATCTCACAAAAGACTTCAGTTCGCGCATCGATGAAGTGACGCAAGACATGATGCAGCAAGCGCCATCGAAGTCTGCTGCAAAGCTGGTTGAATCGCACATGTCGAATTACGGGCGCGTCCTGCTAAATCAGGCGATTCACGAGCAAGCCCGCATTACTGGCGAATACACCGGCGAACTGGTCAAAGATGGAATGCGCTCAGATCAGGATTTAATTTCAAAAAACACAAGCAACGAAAACTTTGGCGCAATTTTGGCGAACCGGGACGACTTCATAAAAGGACTCAGCAATGTCGATCCGGTTGCGAAGATGAAATGGCTTGATGAAATAAAACACGGATTATCTGTCACGCAAGTTCAAGTGGCAGCGGCAACGCATCCGCAAGAATTCTTGGCTGATGTGAACGCTGGCGGCGGCAGGCTGACGATGGGCGGTTCGGCTAAAGGGGCAGTACCCGGCGGGGACGCTAGCGTTTCCGGTGGCGCCGTAACTGCAGCGCCGGACGACTTGGGCGGCGATACGGTCAAACCGTTCGGCACGACGAAGATGTCAGAAATTTTCCAGCAAGTAAAGCAGCCATCGCAGTACGATGACCTGTTCGATGCGGCCGGTAAGAAGTACGGCATCAACCCGACAGAACTGAAGTTGCGGGCAGCCGTTGAATCGGGGCTGAATCCCAATGCAACGAATCCGACCGGCGCAACCGGCATCGCGCAGTTTATGCCAAAAACCGCGCAAGCCATGGGAATCAATCCCGCTGATCCAGCGCAGTCAATCGATGCGATGGCAAAACTGGTTGCCGGGTTCCAAGGCAAAGCCAATGGCGATACTGCACAGATCGACAAGATGTACTACGGCGGCGAAGATGGTACTAAGTGGGGAGCTAACACAAGCCAATACGCGGCAAATCTGGCATCGGTCAGATCCATGCTGGACGCGAGCGCTACACCGCCGCCCGGCGCAGAATTGCCGCAAGTAGAACCGTTGTCAGATGGCGACATCGCAAAAGCGAGTCCGACAATCGCGGGCTGGCAGAATTTGACTTGGCAAGAAAAGGTCAATGCCGTTCGGCAGGCGGAAGCTGCAGTCGGTGGCCACTTGGCGACGGATCGTGGCAGCATGATAAAGGAACTGAAAGACGTTCATGAGACGCTTATGTCAGGGCAGGGGTATCCGGGCTTAGACGATACCAGGTTCAGCGCAGCAAATTTCACTCGACTGTTCGGTCCTGATAATGGCGGCCGGATTTATGATCAGTTGCAGTATGTCAAAAACGTTGGCGGTTTCATGGGCCAGATGGCGACTATGCCTGTGGCGCAAGCTGCAGCCACACTTAAAGGTTTGATCCCAGCACCGGGGCCGGAATATGCCGACAAGTCGCCAATCTATATTGCGGCGGCGGACGCATTTAAGCAAACGCAAAAACTGCGCAATGATGACTACATGTCATGGGCAACGAAAAGCAGAATTCCCGGCGTTCAGCCGGTTGACTTTAGTACAGCTGATGCTTTCGGCAAAAGTATCATTAGCAGAATTGGCCCCGCCAACACAGGCCGCACAGATTACGCTGCAGACGCGCACTTATTGTCGAAGGATGAAGCAGATCAGCTTGGCGGCATTTTGTCCTATGCGGCACCTGCGCAGCAGATCGAATACCTGAAGTCATTGAGCGCGGCAACGAAGGGGCAGGACGCTTGGTACTCAGATGCCATCGCGCAGATTGCGCCAAAGAATCCGACTGTTGCCTGGGCAGGTGTCGCGGCAAATCGGCAAGGCACCGTGCAAACTTCCTCCGGCCCGCAAGATGGCGGCGCGGTTGGTAAGTATATTTTGGAAGGTACGCACATCCTTCAAGGAAAAGACATTGACGATCCGCAACACACAGGAAAGCCCTTCGCTTTTGATGAGAAAATGTTTCGTACGAACTTCTGGAACGCGGTCGGCTTTGACGCATTCAAGTCAGGGGATGCGCAGCGCGGCGCGTCAGATGCGGCGGACACATACCAAGCAGTCAAAAGCTACTTGGCGGCTGACTTGTACCACACAGGCAGCGATCCGACGAATATCACAGCTGATCAGGTGAAGAATGCGGTAACGGCCGTGACCGGTGGTGTGACTAAATCCCCGAATGGAGACAATCTGTTTAGACCGTGGGGGATGGCGGAACCGACGTTTCTGCGCAATCTGCCACAGGCTGCACAGGTAGCGATCAATACCGCCGGACTGCACGGCACTCCACTGGATAACTTGAGCGCGTATCACTATGTCAATTTGGCGGAAGGCAAATACGGCCTGATGGCAAACGGAACGCAGATGCTGACAAGTCCGTTGACCGGCAGAACCGTTGTTGTCGATTTGAATGGTATCCACGGCACATCAGAATCACACGCAGGGAGGATTCAATAATGGGCCTGCCGATAGCACGCGCAAATGACGACTACCTGATTGATGCTATGGGAGCGTCAAATCCGGTAACGGAACTGCATCCGGACGGGTCCTTCAACGGCATGGCTTCAGCATTGGGTAAAAGCGCCATTGGCGGTATCGCTGATGTGTCGAGTATGGTGGGCGGCCTGGCGCAAGCGGGGGGTGATAAGTACACGGGTCCGCTTCCAGCAGAACCCCTTGGCGGTGCCAAAACCCCTGATGAGTTCAAACCTGATTTTGAAGAAACCCTGAAGGGTGTTCAGGAATGGTCGCAGATGGACCCGGCAACAACAGGAAAGTGGGCGCAGGTCGGTGGCGCAACACTAAAGGGCTTGGAGATAGCCGGCGCGGGTTCGTTGATAGCGGGCCCTGTTGGTGCTGGCGCATTACTTGGCAGTACAACAGCGCACACGGATTATCAGGAGAACATTAAAGCGGGAATGGATCCGACGACCGCCGCAGAAAAAGCCGGGTTGACAGGTAGCTTGGCCGCAGCCAGTGCGTTCCTGCCGATGAAGTTTGGCAGTACCGGCGCAGTCGGGCTGGCAAAGTCAATGGCTGGCGGCGCGTTGATCAACACCGGAACAGGTATTGCGCAGCGTGCTTTGACAAGTGAGTTACTGAACCACGCGGGATATACCGAAATGGCAAAGCAATATCAGCCAATGGATGCCCAAGCAATGATAGCTGATGGAATTCTCGGGTTGGCGTTTGGCGGGTTTGCACATCTAACACACGGCGAAGCGCCACCAACCAAGGATTTAATCGATACTGCGCTGAATGCACGCAGGGATGAAATGTTGAGTCGCGCGGGCCCCGGCATTCCGACAGACCCGCTACACGCCAATCTCGATTCACGGCTGCAGGATGAAGCGCTTGGAAACATGATGCGCGGTCAACCTTCGGACGTTTCGACGACAGACGCGCAAAACATCGTAGAGCACTCTCTGCTGGACCCGGAGCGTCTCGAATACACCGGCGCTTATGAAAAGGCGATGGTCGATGTGCATGGCGCTGTTGCAGATATGACGCAACCAGAACGCCTGCCCTATGAAGCCGTGGCCAAAGCAACAGCGGATCTGGAAACGCAGGTCAAGGGCGAAGCAGTGCCAGAGCCAAAAGCGCCCGGCGAAACTGCCGCACCGAAACTATCTGACACGGCCGCTTCGTCATTGAAACAACTAGCCGCTGCGCACCCCGACATGGAAGTGCAATTGCCGGATGGCCGCACCGTCAAAGCGTCAGACATGGAAACGCAATTGCAAGCATCGATGGATAAAGCAAATAAAGATTCGCTACTGCATGACGTAGCGGTCGCCTGTTTTATGAGGACAATATGAAACAAGAATGCGCTGACGCACTGAGTTCTGCCGCTGGCCGGCAGCTATCAAAAGCCGAACTGGACGGTATTGATGAACGCATTCACGGATCGATGCGCGATATGGCGATGGCTGACCCAGACAAATATAACGCGATGTCATTTGCTGAACGCAGACTTGAAGCTGCGAAGATGGCGAAGGAACGCATGATGGCTGATGTGACTCGGGCGCACGAAAGTTCCATCGTCGAAGCAAGCCGGAAGGCGGCGCTGTTTTCTGACGTGGATAGCGTAAAGCCAGGGCTGCGCGGCCAACTGCAGCATCTCAAAAGCAAAATACTCTCAGTCGATTACCAGGCTAAAGGGATAGCGTCGGAATTCTATGGCCGACTGACAGGCTTGCACGAAGCGGATGGCGGCAAGTTCTTCGGGCTGTTGCAAGATCCGGCGAAGCAGCACGACATCGCAAAGGGTTTGTTTGGCGAACAGACAACGCCGGAAGCGGCGCACGCAGCGAAGGGGCTGTCAAAGATGCTGGACAGTTTGGCTGATCGGTTCCAGCGCAGCGGATTGTCATTGAACAAACGCGAGAATTGGCGCTTACCGCAACCGCAGGATTCAATGAAAGTCGCAGCAAACCCAAAAGCGTGGGTGGAAGATCACATGAATTGGGTGGACAAAAACGCCTATGTAAATCCAGATGGCAGTCGCATGAGCAACGATCAACTGCGTGCCATGCTGGAAGCATCGCATTCATCGATAGGTACAGACGGCGCGAACAAACGGGCAGTTGGCGAAGGCAGCCCAGTCAAGAGCCATCTGGTCGGTTCGTCAGCAAACGCGCCACGGCAACTGTTCTATAAGAACGCGGATTCGTGGTCGCAGGCTATGCAGAAGTATGGCCGCACGACAAACATGTACGAATTGATTGCATCCCATGTCAACGGCATGTCTAAGGATATCGCCACGGCTGAACAGTTTGGCAAAAACGCTGACGCCAATGTGCGCCAAGCATCGGATCGTGCGTATGTTAACGATCAGAAAGCCATGCAGGACGAACACGTGGCCAAGGGGACTGACCCGGCCAAAGCGGAAAAACAGTTGGCGAAATTAGAAAACCTGCAGCGAATGACGCAGCGTGTTTATGACGCATACACAAAACCCAGCGCCCCACAGAATGCGAGCGCAGCAAACCTGATGGCGCAACTGCGCGGGCTGATGGCTTCGTCACAGCTTGGTTCCTTGGTTGGCGCACTGCCGGATCTGGCCGGATTGAAACTGGCAGCAGAACACAGCGGCTTACCACAGATGAGAGTGTTCAGAAACTTCATTGACGGTATCGCATCAGGCGCGGTAAAGCAGGAATTTCTGAACAAGATGGGAATTTGGCAGGAAGGCTTTCAGCACATGAACAACCGCGCTGCTGAAGATGGTTTGGCAAACGGTTGGGGAACCTTTCTGAACCACACAACGCACATCGCTATGGGGTTAAATGCGTTCGACAGGGGTATGCGTGCAGGAATTGGCCGTACTGTTTTGGATACGATCGGCAAGTTCACCAGAGAACACGCAACGCTTGAGGGCGCTGATGGTACACCACGATTGCTGCAGGATCGGGGCGTCACGCAAGAGCATTGGGACGTTTGGAAAAAGGCCGAGTTGGACAAGGGCTTGCGTGGTAACGAGAATTTGCTGACTGCGCAAGGAATTCGTGACATCGCTGATCCAAAGGTCACTGACACCATGAAGGATCAGGCAATCAAAAAGCTGTACGAGATTGCCTACGCTGATATGCAGTTTGGCGCACGCGGCGCATCACCTCAAAGTGTGGCGGATCGGGTCTCGTTCGGCATGGACAAGCTGCCAGCAGGAACCGTGGCCGGTGAGATGATGCGCTTCCTGACACAATTCAAATCTGTACCACTCGGCATTTTCAAGCAGCACTACGAACGGATGCAGACGCTGGATGGATGGGGCAGCAAGGCAGCTTACGGCGCGAAGTTCGTTGGATACAGTGCGTTAATGGGCGCACTGGCAACGGAACTGAAAGCCGGCATTAACGGGCAGAATCCCCGCAACATGAACATTCAAACGGACGATGGTAAGAAGTTCTGGATGGAAGCGCTGGCAAGTGGCGGCGGGTTCGGACTGTATGGTGATTTATTCGTCAACGGGAAAACGACATATGGCAGCGGGTTGGAAGCGCTGGCCGGTCCGGGCGCAAGCGCATTGGCTTCGTTGGCGAGAGAAGTCAACACGGCACGGGAAGACGCCATGGCATCAGGCCAATCGAAGCACGCCTATTCTTTGGCTGCGCTGCGCTTTGTCAAACAAAATGCCACGCCGTTTGCCAACATCTGGTACGCCAAAGCCGCGTTCAACCGTTTAGTTTATGACAACATGCAGGACGCTTTGTCGCCGGGATCATCGGCAAAGCAGCAACAACGTATGGAGGCACGGGGCGCTTCGTACTATTGGGCACCTGGGGCAAACAGCCAGATCCACGCACCGGATCTGAGCAAGGCTTGGCACGACTAATGTGTTGCGAATTACACGATATATTGCGATAATCGCATAAACCAGTGAGGACAAAATGACCGTTCAATCCAGCACAACCCGCGCAGACTACACCGGCAACGGCGTGGTAACAGCGTTCCCGGTTCCCTTTTACTTTCTGGACCCTACGCATCTGATCGTCTATAAGACGGACAACACAACTGGCACACCCGTTGTTACAACGCTTACTTTGAATTCGGATTACACCGTATCTGGCGCTGGCGTCCAAGCCGGTGGCTCGTTGACAATGGCAGTCGCGCCAACCGCGCTGATGAACCTATCTATTTTGCGCAACGTACCGATGACGCAGTTGGCACATTACACGCCAAACAATCCGTTCCCTTCCGCTGTAACAGAAGGCACCGTCGATCAGTTGACGATGGCAATGCAGCAGGTCAGTGAAGTAGCAAGCCGTTCTGTTGCACTTGCCCCAACCACAGTGCCTGGCGGCGTTACCCTGACACTCCCCGCGCCCGCCGCAAATTCAGTAATCGGCTGGAACAGTCTAGGCACTAAGCTGGTGAATTTGACGCAAGTGGCATATCAGGCCATCACCAACTTGACCAGCATATTTTTCAACAACGGCGGAACAGGTGCGGTTAATCGAACTTTGCAAAGCAAACTTGCCGTAGATATCGAAGTCTCAGTCGCAGACTTCGGCGCGGTTGGTAATGGTACTACGGATGACACGGCGGCGATTAATGCCGCATTGACATATGTTGGAAACGCTGGCGGCGGTATTGTCAGAATTCCCGCCTCGTTTAAATGCTTGGTTAACAGCGGGAATATCAACATCCCAAGCAGAACATATTTAAAAGGGCCACACATCAGGCCAGGTGCCATAGCGCCCTACACAGCGGCAACAGTGCAAGCCATCACCGGTGTAATTTATCTTAATCCAGCTTACACAATTGATATTTGTCCGACTGTTGGAAGTAGCAGCGGTGGTGTAAGCGGGCTTTACATATTCCCGACTTGGTATATTGGCTATGCCTTCCCGACAAATGACGCTACAGCGACAGCGTTAATTGCTAATTACTCAGGAACGGCTGTCACAATCGGATCGAATCAAGCGCAGGCAGGTAACGATTGCTACGTTGGGCATTGCTTTATTGTTGGCTTTAACTATGCCGTGTATGGCAGCTACTGCGGCAGGTATGTTATTGAGTACATTCTTGGCGATTGCAACAACGGTATTTACACTAATAATGTGCATGATGTAGGCCGTGCGCAGTTCTGCCACTTCTGGGACTTTGCGACAACGAACAATCCGAATATTAGCTGGCGACCTGGCACAGCCTACAACCTAGGCAATGCGGGAAATGACTGGTCAGTTTTAGTAAGCTGTTTTTCGTTTGGCTACCAAACAGGGTTCTATGTTGGATCACCTGCAATGCGGTTTATCGCTTGCGGCTGCGATGGGTACGATCCAACCTTACCGGCGGGAAGTATCGGATGGAACATCGACGTTGGCGCAACAGACTGCCAGTTGATTGGCTGCTCTGCTTCATCCCATGAGCGTGACTACAGTATTACAAACACCGATGTCACAACCATGACCAGTTGCGCTGCATGGTCGATTAACAGTTATAAAGTTTACCACTCTGCCGGTACTTTAAATATTAAAGGTGGTAACTTCAATGGCGTGACTTCGGTGGCAGGACTCTATTGCGGCCCAAGTATTACTTCCTGCACGATTGAAGGGGTTTCTATTGCCCTTAGCGGAACCGGTGTTGTCTATTCAATAGATCCTGCTGCGGCATTGAAGGTCAATATTGCGGAGAATATATTCTATAACTCAATCCCTTCTGGCGGCTTGGGTACAGGCGGGGTGCTGTCAACCGCGCAGCAGGTACTTACGCAATCCGTTTGGATGAATCGTGTTGCTGTCGGTGGGGGCAATGGTCCAGCTTTTGTTGCTAAGTATGCGACAGGCACAACAAGTTCTCCTGCAATAGTTGCAAGTGGTAACGTTCTCGGCTCGTATAGATTTGCTGGATACGATGGCGCAGCTTTTCAAAATGCAGGCATGATTCGCGTGAATGTGGATGGCGCACCTGCGGCGGGAAGTATGCCGGGAAAACTGATATTTTCCACTACCCCTACGGGATCGACATCTATGGTTGATATTTGCACCATAGATAATGCGGGGAACTTCTACCCAATCCCAGACAATGCCTACACCTGCGGGGCAGCCGGAAAGCGCTGGTCGGCTATATGGGCAGCCAACGGAACAATTCAAACATCGGACGAGAGAACTAAAACTGAAATTCAGGACGCCACCCTCGGGCTGGACTTTATCAATGCGCTTCGGCCCGTCTCGTATAAGTTCAAGGTGGGCGGCAACAAAGTTATCCGTCAGGTTTATCGGGATCGTGACGGTAACGAGGTCGCCCCCACCCATGACGACGCACGTCCTGCAGAGATCGTCACTGAGCCGATTCCGGGTAAGCGTGTCCACTGGGGATTCCGCTCTCAACAGGTGCTGGAAGCAGTACCACCCGGCATTGACTTCGGCGGCCACATCATCACCGACCTGAGTGATCCAGACTCTGAACAAGGCCTGCGATACGAGGAGTTCATCAGTCCAATGGTCAAGGCAATTCAAGAGCTAACTGCGCGTGTCAAGCAACTGGAGAATTCTAATGCCAATCGATAGCGAATCGAAAGAAGCCATTAAAGAGGCCCTGCAAGAATGGCTTGATAAGCAGTTCGCCACGTTCGGTAAATGGACGCTGGCGGGTTTGCTTTCCGCTGCGCTGGCTGGCGCTGTGTACCTGGCGATGCACGGGTGGGTGAAATGATTACCGAAGATCAATACTTCGGCATCTATGCCGACTCGCCGGATCGTACAGACGAGATGAATCTGAACGCCAGAAAGTTCCTGCCAATCAGCAATGCCCTACAAGCTGAAATGGAAGCGGATGGCGTTGTGTTCCCTGTCAACCCAAAGACCGGTTCGCAGATCAGCGGCGAGACAGATGGTGGCTTCCGACCACAGGATGCCAAAGATGGCGCACCGAATTCCAGCCACAAAGAAGCCCGCGCGGTTGATCACTTCGATCCTGAAGGACACATTGACGCTTGGATTATGACGCATCAGGACAGACTTGAATTCTATGGTATCTACATTGAGCATCCAGATTCAACGCCGGGTTGGAGTCACTGGTCTGACCGCGCACCCGGCAGCGGCCACCACGTTTTCTATCCGTGAGGATTTTATGGAAAAGCTCAACATCGCTACGCGGTATATGTTGGACAGGCTTGGCGAGCCAGGGACGTGGCAGGGCATTGGCTTCTTCGTTGGCATTCTCAGCGGCCACCACTTAGCCGGATTGAATTGGGGCGAAGCGGCGGGGCTTGGCGGTGCCATTTCAGGTGCAATAAAAACCTTCTTACCGGACATCAGAAAATGATCAGCCCCTACATCTATGCGGCAGCCGCCGCCATTCTTCTGACCCTTGGCTTCGCCGGGGGCTTTACTTTAGAACATCGGCTCAGTGAATCAACCATTGCCACGTTGAAAGCAGACTATGCAAACAAGGTGGCGGAAGCGGCGGCCGCGAAGGATGCAGCGGATCTGCGTGTCGAATCGATTGAGCGCACCAACGCTGAGGAACAGCAGAAGCTAATCGCCAACTATGAACAAAGGATTCAAAATGAAAGATCAATTACAGAAAGCACTGTTGCTAATTTGCGTGATGGCATTAGCAGCTTGCGCGTCAAACTCGCCGCTAATTCCGGTGGTAGCAAATTGTCCAACGTTATTGCCAGCGCCACAGGAAGTAATGGTGAAACGGCAGCATCTCTCTCAAGATCAGTTGCAGCAAGACTTGCTGGCCGATACGCCGACTACAACGAAATAGTTGACCAGCTTGAATTGTGTCAGGGCATCGTCATCAATGACCGGAGTGCGTATGGCAACCAAAAAAGCAGTGTCGCTGAAGGACGCTAAATCCTGTTGCAAAAACTGTGGCGCGTTCGTTCTGTTCAGCGGCCAGCGGGACATGGGCGAGTGCCGGCTTAACCCGCCACATATGTATATCGAAAACGGTTTGATTCTGTCCTCTTCCCCACCTGTACCAGACACGCACTGGTGCCTACAATTCAAGGCGATGAACTAATGGATATCAAACTCAGAGAGTTTGCAACACCCCGCCAGTTGGAATACATAGACGCAATCGAAGAACATGGCTCACAGCGCAAAGCTGCAGCGGCGCTTGGCGTATCCAAAACGGCAGTGCAGGAAGCCGTAGTCGCCATCAAAAAGAAAGCCGCGCTGCAGGGCTACTCTCCTGAGCATGACATGACAAAAGTTGTGCCGGATGGTTTCAAAGTTAAAGGCGTGTCAACCTATTACAACAAAGAAGGCAAAGCCAGTGGCCAGTGGGTAAAGAGTTCGGCTGACGATGAACGGCGCATGGAGATTATGCGCGAAGCCATTGCCGCCATGTGCGCGGATCTGCCGAAGGCGCTGCCAGTCTTAGCGCCAACAATACCAACCAACTCCCTGTGCAATCTGCTGGTATTCACGGATTACCATCTCGGCATGTTAGCCTGGCACAAAGAAGGCGGGGCCGATTGGGATCTGGCCATCGCTGAGAAGTTGCTGTTAGATAGTTTTTTATACCTTATAGACAATGCCCCGCGAGCCGGCACGCTGGTCCTTTGCATACAGGGCGACTTCATGCACACAGATGGCTTGCTGCCATTGACGCCAGCGCACAAGCACGTCTTGGACGCGGCTGGCCGGTATCCAAAGATCGTTGACATTGCCATCCGGGTTATCCGGCAGATGATTCGCCACGCCCTTGAAACCCACGTCAATGTCCACTTGGTTATCTGTGAAGGCAACCATGACGAGATCGGTTCGATGTGGATGCGCAAACTATTTTCCGTGGTGTATGAGGACGAGAGCCGCTTGTCTGTCAACGATTCTGAACTTCCCTATTACGCTTTCCAATGGGGCAAAGTCATGTTGGCATTTCACCACGGCCATAAATGCAAGCCGAACGAATTGCCATTACTCTTTGCCACCATGTTTTCTGAAATGTGGGGCAGCACAACGAAGCGGTACGGTCACTGCGGCCACTTGCATCACTCGGAAGAAAAGGGGCATTCAGGGATGGTTATCACGCAACACGAAACCCTGGCGGCCAACGATGCCCATGGCGCACGCGCTGGCTATATGTCAGAGCGCGTGGCCAACCTTGTTACCTACCACGCCAGCTGTGGCCGCGTCGCCACAACCAACGTGCGCCCTGAGATGTTCGCCGCATAACTTTGTTCGCGGTTTGCGAACAGCGAATCAAGCCGACAGTTTCATCCGCGCCATGATCTGATCAGCGGTTGCAGTCACGGCCGCTGACGCTGCATCTTCCATCAGGTGAGCATAGCGCATGGTCGTCTGGGCATTTTTATGGCCAAGCAATTCCCCGATCTGCGCCAACGTCAGGCCGGCTGAGATAGCGGCACTGGCGAAGCTGTGCCGTAGATCGTGGATACGCAGGTCAGGGCAACCCGCTTTCCTGCGCACCACGTACCACAACCCCTTCGGATCTGTGATGCCTGTGAGCGTTCCTGTGGTCTTTGGCAGCTTCTCCAACACGTCCATCGCGGCCTGCGGCAAGTAGATTTGTTTCCAGCCGGTCTTTGAATCTGGCAGCCGTAATACGTTACCGTGCAACCACTCCCACTTCGCGTTGGCAATCTCGCTCTTTCTGGCACCGGTCAAGATCAGCAGGTACAGGAAGGCGACTGACGCGGGTTCTTTATCCTGTGCTGCCATCAACTCTGCCGATATCGCCGCCGCCTCCCCTGGCAACATATAGCGCTTACGTTTATCTTCCTTGTTTTTAGCGACATGAGTTACCGGATGTGTCGCAACCCACTTTAGCGGATGAATAGCAAAGCTGAACATCGTTGACAACATCGCACGAACGCGATTGGCCATGGTAGGAGTCTTGGCCATGGTGTCAAGGAAGTCGGACAGGACCGCGTAATCAATTTGCGAAAGCTTCTTCTTTCCGATTGTATCTTTACAATACCGTATATAGTTGTTCTTTTGCCATACGGCGGTTTTGGTTTTGCTTATGTGGCGCTTGTAGACTTCATCGAACAAATCATTCAGAGTGTGCTCGACCTCGACAACTTCCCGTTCGGCCACCGGATCTTTACCTGCGCCAATCTCAGTCCACATTTCCTGTGCGATTTTGCGTGCCTGGGCAAGCGTTATGCTGCCGTAATCCCCGAGTTTTGGCCGCCGTTCCTTGCCGGTTTTGGTTCGGAAATACAGATAAAATGATTTTCTTTTCGCAAAGCATTGCAGTTGTAGCCCGCTGATATTCGCATCACGAAGCGTTATTCCCGGCACTGCGGACCTGATATTTTTCTCGTTTAATTCCAAAGCTAGTCGCGCACTAGTCGCAATTGTATTCGATGTTGTCATAACATAAGGCTCCGTAAGCTATTGATTACACACGTTAAACCAACTTACGGCACGTTGATACAACTCATTTAAATTGATCTATGGTCACGACACATCGGGGCTACAGCCCGCGCCGGTGTTGGGTTTGCTTAGTAGGTCAATGTAACTGGTCGCACACTAGTCGCAAGATTTTGTAACGGTGAGTGTAACAACGATTGAAACGGTGTGCAAGAAAATTTAGTATACCGCAACAAATATTTAAGGGGATGTGATGAATAAACCGGCGGAAGGTGCGTGGCTTGCGGGCGGCTTGGCAACACTGGTGTACCAACTGTTCTTTGCCGGCTTCGTTTATACCGCATGGAATTGGGTGTTGGCCATACCGCTTGACGTATTCCTGTCCGCGATATGGCCGGTCTACTGGCTATTGAAACTGGTAGGGCTCGGCTGATTCGACCGGAACGATAAGCTGCCAATCTTCTGCCAGCGCGTCTGATACTGATGGGGCCCAGGGCACAACGGAACCGTCAACCGTTTTCAACTCGAAGCATTCCCGATGGATGACGCCAAGCGGATATTCCCACGATTCAACGTAATAAACGAACTGTGACTTTCCATTCCAGCCCGCCCGTGTGGCGAATGAACCCTCTTTCATCGCGCCAACGGCCAACCCGAACGTTGCGCCGGTTGTTGGCCGATACGTATATTCAAATACGTCTTTTGGCGACCAGCTAATATACCCGGCGTGGCCTTGGTGATTTGGCTTTCCGCCATCTGTGTATTCGACCAGGTAGCCTGCTTCCGCCGGATCTTCATTGGCAGGCATCTTCCATCCGCGATATGTGTTGTATTCGCCGCGAGTCATCGGCTTTGCTTTGAGGGTTTTGGTTCCGACATACGATTGCATTTCACTTCTCCTTAGTTGTTGATGCTGGTTGCACTACGCAAGCACTTGGCTTCAAATGCTTCAAGTTCCTTTAATGGATACAAAACCTTCCGGCCAAATTTGATGTACTTCGGGCCTTCACCAGTACAGCGCCAATGCGCCAGTGTGTTAACTGACATGCGCAGTTTTTCTGCGGCTTCTGCTGGTAATAAATTCATAGTTCATCCCATTCCAAAGTGTCGCCCATGTATGCATCAAAATCGCTGCGCAGTTGATCAATGCCTGCATGGAAATAGGCGTATGTGCCATCCCCTAATTCGCGCTTGATGTTCTTTTTCTTTATGTAATGCTGCGCCATCGCCTTCAGCTTCCGGCTCAATGCATTGCGATCCGGGGCGCGTGATTTGATATTGCGTTTTTTGTAGTACCGTTCCAGCGCATCGTGCAGCCGGTTAATAGATAGACGCTCTGGCCAATCGCTGCCGAAGTCACCGCACAGCACTTGGCCTGCTTCAAGGCAGCCATACCACCACTGTTCCAATGGCTCGAGTGACGCGATCTTTTGTTCCATCAGGCCGACTGTGTTTGGTGCGTCGTTCACGTCAACGGCCCCCAGATCGAAGTCCTGCAGGAATTTAAGCAGATGCGCATAACCACCCTGTTCCATGCCGGTGCGCATATCCTCAAAGAACTTTCTATCCTGCCGGCGGCCGTCGCCCACGTTGAACACAGCAAAGCGCCGTTCATCTGCCGACGCAGGGACCAGCCAATCTTCGTTACCGATGATGGCAACGCGGGTCAGGTTCTTAACCTTGTAGGCTTCCTTGCCCTTGCGTTCGATGTTGTGGTGTTGGCCTGTGATCAGCCCCTTGAGCTTGCCTTCAGCCCGTTTGTCGCCCGCCCAACTGGCTTCATCCAGCACAAAGAACAGGTTCGATTCAAGATGGCTATTGAAATTTGACAGCAGATAACGCTCATCATCCGCAACAAGAAAATGGCTTGCAAATAGTTGACCGACGCGCTCAACCAATGCGTTTTTACCGGTTCCTTTTTTACCCTTGAATACCAGGGCAACCAATGGTTTTTCCCATGGCTTCTGGATCATGTGCGCAAAGTATCCGAGCAACCAATTACACAGCATCTCATCGCCGCCGCAAACATTAACCAGCGCATGTTCACAGAACGCCGCAACTGCTGGATGATCTGCCGTGGCTGCTGGCGCGACGGAGAACCCGCGCCATAAGTTGTACCAGCGCGGCCCACAATTTTCCTGTGGCCTGAATACCACAGCTTCGTATTCACGGCGCTGCGACCATGCGAGCCAACATTCAGAGAGGGGCTTCGGTTTGCTGTTGGCTGCTGCAAACATCTTGTTTGCGAACCATCCGTGGAATTCCGCCATGTTCAGATGTTCCGTGACGAACTGATCTGTGTCATCAGTGGTTTCCTGCAGTACAAACGCACCCTTTTTGACGAAGGCAAACTCTTTATTCATCTCAGCAAAGGGGTGCAGCGTTTCAGGTTTGGCGGATTTCGTTCCGCTTTTTGACGGTTCTGTTTCGGGGATTGGGGGGAACTGCGCTTCTGGCGCTGCTGCACCTCGCGGTTCTTGGCCGTATCGGTAAGCGTGGTGAACCTTGGTTTCCATTTCATCTGGTTCCCACGGTGGGCTGCACCGATCGTTCCAGTGCGTCATCATCAAAACTGCGGCTTGCAATTCGTCACAGCCAAAATCTTTCAGCTTGCACGCCACTTTGAACGTTGCCAAGTCGCCGCCATCTCCTTCAGTGGCAACCGGTGCCGTTTCAAGATACTTGATGGCGCGGCGCTCTGCGCGGTCAGCGTCAATGCCTGGCAGAACTTCGCCCTTGGCTGCAGATGGCGCTTTCGGTGCACCAAGCCGATCGACAAGCCAGCCCGGTGCAACTGTTGGCGACCGCGGATGAAACCAGTCCACGTTAGATTTGTACTCAGCGCCATCCAATACGCTGCCGGGGCCGACGATATACCCGCCTGAGCTGCGAATATCCAAGCCCTTGCCAAGCACGTTAACGCCCTGCTTTAATGCGTTTGTCCAGCCATAGACAAGGTGACGCCCACCACTCGGAGTTGTCTGCTCAAACGTTGGCGGAAACTCTTTGCCTTCCATCTCAAGCCGAAAAATTTCAGTGTCGCCGTCTTTACCATTTTTGTTATCCACGTCAACCACGACAAGCGCCATGTTGTCTTCGTAATGCGATGTGGAAATACCAATATTATAGTCGTGCTTGCTGAACCATTTCGTGATTTGCGCTGCATCTCTCGTTGCTTTTGCTGGCCAATTTTTTATGGCCGGTTCCTTCTGATTGGCGATGCAGGGAAAAATGTAAAACCCATTGCGTGCCAGGTTAAGCGCAGTTTCTAAACGCATAATTATTTTCCGTTAAATTCAAATCGAGCGCTGCGGGCGGCACTTATATAAGTCGAAATGTCTCCTGTGAAACACTTTTCCAAAACCGTCGAACACATACCCACCAAGGATGAAAAGGTTATCTGGCGATCTGGGGGCCAGTGGGGGTCGTCGCCGGTATTGTCACGCACATGGCCCTGTAAAAAGCACTCGATAATGCCTTTTTCACCTGGAAGCCCTGTAAAAATGAATCCGTGATGTTTTGTGTGCTGGCTAATAAGGCTCAGCTTGTGTATCTCGCTTTCTGTCGGGAGCGTGCCTTTAATTCTCGATCCAGTAGCCACAGTTTTGATGCTCGCTAAAACGCTGATTTCGATCAGTCCACCGTATAAAAAAGTCAGGTAGATACCGGTCCGCGTTCGGCAGCTCAAAGCCCTCCGGTTCATATTCCCATTTGATGCCGAGAGCGTCAAAGAACGCCGCCCACCGAGCTTCCAATCTTGATCTGAAATAGTAGCCTTTGTAGTGCGTTTGGATGGCTTTGATCTGTTCCACATTACCTCCTATTAAAATGCTCGTAATCTTCCATGCACTCTTTATCGCACCAGCGCCGCGGATCTGCTACTGGTTCGTCGCACCACAGGCACTTGCCAGTTGGTGCCTGTCCTTCTTTACGGCGTTGGCGCAGCTGCAGCGCCAGAATTAATTCCGCCTGCTCGTTCGCGTCGTCGATGATGTCACTCATTTTTGAAACCTCTTTGCTCTCCAACCCTCTGCCGCAATTGGCAGCCCATCTGCCCACTTAGGCAGCACGCACATCAGTGCTTCAATTTTTTTCAAGATGCTACTATCGCACGATGATTCGATTTCCACAACGTTGCTGTCGTGAATATGCATGACGATATCGAACAGGGCTTGTTTTAGAGTAAACATCGCGTTGACCAGTAAATCCCTGGCAACGGCTTGTGTTACGTTTTCAGCAAGACTCCCGCCATATGTCGTGGTTTCAACCCATTTGCCGGATGTACCGTCAACCGCCATAAATGCGATCGATTCTTTCATCTGGCCCCATGGCGTTTCTTTGTCTACAAACTTCGGATAGCAATAGCAGATCACACGGCCGGATGGCAGTCTGCACCACAGAAAAGACCCGTTGACCGTAAATGCCACCTTACGGCCTTCTGCACCGGCGGTATGAATACCACCCATTGTCATGGCACGCTTCGCAGCGTTTTCCAAGTCGTACCAGTATTGAACGATGGCCGGATGTGCTTCGCGCCATTTCACTTTAATGTCTTCAGCATCGTCATCGCTGACTTTGACGTTGTAGTTTTTTGCCATCGATTGAAACGCGCCCTTGCCGCCACCGTATCCGAGAGCCAGCACAGCGACTTTACCGATCTGGCGCATGAACTCATCAACGTCCTCTAAGGCAACATGATAAATGCCGGATGCCGCATGTTCGTAAATCTTTCCATGTGTTCTGAATATCTCCAATACCCGTTCTTCTCCGGCCAGCCAAGCCAACACCCGCGCTTCAATCGCACTGAAGTCCACCTCAATCAGATCGTGCCCTGGCTTCGCAATGAGCATCCCCCTGACACAATCGCTGATGGCGTCTAAAACTGGCCCATACATCGCATCAACGTAATCGCGGTCTTTTAAATGCGTGATGATGTCGTTGATGTGTTTAGGTTTAATACCTTTTCTAGGTCGGGGCAGATTTTGCGTTTGAACCCCACGACCTGCCCATCTTCCAGTACTTGCTCCATGGTATTGATGGATACCCCGTACACGGCCATCTGCCGAAGCTCGTTCTCGCATGGCGACGAGTTTAGCAGTGCTTGATTTAGCCGCCTCTCTGCGCAGCTCAAGCGCGGATCTGACGCATTCCGGTAAATCTCCGTCAAGCGAGTCAATAACGTCTGCTTTCGCAACGCCCTTGATCTGAACGCCTTGCGAGCGTATCCACTTAACAAGTAATTGGACTTCCGTGCACGAACCAACAACGCCACCCGTGACAATGAGCATTTCTTTGTTAAGCCTGATCTTCTCAGATTCGACCAGTTTGATGGCTGCATCGATGGCCGCAAGATCGACCTGAATACCGCGCTGATTGATTTCATAATCTAACTCCCACACTTTCTGTTCATAAGGGGACAACTCCATCAGGCGACCATGCACTGCGCGTTCAACAACAACGTCCTGCTTGCAGTATTCATATAATTTTTGGAAGTCATCCGGGGATTTTTCAGGGCTGTAAAAATTACCGTCTTTGTCCGGCTGGCGAAGTTTCAACATAATCCGCTTACCAAGCGCGTCTTTATTGACGCCAAGGCCAAGGGCAGGCGCAACCTTTTCCAGTGCACCAGGGAGCGCCATTGCATAGGCCATCGCCATTGTGCAACGGCACTGGCTCGGTTTCAGTTCAGGCCAGCCGTACCGCGGGACCATGATGTTATTCCAGATAGCCAGTTCAAACGCTGCGTTGTGCGCGTACACAATCCCACCGGCGGCAACGTGTTCGCGGACAAACAGCTTCTCAAGATCAAAGTCATCTTCTGGAATCAGCCGGACGGGTTCATCATCAAATGCATAGCCAAGACAATGCACGCCAGTTGTAGGATGCGTGGCATAGTTGTGCAGCCCTGCAGCCCGTAAGTCGCAGGCACTGAACGTTTCAAAGTCGATGTGGAGTGCTTTCACTCTTTCACCTCAACCAATTTACCTTCCGAATCACACGAATACCAAACATTCGGTTCGATGTTTCCCTCACCGACATAGCCAGTTGTCAGCCGCTTCCGTGGCGGGTCAACACTTTCATCCCACCAGGCAATCACGATAATTCCGGCTTCATCAGCTTTCGCCTTCGATTCCAATCCGAACGCTGCGGCGATTGCCTGCTCTCCGGTGGCGCTGCTCGCAGATTTGTAACCTGTGGCGCTGCTCGCAGAGTAGTTACCTGTGGCGCTGCTCGCAGAGTTGTCACCTGTGGCGCTGCTCGCAGATTTGTAACCTGTGGCGCTGCTCGCAGAGTTGTCACCTGTGGCGCTGCTCGCAGAGTAGTTACCTGTGGCGCTGCTCGCAGAGTTGTCACCTGTGGCGCTGCTCGCAGAGTAGTTACCTGTGGCGCTGCTCGCAGAGTAGTTACCTGTGGCGCTGCTCGCAGATTTGTAACCTGTGGCGCTGCTCGCAGAGTAGTTACCTGTGGCGCTGCTCGCAGAGTAGTTACCTGTGGCGCTGCTCGCAGAGTAGTTACCTGTGGCGCTGCTCGCAGATTTGTAACCTGTGGCGCTGCTCGCAGAGTAGTTACC
>Ga0209067_10000198_pt1 | contig 41799 bp, 36 predicted proteins | sample ColStrG_CSR_2013_FD_187199 | JGI IMG/M metagenome (GOLD analysis project Ga0209067, IMG submission 187199) | Freshwater sediment microbial communities in response to fracking from Pennsylvania, USA - Cold Stream Run_MetaG_CSR_2013 (SPAdes)... | ecosystem: Environmental > Aquatic > Freshwater >... | reverse complement strand
GTTTTAGTGAATAAATCTTTGTTTTTTGGAGAAAAAAAACAAAAATTAATCTACTGCTGTTATTTTTTTGGTTAAAATTATTTTACCTAACACAAACATTTAAAACCAAAAATTATGAGAAAACGATTATCTATTTTAGTTTTCCTGACCTTTATTGGGATTTCTCAGCTATTGGCTCAGAATAGAACCATTAAAGGAAAGGTATTGGATGAAAATGCCAAACCACTCTTTCAGGCAACCATTTCCGTTACCGGAACCACTAAGGGAGTTCTTTCCGACGAAAACGGTTCCTTTACGCTTGAAAACATTCCTAATACCGCAAAAAGCCTAACCATTTCGTCGGTTGGCTATATAAACCAGGTAGTATCCATTGGGAATAAAACGAATATTACCGTTCAATTGGCCTCGTCAACGACCAATTTAGATGAGGTAATTAAAGTGGCCTATGGAACCACGAAGAAAAAGAATCTTACTGGTGCGGTCGCCTCGGTTCGGGGAGCAAACCTAACCAATATTCCGGTTGCTGGTCCTGACCAGGCTTTACAAGGACAGGCTGCGGGAATTCAGGTAACCTCTACCTCTGGATCTCCAGGAGGAGGTATTTCCATCCGTATCCGGGGGGCTTCTTCCTTAAGTGCGGGGAACCAGCCCTTATGGGTAGTAGATGGGGTACCCATTATTACGGATAATCTTTCTTCCTATGGAGTCGGAGGACAGGGATTAAACCCCCTTTCCGATATCAATCCGGACGATATTCAATCGATTGATGTATTGAAGGATGCGGCAGCGGCCTCTTTATACGGTTCCCGGGCAAATAATGGAGTTATATTGGTAACCACCAAGAAAGGTTCCAGTCCAAAACCAAAAATTACCTTCAGTAGTTTATTAGGTTCCCAGCAGGTTTGGAAAAAAATTCCCAAACTTACCGGCCCGCAACAAATTGGTCTGGATAGAGAGGAAATTAATAATCGCTATGGATCTTTAATACCCACCAGTTATGCCAATACCGATGCCCTAATCAATGCCCTATTTGGGGCAGGCAATGGTTTACAGGCAGCCGATAGTGTAAAGGGGGTGAACACCAATTGGGAAGATCTTTTATTCCGCAAAGCCTTGATTCAGACTTATGATATTAGTGTTTCAGGAGCAACAGAAAAAACCAAATATTATTTTTCCGGTGGTTACCTGAATCAATATGGAACCATATTAGGTTCCGGATTAGAACGCTATTCCCTGAAAAGTAATTTAGAAACCAAGGTGACGAATAATTTCACTATTGGTGGTACCATTGGATTATCCCGCTCCCAAAATAGCCGGGTGGTAAATGATAATAGTATTTATGGGGCCCTTTCGGCGGCGGTTTTATTGGGTCAAAATACTCCGGCCTATAATGCCGATGGAACCTATGGAAAAGATCCCATTTCCTCGGTCGATAATCCTTTGGCGGTGGCCATAAAACCTACTATTAAGGCTATTACCAATACAGTAAATGCCAATGCTTATGGGGAATGGAATATATTTCCCTGGTTAACGGCTAAATCTACTTTTGGGGTGAACTCGGTCGAATTACAGGAAAATGTTTTCTATCCAACCACCACTAATTATGGAGCCTCGAAAAAAGGATTTGATTACCAGGCTAATACCAATGAATACACCTTATTATGGAATGATGTTTTGACCCTTCATAAAAAATTGGATAAAAAAGGGGATCATGATTTGACCTTTTTATTAGGAAATGAAGTTCAGACCTTAAACTTTAATACCTTTAATGCCACTGCAACAAATTTCCCCGGAAATACCATCCGTCAATTAGATGCGGGAGCGGTTAAATCGGGAGCTGGAGGAAATGCTACCAGCAATGCATTGGTGAGTTTTTTCAGCAAGGCAGATTATAATTACCAGGGAAAATACCTTGCCGGAGCCAGCATACGGAGGGATGGGTCTTCCAATTTTGGAGCAAATAAACGCTACGGTAACTTTTTCTCGGTTTCTGCAGGTTGGAATGTATCCCAGGAAGAATTCCTGAAGGACAATAAGGTTCTTACCTATCTAAAATTAAGAGGTAGTTATGGTACCACCGGAAATAGAAATATTGGAAACTTTGCCTCTTTAGCCCTGGTTTCTCCCGGATTTAATATTAATACGGCTCCGGGTTTAGCCCCTACTCAATTAGGAAATCCTAATTTAAGCTGGGAAAATAGAAAGTCGACCGATATTGGTTTAGAATTTACCTTATTTGATAGGGTAAGTGTTACCGCCGATATTTATAAAAATGTCACCGATAATTTATTATTCAGCTTACCTCTGCCCATTAATTCCGGTTTTACCTCTGTCGCGTCCAATGTGGGTCAAATTACGAATAAAGGCCTAGAATTATCTTTATCGGCCAATGTTGTAAAAGTATCCGGTTTTACCTGGGATATTAATGCAAACATCACCTTTAATGATAATAAGGTTACCAAATTAAGTGGTCAACCCTTTGCCGCAGGTTTTGCTAGCTGGGTACAGGAAGGATATGCCCTGGGCTCTTTTAGAGGGTATAGGGTAGATAAAATATTCCAATCCAAGGCAGAAGTGGCTGCAGCCCCAACACAGGCCAGTTTAACGGCCCCAGGGGATATTAAATTTAAAAGTTTAACCGGTGGAGCTGCCATTACCGGAAATGACCAGGAAATTTTAGGAAATGCCCAACCAAAATATTATGGAGGCTTTACCAATATTTTCCGGTATAAAGGATTTGAATTAAATGTACTGGCCCAATACAATGTGGGAAATAAGGTATTCAGCTTTACCCGTGAATATGCCGAAGGTATGAATAGCATATTCGGTCAGTTTGCCAGTACCTTAAACCATTGGACCCCCTCCAATCCTACCACCGATATCCGGTATCCTAGAGCGATTTATGGAGATCCTAATAGTAACCGTAGAAACTCCGATAGGTTCCTGGAAGATGGTTCTTATTTACGATTCAAAACCGTTACTCTAGGGTATAATTTACCAAAAAATTTATTACAAAAAACGGGCTTGTCTAACTTGAGAATCTTTGTCCAAGGACAAAATCTTTTCACCATTACCAAATATTCTGGCTTCGATCCTGAGATTAGTACCTTCGGAGAAACCACTACGGCTCCCGGAACGGATTTCTTAACGGTACCTCAGGCCAGGACTTATTCTCTTGGATTAAACGTGACATTCTAACGATTTATAAATAATTGAAATGAAAAAATTAATTTCCATATTAACCCTATCCCTTTTCCTATTTGCGGGATGTACCAAGGTACTGAACCAGGTACCGCAAAATAGTATCTCGGCCACTTCATTAACGGACCCATCCAGTATCCGTTCGGCCTTATTAGGTTGCTACAGTGCCAATTTAAGCGCTAATTACCTGGGCTTACGGTATTTCATCTTTGCCGATTTATATGCCGATAATCTAAGTGAAGTAGGAACTTTTTCCGATTTCGCCCAAATGGCCAATAAGCAAATTACCAGCGATAATATTTCGGTTTTGAATATGTGGACCCAGATTTATGCTGCCATTAATGATTGTAATACGGTTTTAGCTGCTGCAACGACCAATTCATCCACAACTTTTACCGATAAGGCCTCGGTTATTGCCGAAGCCAGAGTTTTGAGGGCCTATCATTATTTTAATTTACTCCGTTATTGGGGAGGTCAGGAAAAAGGATATAAAAAAGGACCTGACGCCAATGGAAAATCATGGGGGGTACCCTTAAGAACAAAGCCAACCCTAACCGGAGCGGATGCAGCCCCTATTGCCAGAGCCTCGGAGGATAGTGTATGGGCTCAAATTTTTAATGATTTGGATCCTACCAATGTAATTGCCAATTTACCTGCTTCCAATTCGGCTAATTCCAGTTATAATTGGCGTTTTGATCAGAAATCGGCGAATGCCTTATTGGCAAGAGCGTATTTATATACCAGTCAATGGGCTAATGCGGAAGCCGCCGCTACCTCGGTAATTTCTACCACTGGCCAATCCTTGGTTAGTTTAAGTTCTTATGCCAATTTATATGGTAACCTGGGTCCAAAATCGGAGGTAATTTTTACTCTACCCTTTGACCCTACAAACCAAAGCCAATGTGCATTTTTCTATTTTACCACCGGTCGGGGAGGTAGAAATGAAATTTCTTCCAGTTTATCCCTGAATTCGGCCCATGAATCAGGCGATTTGCGGAAGGAAATCAATTATACCACCGCGGCCAGTACCCTAGTCGCTCCTACCGGAAAAACCTTAAAATATACCAGGGTTTCTACGGGTGATGATTACGTTCCACAAATCCGGTTAGCGGAAGTTTTATTGATTCGTGCCGAAGCAAGGGCACAGCAAGGTAATACTGCGGGTGCTATTGCCGATTTAAATGTGGTGAGAGCCCGAGCCGGTTTGGCCGCTACGACAGCGGTAAGCCAGGCGGATATATTAACGGCCATCTTAAATGAAAGAAGGGTAGAATTAGCCCATGAAGGACATCGCTTTTTTGATCTTCGCCGGTATCAATCCCTTAGTACTATTGGTATTAATACAGCAGATCCTACTCAGGCATTTAAATGTCGTTTCCCTATTCCCCTACAGGAAATATATAATAGCGGATCCATCCTGGTACAAAATCCAGGATATTAATTAAGAGAATATCCTTAAAAAGGGGCTGTATACCATTGGTATATGGCCCTTTTTTGGTTTCGTCCCTTTCCCTAAGACGCAAAAGGATATGCCAGGCGATAAAAATAGAAACCGGTTGGATTAAGCCATGCATCCCCTTCAGAATTAATTTCATTTAAGCGAAGGTTTTCTTAAGTTTCTCCTTCTAACCAGGAAAAGCTTTTATTGAACGATCCAGATTTCATTCATTTATTACAGGAAGGAGAAGAAAAGGCCTATATCCAATTGGTTAAAACCTATCAGGATAGAGTCTATAATACCCTTTTAAGTATGATTCAACAGGAAGCCGATGCGGAAGATCTTGCCCAGGAGGTATTTATTCAGGTATTTCAAAGTATTGGTAATTTTAGGGGAGAGGCTAAACTTTCTACCTGGATTTACAGGATTTGTTTAACCAAAGCATTGGATTTAGAGAGAAAAAAGAAAGCCAAAAAAAGGATCGATTTTTTTAAACACGCTATAGGTATTGGTACCCGGGAGGAGGAAACCATAACTGATTTTAACCATCCCGGAATTGAATTAATGAATAAGGAAAAATCAAGCCTATTATTTAAGGCATTAAAGAAACTACCAGAAAATCAAAGAACTGCCTTTACCTTGATTAAAGCCGAAGATTTAAGCTACCAGGAGGTGGCCGATATAATGAAAACCAGCGTGGGAGCCATTGAGGGTCTCATGGCCAGAGCAAAAATAAATTTGAAAAAATATTTACAGGAATATTATCATTCATAAACCAAGATGAATAAGGAATTAAATCAAAGAGATTTAGAGGAAATTTTGAACAGCCTCGATTCTATGAAGAGGGCGGAAGCCCCACCCTACCTTCTAAGCCGAACCATAAACACCTGGAAAAATCAAAAGCCCCAGGAGAATATGCTTTTTGAACCAAGACTCCGGATTTTAGGTCTGGTTTTGGGTACCCTTTTCCTGTTCAATAGCCTCTTTTTCCTCTACGAGTATAAAAAAATTGGATTGGCAGGTAATCAGGAAAATACAGGAATTCAAAGTTTCTCCGCTGAATTTGGTCTTTCACCCAATAGCCCTGTAAAATGAAAACGAATTCATTGCCTAAAATCATGACCCTTTTGGTCCTAGTATTGGTGATTGCCAACCTTGGCTTCCTATCCTTTTTCTTTTTTCGATACCAGAGAACGGGTAATAATTCTATACATCCAGATCAGGGGCTAGATCAGTTTCTGATTAAGGAATTGGGTTTAAATGAAATGCAAAAAAAGGCTTATTTTAAAAGAAAGTCTCTCGACCTGGACTCTATAAATTTAGCTAAGAAAATGACCAGGGAAGCAAAAGATCGATTTTTCGCCTTGTTAAAAATAGATAGTCTTGATCCCGAGAAAATAAACGCCATGGCCAGGGATGCTTCGGAAAAAGAGGAAATGATCGATTTATTAACCTACCGACATTTTAAGGCCCTAAGAGATATCCTGAACGAGGAGCAAAAAAAGAAATTTGAAAAAATTGTTCAAATGGCTATCCATTTGGAAGGGCCCTCTCCAGGGAATAGAGAGCCTCAAGGTGGTCCACCAAACCAATATAGAAATCCCGGGGGTGAACAGCCACCAGGTGGACCACCGCCGGAAAGGAATTCTCAGGGTGATCCACCACCACCTATTGGCGGTCCACCTTTGCCATAGTATAGGAAGAATTAAGCAAATTCCTCTTGATGAATTTTAAGGTTTAATTAATAATTGGGTAATAGAGATAGGTTACCCATTTATTGGAATCTGGTTCCTGCAAACGATTGGTCTCTAAAACCTGGAAGGGTAAGGCTGGGTTACCCGTCTGGTGGTCGGACATATAAAGTTCCATTTTTTTAAAACTTTCATCCACCAGGCTCTTCCCACCAACCACCTTGGTTATCAAGATCTTTCCGTGTTCAGGCATGTTTTTTAAATACACTTGCTCCCCATCTGGAATTTCCTTGTTAATAGGAATCCCCACCATCATTTGAAATTTTTTATTAGGGTCTAATTCAATATGTAACATGGGCGAATCCAATAAAGATGCACCTTGATTTTTAGCTCTCCGTTTTAATAAAGCAATATTTTGATAAATCTCCGATAAGCTAGGGGAATGGTCTAAATATAATTGAGAGGAAATAAAAATATTATGTTTTAATACCGTCTTTTCGATATGAATTCCATAAATATTCCTGTCAATTTCCAAAAAATTCCTAAGTTGAACCAGAAGGGAATCCATGAGCTCCGATAAATGAACTGCCTGGTTATATTCCTTTAACCTGGTCCAGGGTATTAAGGAATTCGGGAATCCGGTATTCCAGAAAACTGTACTTGAATCATTTCCTACTGGAACAATAACCAAGGTACTTTGAATTTGGTGATTATTTAGGCGCATACCTATATTTTCATAAGGATGGACTCTAATCGAACAGGTAAAAAGTAAATCTTTATAGGAATAGGTGGAATCTCCTTTTCCCTTATCAAGACAATGGACACCCGAAACGGAATTCCAAAATTTGGTTAGGGAATCCTTCTCCGTAAAAAATCTATTCAAGGCCGTGCCAGGCGATCGAATCGGTTGTACCCTTGAAATATGGGAGGTTGAGGGGAGAAAAACATAAAGGCTTATTATTAAGAGAAATAAAATGGCAATAATGGCAAATAACCAATATTTCGGTTGGATCATGGAATAGTAAAAAATTAGTACGTAGAAAATAAAATGTCCAGGGAATTTTTACCTTAGCATTTAGGAATCCAGCGAATTTATAAAATAAAGAGGATTTTCCAGTACGAATAGGATACCTCCTACGTCCAAAAAATTTGAATTATAATACCAACCCTATGTTTAATTGCCTTAGAAAATCTGCCTTATTTCTTTCAGGTTGCCTATGCCTTTCTTATTTTTCCTGCTCCCCTTCCCTGGAATATAAAAAGTATATAGATAACCCAAATTTATATGCTCAAACGGTGCATGAACTCAATAAGGTGGTTATGGGGAATAATTTTAGCCCTGTAGTCTCCTCCCGAAACTATACGTATGCGGCCATTGCTTCCTACGAGGTAATAGCCCTGGCCTATCCCGATAAATATCAATCTCTGGTAGGTCAATTACATGGATTAAACCAAAAACCCAATATTAAATTAAACCCCCTGGCCGATGTGGATTTGGCCAGCATTCTTGCGTATATAAAAGTGGGGGAGGCGGTTACCTTTCCCGAAGGAAGTTTGAAGGATTATAGAGATGGGATCCTAAAAAAGGCCAGTGATATGGGTCTTCCTCAAAAAGTGGCCGAGGCCTCTCAGGAATTAGCCGATTCCGTTGGGATAACAATTCTTCGATGGACCAAAAAGGACAATTACCTCCAAACCCGAAGTGCCGAAAAATTTATGGTAAACGAAAATATACCGGGCCGTTGGGTACCCACTCCTCCCGCCTATACCCAGGCTGTGGAACCGCATTGGAATACCATTCGTACCCTGGTCATCGATAGTCCCAATCAATTCAAAGCAAAACCTAGCATACCGTTTAATATTAAGGATACCAATGGTGCATACTATAAGGAAGTGAAGATGCTTATCGATACCACAAAAAATCTAACCGAGGATGAAAAACATATGGCCAATTTCTGGGATGATAATCCTGGAAAATTAAACGTAAGCGGTCATGTCATGTTTATTAATAAGAAATTCTCGCCTACGGGTCATTGGATGAGCGTGGCCTGTATTGCCTCAAAAACCGCTAATGCCGATTTTCCCACCACGGTATATGCCGTAACAAAAACTGCCATTGCCTATTTCGATGCCTTTATACAATGTTGGGATACAAAATATGGATATGCCACCATACGCCCCGAATCGGTTATAAATAAATATATCGATCTGGAATGGAGACCATTATTGCAAACCCCTCCTTTTCCAGAATATACCTGCGGGCACTCTACCATTTCGGCCGCTGCGTCCGAAGCCCTGACCTCTATTTTCGGCAATCATTTTTCCTATACCGATTCCACCGAATTAGAATTTGGCATTGCCAATAGAAAATTTACTTCCTTTAGACAGGCTGCTATGGAAAATGCCAAAGCCCGCTTTTATGGGGGTATCCATTTCCATTATTCCTGTCTGGAAGGAAATAGATGTGGAACCTTGATTGGTGATCTAATAGTGAAAAGGTTGAAAATGAAAAAGTAATAAGAATTAATGCCGGATAAAACGAATAGCAAGCCCCCCACCCCCAGCGAGGTTTTCCTCCAATATATCACTGGAACGTACCTCTTTTAGGGTCTTCACTAAATGGTTGGGATTTTGTTGGGTATCCACGGCATCGGAAAAGATTTCTGCGGTAAAATCTCCATCACCCAGGAAATTTAACGGAATTTTCAGGTTTCTTCCTTTTTCATTGGTTATGGAGCCCAAATACCAGTCATGTCCCTTTCTTCTGGCTATCGTTATGAATTCAGATACTTCCGCGGCAGGAACCCGGGTTTCATCCCAGACTGTGGGTACTTTCTGAATAAATTCAAATCCGGCTTGGCCTAGATAGGCTTCAGGATAATCACAAACCATTCCCTGAGGGTTTTCCAATACCACATACATACCCAGCATATGGCAACGGGTCCCCAACATTAAAGGGGCCGTGTACTGTGGTTTAAATTTAGATCTTGGAACCGCCCTGAAACCCCCTAAATGGTAATCGGTAGGTCCTGCCAACATTCGTGTAAAAGGAATAGAAATATCCTGATCCGGCCCCACGATATCTGATCCCTTATTATTTTCATAGTTCAGGGTTCCTTCCCGGGTAAATTCGTTGGGATAGGTTCTTTGACGACCGGTTGGTTTATAGGCTCCATGAAATTGAATATGGAAATGGTGTTTTGCTGCCTTATCCAATATCTCATTTTGAATATTCACCATTTCCTGGTCATCCCGATCCATAAAATCGACCATCATCCCTTTAATCCCCCATTTTTCGTATTGGTCAAAAGCCTTGTCCAAAACAGGGTATAAGGCTTTCCAATGCACCCAAAAACGTATGCCCACTCCCTTGGTTTTGGCATAGTCGCATATTTGCTGGATATCCAGCCCGGGCACTGCACGGGTGGCATCGGTATGCGGACCCGGCTGGAAATAAGTACCATCGCTCACATACCATTCATGTAAACCGTATTCCACTACGGAATGGTACTCCAATCCAGCCTTGGCACAGAAATCGATATAATACTTATTGGTTTCAAAATTATTTCCGGGAGCAAAATTCGTATCCGGGGTAACATTGCCATTCCACCAGGGAAAGGTTGTTTTACCAGGTTTTATCCAGCTCCAATCATAGGGCATTAAGGGATCGGCCAAATTGGTAAGTATATTGGACTCAATTAGCCCTCCTACCCTTTCGGATACCATTATTACCCTCCAGGGACTATGATGGGGTAAGGAAGCCCGTACTTTCATGCCAGCTCCACCCGGTAAGGGAGAAAGAGCCGATTGCAAGATCCCATTCTTTTTTATCAGGTACATACCGGCATAGTCTACCAGGTTGGCTTCTGTGACGCCAATGAATAATTTCTTTCCGAATTCAAAAAGAGTTGGCAAATCCATTAAAGTATCCTTCTTTACATCGGAAAGGAATATGTGACTATAAATTCCCTCATGAGAGGTCGTATAATTTTCCCGGAAAAGGGTTAATACCTTTGGATTATTTAAAAATCGAAATTCAGATTGTTCGTTCCGGATTTCCAGGTTTTCCATACTTTTCTGTTCAGGAATTTCATACCGGTAAGCGATTCCATCGTTAAAAACCCGGAAATGTAGGTTCAGGATTCGATATGGAGAGCGATTTTCGGTAACCGGAAGCACTAGCTCCTGGTAATTCTCCTTCACCTCAGAACTTTTTCCAATGACCAATGTATAGGAATCCTCCACATGTTTATGTATAACCTTACCAAAAGATACCTTCGAGCCAAATTTACCCCCTTTTTCAAATTCGAGGCTTAGAGCCGATGGGGCCATGAACGCATTTCCTTTATAAGATGCCGAATAAAACAAGACCGTATCGTTATGGGAAACCATCACCTGTAGGTTTTTGTCAGGGGAGGATATTTTTATAGATTGGCCATAAATCGTTTGAACTAATAAAACACCTAATAAAAAAACTAATTTAGATTTACGCATTGACGGGCAGGGTTTATAGGAAATTTAAATAAAATATCCGGAAAAGATTCAAAATTTATGATCCTATCCTTTCATGCCCCCTTGTTAAATAATAGCCACTTTCCATGAAATCCTTTGCGAAAAAATTAATTCTAATCCCCTTAATCCTGGTATTCTCCTGTCATTCGGGCCTCCATAATTACCAGAAAGAATCCGGTAATCCCCAGTTTTTGCATGAGGGATCTAATTTCCTTACCCAAATAGTCGTTTATGATATTTTCAACCCACCTGCCGCCGCCCGAATCTATGCCTATTCCTATTTGGCTGCGTACGAAGCATTGCGGTATGCATATCCCAATTACCCCGATCTGACAGGGAAGCTTAATGGGTTTAAAGGAGTAAGCAAACCGAATCCCGGATTGGAATACTATTACCCCTTGGTTTCCATGAAAGCCTTTTTTACGGTAGGAAAAAAGCTAACCTTTAGCCCGGAAATCTGGGAAGAATTCCAGAAAACCTATTTTAAAAAATTCAAGGATATGGGAATTCCGGAAGAGGTTTTTAAGAGGTCGGAAGATTTAGGAAATCAAATAGGCAATGATATATTTAATTATGCCAAAACCGATAATTATTTCAAGACCCGGGGGGCCGGCTATGTATTAAATAGAAGTCCAGGTTCCTGGGAGCCTACCCCACCCGGATATGGAGATGCTGTGGAACCTTTATGGAATACCCTTCGGCCTTTAACCCTGGATTCAGCGGCTCAATTTTTCCCTGCATCTCCCACCCCCTATAGTGAGAATAAAAACTCAGCATTTTATAAAATGACCGATACGGTTTATAGGACCTCCAAAAATCTAACCGATGAACAAAAAGCAATTGCTTATTTCTGGGATGATAATGCCTTTGTGAGCCAGGTTAAAGGACATTTAATGGTGGCGGAAAAGAAAATGACCCCTCCGGGGCATTGGATGGCCATTACCCAAACCCTTTGTAAATCGGCTGGTAAAAACATGATAGAAAGCCTTCAGGCCTATTGCTTTGCTAGTATTGCAATGAATGACGCCTTTATTGGTTCCTGGGAAGTAAAATATAAAACATCCCGGATTCGTCCCGTAACGGTCATCAGAAAGTTCATGGACCCAGATTGGCTACCCTTTTTGGAAACACCGGGTTTTCCGGAATATAATAGTGGCCATAGTTGCATTTCAGCTGCGGCCGGCACCATTTTAATCCACCTTTTCAAAGATCAAATACCCTTTACCGATTCAACAGAAAACAATTATGGACATGGGGTACGGAAATTCAATTCCATATCCGAAGCCTATAATCAGGTTAGTTTAAGCCGGGTATATGGAGGCATCCATTTTAAGGAATCGGTAGACCAGGGAACGATCCAGGGAAAAAAAACCGGGGAATGGGTTTGGAAAAAATTAATAGCAAAATAATTCTAAAACTTATTGATTTAAATGGTCTTATTCAAGTTTTACAAGTAATAAGGTTTACAACATAAACGAATGGGAAATTCATCATCTATCCAGAATACATCCAATTTAAAGGAAGTTAGCCTCTATTTCTTTCGATTAGGTTTTACCGCCTTTGGAGGTCCTGCAGCCCATATAGCCATGATGCGTCAGGAAGCAGTCGTAAAGAGAAATTGGATGAGTGAAGAACATTTTCTTGATCTGGTAGGGGCTACCAATCTAATTCCTGGACCGAACAGTACCGAAATGGCCATTCATATTGGCAGGGAGCGGGCCGGATGGAAAGGACTGGTCATAGGAGGCCTATGCTTTATACTCCCCGCTGTTTTCATCACCCTGGTTTTTGCCATTTTGTATAAAATGTATGGACAGTTACCTCAGGTACAACCTTTTATATATGGGACCAAACCGGCAATTATAGCCGTTATACTGGCGGCTATCTACCCCCTTGCCAAAAAATCCATAAAGACCTGGGAATTAGGCCTGATTGGTATTCTATGTCTGCTACTTTGTTTCCTAGGAATCCCCCAGCTTTTGGTTCTTTTTGGATCGGGATTTTTAGCCATGGGCTTATGGACCATTAAGCAGGGTTCTTTAAATTCCTCCAAATCCATAATGCCATTTCTTTTATTTTCTTCCTCGGATAATTCCTTTTTCAGTCCCTTCAACATCAAATTATTTCTGGCCTTTTTAAAAGTGGGGGCTATTTTATATGGGAGTGGTTATGTTCTTTTTGCCATTCTGGATGCCGAAATGGTTTCAAAGGGCATTATCACCCAACGCCAATTAATTGATGCCATTGCAGTGGGCCAGTTTACCCCGGGCCCGGTCTTTTCGTCCGTGACCTTTATTGGCTACCAGGCGAATGGGATTTCAGGGGCGATTATTTCCACTATTGGCATATTTCTCCCTTCCTTCTTATTTGTGGCCTTTTTAAACCCTCTGGTCAGTAAAATGAGGGGTTCCAGGGTTTTTGGAGAATTCCTTAATGCTGTAAATGTAGCCTCTTTGGCCCTTATTCTATTCGTTTGCTTTCAAATGGGCAAAGAAAGCCTTACCGGTTGGAGGGAAATCCTAATTGGGATTCTTAGCGCACTCCTCCTATTCCGATTTTCCAAACTTAATTCGGCATGGGTCATTCTGGGTGGCTCCCTATTAAGCTATATATTAAAGTTTAGTTTTTAAGGTGGATTTTTTTCATTTATCCAATTGGTATTACCAGGCTTGGCGTTTATTCGTCTTTTAGATTATTCAATCGTATTATACCTGATTTTCGTCTAAAACTCGCAAGGTTCTTAGGTATAAATCCATGGCCTCTTTTTTCTTATCATTGAAATCGAAGCTGAGTTTATTAAATAGATAATCGGCATAGTCCAGTTCGGGATCATGATTAGGGTCCCGGCGTATTCCTTCCAGAACTTTCCCCCGGCTATCGAGTCCAAACTTGAGGGCCTCATTAAAATTTAACTGAAACTCCTCATTAAGCTCACGGGTGGCAGCCCAGACCGCAAATACAAAGGGTAATCCTGTTAGCTTTTTCCATTCCCCGCTTAAATCATAATGGTATTTATACGTTTTCCGGCCCTGGAAAGTCCGGTCCCCGATTAAAACATAGGCGGTTTTCTTTTGCTGGATTTCCTTTCCTCCTTTTTCCCCTTCTTTTAGGGTAAACCTTTTTTTATCTTCCCCATTTTCCACCTTAACATCTTCTTTCTTTTCGGGGAAAATTTCATGAAAAGGATAGGGATAAATAAATTCCGGTCTAATTTTCCATAATTGATCACAAAGGATACGGGTTAAATTATTGGAGGTTCGGGATTGGTAATCTAGTACTATCGTTTCTATTTCTTGAATGGGGTCATTGCTAAAAACGAATACGGAATTAACTGGTCCATCGGCCCCAATACAATAATCTGAAATTATAGAATAATGGGGAATTTGAGATAAGGCCGCAATGGGAACAATCCCTAAATCTGCTTCCCGGGTCCATAATTTTCCTGCACATTCGGCTGGGCTGTCAAAACTGGTCTCAATTTTACCAATAAGACGCTGGCTGTTTAATAAACCAAAAACAAAGGGTTTTGTATTGGTATAGGAAATTAGGGATATACGTATTGGGTATTCCATAGAGTATGGATTCAGGCTATTTCCTGAATATGGTCGATATTATTGAATGCGAGAACGGTAAATTTTCCATCTTCCCATAAGACCCTGTAAAGAGACAAGTTTTGATGGGGAAACGTATCCATATACCGAAGTTCGGTATCGGTCATCAGGCAAAGGAAAATGCGTATGGCCCTTCCATGCATACAGATAAGTATTTCATTTTCATCCTTTTTTCCAAGGATATATTCCAGGGCTACTTTCTGTCTGGCCTGGACTTCCAAGGGGCTTTCCCCTCCTTCAATTTTAGTGGTATAATCCCCCTCGGCCCAGGAATTTATCAGGGATTTAAATCCTTCCCGTGTTTCCCCAGCCGGCATTCCTTCATAAATGCCCCAGGCCATTTCATCCAATCCGGATAACTTTTCCCAGGGAATTCCAAGGTCGATAAAGGAGCCCACCGTTTGCCAGGTTCTTTTCAAATCGGAAGTATAAATTTTTTGGAAAGGAAAGCTTTTATATTGGTTAAAAAAACGACGGGCTTGTTCCCTGCCGGTCTCGTTTAAATCGGAATTAATTCCTCGGCCCTGGACCACGCCTTCTTTATTAAGATCAGTTTGTCCATGGCGAATAATAAAAATTTCCTTGCGCAAAACTTAATTGGTTTGATTTGGTAAAATAATTTCCGTCTCGGCGGTAAAATTCACATCCTTATAATCGTGTATAATATGATATAAGGTATCTCTTTCCACAGGGTGACGGTTTACTTGTTTAATTAATTCCACCAGATCCTGGGTGCTCATTTGAGGGTTTTTCTCCTCGGCTCCGGCCATGGAATAAATTCGGGTAGTATCGTCGATGGTTCCATCCATATCATCTACCCCAAAGGATAGGGATAACTGGGCGGTAGATCTACCTATCATGGGCCAATAGGCTTTTATATGATCGAAATTATCGAGATAAATCCTGGAAACCGCATAGTTTTTTAAATCCTCGATCACGGTCGATTCCGCAACATGGGACATTTCATTATCCTTATTCCTGAATTTTAGGGGAATAAAAGTATTAAAGCCCCCGGTTTTATCCTGCAAAGTTCTTAACCGGTCCAGATGGTCAATTCTATGGGCATAGGTTTCAATATGGCCATAAAGCATGGTGGCATTGGATTTCAATCCGAGTTCATGAGCAATTTCATGAATCTCCAGCCATTCCGCACTGGTACATTTATCGGCACAAATTTTTTCCCGTATAGCTTCATCAAATATTTCAGCACCACCTCCTGGAATAGATTCCAATCCTGCCTCTATCATTTTCTCCATACCCTCCCGGAAGCTTAATTTGGCTTTCCGAAACATGTATTCATATTCCACGGCCGTAAACCCTTTAATATGTAGTTCGGGCCTTATGGCATGAATACTCCTCAATAAATCACAGAAAAAATCGAGGGTTAATTTAGGGTGCACCCCTCCTACAATATGGACCTCGGTTACCGGCTTTCCATTATAGGATCGAACAATATCCAGCATTTGTTCCTTGCTTAATACCCATCCTTGTTCTGCCTGCTTAAGCAAACGGGAATACGAACAGAATGCACAGGAAAACACACATAGGTTTGTAGGCTCAATATGAAAATTCCTGTTGAAATAAACCAAATCCCCGTTTTTTCTTTCCCTTACGGTATTTGCCAGACTTCCCAGGAAGCCAAGACTTCCCTTTTCATATAAAAACTCCCCTTCCTCCCTGGAAATACGTTGCGCTTTCAGAACTTTTTCGGCTATTCGGTTAAGTTCCACGGATGCAGGGCCATTGGGAACGAAAGGAAAATGGCTATTGATTTCTTTGGTTATAGATTCCATCTTAAGGTAACAGCACAGCAATTTTAATGTTTTATCTTTAAAGACCATGCAGGAATTGGATTAAATTCTTTCTTTTGCAGGGATTTTCCCATTATGTATAATAAAGAAATAAAAATTGCGGTTGCCAGTGTACTATTCCTATTAGCCCTGGCTTGTATTTATCCTTTGAAAATTTATTGGTTATGTCCAATATTAATTCTCCTGGCAGGTTTATTGGTGCTTACTATTTTCAGAAATGAGCATAATTTAACGGCCTTTTACTTTTTAAGAAAAAATGATCCGGAGAAATCCCTCGAAGCCCTGGATAGGGTTAAGTATCCTGAAAAATTGATAAAAAGCCAGGAAGCCTACCATTATTATTTAAGAGGACTCATTCTATCCCAAAAGGAACCTTTAAAAGGAGAAAAATTTTTCCTGAAAGCCCTGAATACCGGATTAAGAATGGATACGGATAAGGCTGTTTGCAAACTTAACCTAGCCGCTGTTGCCCTTCAAAAGAGAAGAAAGCAACAAGCCATTCAATTAATATCGGAAGCCAAGAAATTAGATAAATCCGGTTTGCTAAAAGAGCAGATAACCATGCTCAATAACCAAATGAAATTTATTTAAATAGTTCTGCTGGGATCAAAAGCCTCCAATTCGTCGGCTACTTTTCTCAGGAAGGTTCCGCCTAAGGCTCCATCTACCACCCTATGGTCGTAGGAAAGAGAGAGAAATAGCTTATGTCGGATGGCAATCACATCTCCTTCCAGGGTCTCTATTATGGCTGGCTTCTTAACTATAGCACCAGTGGCTAATATTGCTACCTGTGGCTGGTTAATAATGGGGGTGCCCATAAGATTCCCAAAGGTACCTACATTGGTAATCGTAAAGGTACCGCCCTGGGTATCATCCGGGCTTAATTTTCCTGCCCTTGCCTTTCCTGCCAGTTCATTCACCTTCTTGCTTAACCCCACCAGGCTCATCAGGTCGGCCTGCTTAATGACCGGCACAATTAAGTTCCCACTGGGTAAGGCAGTGGCCATACCAATATTAATTTGCCTATGAACATAAATGGAATTATCCTTCACCGAAACATTTACCATAGGAAGAAGCTTCAAAACCTTGGCCAATGCCTCAATAAAAATGGGCGTATACGTAATATTTTCTTTTTCTCTTAGTTTAAATTCCTCCTTAATTCGTTCTCTCCAACGAACCAAATTGGTAACATCGGCCTCCACAAAAGAGGTTACATGGGCAGAAACGTTCTTACTCATTACCATATGCTCCGAAATTATTCGACGCATACGGTCCATGGCGATTATCTCATCCCCCTCTAAGAATGGATTCGACCCGCTCGGTTTAGGGGCTTCTTTGATTACCGGAATTTCCTGTATTCCTTCTTCCCTTACAAGGTTTTCTGTCGAAGGAATTTGGGTATGTAAACGGGGCTCCGTCGGTAAGGGTTCTTCCAGTTTCACGGGAGGCCCGGGAATGGGTTCTAAACTATTCGCCGTATGAGGCCCATTCTGAATAAAATCCAAAATATCGTTTTTTGTCACTCTGCCTTCCAATCCGGTTCCTTTTATTCTATCTAAATCTTTTCGACTTAGACCCTCCTGACGGGCTATTTCCCTCACCAGCGGGGAATAAAAACGATCTTCCTGAACAGGATTTAATTCAGCCGGGATTGGTTCAGGATGCATTTCAGAAGTCCCTCTATTATTTTCCTCCCGATTCAATGCTTCCATTCCGGGAATGGGTAAAATAAGGGCCTCTGCCTTATCTTCTTCCCATAAAACCGGTTGGGGATAGTCCTCCTTTCCTTCGGGATGGTGCCCATTGGTGCCTTTATCAAGTCCGGATAAATCCATATGAACAGGGTTCGCTACCGAATCGGTTTCCAGAACCCCAAAAACAGCCCCAACCAATACGATATCGTCTTCCTTGAACCGTTTTTCTACTAAAATTCCTGATTTTGGGGAAGGTACCTCTGAATCAACCTTATCGGTTGCTATTTCCAAAATGGTTTCATCCATTTCTACCTTATCCCCAATATTCTTACACCATTTAACCAATGTAGCTTCTGCAACACTTTCACCCATTTTGGGCATGGTCAAATCAATTCTAGCCATATATATCCTCTAAAACCCAAATTTACGATAATTGCAATAGAAAGGTTATTCTAAAGGCACCTCTTTCAGAAATGTAAGAAATTGGGTTAGGGCGACTGTAGCACTTCTTTCAATATTCACCAGGCGATCTTTTCCAAATTGGAATTTTTTAGCCTGTATAATGCCCTTACCTCCCCATGCCACCCAAACTATACCTACCGGCTTATCCTTAGTTCCCCCATCCGGACCGGCTATTCCCGAAGTTGCGATCCCAAAATCAGCACCAATTCTTTCCAAAAGGCCTTTTACCATTTCCCGAACCGTTTCTTCACTAACGGCCCCAAATTTTGTTAAGGTTTCCTCTTTTACCCCTAATAATTGAATCTTTAAGGCATTGGAATAAGGAACAAGTCCTCCCAAATAGGATTTAGAAGCTCCTGGAACAGATGTAATTTCCCTGGCAATATAGCCTCCCGTACAACTTTCCGCAGTGGCAAAGGTTTTTTTCAAGGATTCCAGACGGGCAAGAATAGCCTGGGACAAGGTTCCGTCCCCTTTCCAAATCAGGTGATCGGAAACGATCTCCATGATTTTTTGGGTAAAGCCTTCCACTTCTTTTTCCAATTCTGGTTTGGAGGCACCAAATGCCGTTAAACGCAGTCGTACCTGTCCTAGTTTCGGCAAATAGGCAAGTTTTATATGCCTGGGTAAAGCTTCTTCAATCGGCTCTAATTTTTGAGCCAGGAAGGATTCTCCGATGCCGGCAGTTAATAAGGTTTGATGCACCAGGGCTGGTAAATTTCCTTTCTCAAGGAGTTTTGGAATTACTTCGCTTTCCATTAACCCTTTCATCTCATGCGGCACACCGGGAAGAGAAATATAAATTTTCCCCCTTTCCTCAAACCACATTCCGGGAGCCGTCCCCTTGAGGTTTTGCAAAACCTGGCAATTTTCGGGTACCATTGCCTGGTTCTTGTTCACTTCAAGCAAGGGCATATTAAATCGGGCAAAAATACTGGTTACATTTTCCAGAGCTTCCTTATCCTGCTTCATGCCTACCCCAAAATACTTGGCCAGGCTATGTTTGGTTATATCATCCTTAGTTGGACCTAAGCCCCCTGTCATAATAATCACCTCTACCCTTCCCTCTGCTTCTACCAGGGCCTTGAAAATATGTGCTTCCTGATCCGATATGGAGGATATCTGATGAACGCGAATGCCTATATCGCCCAGGGCCTGTGCCATCCAGGCCGAGTTGGTATCCACAATTTGACCTATCAGGATTTCGTCCCCAATGGTGATAATTTCAACCTTCATTTTTTGACATTAATACGTATTATAATAATCTTTTCTCTTATCAATTTTTAAATCCTGCAAGGGTCCGGTATTCACTCTCAGTTCCACAGAATAAAATTTAACAGCTCCAAAGGGCGACCAGCTGGCACTTAATTGCCAGCAGTGTAAATCCCTGAAAATAGAGAACTGGGTCGCCGTTAATTGTTGCTTTTCCAAATCCACCCCGGTAGTATACCCAATTTTCCATTTTGGGGTCAGGGAAAAATCTCCATTCATGTTCAAAACATTGGTTCGGCTAATGGTCTTTGTTGTATTTAAGGCCGAGCTGCCCGGACCTACGCTATAACTAAAATTATAATTAAGTCGTAGGGTCCAAGGTATTTTAAAATCAACATAATCCTGGTAGGTAGGATGCACGTTAAAACCATCCTGGCTTTTAGGTTGGGGCCTTTGTGTAGAACTGGTTTTCCCCTCCGAATTCAGGCTCGTATTCAAAGAAATATTGAATTGGGTAAGCCGAACCAATTGATGCTTGTCGGTAATGAGATACGCTTTTATCCTGTTCCCATACGGGTCATAGGAATAGGGGTCCAATACCCCGGAAAAATTTATGTTCACCTTTTTAAATAAGGTGGTGGCCCCATTAATATTAATATTGGAAAGCCGGAAAGAATCGGCCGCTAAATTATAGCTGGCATTTACGGTAAAGGATTCTAAAATAGGCACTTTAGTTTCTCCATTAACCGTGTCTTTTTTAGATCTTACCTTCATTTCCAGGGTATTGTTTAAATTAATATTTATAGCCTCCGATTTTCCAATAGGTCCTGTACCAAATATGGAATAGGTGGTATTCTGACCCGTGCTATAATTTATATAATGTCCGTAACTATTAGGAAATATCTTGGAAAAGTCCGGTGTATAGGCAAAAGAAATTTGGGGTTCCAAAACATGCCGAATAGCTGTAATTTTTCCATGAGGGAATTTAAGCATTCCATAAATATGGGTATCGGAACCAATAGAAAAGGAGAAATCTCGTTGGGATCGAAATCCTGAAATGGTATCCAGATCCACCCCTGCCTTAGAAAAATCATATACCTGGCGGGTAGTTTGAAAATACCAGCGTTCGTTATAACTAATACTGGGGGTAAGCAATAAATATTTAAAAATATTATAGGTGCCCAAGCTAATATTAGGGGAATGCACAATATTGGTTTGTAATTTTTTCAGGGTTCCAGGGCTGAAAAGGGAGGCAGTAGGGATCTCATTAAGGGCATTGGAGGCTTGTAAGGTATAACTAAAACCAATTTTCTGGTAAAAGTTTTGGGGTCCAACCCTTGTCTTGGAATCGAATGGATTGATACGGGTAAGGGATACGTTTAAAGTAGGAAAGGTTAGGGTAATGGTTTTTGTGGATAAGTTCTGCGAATGCGTTAAGCCTAGGTTCAGGCTCCATGGGCTTCCTTCCCAAATTTTGGAAATATTTACCGACGAACCTACTGCATTTTGTGCCACTACGGAGGGTGAATAGGAAATGGTAGAATTCCGGAAATAAGAGGAACTGGCAGCATTCACGGAAGCGGAAAAATTCGTTCCCGGATGGGCCTTTTCACTTTGGGTATGGGACCAGGTAATATTAAAGTCTTTATTATCCTGATAATCCGAGGTTCCCTTATTGCCAATTTTCTGATCAAAGAAACGAAAGCTAAAATTCCCACTAGATTTATAAATATAATTATACCGGCTATCGATACTAAACCCAAAACTTCCTTCGGAATAAATACTGGCCTTTATCTGAGCATCAAAATGGTCGCCAAAGCCCTGGTAATACCCGAAATCTCTTAAAAAGAAACCCAGGGTTTGATCCTCCCCAATAGAGGGGAAAATAATTCCGTCGGCCTGCTTATCGGTTTTTGGAAAAAAACCAAAGGGAAGCAAAAGCGGTAAGGGAACTCCTTCCACAAAGAAATAGACTGGCCCGGTGATAATCGTATTCTCGGTAATCTTGGCACGGGTAATCCGTACCCCGTAATGAGGGGTATCCAGACTACAGGTGGTATAAATCCCATTCCGTAAGAATCCTTCCTTATTTTCATCCAATTTTATCTTTTCTCCACGAAGATAACCTCCACCTTCTCCGGAAAGAACCTCCCAGGCCACCGATTTCTTTGATTTTAAATTATACCGCATACTATCGGCCGTAATTTTGGAATTACCCTGGGTGACCTCCGGTTTTTGTATATATTGATGGGAACTATCCCTGATTCCTTTGGCAAACAAGGTTAAATCAGCCTGATCCATCTCAATATACCCTGCAGTTAACGTAATATCGTCATACTTAACCTTCGCATCCCTATACAGATAAACCTTTTTTCCCGTTATATCAAAAGCCGATGAATCTTTTGAGGAGTATTCTACAATAGATTGAATATCCCCCTGGTCAGTTCTTACTCTTAAGGAATCCTTATAGGGTCTGCTTAGCACATTCCCTACAGAAACCTTAGGTATTTCCGGAAGAAGGAATCGATAGGCCCTGACTTTAGAAAGATCTTTATAGGGTAAAAAGGGAAGGGAAGGGATGGAATCGGGACTAAACCTTTTGGTTATAATCCCGTTTATAGGGGTGAAGGATTGATTTACCAGGTAAATCAAAACAAATAGGCCAAAAATTAAGGGATTGGATTTCAAATCTAAAAACGAATACTATTTTTGTTCAAGCTAATAGCGCGTCTAAAATAGAAAAAATGAGGGCCAAAATAGTTATAACCTTTAGGGTTAATATTTATTGTACTCCACACTCGAATTTCAAAAATGTATCTAAAATTTCCGTTTAATTTTATTAAAGTACCTGTTTTCCTTTCCCTTTTTTTATTTGTATTTAAAATTACAAGCCTACAGGCAGGAATATTCCCAAATTCTAATACGTTCGATACTATTCCCATTTCCAAACCGGCTTCTAAACCCTTTGTGGTAGTGATCGATCCGGGTCATGGAGGTAAAGCTCCCGGAGCTCGTGGTAAATACAGTAATGAAAAAGATATTACCCTGGCTATTTCTTTAAAATTAGGCGAATTGATTAATACCAGTTTACCGGATGTAAAAATATATTTTACCCGGACCAACGATGCATCGGTAGATTTTAACGACCGCACCGGCCTGGCTAATTCGAAAAAAGCGGATTTATTTGTCTGTATTCATTGCAATTCGGTTCCCCGTCACGCCCACTCTCCACAAGGTGTGGAAACCTATGTGCTAGGATTATCCGACGAAAACAGAAATTTGGAAAACGCTATCAGAGAAAACGGAGATATAAAATTGGAAGATAATTATAAACAGAATTATGATGGTTTCGACCCCAATTCACCGGAATCGTATATTATTTTCTCGCTCTTTCAGAATCACAACCAGAAAAGGAGCTATAAATTCGCCTCCTTTGTGCAGGCTGAAATGGAGAAATCTGGTAGAATAAACAGGGGAGTAAAACAAGAGCCTTTAATTGTGTTAAGAAATACGGCTATGCCAGGGGTATTGATCGAAACCGGCTATATTTCGGACCCGGAGGAAGAAGTATTTCTTAATTCGGCCGATGGTCAGGAAATCATAGCCCGGGCAATATTACAATCCATTACGGAATATAAAAACGAAGTATATCATTGAGGAATAAAACCGGTAAAATAAAGAGCCTTTTGATTTTGGGAATCTGGCTCTTCACTACCTCCTTTGTTTACCCTAAAAAATCCTTAAAAAGAATTATTTTGGACCCGGGTCATGGGGGAAAAGATCCGGGGGCTCATGGAAAAACCTATAAGGAAAAGAACATCACCCTGGCCATCGCCCTGGAATTAAAAAAACGTATTGAGGAAAAATATCCGGAAACCGAGGTCCTCCTAACCCGTACCGGCGATGAGTTTATTGAATTGGACGATAGAGCCTCCTTTGCAAAAAAGAAAAATGCGGATTTATTTATTTCCATTCATTGCAATGCCAATCCCAATTCGGAGGCAAAAGGGATAGAAGTTTATTCTATTGGAGTCAATTCCAGCCCGGAAAACTTACGAATAGCCCAAAGGGAAAACTCCGTAATATTATTAGAGAAAAACTATAAGGAGAGGTATGAGGGATTTGATCCCAACTCGCCAGAATCGTATATCATATTTTCCTTATTACAACAATTTACCATAAAGCAAAGCTTAAAACTCGCCACGAAGATTCAGGAAGCCGTTACAGAAAACGCGGGTATAGACCGTGGGGTAAAACAGGCTGGCTTTTTAGTTTTACGAAGAAATACAGTTCCATCCATTCTTTTGGAAACCGGGTTTATTACCAATCCGGACGAAGAGAAAAAGTTAGGCTCCAAATCGGGCCAAAGAGAAATATCGCAGGAAATTTTAAAGGGATTCGAAAATTACCGGAAATCGGTTGGGATTTAGTTCCTTTGGACACCGGAAAAAGGATATGGAAGGAATAATTAACAAAAGCTACCTTATCCTTTTCGGATATCCCCATATTCTCTTTTATTCTTCATAAATTTGTTTAAACATTCATCTTAGTTTAAAAATCATCTCTTGGTTCTAAAATTTACAAACGAAGTTAAAGTAGGCCTTCTTGTACTGGGTGCATTTATCGTTCTGATATTAGGCTATAATTTTCTGAAAGGATCTGATTTATTTTCAAACATGAATCATATATATACGGTTTACCCAAAAGTGGATGGTTTAACCGATTCAAAACCAGTATTAATTAATGGTTTCCAGGTAGGTAAGGTAGCAGAGATGACCCTTATGCCAGATGGACAAATTCTAACCCGGTTGGATATTCCAAAATCGTATAGTATTCCTAAGAATTCGGTTGCTAGCCTGGATAATACGGATATTTTAGGAGGTAAGGCCGTAGTAATATTAATAGGTACTGCAAAAGAATTGATTAAAACCGGTGATACCCTGGAAGGTCAAAATAAAAAAGGACTGGCCGAATCTCTTGCCCCCCTTCAAAATCAAACCCAGGCCTTAATTGTCCGACTGGATTCCTTTCTAAGCTCATTAAATTCGGTGATTAATCCGAAATTTCAAAAAAATGTAGATAAGAGCATGACCAGTATTGCGGGTATTTTGCAGAACCTCGAGCAAACCTCCAAGGAAGTAAACAAAAGCATCCCGGTATTAAATGCGACCATCAAAAATGTGGCCGATATTACCGCGAATTTTAAGGATAATGATAAAAATATCAATGCTACCCTAACCAACGTAAAAACCTTGACCGATAAGCTGGCACAAACCCATTTGGACGAAACGGTAACCAAACTAAATGCCACCCTTACCAATTTACAATCTGCCATGGGCAAAATAAATTCAGGGGAAGGGTCCTTAGGAGCCCTGGTAAATGATAAACATCTTTATAATAATCTAAGTGCCTCTACCGCAAGCTTAAACCAATTATTAATAGATTTAAAAGCCAATCCAAAACGATATGTTAGCTTTTCGGTATTTGGAGGTGGAAAGGATAAGAAGACCGCTAATCCTGTACCGGCCAATACCAGCCCCAATCCTTAATTACCATTCGAATAGGAATTCTTTCCATTCACCCTTTTCATTCTCCCACTCATAAGGATTTTCTTTTTGCTTAGGGTTTTGCGCCATACTTTTGACATATCAATAAGTATTTAACCCTTAAGCAATATAAAATGAAAAATTTATCAAAAGTTCTTGCAATTATTTTAACAACTGGAGTTACTGCATCGGCTATCGCTTCTGTACCTGCTCCGAAAAATCCTAAAGCCAAGCATGCTTCGGTTGCTACCAGACCTTCTAACGCTACCGTCAACGTAACTATTTCTACTATCACGGAAAATAATTTCCTTAAGGTATCTGCCTTAAATGAAACTACCAGCCCGGTTACCATTTCTATTTTCGATAATGCTGGAAATATAGTTTATACCGAAGTAGTAAAAGCAGAAGAAATTAACAGAAACTATAATCTTTCTTCTTTACCAAAAGACACCTATACCATCTTTGTAAGCTCAGATAATTTCTCTACTTATAAAGAATTCGTAATCAAGTAATTAATTTTAGATTCGTGGAACCCCGGGGCTTAGCAGCCCCGGGGTTTTTTATTTTATAGGCTATTTATAGATTCTCAAATCGGGTATATTTGGCCTGCATGACCATATTAATTATTGAGGACGATCCCCAGCATAGAAAAATTTTATTTGAAATTTTGGAGAGTATGGTGGGCGAAGTGGAAGTTTTGGGTTTTACCGATTCTCTGGACTCTACCTTAAATTGGTTTATAAACCATCAGGAACCGGATTTGATCTTTCTAAGTACTCAATTCCAGGACGGTCCTGCTGCCAATTTATTCAAGGAAATACGAATTTCAAGTCCCCTCATTTTCATGTCCCAGGATGGGAAAATGGCTCTTGGTACATTTAAGTATAATACCCTGGATTATTTAATTCGCCCCATAACCAAAAACGCTGTAATAAGTTCCCTGTTTAAGTATAGGACCTTTCAGAATCTATTTCATAAAAATGGGGAACCCTCTCTCTACCTGGATGAACCTACCAGGTCTGGTAAAGAAAATTTGCAAAAGGAATTTAAAAAGCGATTTGCTATCCATATAGGGGATAAGATAAAATCTCTGGATAGTTCGGAGATTGCTTATTTTATGGCCGATGGAAATGTAGTTTTTCTTTTTACCCTTTCCTCGGACCGGTTTACTATAAATAATTCCCTGGAAGATATTTTGGAGAAATTGGATCCGGAAAGGTTTTTCCGTTTAAACCGTACCTATATAGTTCAGATAAAATCTATAAAAGAAACCAGGAAATTTTTTAATGGACGATTAAAGGTTCTTTTAACCCCGGAATCTGAAGAGGAGGTATTTGTTAGCCGAAACAGGGTTCATGAATACCTGAGATGGTTGGGGGAATAAGATAAAATCCTTGAATTGATTTTCCATTCCCAAAAAAAGCATGGATATGGAAACCAGGCAACCCTTAAACCGGGAAGGTGGTTCCCTCAAGGCCAAGGTAAGAATTGGGAAATATGGCCTGAGCCTCTTCCAATAAGGGATTTAAATCCCTATACCGGGCTGAAAAATGTCCCATTAATAATTTCCCTGCCTGAATATCCCTTGCCAGCCATGCGGCCTGGCTTACCGTAGAATGGTAGGTCAATTCGGCCCTTGGAAGATAATCATGTCCAAAGGTGGTTTCGTGGTATAAAGTAGTTATGCCATTTAACAAGGAAGCCAGTTCGGGTAAATATCGGGTATCGGAACAAAAGGCATATTTTCGGATAGGCTTCGGTTCTTCGGTTAGGAGATTGGGGGAATAAACCTTTCCGGAAGCATCCGTATAATCCATTCCCAATTTAAGATTTTCGAAGGCCTCGGGAGGTAATGCCTGGTCCTGAATCATTTCCTTTCTTATTTTCCGCGGAGGATTCTTTTCTGTAATTAGAAAACCTTTACAAGGGATAGAATGGATAAGGGGTATGGTAGATACCGAAAAATCACGGGAATCAAAAAGAGGCTCCAGCTTCCTGCTAGGTTCGGCACCACTTGAAAAAGTTTCATGGATATGTAGGGGATATCGAATTTCGGTATCAGAAACCTTAAAATGATACTCTAAAAGACCCTTTAATTCAGGAGGCGCATAAATATGAAGCTCGTCGGTTCTGCCATTTAAATTCATGGAAGAAACCAAACCCATTAAACCCAGGAAATGATCTCCATGAAGATGGGAAATAAAAATATGGCTTAATTTGGATGCCTTGAACCCATATTTCATGATCTGCATTTGGGTACCTTCCCCGCAATCCAATAGAATATGGGTATTATTAATAGTCAACCACTGACTCGTTGGATGTCTATTAAATATGGGGGTAGCCGAACTACACCCTAGGATGGTTATATCAAATTTGAACAAGAATTTAGGAAACTCCCGCGTCCTTTTTTAATTCCTTCTCAATCTCTTCCATGAAAATGAGATCGACCGCCTCTTCTACCGTCATCACCAAGGTAAGAACACTTTCTAATTGGGAAATTTTGATAAGTTTCTCGACCGTGGGTTGTAACCCTGTTACAGCAAAGGTGCCCCCTGAAGTCTTGCATAGGCGGTGTGCAACCAGTAAACTAGATAATCCTGATGAATCACAGAATTTCACTTCTGTTAAATCCATGATAACATTTCTGATCCCTTCCGTATTAATTAAAATAAATTCAGATTTAACTATAGGGGCAATCAGTGAATTCAACTTGCTTTCCTCTAATTTGAAAACAACATATTTTTCATGTTTGTCCAGTGAAAATTTCATGCGGCGTTATTTATTCTTATTAAAATTACACTAATACTTAGAAAGATATAGGATTCTTCGCTAAATATTGTAAAATATTTTCATTTATTTCCTTTTCCCTATTGGTTGGTTCTGTTCGAACGAATTCCAATCCGGTTATTTTTTCGTAAAGTTCGATATATCTTTCCGAAATTTCTAAAACTTTTTCAGAACCCATATCCGGCATACGATCTCCGGACTTCCCCTGAAACCCATTTTCCATTAACCATTCCCTGACAAATTCTTTGGATAATTGTCTCTGTGCCAAGTTCTTATCCTGTAATTCCTGGTAAGTATCCAGGTAAAAATAGCGCGAAGAATCGGGGGTATGAATCTCATCCATCAGGTAAATTTCTTTTTCATGATAACCAAATTCATATTTGGTATCGACTAAAATAAGTCCTCTTTCCCTTGCCATGCGGGTACCCAAATCAAAGAGCCTCAATGCATAGCTTTCCAAAGCATTATAATCCTCTTCATTTAGGATACCTTTTTCCAGAATTTCCTTCCTTGATATATCTTCATCATGATGGCCATCAGGTGCTTTGGTGCTAGGGGTTATAATAGGATGCGGAAGACGGTCATTTTCCTTTAAATTTTCGGGGAGTTCTACCCCACATAGGACCCTTCCCCCGGCTTTGTATACCCTCCAGGCATGACCGGATAAATATCCCCGAACCACCATTTCCAAGGGTACGGGTTTACACAGGTAGCCAATACTTACATTGGGGTCGGGAATATCCAGAACCCAGTTGGGAAGAATTTCCCTGCTTCTACTCAGGAAATAATAGGCCAATTGATTTAATACCTGCCCTTTATAGGGAATAGGCTCCGGCAATACCACATCAAATGCAGAAATACGATCGGTGGCCACCATAATTAATAGGGTATTGTGCAGGGTATATACATCCCTTACTTTTCCTTTATAAAAATGGGTCTGTCCCTTAAAATTATAATTTGTTCCTCTTATGGCCATAATTAAAGATCTCCATAGGCTTCCAGGATTCTCCGAACCAATTTATGCCGTACGACATCTTGTCCGCTTAGGTAAATAATATCAATCCCTTTAATACCCGGCAATAATTTAAGCGCATTAAACAGTCCGGACATTTGTTTTTTGGGTAAATCGATTTGGGTAATATCTCCCGTTACAATAAATTTAGCCGAAGGACCCATTCGGGTTAAAAACATCTTTAGTTGTAAGTCCGTGGCATTTTGTGCTTCGTCCAAAATAACAAAAGCATTATCCAGGGTCCTTCCCCGCATAAAAGCCAGGGGGGCAATTTCAATGGTTCTATTCTCTATATAAGTTTTTAACCTATCCGGCGGTATCATATCGTCGAGGGCGTCATACAGGGGACGCAAATAGGGATCTATTTTTTCTTTTAAATCGCCCGGAAGAAAACCCAGGTTCTCCCCTGCCTCGACAGCAGGCCGCGTAAGAATAATCCTTTTCACCTCTTTATTTTTCAATGCCTTTACCGCAAGGGCCACAGCCGTATAGGTTTTACCAGTACCAGCTGGCCCAATAGCAAATAGGATATCATTTTGAATGGCCGAATCCACCATCTTTTGCTGGTTGGCCGATCGGGCACGCACCTGGTTTCCATTGGTTCCATGAACGATAATATCGTCATGTCCCATTTCACCAAACAATTTACCGTTCATTGGTGCCTCTGCTTCTACCTGCAAAATATTTTCAATATCTCGAATGGTTAGAGAATGGAATTTTTGCAAATGGTTTAGAACCAATTGGAATTTAGAATTAAATGCCCCTGCTTCCTTTTCATCGCCCAGAACTTTTACCTCATTCCCCCGGGCAATGATTCTAAGCTTTGGGAATTGTTTTTTAAAAACCTCAAAATACTCGTTGTTGGGACCCCATAACTGCACCGGATTTACTTCTTCGATGGTAATATTAACTTCGTTCAATGGTTCTTTAGGCTAAAAGATGGGTGGATCATTTCTTTGCCTAAATTAGCAAATTAATTGGAGAGTCTTTTAAATGGGAATTATTACCTTAACAACGGATTTAGGATATCGGGATTTTTATCTGGCCGCTGTAAAAGGTTCCATTTTAAACTTATTACCCCAAACCCAAATAATAGATATAAGTCATTCAATTTCAGCGTTTAATATTGCCCAAGGTGCTTTTATCATTCGAAATGCCTATGCCTATTTCCCTAAAAAAACCATTCATTTGATAGGGATCAATACGGACTATACAGCAGAACCGGAGTTCATTGCTTTCCAGTATAAGGATCATTTTTTCCTGGGACCCGATAATGGGATATTTTCCCTTATTTGTGATGAAATTCCGGAAAAGATGGTCGAGATTTCCGGAACCTCGGTTTCTAAAGTTTTACACTTTCCCCTATTGGAAATTTTGGCTAAGTCGGCTTGCCGATTATTGGAAGGGGTAGATTTAAACGATTTAGGGATAAGCCGTAATGAATGGTCAAAAAAAGTCCATTTAAAACCGGTCCTAGGTCCTGGTTATATCCGTGGTACCGTAATATATATAGATGATTACCAAAACGTCATTACCAATATTACCCGGAAAGAATTTGAAGAACGGGTAAAAGGACGATTTCTGATTCGATTTAAACGAAACGAGACTATAAATAAAATTTCCTACCATTACGGTGAGGTTCCGGAAGGCGAAAAACTGGGCCTGTTTGGTATCAGTGACCATTTGGAAATAGCTATTAATAAAGGAAAAGCGGCGGGTCTGCTGGGCTTGAGAATGGATGATACCGTTCAAATTGATTTTGAGGAATTTACGAGGTGAGGATAAATAAAAGAATAAAAGATAAATGATACTAACCATTTGGGGTGCTGCCCGTCAGGTAACAGGGAGCATGCACCTATTAGAATTACAATTAGAAGAAGGCGCTTTTAAGATATTAATTGATTGCGGTTTAAACCATGAAGCAAAATCCCTGCTTTCCAATGGAAATTTTCCTTTTAATCCAACCGATATTGACCTGGTTATATTAACCCATGCCCATATAGACCATTGCGGAAACCTTCCTACCCTGGTTCACCAAGGTTTTTCCGGCCCGATAATCAGTACACAGTCTACGGCCGATCTGAGTTATTTATTAATGAGTGACTCAGTAAATATTTTCATGAGCAAACAAAATCATGAGGCGGGAAAAGCAACAAAATCAAAAAAAAGGGAAAAAAACAAGCCGCTTTATCTTCAGAAACAGGTAAACGATTGCATGGAACATTTCTACGAATTGGAACCGAATAATAAATTCAAGGTCAATGCGCATATAGAAATTGAACTCTTTCCGGTAGGACATTTATTGGGTGCGGTGGGTGCCTTAATAGAGGTAAAAGAAAAAGATAAAGAGAAGAAAAGGATATTCTTCTCCGGCGATGTCGGAAGGAAGGGCTATCCTATTCTGGAGGATCCCCAGAATATACCGGAAACTGATTTTATGGTTTGTGAATCCACCTATGGAGGAAGATTACATAGTAGAGGAACCACTCTGGACGAGGTATTATTAAACCATATTCAGAAAACCTGTATCGATCAGCCAGGAAAATTGATCATTCCGGCCTTTAGTGTGGGTAGAACCCAGGCCCTGGTTTATTCATTGAATCGAATTTTTTCAAAATACAAAGTACCCAAGGTCAGGGTTTTTGTCGATAGCCCTTTAGGTTTTCAAAGTACCGAGATTTACAGAAAACACCGCAATCGTTTAAATGCGGAGGCCCATGAGTTTTACCAAAAAATGGGAGATGAATTTGAATTTGATAACCTGGTTTATACCGAAGATGTAGCCGATAGCAAACGAATTAGCACCTATCTCGATCCCTGCATTATTATTTCATCAGCAGGTATGTTAGAAGGGGGAAGGATTCAGGAGCATTTATACCATAATATATCCAATTTCTTTTGCACCATTCTATTTATTGGGTATTGCGCAAAAGGTACTCTAGGAAGAAAATTATTGGATGGAATGACCAATGTGCGAATAAATCAAAAGGATATGGATGTATATGCCAAAATAGCTTCGACCGATTTATTATCTGCCCATGCCGATCATGAGGAACTAATCAGTTTTATTAAATCTGCCCCCACCACCCGCTTAAAAAAGGTTTTTCTTGTGCATGGAGAGCTGGATTGTATGGAAGCCCTGGCCGAGGGTCTGGAAAAGGAAAATATCCCGGTTTTAGTTCCTGAACGAGGCATTTCGTATAATTTGGATACCTATACCCATGCATAGGCTATGAACCCAGGGGATTGCCAAAAATTCAAAAAACCAACGAATTCTTTTCAATATTGATTAGATTTGATTCAGTAGAGTCAAACTAATTGAATTTTATTTATATTAAACCGCAATTAGGAAAATTACGTAAAAGCCTGAATAAGTTTAAACCCTATAAAATCAACTGGTTGAAAAAAGAAAATTCCTCTGCTAAATTATTGGGACTGGATCATCTCCGGGCACTTGCCATTATCATGGTATTCTTTTTCCATTATGGAACTTTATTCCCCCACCCTAAATGGGTTTACCTTTCGGGAATATTAGGCTGGACGGGTGTAAATTTATTCTTTGTGCTCAGCGGATATTTGATTTCCTCCAAACTTTTTGAGGAGGTGGCTAAATCTGGCATGATTTCCTGGAGAGATTTTTTCATAAAAAGGGTGTTCCGGATATTCCCATTATTCTTCTTGATAGTAGCCTTATATGCTTTTTTCCCATATTTGAGAGAAGCAGAACCGATGGGACCCATTTGGCGGTATTTAACCTTTACGCAAAACTTCCTATTGGACATTAGAAATTCAGGAACCTTTATCCATGCCTGGTCTTTATGTGTAGAAGAACAATTTTACCTGGTACTTCCCGTCCTGGTACTTATTTTACTACAGCTAAAAATCTTTAAAACCGGGGGATTCTATTTATTAATCACCTTGTTTGTATTGGGATTTCTAATCCGGTATTATTCTTATAACCATTATGTTCAGCCCTATATAAATACCCCGGAATTCTTTTTTAAATGGGGTACCTATATTTATTATCCTACCTATTGCCAATTGGACGGTTTAATATTCGGAGTTTCCATTGCTGCCATATTTCAATTTCTCCCCAATTTGAGGGACAATATATTGAAATATGGGAATATTCTCTTCTTTGTCAGTGTGGTACTCGTTTGTGCAACCTTTTTATTGAATTATAACAGGACTCTCGTAGGATCTATGGTGCTTTTCCCCATAGTAGATTTTTCTATGGCCATAATGGTATTAAGTGCCTTAAGTCCTAATTGTTTTCTTTATACCATGAGGTCAAGCTTCACAAGCCAGGTAGCCACCTATTCCTATTCAGCTTATCTATTTCATAAGATGATGATCCACGTGGTCCAGGCCAATGCCAAATTCTTTCATCTACCCCAGGATGGAACCCTGATTTTTATCCTATCGGCCCTGTCCACCTTCCTGGTCTCCATTATATTGAATAGAATAATTGAGCGGCCCTTCCTTAAATTACGAAATAAGGCCTTGGCCATGGGCTAGTGTTCCCATTTACCCATTTTGTTTAAAAAAACCTGGTTACTAAGAGATCCCTAATCCGGTATGGAATATCTCAAAAACCAGGAATACAATTCCGGGTTCGAATAGGTTTCGTTCCAAACATCATGCCCGCCTTTGGTATAAACTGTAAACCGGACCTTATTTCCATTTTGGGATAATTGTTTAAAACAAAGGGAATCCTGATGTATTCGGCTGTCCTTATCCAATAGTCCATGGAAAATCCATACGGGCATACCACTTAAACCCGGATTCACGTCCTTATAAAAAGTTCCACTTACCGGGGCAATGGCTGCAAAATCATTGGGATAATCCATGGCCCAGGACCAGGTTCCGAAACCACCGCTACTAATGCCGGTAAGGTAAATCCGTTTAGGATCAATTTTATAGATTCTCAGAACCTGGTCCAGAAATTCATGCATTTTATCGGTATGATTCCAGATCGTTCCAGAAGGACATTGTGGGGAAATGACTATAAAAGGGAATTTACTGTCCGATTCGAGCATTTTCGGTAAACCATGTAATTTAATTTTCCGGATATCTTCTCCGGCTTCGTTTCTTCCATGTAAAAAAATGATAAGGGGAAAGGAGGAGAGTTTAGGGCTATTATAGTCTTTTGGTAAATAAACAAGGTAATTTGTATTTATAAAATCTATTTTTTCCGGAAGTGAACTTTCCCATTGTCCTGTCTTAATAGAATTTATAGAAGAAATTTTATCCGATTTTTTCTCTTTACTATCGGTATCCTGATACGAAAATGGATGAAATTTCCAGCCATACTCCCTTCCTTCCGGGGAAGACTTCCCGGGAAGAAAACCCATCAGGGCAAAACAAAATAAAGCCCCTGGGATTAAAGACTTCATGGGCAAATAAGTTCGGTTTAATATAGAAAAAGAATGAGAGACATTAAATTTAAATACAATTTTTTAAAAAAATGTATTTACCAGGAGGAATTTTTAGTTTTTTTAAGGAAACCCAATAGCTCGGATTCAGGCTTCTCCCTTCCCTTAACTGGCCATTCAGACTCCCCCCTCAAAATTTTGAATAATTAAACCAGAGGGAATTTTGGGTTCAAAATAGGTGGACTTTGGAGGCATGGTCAATCCATGATCGGATATAATCCGGATTTCCTGGAACTCCGGTGGAGATAAAAGAAAAGCCATGGAATAGTCTCCTTTAAACACCTTAAAAATTAAATTTTCTATATCCTGGTTTCCACCTATAAAATCCAAGGTACCCAAAGGATTATGGTGCAATTGTAAGATAGTATTAAATATAGATTCCTGAAGGATAATCACGTCCAAGTTTTGGACGGTTTCTTCCGGACTTAGGGTGTCCAGGGAGAATTCTCTAAAAAACCGGCTATCCTTTTTCAATTTCATGGAATATATTTTCCGGTCAGCATTTACTAAGACAAAATTGCCTTTCTTTTTGGGAACTTTGAAGGGGTGCAAAGGATGCAATTCAAATTCCCTTTCGATCATGTGCATACATTCGGAAAGCAGACGGGGATCAAATAATCGTACCAACCGGTGATAAGGCTTTAATTCCACCTCTTTCAAGGAAAAGTATATGGAGCTAAAGCCAGGCTCATTAACCCCCATTTGCCCTTTGCCCATTTCATCTATATAGGATTCAAAAGCAGCCGCTCTATGATGACCATCGGCCAAATAAACCCGGGGAATTTTTTGGAATTCCTTTTGAATGAATTCAATTTCCGCCTCTTTCTCTACCCTCCATACTTCGGTTCCCGTACCCAGGATTGGATCTAAAACCCGTAAAAAAGGAGACCTTTCCTTCATATTTTTCAGAAAGAATTCCAGTACCTGGTTTTCCGGGTAGGTAATTAGAACAGGATTAAAATCTATTTTCTTATCCGAAAACATGTTTTTTACCCATTCGCTCCTTTCGGCATGAATTTTCTCATGCTTACGGATGGAGCCATTCCTTAAGTCTGATACGGAGGTACTGGTCCATATTCCCGTAAAGGATCTATCTGCACCCCATTGCCGGTAAATATAAAAACAGGCAAATTTATCTTGCTTAATTTTCCCTTTTTTGATATAATCCTGAAAGCCCTCCGATATTTCAGGGTAGGAACTAAACTCCTTACCCTTCAGGATAGATTCTGCTAAACCAGCATCCGGTAAGACTCCTTTAAAGGGAAAAATCTGAGGCAAGAGTTTAGTTCAGGGATAAGTGATGAATAATGAGTTCGGCCAGTTCATTCCCAATTCTCTCCTGTGCTTCCAGGGTGGAAGCCCCAATATGTGGGCTAAATGAGATTTTTGGATGGGCTAATAGTTTAGCCGATGGTTTTGGTTCATTCTCGTAAACATCCAGTCCTGCAAAGGCCAAATGCCCATTATCCAGGGCCTCCATTAAAGCTTCTTCTTCCACTAATCCACCACGGGAAGTATTCACCAGGGCCGCTCCCTTCTTTATTTTGGAAATTTCTTCTTTACCCAACAAAGGCCTATGGTTACTGGTACCCGGTATATGTAAGGTTAAAAAATCAACTTGAGGAAGCAATTCCTGGAGGGATACATTAGGAATCCGGATAGAGAAAGTATGATCGGCTATATCCATCATCACCTCTTTATTCCCCTCACTTAAATCGGATGCAATTACTTTCATGCCCAAGCCCAAACCTATTTTGGCAACTTCGGAACCAATTCTACCCATCCCAATAATGCCCAATGTTTTTCCTCTAAGTTCAATCCCGGCCGCATATTTCTTTTTCAGATCGTTAAACATGGATTCCCCATTCACAGGCATTTGACGATTTGCATCAAAAAGAAAGCGTACACCTCCCAGGAAATGGGCAAAAACCAGTTCTGCAACGGAAACGGAAGAAGCAGCAGGCGTATTGACCACGAAAATGCCTTTACTTCGTGCATATTCGACATCAATATTATCCATTCCTACTCCTCCCCTACCAATAAGTTTAATATTGGGAACCTGGTCAATTAATTCCTTTCGGATTTTGGTGGCCGAACGTACCGTTATGGCATCGTATTCCTTGAGTCGTTCTGCCAGCTCATTTTGAGGTATAGTTACTGTATCGACCTGAAAACCGGCTTTCTCTAAAAGGGCTTTTCCTATGGGATCGATCCCATCATTTGCTAATATTTTCATTCTTAATTAATCGTGACTTTTTTCAAATTCCTGCATGGTCTCTACCAATATCTCAACACTGGAAATGGGCAAGGCATTATAAATAGAAGCTCGGAATCCTCCAACACTTCTATGTCCTTTAAGACCTACCAGACCCTTATTTTTAGCCAGGGCTAAAAAGGCCGATTCCATAGTTGGATCTTCCATAACAAAACAAACATTCATTTTCGAACGATCCGCCGCATTAGCGGTACCCTTAAATAATGGATTTCGGTCTATTTCCTTATATAATAAGTCTGCCTTGTCTTTGTTTCTTATTTCGATTTCAGGCACACCACCCAGGTTTTTTAACCATTCCAGGGTAAGCATACAAACATAAATCGCAAAAACCGGAGGGGTATTATACATCGATCCCCCTTCTATCAATGCCTGATAATTGAGCATAGAAGGGATTTTCCGGTTAACCTTTCCAAGAATTTCGTCTTTTACAATCACCAGAGTGGCACCAGCTGGTCCCATATTTTTCTGTGCCCCGGCATAGATTAAACCAAAATCTTCGATATTAAATACCCGGCTAAAAATATCCGACGACATATCGGCCACCAGGGGCACCGGGGATTTGGGAAATGCAGATAACTGGGTACCGTAGATAGTATTATTGGAGGTAATATGGAAATAATCTGCATTCGGGGAAACCGTATAATCGGTAGGTATTGTGGTATAGTTTACGGCTTTACCGGAGGCGACAACCTCTACATTTCCAAAAATTTTCGCCTCTTTCAAGGCTTTAGAAGACCAGACCCCGGTATCGAGATAGGAAGCGGTATGGCCTTCCTCCAATAAATTAAAGGGAACCATCCCAAACTGCATACTCGCACCTCCCTGTAAAAACAAAATGGAATACCCATCGGGAACATGTAGTAATTCTTTTACCAAATCGATGGCCTTTTTTAACACCGCTTCAAAATCGGCCGACCTATGGGAAATTTCCAAAATGGATAATCCGGATCCATTAAAATTCAAGACTCCTTTAGAGGCCTCCTCCAACGCATACTGAGGTAAAATACCGGGCCCAGCACCAAAATTATGTTTCATATTAATTTAATAATTTAAAATTTTATCCAAAAATTATTCAAAAAACCCATTCATATCTTTTGCGAATAGAGATTTTTTCCTTATCAACCTTAACAATTCCCAAACGGTAAAAATAGGAAAACAAGAGGAATATGAAGGAAAAACTGTATATTAAAACCGAGCCACTAATTTCAAATTCAGTACCCTACCTGTCAGGTAGTTGGGTACTGCAAAGCGGCTATTATTCTGGTCCCTTATCCAGAAATAGGATATTGTATTATTAATATTCAGTAAATTAAAAACCTCGGCATAGGCCACCAGGGATTTCAGCCCCGGAAATTTACGATCCGGATGGGCATATGCCGAGATAAATTCCTTTGAAAATCCAATATCCACCCTTCTATAAGCAGGCGCCCGGAATACATCTTCGTAAGGCTGGTGATCGGGAGGACCAATGGGCAAATTGGATCCGTATATCAAACTTAAATGAACCTTCGAACTTGGATCCCCCACTAGTTTATCCTGAAAAAAAAGAGCCAAATTAAAGCGTTGATCGGTTGGTCTTGGTATATAACCAACCAGGGTTTTGGTTTTATGCAGGGAATCGACCGGATAATAATACCCTGCAATATTTTCTTCCGTTTTCTGAACGGAAAGACTTAGGGAAGACTCCAGGTCTTTGATTAATTCTCCGCTTAACCGAATATTTAGCCCATAGGCATATCCCCTGGAACTAAGATTTCCCAAATAGTCTATCCGAACATCATTAATTTGATAGGGGATAAGATTTTTTAAATCTTTATAATAGAGTTCGGAAATAAAATTGAATTCTGTTCCAAGGCCACGAAATTTTAATTCAGAGGAGGCATTATACTGGATAGATTTCTGGGAGGGTCTTTTCGAACTTAGACTTCCATCATAATTAAAGAACTCGTTCATTACCGGACTCTGGTAATAAATTCCATAGGCCAGTTTTAACACCAGATCAGATTCCACGGGAGGTCTAAAGGCGAATTGAATTCTTGGACTGGCTAGCCATTCCTTATTATAATCCAAATACGTAATTCTCAGGCCTCCTTCAATATGAATTCTTTTCCCTACATCAAAGGCATCCTGCCCATAAAAAGAGGCCCGGCGTATATTTAGAGCATGATATTGGGTAAAACTATCCAGATATTGAACCTTTGGGGTATAATGCGCATAATTCAGGGGAAGGGTATCGTTATAATTATACTCAGAAACCTGGTTCTCAATTCTTTCCTGACTAAATTTAATACCCCATGAAATTAATTCTTTATGAAATTTATGGGAACCCTTATGTTCCAGATTTAGGTTCGAAAAGGATAAAGCATTATTGGCAAATTCGCCATACTCCCCAATTCCGACCACTACTTTGGAATTAATAGTAATGGGAGCCGCTGGATCTAATTCCACATTATTAAAATAATAATCACCCTGTATATTTTTATTTTGGAACTCATTGCTCTTATAAAAAGAACCAATCCATTTTAAATGGGTATTCTTATTCGGATCAAATTCCAGTTTTAATGCGGCCATTCCAGAGGTATATCCATCATCTTCCTCTCCCTGCATGGAAACATCCAATTGGTAAACCTGGCTAAGGGTACCAAAGGTAGTGGTCCGATTGGTTGGGATTAAACTATACCGGTTCCTTGCCCCATAAGTCAATAATGATAAACCTAGCCTTGGATTGAATTGGTAATGTATCAAACCCTGAACATCCATAAATTGAGGTTTATAGTTCCCGTGTACATCGAGGGTCTTTAACAGGAATTGGTTGGAACGATCTCTCCAACCTAGTAAAACCCCCAATTTCTTGTTGGGATTCTGGTATTCATAGCTTAGGGAGGCTCCTAATAAACTTATGGAAGCAGAGGCTTGTTTTTCGGAAGGGTTCTTATAAGATATATCCAATACCGACGACATTTTATCCCCGTATTCCACTCCAAAGCCCCCGGTTGAAAATTTTATCCTCGAAACCAATTCTGGATTGATAAAACTTAAGCCCTCCTGCTGACCTTGTTGAACCAAAAAGGGCCTGAAAATTTCTACCTCATTGACATAAACCAAATTTTCATCATAATTACCTCCACGGACCGAATATTGAGAGCTAAGTTCATTATTGGAAGATACCCCAGGAAAGGTCTTTAGATAAGACTCAAAATTTCCGGAAACATTCGGTATGACTTCCGATAATTCAGGATTTAAATAGTAGAAATTATCATTTTTTTTTCGCTCCTCTTTTACGGTAAGCTGGGGCAAGGAATGAACATCCTGTACCATCAAAATGCGAACCTGGTAAATACCTGGAAGGTCTTTTTGAACCTGAATAACGGTTTTTTTATAGCCCAGGAATTGAAATTCCAGGGAAATGGGAGATTTCAATATTCCTTTGAGACGAAAACTTCCATTTTCATCGGCCACATAGGTTTTCTGATTCAGCACATCCAAAATCCGGACAAAACCTAGGGGTTTATTATCCTCATCCAGAATTTTCCCCTGCAGGGTAAAGGTTTTTTGTGCCTGAACGGATAAAGATAAGAGTATAAGAAATATTAAGAAAAAGGATTTCATTCAAAATCTTACTTGGATCCTTTCAGTTTGGAAAGGGATAAATCCCGGTCGGAAGAATGAAAAATAGTAGTTCCTGCCACCAGAATATCTGCTCCGGCGTCTACTATGTCCTTGCAATTCTTTTCATCTATTCCCCCATCCACTTCTATTACGGTATTATGCCCTTCTTTTACCAGTAAATTTTTAAGCTCTTCAATCTTTTTTAAAGAATGAGGAATAAACTTTTGACCTCCAAAACCAGGATTGACCGACATAATTAACACTAAATCGGCCATTTCCAATACATCGTGAAGGAGACTTACCGGCGAATGAGGATTTAATGCCACCCCGGATTTTGCCTTTAATTCACGGATTAATTGGAGGGTTCTATATAGATGCGGACAGGCCTCTAAATGAACGGTAATATGGTCCGATCCCGCCTCAACAAACCGGCTTATATATCGGTCTGGATCCACTATCATTAAATGGGTATCGAAGGGCTTGGTTGATTTGGACCGAATGGCTTGTATAATAGGGAAACCAAAGGAAATATTGGGAACAAAAACCCCGTCCATGACGTCCAAATGGACCCAGTCGGCCTTACTATTCTCCAGCCAGGCCATTTCCGATTCCAAATCAAGAAAATTGGAAGCCAATAAAGAGGGTGCTATTAAATTCTGCATGGTAAAAACTCTTCCAATATAGTCATATTTCCCTATGGACAGAACCCGAGTACGAGTATAAATAGACCTTTACAGAAATCAATCCTACTATAGTAAGTTCCCTTCCCCCTGAAAACGGTTATAAATAAAAACGAAAAACAAGCATAATCCAGCAGAAAGGACAAAACCCAAACTTCCATAGGGTACCGGAGAGGTCATGGAAATTCGTAAAATGACCGTCGATAAAATAAAACCAGAATTCCGAAGCAGTAAATCATAACTCTGGGTATAGCGTAAGGAAATTAATAAGATCAAGACATCAAAAAATATCATGAGCGTAAAAAAATCCTTGTAAAAAACACTATTTATTTCCGAAACAGATCGTATAGGATTCGGATCATGAAGAAATTGATCCCTTGCCCAGAAAAACAAATCCCAAAAAGCAAGGACACTTAAAATTATTACATAAAAAAGGACCAGGGCCTTTTTTATAAGTACGAAACGATTCAGGGCTCCATCTTTAATACCCGATTCTTGTAATCGAATAGTTTTACGAATTAGGGCTACTAAAAAAATTAAAACCACCAGGGATCCCAATGAAAAAAAAAGGTTTAAAATTTCCGGCGCACTTTGACCAGGCTTAGATAGGTCAATAAAGGAAATATCCTTAAAAATTCCTCTTAAAATAAATAGAGATAGTATTTCAAATTGGGTAATAATGGATTTTGAAAAAGAAAAGGTTAAGAACCCCAATAAAATATAAACTTCTTCAAAAAGAACAATGGAAAAAGGGGTATATAAGGCCTGGATAGGCCTTTGTAAAAGTTCATTCCCTCTGGAAAAATGCACCCAACCATTAATA
>Ga0209067_10000194_pt1 | contig 42316 bp, 33 predicted proteins | sample ColStrG_CSR_2013_FD_187199 | JGI IMG/M metagenome (GOLD analysis project Ga0209067, IMG submission 187199) | Freshwater sediment microbial communities in response to fracking from Pennsylvania, USA - Cold Stream Run_MetaG_CSR_2013 (SPAdes)... | ecosystem: Environmental > Aquatic > Freshwater >... | reverse complement strand
GATAAAAGAAATACTTATTCAAAATGTAGACCCAAATTAACGGTTTCTAGAATCCAAATGCCCTTTTTAGCTAATCGATCGGCGGAGGCAACGCGTATTAGTGATTCAAATTAATTATTATTGGCAGAATTTTCATTTACAAAATGGTAACTCGTTACCTCCTTTATTAAAAAGACTTGATTTTCTGGTCTGAAATACCGCAAGAAAAATTTGGTCAATAATGCATACCTATCGAACCCCAAAATCATCTTCAATAGTTTAGAGGCCCAATTGATGATCTTTATTTTAGATTCAAAACCTGACAATCCTCGCTCATTCAATCGATCAACATTCATGTTAGCTTTTGACAAAAGTGCATTCTTCTCGAGCAAGTCGTAAAATGAGTTATTGCCTCGTATAAAAGGATTTTCAAAAATCCAACCTTCTTTGGTCATTTGCTTATAAAGCCTTCTTTGAAATTGAATGATTTGCTCTCCATTCTCAAAAAAATTATACTTATAATTCATCTTAATAAAAAAATCATATCTACGTTCTTCCAATTCATTCTTATAGCGCTGAAGCAAACTAACCATATTCTTAAACCTTTCTGTTTTTACCGTCGGATAATTTTTATGAACTATTTCCAAATTACTGGGATTGAAACCTGCGAAATGGAAAAAAGTCAACGGCACCCGAGGTAATCGATTCTCCTTATGATGAACGATAAAGGTTCCATTTTCAAACTCGATTACCCTCTCATGCAAATTCCAGATCGAAACATTATAACCTAAGTTTTTTGATATCTTGACCCCATCATCAAACAAAGCAGGAACAAAATCCATCCATTTCTGATCTGTGTGAAACCCCTCAATTTTATCAGCATACGATTTATCACGAAGTCTATTTTCCCACCATGAAAGCAAACGAGTTCCATTACTATCTCTTTTGAGGCCAAGAAAACCGAGGTTATATACTCCGACGAATAAAATAAGTCCTTCGGGAACCGAACCACTATAATTGATTTCAGGAGTTACGTAATGCGGAGTAAGTACAATAAAGTTGTTTTCAAGATTCCTAAAAATATCATCCAAAGAATTCAACACGTAGATGTCGGGATCAAAATAAATCAATTTGGTATAATTGAATTTTTCAAACAAAAAATTAAAGCAAAAAGGTTTTACTGCAGTGCAGAACTCAGTCACATTATACTTAAACGCGAGGTCTTCAAGTTTTTCAATACCTACGTCCTTAATCTCTGTAATTGAAAAACCAACTTCTAATGGATCAAACATTCCATCAATTTCATCGGCTAAAAATATGTGAAATGATAATTCAGGATGTAATTGTTTAATGCTATCACCCAAGGTCATAGCCAATGAGAGATAATTCTTTGCTACGATTGTAAAAACAGCATTCATATCATTAGTTTAATTTAAGACCTTAATCACCTTAGCGGGTACCCCGACTGCCACAGAATTGGGCGGTAAATTTCTGGTCACTACAGAATTTGCTCCAATAACGGAGTTCTTACCGATGTGCACATTCGGCATTATTGATACTCCTTCTCCAATAAAAACATTATCTTCAATATAAACTTCTCCCGGTGAATAAAGCTTTCGCAATGAAGGTGGTGTCAACATCGCCCTGGCATTTATCTCACCATGATAATGATCTGTAATAAATACCTTGCTCGCAATCAATACATTATCACCGATAAATATTTTATTGATACAAGCAATGTGACAATCATAATTGATGCTTACATCGTTACCGATATGAATATCTGGTTTAAATGAAAATTCTAAATGCTTGCTATACGCTTCTAATCGAATTCGTTTAAAACAACGAAAATTATTGCCAATACTCATGAATTCAGCGCCAGTAATATTAGCGGGCGATTCTATATAAAAGCCCTTCCCAACTTTACGAAAAAGTCTTTTCAGGCTATAAGAATATGCCAGATAGAAAATGCGAGAAATCTTATTGAAGAAGACATATGAATACAGCCACGATATCATGAACGCGAAAACCAAAGCTATCTTTTTAGCCAATTTATTAAAATTTAAATTTTACCTTTTGTATTTTCCCGGTAACTATTCCAATGAAGTCACTCAACAAAAGCCAACTCTTTTTAACTACTCTATAACAAACAAGAAGTATTGTCGAAATAAACACAGGAAGTTTGATAACTGGAAATGTGAACAGCCAAAAAAATACTCTTTTCCCAAACAATGGACGCAATTCTTTATATGCAGTACTATTAATGAATTTACTATCATCTGTCTTAAACTTATTAATCCAATATGGAAAAAAAGAGGCGAGCTGAATATTTTCAATAATTGAAAAGTACTTGCTGTCGTTTCCGCGTTCGACAAAATAAGAATGTATCTTCAGTAGATTTGCCCCAAACACTCGGTACAAATTATACCCCCCGGTATTATCCTCCCTTACTGCTATGAGTGGGGTAACTACAAAAACATTCTGTTTAGCCTTCAATAAAGCTTGATAGGTATAGGAGAGTTGAACAAGGTGTGTATTTAAAAACCACTGGAAATCAATATGAGAATCTTTAATCAATTGCTTATTCACCACATTAGATGAAATAAAAGTGAAGAGAAAATTTACCTTGTATATAAAGAATTTCTTGTTCTTGTAAAGAAAAGCTTTTGCCTTTTTTTCTTCAATCTTCCTATTGTAAAAATGATCTGCGAATCCTGAACCATTGATATAGATAATTCCATAATCCCCACCATTAAGGATTTTAATCAAAATATCAAGTGCACCGTCAAAAAAAACATCATCATCTGAAAATATGAGCACATATTTGCCTTGTGCAAGCTCAAACGCCTGCAAAATATTTCTATCAGGGCCTTTGTTTGTCTCATTCTTTACATAATTGAACTGAAATCCTTTACTGAAATAGTTTTGAACGACTTCGTAAGTATTATCGGTTGAGCAATTATCTGAGACGATCAGCTCAATCAAATCTTTGTGTGGTAAAATTTGCTTAAAAATCTGCGATAAGCAAAGATCCAGCAAAGCTGCTCTGTTATACGTGGGGATACCTATGGAAAGCAGTGGTTTCATCAAAACTTTTCGTTGATTTACATAATTTCAAGCCGAATGCCACAATTTCCTTTTTGTGAAGAAAATATAAGCAGCCCAGGGGAACGCTACAGCTATAACAATAATTGCGTAGCCGCTAACCATTCCAATCAGCCCATACCACTTACCTATTGTGAAAGTTGATGTAGCGCATAAAATGCCAACTATAATGGAATTTAACAAAAAAGGTTCTCGTTTGTGGCACCTTAGATATGTCGCCCAGGAGAATATCACTTGATTAACGATCACCGTTACTGCAAGGACGATTAAAGGCAGGTTGGATAAAAATCGATCGGCCAGTGGAATCAATAACAGCCTTGCTGCTAATACGGAAGTAATAAACACCGCAATTAACAAAACATTGGTAAATATTAACTGCCCTACTGTCCTTCCAAAAATAGCATCAAGCTCGTTATATTTATGTTGGGCGATCAGACCCGAAAAAAGGGGAACTTTTGTGTTGATCCAACTCATTGATAAGTTCGATATTCCCGTAAAAGCGGCCAATGTCATTCCCATTTGGCCTGCCACAACTGGGCCAGCTATGGCAAATAGAACCGGGTTAAACAACTGGAAAATAAAATACCCGCTTATCCAACTAAGCGCGATCTTATATTGATAAGGGAAAATTTCATTCCAATAAGATACCGCCCACTCCCTTTTCTGTTTGAAAATGGAAAAGATCAAATCCTTGCAGTTAGAAAATAAAATGCTTCCTAATACATAAAGAAATGAAGCTAATCCCGCAATACCAACAGCCATCAATCCTGCGTGAACCACAAACATGATAGCAATCGTAGCAATATTTACGACACTTTGTCCGAGACGCATTTTAGCCACTTCCTTAACTTTGCCTAGACCTTCCATGAAGGCTAGCATTGCACTCATGGGTAACATCAGTGACGTTGAAAGAGCCACGACTTGCCATGGAAGCTGCCACTGAACATCCGAGTCACTGAATTTTGAAAAGAAATAATAACCGCTGAGTTCTAGAATTATGAAAAGCGCCAAGGCTAAGAATGAAAAGAGTCTTAAGGAAAATCTTAATAAAGAAGATACCCTTGAAAGATGAATGGGACTTCCAGATACTTCATTTGTTGATTCCCATTTTAAGTGCACGATTTCATGGGCAACATATTGCGTAATAATTGAATTTAATCCGAGTTCAAAAAAGATTTGAATCGCAATAATACTACCAAAAGTGTAATAAAACCCCTGCTCCTCCTTTGTTAGGAAGACAGAGATTAATGCAATCAAAGCCAGGCCCCCGCCTGCTTGAACGATTTTAGCTAAAGCTGAATAAGCAATCGCTTTATCAATCCCTAATTTCTTTATGGATTTTGTAATCAAGACACTCCAATATTCAATCACTTTATATGGGCAAAAACAACCCAGAAATACCTCTCAAATGTTCTTGAGTGCCGGCTACTCCAACAAATTGATCTGGAATAGCAATTCGTTTTAAGGAAGGGAATTTTGAAATTTCATTGGCCTCCATTAAATCATTAATAACCTCGAGAATGGCTGAGCCAAATCCAGCACTTTTTTGATGCTCTTCAATTGTAACGATGCTCTGATGGCTACTTATGATTTCCCGAATAGCACCTCCGTTTATTGGCTTGATAAACGGGAAACTATAAAGAGAATATTGAAGGTCGTTATTGTTTAAATAATCGTATGCGTATTTGAGCATCGCCCCGGTTGAGAAAACAGCTTTCTCTTTGCCCTTTCTTACAACTACGGGCTCACCTTTTTCAATATTCGGAATTGACGAGTGAATTTTAGGTTCACCCGCTTTGCCAAGTCGGACATATGCGGGACCTTTTTCTCTGGTCAATAACGACACTAAAGCCTGGGTTTCAATTGGGTCTCCGGGCGCACAAACGGTAAGGTTAGGTATAGTCCTAAGCATCCCAAAATCTTCTGTAGCATGATGCGAAGCACCCAGTGAAGCATATGCATAACCGCCGCCTACTGCAATTATCTTTACGTTTAAATCGTGATAACATACATCGTACCGTATCTGCTCAATACACCTCAAAGTAGGAAAATTGGCGATCGAATAAGTAAATACAGTATAACCTTCCATCGCAAGCCCCGCTGCTACCCCAGTCATATTTTGTTCAGCAACTCCAACATTTAAGAATCGATCTGGGAATTCCTGTTGAAAGGGTTCTAACACAGAAAAGCCTAAGTCGCCGGTGATAAGAAAAATCTTATCATCACTCTTAGCTTCCTCGATTAATTTTTGGATAAAGGCCGTTCTCATTTATTTAGTTGTTGCAACCCAATTTCATACTGTTCTTTTGACGGGGACTTATAATGCCACTGTAGGTTATTCTCCATAAAATCTACGCCTTTACCTTTTACCGTGTGGGCAATTATAACGGTAGGTGCAGTTGATTCATTTATTGATAAAAAGGCTTCGTAAATTTCTTTGTGACTATGTCCATCAATTTCGATCACCCGCCATCTAAAGGCCTCAAATTTTTGTGCCAAAGGATGTAACTCAAGTACTTCTTTTACTGAACCAAAGCTTTGAATTTTGTTATAATCTACAATGAGCACTAGGTTATGTAAATCATGATGTGGAGCAAACAAAATTGCCTCCCAATTTGATCCTTCGTCAAGCTCCCCATCGCTGACTAAGCAATAGATCTTAAAGTCTTTTGTTTTTCGTTTTGCTGCCAAAGCAACTCCACAAGCAACTGAAAGGGCATGCCCAAGACTGCCAGTAGATAATTCTACTCCTGGTACCTTATGACTAGCGTGGGACAGAAATATTGAATTATTTTGAGAATAAGTATTCAGTTCTTCCACAGAAAAAAAACCCTTCAATGCTAATGTTGCATAAAGACTAGTACAGGCATGTCCTTTGGATAAAAAAAAACGATCTCGTTCTTCCCAATCTGGCTTTTTCGGATTTATTGTCAAAACATTTCCATACAAAACTGATAGGATATCTACCATGGAAAATGCTCCGCCTATATGCGAAGCTTTGGCTTCATATACCAATTTCAATGTTAGTTTTCGAATCTCTCTACCAAACTCTTTCCAATCAGCATCCATACTCATCTTCTTCCTTAATTTTTTGTCTTAATCAAACAGACCACCCATAACTATCTATTGTTTTTGAAAAGCCCTTGGATAAAGTTGTTGAAGGCCGCCAACCTAGGGCGACAAGCTTATCTATATTAGGGCTATTACGTGAAACGGAGCTTTTTAAGTAGCTCGAATTTTCATTAATCTCACGAACAACTTTTATTCCCTTTTCGGAATATAAGCTAGTTAATAAAAGTGCTAAATCATAAATACTAATCTCAGTATCCGGGTTTCCAACATTATAGGCTTGTCCATTTTTGCCCCTTATTAGAACTGTTAAAAAACCCAAAACAGCATCGGCCAAATAACAAAAAGCACGTTTAGCACTTCCATCGCTCTTTAGCACTATATCTTTACCGTTGACAACGTTAGAAACAAAGTCAGCAAAAACCCTTCCATCGTTTAAGTCCATACCAGGTCCGTAAGTATGAAAAGGCCTAACGATCTTTACAGGGACATTATATTGTATTAGCCATGAAACGCACATAGTTTCTCCTAATCTCTTGCCTTCGGCATAACAAGATCTAACATTGGTTATATCAAGGTATCCAAACCCATTTTCTTTGATAGGAATAAACATCTCTGCAACTTCACCATAAACTTCACTCGAACTAAAAAATAAAAAACTTTGGACATTGTGTTCCTTTGCTAGAAGTAAGAGATTGTTTGTTCCCAATACGTTGGCGTTAAGGGTTCCAACTGGATCTACCCCGTAAAATTTTGGACTTGCCTGACTGGCCGCGTGTATTATGATATCCAATTTTTTACCTACTGAAATCGACTGCGTTACATCCTGAACGAGAAGAGAAAAAAAATCACCCAAGTGATTGCTGAACTTCTTCTCGGCTTTTTCACGATTACGTACAAGTCCAATTATATACAGGTTGAGTCGGAATTTCTCATTGGCCTTTAGAAGGGCAAAGATCATGTATGAAGGCAAGAAACCATTTGCTCCAGAAATTAGAATTGTTTTATCTCTAAATTCTTCCCAATCACCAAACGAATCCAAAATCAACTCAATGTCTTCTTCAACTATATGGTGCCCCTTTACAGTCATTGTTATTTTAAAATCTTGCCAAAAGTATCAATCACATAAGAAATCATCTCCTCGTTAATCATCGGAGTAACGCCAATCCAGAAAGTGTCGTTCAATATTGTTTCGGTGTTTACCAAATTTCCAACGGTTCTGTAATTAACATTCTGGAAATAAGGTTGCTTCCTAAGATCGCCAGCAAACAATAACCGTGTTCCTATTTTGGCCTCCGTTAGTTTCTCGACAAGATCCTTTCTGCTAATCCCTGAGTTTTTTCTGATTGTTATTAAAAATCCAAACCAGGAAGGGTCCGATCCTTGAGTTGCTTCTGGCAAAATAATTTTGTCTTGAAATTTTGATAAACCTTTTTTAAGTGTTTCAAAGTTCCTTTTGCGAATAGAAACAAAATCAGGAAGTTTGTCTAATTGTGCCAGGCCAAGTGCAGCTTGCATATCCGTAATCTTTAGATTGTAACCTAGCCTCGAGTACGTGTACTTATGATCATAACCAAGCGGAAGACTTCCGAGTTGCCACCCAAATCGCTTCATACAGGTATTGTCCTTACCCGAATCGCAGTAGCAATCCCTTCCCCAGTCTCGAAAGGATTCCATTATTTTTTTAAGTCGGAAGTTTTTTGTAAAAACTGCGCCTCCTTCACCCATTGTTATATGGTGGGCTGGGTAGAAACTAAGCGTCCCTAAGTCACCAAATGTTCCTACATGCTTACCACCATAGGTCGCTCCAAGTGCATCGCAACAATCCTCTATCAGCCATAAATTATATTTCTTCGCAATTTCGGTAACCTTTCCCAAATTGAAAGGATTCCCCAAAGTATGAGCAATCATTATAGCTTTTGTCTTGGATGTAATTGCTTCCTCGATTCTGGTAACATCAATGTTGTAAGTTGGAATATGCACATCTAGAAAAACAGGTACCACGCCATGCATCACCATTGGGTTAATCGTCGTAGGGAATGATGCAGCCACTGTGATAACTTCATCGCCGGCTTTAATTGCCCTCTCTCCTAACTCAGGATCAGTCAAGGTTGAAAATGCAACCAGATTGGCAGAAGATCCAGAATTGACTGTGATGACGTTATTTACTCCGATGCCTATAAACCTAGCAAGTCTTTTTTCAAAATCTTTGTTGAATCGTCCCGTAGTAAACCATCCGTCCAAAGCCGAGTCAACAAGAAAATTCAGCTCATTGTGATCAAAAACTTTTCCGCTTACAGGAACGTGCGATAAGCCTGGAATAAAATCCTTCTTTGAAAATTGCAGGCTATGATATTCTTTTACTAAATCAAAAATTTGATTTTTCAACTGATACGCTTTTGTTTCTTCCACGCCTGTTTTTACTACTTGGTCCATTTGATATCTTGTTTTTGTGCGATAGCTATATATTCGGTTATCTGATTTACCCTTTGTGTGTAAATATCGGTACCTAAAAATTCCGCTCTATACCCTGCGACGGTGAATGAAACTGTGTTCTGAAAATCTAGAGCTGGTTTCCAATTCAACATTTTCATCGACTTTGAAACGTCTAATTTCAAAAGATGCGCTTCATAGGGCTTCGCATGATTCAAAGGCGTGGTAAAACTTCCTGAGCCTAAGACAGCGATTGACTGGGTAATTAAATCTTCAACGGAATAATGATTGCTATCCAAGGGACCAAAATTCCAGCCGCCCGAATACTGCTTCCCTTCCATCCATAGCTTCGAAGCCAATTGTAGGTAACCGCTTAATGGTTCCAAAACATGCTGCCATGGCCTAGTATGATGGGGGTTTCTAATCACTAATGATTCTCCCTTACTGCATGCCCTAAAAAAATCAGGCACAATCCTATCGTCTGCCCAGTCTCCGCCTCCAATCACATTTCCTGCCCTAGCAGAAGCAACTGAAGCACTATTTTCCCCTTGAAAAAATGAATGTAAGTAAGAAGAAGTGATCAGTTCTGAGCATCCTTTTGATGAACTGTACGGATCTTTCCCTCCCATCGGATCATTTTCTCGATATCCCCACACCCAGTTTTGATTTTCGTAACATTTATCACTAGTTACGTTTACTGCAACTCTTACAGAAGAAACTGCCCGTATTGCTTCAAAAAAATTTACTGTCCCAATCAAGTTGGTCTGATAAGTCTCTCTTGGATTTTGATAGGATTGCAGCACCAATGGTTGTGCAGCGAGATGGAAAATGATTTCAGGCTGCGTTTTTTTTACAAACGAAAGGAATTTTTCAAAATCAACTATGTCCCCGTCCTGATGTATGATCTTATTACAAAGATCAGTTGTAACAAAATTGTCTCTTTTCGTTTTAGGAGGTAGCGCATAACCAAACACTTTGGCCCCCATTTCGTTAAGCCAAATCGCTAACCAAGAGCCTTTAAAACCCGTGTCCCCAGTAATTAAAATCCTCCTATTCTTAAAAGAGCCTTGAAAAAGATCATGCATTGATTACCAATTTTTCCATTCAGCCTTTCCTGAATTCCAAAGGCTTTCTAATTCAATTTTATCTCTCAACGTATCCATTGGCTTCCAAAAACCGTGATGCTTATAGGCAACCAATTGACCATTTTTTGCTAAGTTTTCTAAGGGTTCCCTTTCCCAAATGGTATTGTCTCCTTCAATATAATTAAAAACTTCAGGCTCACATACAAAGAATCCACCATTCACCCATGCCCCGTCACCTTTGGGCTTTTCCTGAAAAGAATTCACATTGTCTTTGCTATCCAAATTTAAAGCACCAAACCTTCCCGAAGGCTGTACTGAGGTAACAGTACAGTATTTTCCATGACTTTTGTGGAATTTAACTAATGCCTTAAGATCAACATTTGCTAATCCATCCCCATAGGTTAACATGAATGTTTCATCCTTAACAAAATCCTTAACTTTGTTTATTCTGCCCCCTGTCATTGTATTTAATCCTGTATCCTTAAGGGTTATCTTCCATGGTTCTGCTTTAGATTGATGCCATTCAATACTATTCTCTTTCAAATCAATTGTTAAGTCTGATAGATGCAGATAATAATTGGCAAAATATTCTTTTATTAAATAACTTTTATAACCTAAGCAAATAACAAAGTCCTGATATTCATAGGAAGAATAAATTTTCATTATGTGCCAAAGAACTGGCTTCCCTCCAATTTCTACCATTGGTTTAGGCTTTAAATCCGTCTCTTCACTGATTCGCGTTCCAAGACCACCAGCCAATAAAACAACTTTCATTCATTCCAAATTTATAATTGCCGCCAAAATAGAACCATAAACCCCGATCCAAATATTGTGAGTTAAATAAATTCCGCAATTGGAATCATCACATCGACCCCTTTGGCTTCTTATTAACCTTCCCTATCAATCCTAAATCAAATTTCAAATGATATTATTGTAGTCCCCATTTTGATCCAATCAGGTATCCTTGCTCCATTTTAATCAACTTTTGAGGTCATCCTCCCAAAAGCCGCATGTAATGGCTGCAAAAGTAAAGAAATATACCCTGACTTTAAATTCTCCAGTAAAGGAATTCGAGACAAGGCAGGCATTAACATCATTGAGCGGAAAAATGCGTTAGTACCAAGTTTAAGATGAACAAATCAATAAACAAAGATTAAAGGGCGAAATACGCTAATTGGCGATGTTATAACTTGATAAAAAACTCAAATCATAAGTCCTTTTCAATCCGGTTTCTAATGGAATTGTGTACGTCCAGCCCATATTTTTCAGTTTGCTAACGTCCATCAGTTTTCTTGGGGTACCGTCAGGCTTAGTTCTGTCAAAAACAATTTTTCCACTAAATCCAACTATCTCCTTTATTAAAAGTCCCAACTCATTTATCGTTATTTCTTGACCTGTTCCCACATTGACAAAATCCTTGCCAGTATAATTATTCATAAGAAATAAGCATGCATCAGCCAAGTCATCAACATGCATGAATTCTCTTCGAACTGAACCAGACCCCCAAATTTCAACAACTGGAGCGTTGTCAACTTTCGCATCATAAAATTTGCGGAAAAGGGCGGGGATGACGTGCGAATTATTTAAGTCATAATTATCATTTGGTCCATACAAGTTAGTAGGCATAGCGCAGATAAAATCACAGCCGTATTGTTTTCTATAATTTTCACAAAGTTTTATCCCAGCTATTTTAGCAATAGCATATGGTTCGTTAGTTTCCTCTAGGAAGCCAGATAGCAACGAATCTTCTTTAAGCGGTTGTGGCGCCATTTTAGGATAAATGCATGATGATCCAAGAAAAAGTAGTTTTTTGATTTTGTGAACATAGCTCTGATGAATAATATTGCTTTCGATCATCAGGTTTTCATAGAGAAAATCTGCTCTGTAAGTACTATTAGCCAGAATTCCGCCAACTTTTGCTGCTGCAAGCAATACATACTCGAACTTTTCAGCATCAAAAAAGCCTTCAACCTGCCTCTGGCTTCTTAGATCCAACTCTGAAGACGTTCTGAGAACAAGATTTTCGTAGCCTTCAGCCTTTAGCTTTCTTACAATTGCAGAGCCAACCATTCCGCTGTGCCCGGCCACAAATATTCTTGCAGATCTGTCCATCTATTCGTGGTGCTGGAGTATTTTGTGGCCACCCTCTTTCAAATAATGATCCCTCTTAAAAAGTTCTAAATCAGAGGCCACCATTTCCTTCACCAAAGAATCAAGGTCATATTTTGGCTCCCATCCTAATTTTGATTTTGCTTTAAACGGATCACCAATTAATAATTCAACTTCTGTGGGACGAAAGTATTTTGAATCAATCTTAACTACTTCTTGCCCCTTCTCAACTCGAAAATCAGGATTGTCAAATCTAATGACATTGGCCCTTTCGTTTAGACCATTTTCTGAGAACTCAATAGTAATACCAAGTTGGTTAAAGACCTTGGTTATAAAATTTCTTACAGTGGTTGTTATTCCAGTTGCAATTACAAAATCTTCCGGAGACCCTTGCTGCAACATCAACCACATTGCCTCCACGTAGTCTTTTGCATGCCCCCAATCACGTTTAGCATCGATGTTGCCCATAAACATTGTCTTCTGCAATCCCAAGGCGATTCTACAGGCTGCCCGAGTAATTTTGCGAGTAACAAATGTTTCGCCACGAATAGCTGACTCGTGGTTAAATAAAATCCCATTGCATGCAAACATATTATATGCTTCCCGATAATTTACGGTAATCCAATACGCATATAATTTTGCTATTGCATAAGGGGATCTTGGATAAAAAGGTGTTGCTTCATTTTGAGGAACTTGTTGAACTAATCCATAAAGCTCCGAGGTCGAGGCCTGGTAAAATTTTGTATTTTTTTGAAACCCAAGTACTCTAATTGCTTCAAGTAACCTAAGCGTACCCAATCCGTCAACATTAGCAGTATACTCTGGAGAATCAAAACTTACTTGTACATGCGACATCGCGCCAAGATTATAGATTTCATCGGGCTGAACCTCTTGAACTATGCGAATCAAATTAGCACCGTCCGTCAAGTCCCCATAATGAAGTTTAAGTTTTAGGTTCTTTTCATGAGGATCTTGGTAGAGATGGTCAATTCTATCAGTGTTAAAAAGAGAACTCCTCCTTTTAATGCCGTGTACTTCATATCCTTTAGAGATAAGCAATTCAGCCAGAAAAGCACCGTCTTGCCCTGTTATACCTGTAATAAGTGCTCTCTTCATTAAAGCTTGTCTTGCCGAAGAACAAATTTAGTAATTTCTTAAGGTTCCATGAGAATACTCCATGAAATTTATCTATAATCGGAGAATAATTCTTCTCGAAGATAATTTTTCGCCGAAGGGCCGGAAAGATAAGAACTAGATTTTGACTGCTTACGAAGATTTATTAATTTTTCAGTAGGGTCTCCGGTTAAATTGTAATCGGTTGAATTGGTGATTTTTGTTTTAATATTCAGATGATGGCAAATTATCTTGATAAGAGAAACATTTAGTTGGCTGAGAAATGGGGTTTTAATAGTTCTATAAAACTCTTCTAGAATCGGTGAAACGAGCTTGAAATAGCGTGCCCGTGCATAGTTTGCCTTTAACGTATTCCAGTTTTTAATTCCCCAATTATAACTACTGACTTGGGTCTCTGATATTTTTTGGAGAAGCCTTCTTTGATAATTGTAATCCATTGGGCTCCTGTAGGCGTTTTGATTTTGTTGCGATTTCGCCAATCATTTTTTGTGTACTGAACTTCATCATAGATTATGAATTCATCTACCATTCCAATAATATCAAAATAACCCTTCCAAGGAATATAATTGGATTGCAAAATAGCAACACGTTTTATCATGCCTATAGCATACTGTAATGACGTTAAAGCCCCAAAGAGGACAAACTTTTGTGTGAAATTAATTCTTTCTACACTCCTAAGTTATTTCTAATTTCGGCCTTCAAATCTAATTATAAAGACAATAACAACCCATGGAGAATCAAAAACAAGTAACCCCGTCTGACGAGATCGAATTAGGTCAGCTCTTTTCAAAGATGGGTGGTTTTTTCAGCAATCTTGGCTTGGGCATCATGCGGTTTTTTGCTCTTCTAAGAAGGATCCCGCTTCAAAACAAATCTTTGTTTATGATAATTATTATAGCTAGCGTTATTGTTGGTCTAATTTACTCTGCCTTGATTAGAAAGAAATTCTATGAATCCACAATGATATTAAGTTCTGATTATTTGAATAAACGATTAGTAGACAATACTATTAAAAAACTTAATCTGTTGGCCGACGAAGAAAATAAACGCGGTCTAGCTAAGGTTTTGGATATCTCTGACTCACTCGCCAAAGATATTTCTGAATTTAAAGCCAAACCATTCGTTGCCGAAAATGACTTAATTGAGTTAGAAGTTTTGAAAGAACAATTAAAAAATGCTCAAGCTGAAAGCAAGAATGGCAAAGTAATCGAACAAGTGATCCAACGTATTGAAATTGAAAATCGACACGCGTTTGAAATTACTGTAAGAACTTTTAGTCCAACAATAATTTCAAATCTGCAAACTTCTTTAGTTAACTATTTCAAAAATAACGAATATATCAAAAGAAGAATCGAAGTAACTAAAAGCAATCTCACAGAAAAAAAAACAAAGCTTACTCACGACTTGCAAAAATTAGATAGTTTGAAATACATTATCTATGCCAATTATAAAAATATGTCCACCCAAAAACAGGGCTCCAACAATGTAATCTTAAGCGATAAGGCGGTTACCGATCCAATTCAAGTCTACAATCAGGACCTGGAATTATATAATCAACTTCAATCTGTTAATAGACACATTTATCTTCAACCAGATTTTGAAGTCGTTGATAGTTTTACAGAATTCAGCGAGCCCACCAGTGCCAGTAGATTGAAAATTATTGCAATAGCAATTTTGATTGGCGTCGTGGCCGCTTACCTAATTGTAGCTTTTGCCGCTTTCAATAAGTACTTAGCAAACCTTAAATAATACCCCCTTTGCATCTTTGCTCGTTGTTAATTAAGGAATTTCAGCTTGAACTCAGGCGTAAATCTGTAGTTGCTGGATTGAGTCTTTATTTGTTCAGCATGGTATTCATAAGTTATCTGGCTTTTGCCTTAAAGCAAAATTTTATCACCCCGTTGGTATGGAGCGCCCTGTTCTGGATTACCATTTTGTTTACAGCCATTAATACGGTTGCCAAAAGCTTCATCGGCGAGAAACGGGGACTCGAAATTTATTATTACTCTATCGCGAGCCCTGTGGATATTCTCCTGTCAAAAATCATTTATAATTTTTTGTTGTGCTTGCTCCTCGCTATCACGGGTTATTTTTTGTTTACCCTTTTTCTAAATGACCCGGTTCATGACAAACTAATTTTTTTAACCACACTCGCATTAGCTTCGTTGGGCTTCGCTTCTTCACTTACTCTCCTTTCTGGCATTGCCTCCAAAGCCAGCAACAGCAACATCTTGATGGCTGTGCTGAGTTTCCCGGTCGTGATTTCCATTTTACTTATGGCCATCAAAATTACCAAGAACGGCATGGATGGCTTAGAACCCAATGTAAGTTATAGCCCATTACTTTCCTTACTTGCTATTAATTGCTTGGTGACGGCAATCTCCTATCTGCTTTTTCCCTTTATCTGGAAAAATTAAATCCATCAATGGAAATAAAAATCATAGCCTTTGATGCCGATGACACCTTGTGGGACAACGAGCTTTATTTTCAGGAAGCAGAGGAGAAGTTTTGTGAACTCCTGGAAGATTTTCTGCCCCAACACACGGTCTCTCGCGAATTACTCCAAACAGAAATAAAAAACATATCCTTATACGGCTATGGCATCAAAGCCTTTATGCTTTCGATGATTGAAACGGCTATTCGTATTACCGAAAAAAACATTAAGGCCGAAACGATTGAAAAAATAATCGCCTTCGGGCAGGAGTTGCTGGAAAAGCCCGTCTTGCTGCTCGATGGGGTTGATGAAGTGTTAAAATCATTGAAGCCTAACTATCGCCTAGTGATGGCCACCAAAGGTGATTTGCTGGACCAGGAACGAAAACTAAAGAAATCAGGACTGGCTGATTTTTTTCACCACATCGAAATCATGTCTGAGAAAAAGGAAGCGGACTTCCAAAAATTAATCCGGCATCTCGACATTAGACCCAATGAATTCCTCATGATCGGAAACTCTATCAAATCAGATATCCTTCCGGTGCTCAACATCGGTGGACACGGTATCCACATCCCCTATCATGTTACCTGGGCACACGAGAAAGTAGAAACGGCCATAGACCATAAGAACTTCCGCCAAGTGGAGCGAATTAAGGACCTGCTCGATCACTTATAAATCAATTCTTCCCACCATCCCCTTTCTTAACTAAAATATAAAATCATTCCACTATCTTTCGCGATAAATCATGAAATCCAGCTGGTGGAAAATTGTTAGTATTACCTTGTTGATCTACACGATCATCGGTGGATTGCTCTTTGATGTACCGCGGCTAAATATCGTGAACGAAACCATCCGGGGATTGTATTTTCATGTGCCCATGTGGTTCAGCATGGTGGTCCTTTTTCTCACCTCCATGGTTTATGCCATCCGATACCTACGCCATCCCAGTTTCAGAAACGATGCCTACTCGGTGGAATTTGCAAACGTTGGCCTTGTCTTTGGCATTCTCGGAATCATTACCGGAATGATATGGGCCAACTACACCTGGGGCTCCCCGTGGCATGGCGACCCCAAACAAAACGGAGCAGCCATCGCCTTGCTGGTTTACCTCGCCTACTTCATATTGCGTGGCTCGGTCAATAGTGAAGAGCAGCGGGCGCGCTTAAGTGCGGTCTATAATATTTTTGCTTTCACGGCCATGATCCCCTTGATCTTTATCATTCCTCGCATGACCAGCAGCATGCATCCGGGCAACGGCGGCAACCCGGGATTTAATATGTATGACCTGGACAGCAAAATGCGGATGGTTTTTTATCCCGCTGTTGCCGGGTGGATTTTACTCGGCGTCTGGATCACCTCACTACGAATTCGAATGAAATTACTGGAAGAAAGAATTAATGAAAAAGAGGATGAAAAAAACCGTTAAAATTCTACTAGGATTTCTGTTAGTCATTAATCCGACTTTGTTTGCACAGGATGCTCAAATGGCGGATACCATGCGTTCGGAGGGAAAAATCTATGTCGTGGTGGCCATTATCCTGGTTATCTTCTTCGGATTGATCGCCTACTTGATCTACACCGATCGAAAAATCTCTAAATTGGAAAACCGACTGAAATAAGTCATCTTTTTCAGGTTTATTAGTCATGCATCATGCTGGCTAATTGACTAATTTTGTCCCTTTCAAAAGGAACAGGATCAAATGCCCATCCGCTCGGTGAGCAATTAAAACGATTAGTAACTCATGAAACTGTCACACATTATCGCCATTGTTGTTATTGCTGCGGCCATCGGCATTATCATCTTTACGGCCGGAGACGCCAGCACCTATGTCAATTTTGATCAAGCCTATCAAATGGCCTCCACCGGGAACGACTCTCAAATCCACGTAGTGGGCGAATTGAAGAAAGATGAAAACGGTCAGGTGGTGGGGTTGGAGAACAGTGAGGATAAACTCTCCTTTTCATTTATCCTCGTGGATGACAACAAGAAGGAACAAAAAGTAATTTATAACGAGCCCATGCCTCCTGACTTTTTGCGAAGTGAAAAGGTAGTGGTCATCGGAGGATATAAAAACAATTCCTTCATCGCCAAAAAAATTCTGCTGAAATGCCCCAGCAAATACCAGGATCAAAAATTAACAAACGTTAATGGCTGATCGTTATTTGTTGTTGAGGTCCTTTGTTACCTATCAACCATAACTAGCAATTAAAGAACGCATGCATTATTTTATCGGCAACCTCGGCCACCTTTTCGTTATTGCGTCACTGGTCACCTCACTAGTCGCGGCATTCGCTTATTGGAAGAGTTTTTATTGCTCCGACAACATCAAAAAAGAGGGATGGCGAAAAAATGCCAGGGCCGCATTTTATGCTCACGGCCTTTCGGTGCTAGGGGTGGTGACGGTTCTTTTTACAATCATCTACCAGCACTACTTCGAATATCATTACGCTTACAGTCATTCCTCTTTACATTTGCCCAGTCAGTATATGGTCTCCTGCTTCTGGGAAGGTCAAGAAGGAAGTTTCTTGTTGTGGATGTTTTGGCAGGCTATACTAGGCGTGATGCTCATGCGCACCAAGCATGGCTGGGAAGCGCCGGTCATGATTGTCTTCGCCTTGGTGCAAGCCTTTCTTGCCTCCATGATCTTGGGCGTTGTCATTCCATTGGTTGCTTTCAAAATTGGAAGCTCTCCCTTCATCTTATTGCGTGACGCCCTTAGCGATCCGATTTTTAAAATGAACCCGGATTTTATTCCTAAAGATGGACATGGATTAAATCCGCTGTTGCAAAATTATTGGATGGTGATTCACCCTCCGACACTATTTCTGGGCTTCGCCCTTACCCTTCCTCCTTTTGCTTTTTGTATCGCCGGTTTATGGCAAAAGAAATATTCCGAATGGATTAAGCCTGCCCTGCCATGGGCTTTAGTGGGCGGAGCAATTCTGGGACTTGGTATTTTAATGGGTGGCTATTGGGCTTATGAAACGCTGAGTTTTGGTGGTTATTGGAACTGGGACCCAGTAGAGAATGCGGTGTACGTCCCGTGGCTGGTGCTGATCGCTTCCATTCACGTGATGATGACCTATAAAAACAGCGGTTCGGCATTAAAGGCATCCATCATTCTAAATATCGCTGTCTTCATCTTGATTTTGTATTCCACGTTTCTTACGCGAAGCGGAATTTTGGGTGATGCTTCCGTTCACTCCTTTACGGATCTGGGCCTATCGGGGCAACTTTTGCTTTACCTTTTATTCTTCACCGTTGCAGCCATTGTTCTTGGTGCCATTCGCTGGAAACAAATTCCGACGACAGAAAAAGAAATCTCCACCTACTCACGCGAGTTTTGGGTCTTCCTTGGCGCTACCACGTTGTGCTTAATGGGCTTTCAGGTCCTCATGCCCACCTCCATTCCGGTTTATAACAAGATCATTGAATTGTTTGGCGGCCACTCGAACTTAGCTCCGCCAGCGAATCAAATTGAATTCTATTCGAAGTTTCAATTATGGTTTGGGGTGGCTGTGGCACTGATCTCCGGCACCGGTCAATTCTTTTGGTGGAAGAAAATGGACAAAGGAAAATTGAAGAAAGAGTTGATCGCACCAATCCTTATTTCACTGGTCGTCTTTGCCATCATTATTTCGATCGCAAGAGTCTACCATCCGGGTTACATCGTTTTAACACTGGCCGGTATCTTTTTGATTGTCTCCAACATGAAAGTCCTTGCTTCCGTTACAAAAGTAAACCCAACACTTTCGGGTGGAGCCATTTCCCACATTGGCGTGGGTATGATGCTGATTGGAATTCTTTTTTCTGCAGGCTATTCTAAGGTCGTCTCCCTAAACAGCAGTGGCTTGATTTTAAATAAAGAAATGGGTACCGATTTCAACCGCGATAACTTACTGCTCTTCATCAACGAACCCAAGACGATGGCCGGTTATGAGATCGAGTATCGAAGTGAAAATTTAGAATTCAGAAATAAAAGGGGTTATGTCCGTAAAAACGATATTGAACCGACCGCCGACCCCTATCGGGTGGTAGCGACTAAAGACATCGTCTATCAAGGCAAAAAATTATACAACGCCCGTGATACCTTTGAAATCTATCCAGAAAATACTTTTTACGAAATTGAAATGCGCAGGGATGGAAAAGTGGCGGCTACGCTTTATCCACGAATCCAGATCAATCCGGCCATGGGCGGCTTTCTTGCGTCCCCCGACATTAAGAAAAGCGTTGACCGCGATATTTATACCCATGTGTCTGCTACCATGAATCGAGAAGATGAACCCGCTTGGGGAAAGACAGAAGAACAAAAGGTGAAAATCGGACAACAGTTTTTTATTAATGATTATGTGGCCGTACTGGAGGAGATAAAACCAATCGATCATGTGGCCGGTGTAGCGTTGGCTGGTGAGGATGTGGCCGTCAAGGCAAAAATTAAAATCGAAGGGGAGCATGAACCGTTTTATGCCGAACCCATCTTTCTGATTCACAACAAAAGCGAAGTGGGTCGTATTTCTTCGGAGATAAACGATCTTGGCATCCGCATCGCTTTACTCAACATCAATCCGCAAACCAATGAATTTACTTTAGGCACCATGGCGCGACAAAAGGATTGGGTGGTGATCAAAGCCTTAGAGAAACCCTACATCAATGTGCTCTGGCTTGGCACCGGAATTTTGATGATTGGATTTGGCGTGGCGCTAGCAAGAAGATTCAAGGAATATAAAGCAGTTGCCGCTTAAAACTAGTCTCACCGCTCGCTTGATTAGTCCAAATATATATTTTTAGGATACCTCACCCCAGTAAGATACAATCCTTCCGCCGGCACGTTCATCCCGGCTTTCTTCCTGTCCTTGCTTTTAACGATGGTTTGAAATTCTTTCACGGATATTTTTTGGGAGCCCACTTCCAATAACGTCCCCACAATGGCACGGACCATGCCGCGAAGAAACCGATTCGCGCTGATGGTAAAAACTAGCAATTCCCCTTTTTTCACCCAATGTGCCTTTTTGATGGTACACCGGAAATGATGCACATCTGTTTTTACTTTACTAAAGCTGGTAAAATCATGTTCACCCACTAGCCATGCCGCCGCCTCATTCATCAACTGCACCTCATATTTCTTAAATGAATAATAGGCCCGTCCAACCAGCAACGGATTTTTGGCTGTAGTAATGTGGTATTGGTACGCTCGCTCACGAGCATCATACCGTGCATGAGCATCCGATTTTACCGGGATTATCTTACGAATCGCAATGTCTTTGGGAAGAAACGAATTTAGCCGTTGCAATAATTCGGGTCGCTGAATTTCCTTTTCAATATCGACGTGAAAAAACTGTTGCACACAATGCACCCCGGTGTCGGTTCGGCCGCTGCCAACAATGGAAATTTTCTCTCGAAGTAATTTGCTTAGGGTCTCCTCTACTACCTGTTGAACACCTAGGGCATTGGCTTGATTTTGCCAGCCGTTGTATTTGGTGCCGTCATAAGTAATTTCAAAAAAATAACGCATGGCTATTATCGAATAGCCAATTTATCAATTCTCAACGGATTGCATCAATACAATTTGGCTTGTCTGAGGAATTCATTGGCTAATTGATATTTTAGAGTTAGCTTTGCCCGGCAAATAATAGATCCTAAATTATTTGCCATGCCACTCAATTCTACCAAGTTTCTTTTCGAAGCCCTTACCTACGATGATGTGCTGCTGGTGCCCGCCTACAGCGAAGTACTGCCCCGCGAAACCAGCACGATCGGTCATCTGACAAAGAATATCAAACTCAACATTCCAATTATTTCAGCCGCCATGGACACGGTCACCGAGGCGGATTTGGCCATCGGCATGGCACTGGAAGGCGGACTCGGGTTCATCCACAAAAACATGTCAATTGAAGCACAGGCTGAACATGTTCGCAAAGTAAAGCGCTCGCAAAGTGGCATGATCCTCGATCCGGTGACGTTGCAGGTGACCTCCACGGTTCGCGATGCCGAAAAACTGATGAGGGAAAATAAAATCGGAGGAATTCCTGTAATTGACGGCAACGGCAAGCTGGTTGGTATCATCACCAACCGTGACTTACGATTTCAAAAAGACATGACCTTGCCTATTGAGCGAATCATGACCAAGGAAAATCTCATTACCGCCCCGGAAGGAATTACGCTGGAGAAAGCAGAAATTCTATTGCAGAGTTATAAGATTGAAAAACTTCCTATTGTTAATAAAAAGGGAAAACTCACGGGACTAGTTACCTACAAAGACATCCTGAAAAAGAAAAACAAGCCCAATGCCTGCAAAGATGAGTTTGGTCGGTTGCGGGTAGGTGCCGCCGTTGGGGTGACTCCAGACATTGCCGATAGAATAGAAGCATTAAAAAATGCCGGTGTTGATGTCATCAGTATTGATACGGCTCATGGCCATTCAAAAGGCGTGATGGATGCCGCCAAACGCGTCAAGAAAAAATTTCCTGAAATAGAACTAGTCGTTGGCAATATTGCCACAGGGGAGGCCGCCAAAGCGTTAGCAAGGATTGGCGCGGATGCGGTTAAAGTCGGCGTTGGTCCGGGGAGTATTTGTACCACGCGAGTCGTTGCGGGTGTAGGGCTGCCCCAACTCTCTGCAGTCTATGAAGCGGCTAAAGCATTGAAAGGTTCAGGAACAAAAACCATTGCCGATGGGGGCATTCGTTTCTCCGGCGATGTGGTAAAGGCACTTGCTGCGGGGGCAGATAGCGTCATGATCGGTTCTTTGCTTGCTGGAACCGAAGAAGCTCCGGGAGAAATTATCATTTATGAAGGAAGGAGATTCAAATCTTACCGTGGCATGGGCTCGATCGAAGCCATGGAAGACGGATCAAAAGACCGCTACTTCCAGGATGTGGAAGATGACATTAAGAAACTAGTGCCGGAAGGGATTTCAGGACGTGTTCCGTTTAAGGGTTCTGTCGGCGAGGTTCTTTATCAATTAGTAGGTGGACTGCGGGCCGGGATGGGTTATTGTGGAGCAAAAAATCTTGAAAAACTAAAGAACGCTAAATTTGTAAAAATCACGTCCGCTGGGGTTACAGAGAGTCATCCCCACGATGTTTCCATCACCAGGGAAGCTCCGAATTATAGCCGGAAATAGGGTTACTTTTTCACGTTTTTAGTTATTCCTGCTTGCAAGTATTGGCGTGTTTTGGCCAAGGGCGAGATCTTTATGTTTTCCTTGCAATTTTCGATATTTGATATTCTTATAACGAAACCATTATGGCTTTAACGAAATTGAGTTCCATGAACCACTTTTTGTCTTCTCAAGACAAGGTGATTAAACAGACATTTTGCCCTTTCAAAGCCTTTTTCGTGAGCCTCTTACTGCTTTGCTCTATTGGCGTCGCAGACGCTCAGACGCTCTATAATATTACGGCCACAGGCAACATCAACTGGAATAATGCCGTCAACGGGTGGTCAACTACGGGGCATGCCGGATTAACATGCGCTTGCTATCCGGGAGATGCAACCCATGCTAACTATAATGTAAATATTGGTGGAGCCAGAACCATCACGGTAAACAATTTTACACCCGCCAATAGTATTGCCTCGGTTACCGTGAGCGATGATGCGTCGGTGAGTTCACTGGTTATCGGCAACGCGGCTGCCGGCGCTTCGCAATTGACCATAACTGCCGCTTTAACTGTCAACAGCGGTTCTACGGTGCAAGTTGGCGGCACTGTCGCCAGCACAAATACCCTTGCTGCTGGAAGTATTGCGGTGAACGGAGCGAGCATTTTTTTGCTCGGCAATACAGGAAATGCCAACGATGTGGTCACCGTTTCCGGGGACATAACCAATGCGGGAACATTTAACTCCAGTGGTGATGGCGGGGGAAATTTCAATATTTCTGTCGGGGGCAACATTACCAATACAGGTACGATGAATTTCGCCAACGCTACCGAGGGATCGACGGTCTCTTTTAATGGAGGTACAGCTCAAACTATTAGTGGCGCGGGTACTTTCACTTTTTACAATTTGCAGCTGTTAACCACAGCATCAGCTAATGTTAATGTCAATAGCAACATCACTATCAACAACACGTTAACTTTTACGAACGCAGGATTACTAGTTGTTAATTCTTCGTCAAACATTACTCTTGGCATCGCGGCTACGGCCATCGCAGGGGGTGTAGGAGCCACTAAATATATTCAATTAGATGGTTCCACCGGAACAAACAGTAACCTTATAGTGACTACCAACGGAAGTACCTCTGGTGTCGGCTCTTGGGCTATTACCTACCCTATTGGAACGGCCACGGGAGGATACACCCCATTTACGTTAGGAACGACTACCACAGCGCCGACTAGCGGTTCTACCATCGCCGTTAAGGCAATCTACAATAATAGTAACCAAGGCCAGCTAAGAAGAGTATTTCGTTTGGTGGTCGCTGGGAATGCAAGCGCCTCTACATTTGCAACGGCATCATTCACCTGCAATACGGGTACCGACGTGTCATCAGGAGACGCGATAGGCAACTACACGACGTTGTGGTACTTATCTTCGTCGTCCGGTTCTTGGTCATCCCCGGTCGCCTACACGGCGGCCACCAGCCCCTTCACCGTTAATGCTGGCTCCACACAAAGCTTGACAGCAGGAACATACTATTATACTATTGGCCAACCCTCTGCCTATCCCAATACCTGGTACAGTTATCAAACAGGTGTTTGGAGCAATTGGCAAAACTGGACAAGCGACCCGTCAGGTTCAAGTTTGGTGAATGGACTAAACCTGCCTCCTCAGCCGGGCGATGCGATTGTCATCCTTAACGGAATCACCATCACTAACGATGTTTCTGGGCAAGTCGCATCGACATCCACGATCAACGCCGGGGCCACACTTGATATGGGAGCAACAACCGGCAACACGCTGGGTACGGTAAGCGGTTCAGGATTATTGCGAATGAATGGAGTCAACCTTCCAATAGGAACATATACTTCATTTGTCGCCTCGACAGGCGGAACAATAGAATACTACAACACGGGTGGAGCAGCTTCTGCGACCCAGCTTACCTACAATAACCTTAAATTTTCCAATAGCACGGCTTCGCCCATTATATTTATTACTGATATCACGGCCAATCCGTACACCTTAACCGTAAATGGCACGCTGACTATAAGTGCAACGAGCACCGGTACGGTAACATGGCAAATTAATGGAAACACAGGAGCCCCTTATCCGGTCACTAATCCGCAAATTATTACCATCGCAGGGGACGTTAACGTTTCCAGCAACGGAAAAATTGTTGCAGGAACCGGGCATTCCGGAGCAAATACTCCTCATAGTTTAACACTATCCGGAAATTTTACTAATAACGGAGTCGTTCAATTTTTTGACCCAACCCAAGCCCCATTCACAAGCGCAAATACATCGACTACCATCACCAACGCTGCGCTTCAGGGCAATGCCGTGAATGTCACTTTTTCCGGAGTCAATGACAACACCGTCACTTGTAACGGCCAAACCGATTTTTACCGATTTATTGTCAATAAAGGCACCGGGTCCCAAGCATTACTCAACGTAAATTCTTCTAACACGGCAAATTTTAGGCTCTTCGGCCCGGCAAACCTTGGCAGTTCTGGTCAAGCAGCAACCGATTATTCTTTGAATGCGCTATCGATAATTAATGGAACCTTGGAGTTAACAGGATCAATTAGTATTCCTACCCTGATTGAAAATGATACGTTCGTTGGTGCCACTAGCACCGATAATTTTAGTCTCCCCGTAACGGGTGAATTGTGGTTGAATGGGGCTGGCGTTACGGTGACTGTCACCTCAAACAACAATGGAAATGACGATCAGCGTTTTAATTTAGAGGGGATACTTTTGATCACTAATGGAACGATGAGCTTAGGTTATTCAAAAGGACTCGGGTCAGGGACCGCAGGAAGTGTTATTGTTCAGGGGGGCACTTTAAACATGTCGCAATTTCGCCCGCGCGCAGGAAGTGCAACGCAGGCCTTTTCATACCTTCAAACGGGCGGAACGGTGAACGTGGGTACGACGGGATATAACAGTACGCCGGCCTTGACCGGCATTGACAATACGGGTTATGCTCGTTTCTCCATTCCAACAACGGGATGTACATTTCAATTGGCGGGCACGGCAATTTTAAATATTGGCCAGCCAACTTCACACACCACTCCTATTGTGGCGCCCGCCGTGGTCGCTGCGGGTGGCATAGAAATTGGTTCATCGTCAGCAAACTACTCAGTTACTGGGGGTACGATCAATGCCTATATTCCCAATGCGGGAAGCAATTTTACAATAGACGTTAAAGTGCCCTTTTGGAATCTTAATACCTATAGTGAGGGAACCGCTGGCGGATTGAACGCTCAGATCGCGGTAGACCCATTGACAGTCCAAAACAATTTCGCCATCATAACCGGTAACACCCCCACCTTTGCCACCAATAATAACAATCTCACAGTAGGAGGAAATTTTTTAGTAAACACGTCAACTACGTTTACGCCGGGAACCAACACGATTACATTCAATGGATCTGGCGCCCAGACGTTAACAAACAATCAAACGATATCAGCGCTAACCAATACGACAATCGTTGTCAATAAAAGTGCGGGAACACTCACGCTAGGCGGCACAACAAGTCCAGTTCTTCCCGCTAACCTTAACACGTTAGTCCTTACCGCGGGGACTTTAGCCGATAACGGAAGTACCGTTACAGTCACAACATCGCTAACAAATAATGCCACACATAGTGGTACCGGCAGTATAACCTATACGGGATCCGCCGCCATTGGGGGAAACAATGGAACTTTTGGAAATCTGATTATCACTGCCAGCAATAGCACTATAGCAACCAGCGGAAACCAAACCGTAACGGGGAATCTCCAACTGAACGGAACGATCAAATCAGTTTTAAATATCGGCTCCAACAGTCTCACGGTCAATGGTACCATCACAACGACTCAAAATGGGGGCGTACTCGCGGCCAACTGGTGTATTCAAACCAGCGGATTCCACAATGCAGGCGGGCTTACCCGACCATGCACTGTTGGTTCAGCTTTGACTTTCCCGGTAGGCAGCGGGGGCTTGTACACACCCAATACGATCACGGTGAATACAGCGACAACGCCTGGGACAATCACGGTGCGACCCGTTAACAGTGAGCATCCAAACGTTACTAAAACCGGAAACAGTGTGCAATATTATTGGCGGGTCACCAGTTCAGGTTTTGTTGGTCTAGGAACGACGGCCGGTTCGGTATCTCATTCCAATTATATTTTCAGCACCGCCACCAAGGGTAACTCGTCTGCTAACTACGTGGCAGCACGTTATGACCGAACACTAAATTCATGGACGCAGAGTACCGCCCCCTCCACCATGACCACAACCATCCTCCCGAATCCGTTTGATACCGGAACGGGCTGGACGGGCGCCATTGGTGACAAACTGGATGGCGAATACACCTGTGGAAATGGAACGGGCAGCGGTGCCAACAATGCCTTTGGAGCGGTCACCACGTATTATAGTCGTGCCTCAGGCAATTGGGCTGATGTCACAACGGTATGGAGCACAACCAGTAACGCTGGTGGGGCTTGTTCTTGCAGCCCGACGGCTTGTCCAACTTGTCCAGTAATTATCGGAGATGCTGCATCCAACAATCACACCATAACGATTGCTGCTGGCACAAGTTCCGGTCCGGTATTACTTCAGATGTGCGGATCATTAACTCTAAGTTCTGGATCAACGTTGGACTGCAGCACCAACACCTTCCTAAATTTAGGAACGAGCACGGGTGGCGTCGTTTCAGGAACGGGTACCTTAAGGATTGGGGCGACTGGCGTTGCCGTCACAAATATGTTTCCCGCCGGTGATTTTACTAATTTTTTAGGCTCTAGCGGTGGCACTGTAGAATGGTACGGTGCAACTAAAACCATTCCAGCGACGGGCCCTACGCCTCAAAGTTTAAGCCTGGCCAACTACTATAACCTGGTGCTTAACCCTACAGCAGCCAACACTATAACGATGGCAGCCAATCCCGCCCTCACTATTTATAATAACCTGACTTCAGGTACTGCTGTAACTTACACGGGGACCAGTGTAACCAATGGCGCTGAAACAATTTCGGTGGCCGGCTCGATGAGTATAAATGCTGGAACATTTAATCTTTCTAATGGCGGCGTGGTAGCCTTAACTGTAAATGGCGGGATTACCAACGCGGGAACGTTTGCCGTTGTTGCCGGTGGCACAACCCACACCATTTCCACTCCTGGGAGCATTATCAACAATGGTACCATGACGCTAAGTAATACATCGTTTGCCAATATCACTTTCACGGGTACCGCCAACGTTATCCTTGGAGGATCAGGAGCTACAACCCTTAATCTTGTTAAGGTAAATAAAGGTTCATCGCAAACGCCAACGGTCACTTGCAGTTTATCGGGTACATTATCCACACCCGCCACGGCCCTGGGATGGTTGACCCTGACCAACGGAACATTCGACTTTGAATACACCGGGGCATCAAGCCCGATTACGCTTTCGTCTTCGTCCTATAACATTCCCACGACAACTAAACTCAAGGTGGGATCCGGCACCGTGCAAATTACCAATGCGAGTGGTGGCACTAACGACTTGTTTTTGAATGGGGCACTAGAGGTGGCCTCAACCGGTGTTCTGTACACAAACACCACTAACGCAACGGGTTCGGATAACGATATTGAATACGCCTCTTCCGGCACACCTACCATTACGGTATCCGGTACGGGCTCGTTAACCGTTGATGGTTCAATCAGAAGATCCACCACAACACTTACCGGAGCGCTGGTTTACAATCAGACCGGTGGAACCGTGACGGTTGGAGGAAATGCCTCCAACAATACGCGTGGTGTCTTTGAAATTGATGCCAATACGGGAAGTAGCTTCACCATGACAGGAACAAGCTCGCTAATCGTGCAAAGAACAAGCGGTGGATTAAGTTATGCCGATCTTTTCCTTAACCCCTTAACGAGTAATGTCGCGTCAACCAGTACGATTTCCATGGGGATAAATGGTGGAGCACAGTCACTCTCAGCCAATGTGTCACCTTCTATTGGAAACTTTACAGTGGTTGGAGGAACGGGAATTCAAACGGTTGGTCTTTATTCAAACCCATTGATTGTCGGTGGCAATCTTACCATAACCTCCCCCTCCGTACTGGATTCAAAATCGCTTGATGTATCCATTGCGGGTAATTTAAGTATTACGGGCACGGGGGTTTATAAAGGGGGAGTTGCAGGCAGCTTAAACAATACGACGTTTAATGGCACCGGAGCACAGGCTGGTTCGCTGTCGGCCGGAAGCAGTTTTAACAATATGACCGTTAGTAATACGGGGGGCGGGACAGTAACATTATCGGGAACGGCGCCCACTTTAAATAACTTAAATATTTTAAGCGGCACCTTAGACGTTGGCGCTTTGGCATTAAATGTGAATGGAAATATGACCAACAACAGCACCCAGACGGCATCGGGTGGAGGCTCCATAACATTTACAACCACCACCTCAGCGTCGCACACTATTACAAGTTCAAACGGTTCCTTCACTAACCTCAAGATTGGAGGGGCGACGGCGGCGACGAACAATCTTGTGGCGGTGACCGGAAATATGACCATGAATGGATATCTGGATTTTGTAAGTACCACCGCTAGCCGCTATTTTTTCATCGGGTCGAGTCTTTTGACTTTTAGTACTACCGGGACAATTGCTAACGCCGGTGTCTCTACATTCATAAAAACAAATGGTGTATCCAGCGATTTAGGAGTGACGAAGAATTGGCCTGTTGGTACCAATTCATTTACCTACTCCATTGGAACGCGAACAAATTATACACCGGTTGCAATTAATAGTTTGGTGGTGACAACGGCAGGCAACTATAACGTCGTGCCCGTGGATGCAACTCACCCTACGTCAAGTCCAACGGGCCCCCTGATTCTTGATTATTATTGGAAGATAATCCGAGACAACTCCATCGTTCACGGTGCCACAGGAACACTTATCTTTCAGGTGCCCACAGCACTCATAGGGGGATCCGGCGGAACTTTAATCGGTGCCTATCTTGACGCGATCAATTTAATTGGCTGGACCGCCGGGGGCGTTATTTCAGTGAATGGAAGCAACACGCTTCTCACTTTCACTAACTCATTTACAGGAGCTTCGCCAGCGGCAGTTTTACCGGCAGCCAATGGTGAGTTCGATTATACTTTTGGAACTACTACCACGCTGCCAAATCCAATAACTCCGGTTTACAGCCGCTTTGGTGATACAGCTCCCACGCAAACGACCAACGTTGGCGTTAGCGCAACGGGAGGAAGTTGGGCAAATGCGACAAGTTGGACTTTATCCAATACGGGTTGGGGCGCAGCATTAAGTTCGGCACCAACGGGCCGGCCCGTGGTGATCCTTGCGCAGACGATAAATAATCCTCAAGCACGAATCAATCTCGATATTCTTGGGCAAAATGCTTTCACAACACAAATCACCGGCGGCGTGGGCGCGTTTTTACCAGGTCTGTTAGTGGTGACAACCGCTGGCCATAGCATTGGTTCGATTTCAGGATCTGGTACCATGAGAACCACGGTCAGTACTTTGCCTGCGGGTACCTACACCACCTTCACCGCTGCAGGAGGTGGCACCATCGAGTATGCTGCTGCCATTCCGATGAATAGCCGAAGCACCTACAATAACCTGCTCATTTCCTCTCCTTCGGTTACCACCACGGCAAGTAATCTAACCATCAATGGAAACCTGACTATTAATGCTGCCAGTTCGCTTGACAACAGCGTATCGGGTTCGAAAATAACCATGGGCATTGCCGGGAATTTTTCTAACAGCGGAACGTTCACCGCCGGAAGCGGAACAACGGGAATCGATATCAACCTGGCAGGAAACTGGACTAACACGGGCACGTATTCCGGGGGAACCAGCACCGTTACCTTGAATGGAACGGCGGCGCAAACTATTACGGGAGCTACCACCTTTAGCAACCTGACCATCAACAATACTTTCGCCACCGCTCCCCAGATTAACCTCAGTGGCAGTAATGAAGTTGTTTCTTCAACCCTGACGATGACCAAAGGAAACATCAATCTTAACACTCAGACCTTAACCCTTGGCACAAGTGCAGGATCTCCAGGTACCCTTAGCCACTCCCTCGCCTCAACGGCAGGCTGGATGTATGGAGGAAATATCGCCCGCTATTTTAATACGCCCGCAATAGCAGATGGCTCGGTAACTGGGTTCTTCCCCATCGGCACGGCCACCGACTTCCGGCCTTTCTTTATTAGCGTGCCGGCAGGAGATATGACATCGGGCGGTTCCTTTACGTTGAGTGTTAGCTCCTCCACGACAACCACGATTGTGTCCATTCCTGATCCAACTAATACCGTGTCGCCGATTGTGCGACAATATCAGGGGGCCTGGACAGCCACCTCATCAGGTATTACTGGAGGAACTTACAACGTCATTGCCGGTGGAACCGGATTTGGCACTATTGGCAGTTTAGCAGATGTCACTTTATCAAAAGCGGCTTCCGCACTTGGCACTTATGTCGTCGCTACCAACACCCTCGCTGACCCCAGAATGGAAAGGACTGGTCTTGCTTTGACAGATGTTACCACCAGCATTTATGTTGGATCGACAAATGCCTCAAATTCCCCTTTGCCAATCGAACTATTAAGTTTCACCGGTGACGCAAAAAAATACGGCGTTGATCTGCAATGGAAAACAGCTTCGGAAACAAACAACGATTACTTCACCGTGTCCAGGTCCGCGGCGGCAGACGGATTCATCGCCATTGGAAGTGTGAAAGGCAGCGGCACTTCCAATGCGCCTCATTCCTACGGTCTCACTGACTACAAACCTCTATTAGGTAAAAATTATTACCAGTTAAGCCAAACGGATTTTGACGGTCACCTTAATTCCATAGAGACCATCATCGTGAACGTGCTCAGCCTGGATCCGCTCGTGTCGATTTATCCGAACCCTCTTTCGCAAAATCAGTTGTTGAATGTGGTCATTAACGGACTTCAAACTAACAGCCCGACCGAAATTCAGATTGTCAATTTGGAGGGCATTAAAGTTAACGGTGCAACGATTAACACCGATTCCGATGGAACTTTAAAGACATCCATCGGACTTACCGGCCTTTCCGCTGGACTTTATATACTTAAGGTTGAAAATGTACATTACAAGTTCATTATCGAGTGACATTAAAATCGCCAGTTCAAAGGCTCTCTTTGCTTAAGAGGGCCTTTTTTTTATCGGTCCCATCCTTACTAATAAATATTGTTTTAAGGATATATTTGACCCCTTATAGCTGCTATGAATATTCTGATTATCGGTAACGGGGGGCGCGAGCATGCCTTTGCCTGGAAAGCAACAAAAAGTCCACACTGCAAAAATTTATATGTCGCTCCCGGAAATGCAGGCACCTCATTGGTTGCTACCAATGTGCCCATTGCAGTGGACGACTTTACTGGCCTAGGAAATTTCTGTCTGGAGAAAAAAATTGATTTAGTATTGGTTGGCCCTGAACTGCCTCTGGTAAAAGGAATCCGGGATTATTTTGAATCCCATTCGCAACTCAAAAATATTTTGATTGTCGGCCCAGGCAAGATTGGCGCGCAACTCGAAGGCAGCAAGGACTTCTCAAAGCAGTTTATGCTTCGTCATCACATTCCCACTGCCAAGGCCAAAACATTTTTTAGTCATCAAACAAGAGAGGCGCAACAGTATATTGAAAGCGTTACCCCTCCCATCGTTTTAAAGGCTGACGGACTGGCCGCCGGCAAAGGAGTGATCATTGCGACTTCCATCGAACAGGCCAAGACCGCCATACAAGAAATGCTGGAAGCTAAAAAATTCGGTGAGGCAAGCGCTAAAGTTTTAGTAGAAGAATTTTTGGAGGGCATTGAACTTTCTGTTTTTGTTTTGACCGATGGCAAAGATTATGTGATTTTGCCGGAAGCGAAAGATTATAAACGGATTGGCAATCATGACACCGGTCCTAACACGGGGGGAATGGGTGCGGTCTCTCCTGTTCCCTTTGTTGATAAAACGTTCATGACAAAGGTGGAAGAAAAAATAATCAAACCCACGGTCAACGGGTTGAAGAAGGAAGGCATACCCTATCAAGGGTTCATCTTTATCGGATTGATGAAAGTAAATGATGAACCTTATGTTATTGAATACAATGCGCGGATGGGCGACCCCGAAACGCAATCGGTAATGATGCGCATCAAAAGTGATTTCGTTGAACTTCTAACGGCGTGTGGAGACGGTACCCTGAAAAATCAAGCCATTGAAATTGATCCTTCTTTTGCCGTGACCGTGGTGATGGCCGCTGGTGGGTATCCTGAAAAATATGAAAAGGGAAAAATTATTTCAGGATTGGAGGATGCCACGGCCCTGGTGTTTCACGCTGGGACAAAAAAGGATGGCGACAAAATTGTTAGTGATGGTGGACGTGTTCTGGCGGTCACCGGAAAAGGGGAAACACTCCATGAAGCAATCCATCATAGTTACCATTCTGTCAAAAAGATCAGTTGGCAAAGTTCTTATTATCGAGAAGATATCGGTCAGGATCTGCTGACGTGCTGATGGCCAAATTCCTGCGTTGCCATGGTGGTGTCCATAATCCGCATCCAGTTTAGAATTTGTCTAAACGGCCACGACACTGTAACTTTAGACCTTTAATCTTCTAAATACTCATTTAATGGGCTGTGCGTGCGGTACTAAAAAGGATGGAAAGGTAGGCGGTTGTAAAAACAACGGCGCTTGCGGCACGGGAGGCTGTAATAAAATGAATGTGTTTGACTGGCTCAGCAATATGGATATGCCCCTGGAAGACCGGTTTGATGTGGTCGAGGTGCGCTTCAAAAACGGACGCAAAGACTTCTATAGGAGGCCGAAAAATTTAACACTGCACACAGGCGATGCGGTAGTCGTTGAAACACAGACCGGTCATCACGTTGGTTATATTTCCATGCAAGGGGAACTGGTTCGCCTGCAAATGCAAAAAAAGAAGGTGGCCAACGACGACGAGATCAAAAAGATCTATCGAATGGCGCACACCAAAGATCTTGAAAAGCACGAAGAAGTAAAAAACCGAGAACTGCCATCGCTCTATCGCGCCCGGGAAATCATCCGCGACATGAAATTAGGCATGAAACTGTCTGATGTTGAATTTCAAGCCGACAATACCAAGGCGGTGTTCTTCTATTCTGCCGATGAGCGTGTTGATTTTCGCGAACTAATTAAGATACTGGCTGGCGAATTCAAAGTCCGCGTCGAGATGCGACAAATCAGTTTACGGCAGGAAGCCGGACGTCTTGGTGGTATAGGCGTGTGCGGGCGCGAACTTTGTTGTTCGACCTGGCTCAGTGATTTTAAAAATGTGGCAACCAGTGCCGCGCGTTATCAAAACCTTTCGCTTAATCCGAGTAAACTTTCCGGTCAGTGCGGTCGGCTCAAATGCTGTCTTAATTATGAGTTGGAGACGTACATTGAAGCGTTAAAATTTATTCCGGATATCGAAGCACCTCTGCTCACCGAAAAAGGGGAGGCAAAACTGCAAAAAACAGACATCTTCAGGAAGATTATGTGGTTTGCCTATAAGGAGGAAAACAATTGGTATGCCCTGAAAGTAGATCGCGTCAATGAAATTCTTGAACTCAATCGCCAGGGGAAAAAGCCCGCTAACCTCGAACTCAACGAAGAGGAAGTTAAAATTCCAATTGCCACATTAAACAGTGATCTGGCTAGTCTTGACAAAAAATTCCAGAACCGGGGCAAAAATAAAAATCGCAACCAGAACCGCAGCCGTGGGGATAATCGCGGAAACAGAAATCCGAACCAGCGCAGTCCAAACAATCCTAATCGACCTAACCCCAACAAACCCAACAACCGCAAAGGATGAGGATTTCTTTTAGCCTTTTTGCTATACTGGTTATACTGGGTGGGTGTGATTCAAGGAGAGTCTTTGAAGATAACGTCGAATTTCGCGACCGTAAATGGAAAATAGCAGAGCCTGTCGAATTTCGATTTACCATTGATGATGCTTCCAAAAAGTACAACCTGCTGATGAACATCCGTAATTCGCTTGACTATCCCTACGCCAGAATATTTGTGAATTATGACCTGCTGGGCCAGGACAGCCTTTCCCTTGCAAAAAAAATGATGGCTGAATACCTGTTCGATCAAAAGACAGGTAGGCCCTTTGGCACCAGCGGCATCGGCGACATTTATGACCATCAATTTCCCGTTCTAAAAAATTACTCTTTTAAAAAGGGAGGAGCCTACCGGATAACGCTCAACCAGTTCATGCGAATGGACACCATTCCAGGTATTCTTGCCGTTGGGATCCGGGTGGAGAAAACGGAGCAATAGAACACTATCCGATAAAGTCGCTTAGGATTTTTTGGGTATGGTCTCTCCGTAAGCGTGGGCCCCATTGTCTGACCACATGGGAAGAGGCCAGTGAGGCTAATTTTCCCGAGCCCGCATAGCTATGTCCATGAGTAATTCCGTAAAGAAATGCACCAGCAAACATATCGCCAGCACCATTTGTATCCACCGCGTCGGTTGGATACGGCTCAATGCTAATAAAGGTATCGCCGTCATAAACCAAGGCACCATTTGCACCCAAGGTGATCACAAAACGCTTGGCTGCCTGTTTTAACTTTTCACGGGCTTTAGCCAAGGAATCCGTACCGGTAAAAACCATGGCCTCCTCATCGTTGCAGAACAGTAAATCAACACTAGCGCCAACCACCTCTTCCATCTGCTTTGAAAAATATTTTACCATGCTGGGATCAGAAAAGGTCAGCGCTACTTCAATTTTATTCTTTTCAGCCATTTTTTTTGCTTCTTTGATTGCCTGTAGTCCCTTGGGGCTGGCGACCAGATATCCCTCCAGGTAAACGTATTTTGAATTGGTAATGGCATGCTCGTTCAGATGTTCAGGCGACAAAAAAGAACTGACTCCCAAAAACGTGTTCATCGTACGCTGCGCATCCGGTGAGGTCATCACCAGGCAACGGCCTGAATGGCCTTGGGGACAATGCTCGTATTTTAAGTTCGTATCAACGCCATGATGTTTCAAATCATTCAAGAAGAATTTTCCCAACTCATCCTGAGCGACAAGGCAGGAATAAAAGCTTTTGCCCCCCATCTGACTCAAGGCAACGACCGTGTTGCCCGCCGATCCGCCTCCACTCACCTGGCTTTTCTTCATATCAATAACGCTCATTAAATGAAGCTGGCGTTTCTCATCCACGAGCGTCATGACCCCTTTCTCCACTTCATTTTTAATGAAAAAATCATCATCCACTTCGGTGACAATATCCACTATCGCATTTCCAATGCCGAACACATCGTACTTCATTTTTCTTCGTTTAGGGGTTCATGCACCAGGTAAAATAAAGAATGAATTCTTTCAGGAACATGTTCATTATCCGATAATCAACCTTTGTCCCGGTTGAAGTCTATTTTCTCTTAAGTTATTGAGGCTCTTAATTTTTTCGACGGAGATGCCAGGAACTTTTTTGGCAATATCCCACAACGTGTCGCCCGGCTGGACGACATAGATTTTTGAATCTTCCGAATGGGGGACCGACGAAGTATTAAACGTGGGATGACTGATTTTAACGGAGGGGGAAGCCCAAATGACCAAGCGCTGTCCAACTCGAATTAAGTTACCGCGCAAATTATTCCATTCCCTCAGGCTCCTGACGCTCACCCCAAATCGTTGTGCAATGGTACCCAGTACATCTCCGTTGCGTACGTAATAAATATTCCGATCACGTCCAAACGTATAATCGCCCGTGGCTTTCGCTAACGCTTCCAATTCCTTTTTCCCGGTTGAGGCTGAATCCAGAATTGTTTTTCGATTCAGCGTCAATATTTCCTTAGCTGATTTAGGAACCCTAATGGTGCGGAGTTTACCGTCTTCGGGAATTGCATTTCTTTTGATGTGAGGGTTTAGACTTTGCAAGTCTTCAACACAGGTGCCGGTTAGCTTTGCGAACGTCTCCAGATGGAGGAATTGATTGAGCCACACGGTATCATGAGGAAGAACCTCTTCGCGCTGCGTCTCATGAATATTATGTTCATCGGCATAATTCACCGCATAGATCATAGCGATGTACTGCGGCACGTAGGATCGCGTTTCCCGCGGCAAGTAGGGGTAGATTTCCCAAAATGTTTTTTTATAACCCGATCGGCGCACGGCCCATCGCACCGTACCGGGACCGGAATTATAGGCCGCTAACGCCAGATGCCAATTATGGAAGATGGCGTATAACTGAGATAAATAGCGACACGCTGCATCGGTTGCTTTTTCAGGATCCATCCGATCGTCAGTGAACCAGTTATTGTGCAGACCAAAATAGCTTCCTGTTCCCGACATGAACTGCCACAACCCAACGGCCCTGGCCGAGGACATCGCCCGAGGATTTAATCCTGATTCAATTATGGATAAATACTTAAGCTCATCGGGAAGGCCGTATTCCTTTAATTTTTTTTCAAACAAGGGAAAATAAAGGTCTCTTCTCCGCAACACCATTCGGGTATAGTCGCGGTCTCGCACCGTAAAATAATCGATGAAAGCATGAACCTTGCTGTTGTAATTCAGCTCAATGGTTTGCTGAAGGCATGCTAGTCGGTCGGCAATCAGTTCAGGTGTTTCATCGGCAGGGATAAAGTCGATATTGGAAGGTAGGGTTACCAGCTCGGTCTTGACCGTATCTCTCAACACCAATGAATCAACGAGAATCGGGGACTGCGCCACTACAATGGAATCTTTCTCTTCTGCACTTTGTGCATAGAGTGAAAAAGTCAGGAGAGAAAAAATGATGGTGGCAACCTTCCTCATCTCAATTCATTTCTAAAATGGTCTTAGAAAAACTTAGCAACTTACCTTCTTCAAAGTCATTGGCCATGAGTTGCAGCCCAATGGGCAACCCCTGTTTATCGGTTCCACAGGGAAGGGAAATAGCCGGTACGCCTGCCACATTGGCCTGAACGGAAAACAAATCCGCCAAATACATTTCAACGGGATTATCTGAATGCTCGCCCAATTTAAAGGCGGTAGAGGGCGTGGTTGGCATGACTATAAAATCATATTTTTCAAAGACCCTTTTAATTTCATTTCGAATCAGTCGGCGTACTTTCTGCGCCTTCGAATAATAGGTGTCATAATAATTCGAACTAAGTACAAATGTACCAAGTAAAATCCTTCGTTGCACTTCTTTGCCAAAGCCTTCACTGCGTGTCTTCTTATACAAGGAGGTAAGATCGGTCGTATTGTCGCTTCGATACCCGTACCGAACGCCATCAAAGCGTGATAAGTTCGAGCTTGCTTCAGCCGTTGCTAAAATGTAATAGGTAGGCAAAACATATTCGTTCAATGGGAAATCAATGGAATCAACCCTGTGACCTGCTCCCTTGAACTGATCCATTTTTTTAACCAGGGCATTTCGGATTTCCGGCTGCAGCACATTATTTTCAACCGACTCGCGCAGATAAGCGATGCTGAATTTTTTATTGGCCGTTTGCTTTAATTCCGTTGAATAGCTTTCTACTCCCTTTTGCGATACCGTACTATCCTTGTCGTCAGCGCCCGCTATTACCTCAAGCACCAGAGCGAGATCCTCAACGTGTTTTGAGAAAATACCAATGCAGTCGAAGGAGGATGCATAAGCGGCTAAACCAAAACGAGAAATGCGGGAATACGTAGGCTTCAATCCTACAATCCCGCAGAAGGCCGACGGCTGACGAACGGACCCTCCCGTATCGGAGCCAAGCGAAACCTGACACATTCCAGTTTGAACCGCGACGGCCGAACCGCCAGATGAACCCCCTGACACCCTGGTATTATCAAGGTCATTGAGTACAGGACCAAAAGCAGAATTTTCGTTGGAGGAGCCCATGCCAAACTCGTCACAATTCTGTCGGCCAACAATGATCGCATCTTCATCCAGCAACCGCTTTACTGCTGTAGCATGGTAAGGGGAAATATATCCGTCTAAAATTTTGCTGCCACCCTGCAGCGGATGATCTTTATAGCAAAGCAAATCTTTAAGGCCAACGACAAGGCCGGCCAATTTTCCTGCTGTTCTATTTTTAATTTTTTGATCGACTGCTTTTGCCCGCTGAACCGCCTCTTGGGCATACACGCTCAAAAATGCATTCAGGTGCTTCTTTTTTTCAATGATGGCAAGATGTTGCTTTGTCAACTCAACACAACTGAGTTCACCACGATCTATCTGCCTGCGGATTTCAGAGTAGGTAATTGATTGCAACGATTTACTTCTCGTCAATCTTAGGAACTTCCTTGCCGGCTTCGTCCACTTCCTTCTTTACATCTTTTACGGCATCTTTAAATTCGCGAATCCCTTTACCAAGGCCTTTTGCAAATTCAGGTATTTTTTTCGCCCCAAAGAAAATAAGTACAAACAAGCCGATCACCACCCACTCGCCCATACCGGGCATCCCTATCAAAAAGATTGCGTTCATAGCATTTAAGATTAAGAGTGTAAAATTAAGGAATTAATTTGTGAAACAATCAATCTTCCACCTCTACGATCATCTCAATCTCAACGGCAATGTTGGACGGCAACATATACATTCCTACGGCAGAACGGGCATGTTTGCCCTTCTCACCAAAAATGGCGACCATTAAGTCAGAAAAACCGTTGATGACCTTAGGCTGGTCAGTAAATTCCTGCGTGCAATTGACCATGCCCAACACTTTTACGATACGCTTTACTTTATTGAGATCTCCAATTTCCGCCTTCAGTGTTGAAAGTAAGGCTATCCCGGTCTGCTTGGCGGCATCATAGCCTTGCTCTTGCGTTAAATCTTTACCCACTTTACCGGTGATGTTGCTATTATCGGCGCGGGTGGGACCGTGGCCGGCAAAATACAGGAGGTTGCCCGTTCGCACTACTTTTACATAGTTACCCATAGGCTTAGTTGGAGCATACAGTTCTATTCCCAGCTCTTTCAGTTTTTTGTCAAAATCAATTTTTTGAGCGCTCGTCTGCATTGCGATCAGCAACGCAGCCAGCAAAACAAGAGGTCTAGCCATTTTTTTAAAATTTGTTTGTTACAGTTGATCTCCACAAAAACGTTAACTTCAATCCACGTTTATTCTTCCCGGAAATATCAATAAACCCGCGCGTCCCCCGTAAGTTACCCTGCACATCCCAATAAAAGTAAGTTCCAAATTTACCTTTGTTGTAGGACATGGTGGTAATGTTACCAGTCCAAAAAAAATTGTTCTGCATCCGCCAGTCATTACTGGAAGAGCCAAGCATGATAGGTGATGGCATTCGGTAATTTCTCATGGGGTCTGATCGCAGCCCAGGGACAAACGATTTCTTTGACATCATCAAAGCGGGTTGTGCAAAAGCGTACGGATCAACAATCGGTGAACGATATTGAGAAAACGAATCCGCCGCACTGGCTAGCGCCATGAGCAAGAGCAATCCCTTCATGATTAATTTTAGATCATGAAGTTAAACAAATAATTCGTTAATTCGGGATGGATATTGATCATTTACCACCACCGAAGAAAATAGTAGGACTATGCCTGATACGATTCGCTGCCCCTGGTGTCTCAAGTTCGATCAATATATTCGTTATCATGATGAAGAATGGGGCGTGCCTGTTCACGACGACGTTAAACATTTTGAATTTTTAATTTTAGAAGGAGCCCAAGCGGGGTTGAGTTGGAGTACCGTTTTAAAAAAGCGAGATGGCTATCGAAAGAATTTTGCTGACTTTAACCCCGAAAAAGTCGCCCGATTTACACAAAGGAAAATTGAAAAAATTTTAACTGATCCCGGAATCATCAGAAACAAACTGAAGGTTCATGCAGCCGTCAACAATGCCAAACGCTTCCTGGAGGTCCAAAAAGAGTTTGGTAAATTCGATACCTACATTTGGGGGTTCGTGCAAGGGAAACCCATTGTCAATACCTGGAAAACCACCAAGCCGGTTCCCGCTACAACCAAAGAATCCGACGCGTTAAGCAAAGACCTGCAAAAAAGAGGATTTAAGTTTGTGGGCAGCACCGTCATGTATGCCCATATGCAGGCCTGTGGATTAGTCAACGATCATCTGGTTGACTGCTTTCGATACAGTCAGTTGAAAGGGATTAATTAATTGGCATACTCACTGAGGAATTTGACTCGCATCAGCCGCACATCCTCTTCGCTGTATCCCTTCAATTCCGCCATCGCGTCTTGCATGTTATCCGTTTCGCTGTTGAGGAAGTAATCATAGATTTCTTCCTGCTTGCTTTCGTCCAACACTTCGTCAATATAATAATCTACATTTAGCTTGGTGCCGCTGTAGCAAATATTCTCCATCTCCGTCAGGAGCTCTTCGAAAGATAACGCCTTGCTTTCGGCAATCTCCTCCAGATCAACTTTACGATCAATCTGCTGGATGATAAAGATTTTAATTTTGGACTTGTTGATGGATGATTTCACCACCACCTCTGCGGCCGTTTCGATGTCGTTATCGTCAACATATTTCTGGATCAATTCCAGAAACTCTCTTCCAAATTTATTGACCTTGCCCATCCCCACACCGTTGACGCTGGCCATTTCATCCTTGGAGGTAGGATAAGTAGTAGCCATCTCCTCCAAAGAAGGATCCTGGAATATCACATACGGAGGGAGATCCTTTTCTTTCGCTACTTTCTTTCGTAACGCTTTCAGCATCTCAAACAGCTTCTCGTCGTAAGACTTTGAATTGATCGGCGTGCGCTCGCTTGATTCCTCGTCACCTACGTTGGTGGTAAAGTCATGATCCCGAGCCAACTCTACTTCATGAGGCTTTTTCAAAAAGGCAAGTCCTTTTTGTGAAATCTTAAGGACGCCAATGTTATCAATGTCCTTTTCTAAATACTGGTAAATCAACGCCTGACGAATCACGGATTTCCAGAAGTCAGCATCCTCGGTATCGCCTTTGCCATACACTTCCAAATCAAAGTGCGCATAGCTCTTAACATACTCGTCTTCAATACCCCGAATGACATTGACCAAGTGGGCAAGGCCAAAGCGTTCGTTGGTTTGCTGGACGGCCTGCAGGGCGATCTTTACAAATTCAGATCCTTCAAAACGTTCACGAGGGTTAGTACAATTGTCGCACATGCCGCAATTATTTCCCTCATACTCCTCACCAAAATAATGAAGTAGTTGTTTGCGCCTACACACCGGTGACTCGGCATAAAATTCCATCTCCTGCAAAAGGATCCGCGCATTCTCCCGCTCCTGTACGGATTTGTCCTTATTGAATTTCTCCAGTTTGTTCAGGTCATTGTGACTATAGAACATCAAACAAATTCCTTCCAATCCATCACGACCAGAACGGCCCGTTTCCTGGTAATAGCCTTCCAACGACTTGGGAACATCGTAGTGAACCACAAAACGCACATCGGGCTTGTCGATACCCATCCCAAAGGCAATGGTCGCGCAAATGATATCGACTTCCTCATTCAAAAAGTCATCCTGGTTTTTCATCCGCACATCCGGATCAAGACCGGCATGGTAAGGCGCTGCTTTAAATCCGTTGACGTTGAGCAACTGTGCAATCTCTTCTACTTTCTTTCGGCTAAGGCAATAAATAATTCCGGATTTCCCCTTGTGCTCTTTCAAGAAATGAATCAGCTGTTTTTTTGTTTCCTTCTTAGGACGGACTTCGTAGTATAAATTCTTGCGATTGAAAGAAGAGATGAAAACATCGGCTTCCTCCATTTGCAAATTCTTCTGAATATCCAATTGCACTTTCGGTGTTGCCGTGGCGGTGAGTGCGATGACATTCATCGTCCCCAACTGTGCAATCATGGTTTTAATCTTTCTATATTCCGGACGAAAGTCGTGACCCCATTCAGAAATGCAGTGTGCCTCATCGATGGCAACAAATGAA